>Ga0180430_10003682_pt1 | contig 13183 bp, 11 predicted proteins | sample SS_ome_9_FD_132999 | JGI IMG/M metagenome (GOLD analysis project Ga0180430, IMG submission 132999) | Hypersaline lake sediment archaeal communities from the Salton Sea, California, USA - SS_1_S_2 metaG | ecosystem: Environmental > Aquatic > Non-marine Saline and Alkaline > Hypersaline >... | reverse complement strand
CGATCCCCGGTCGTCTAGTGGCAGGACAGCGGACTTTGAATCCGTCAACGGAGGTTCGAATCCTCCCCGGGGAGCGATCAGCCCGGGCATGATTCGCCTGTGGAGCAGACCGCGTTCACCTTGGCGATGGGAATCCACATCGCCTTCGGAACCATCGCTGCCCTCGTCGTCTTCCCGATCCAGATCCTTGGACCCAAGGGGCGTTGGCACGTCCGGCTCGGCCGCGTGGCCGTCGGGATCGCGTGGGTGATCGCGCTCTCGGGCTTCTCGATGCTGGTGAACCCCCTGTTCAATGCCTTCTGGCTAGGCCAGGCGTGGGAATTCGATAACGCGACCACCAACTACGAGACGTACTTCGCGGACATGACGTACGAGCCGTTGTTCTTCTTGTACCTCGATGTCATTTTGCTGTACCTCGTCATCACGGGAGTCGGCATCTGGAAACGGGTGCAGTTGCGTAGAGCCGATGGATCGGTACCGCCTCGCCCGGTGGACATCGCGTGGAACGCCATCATGGCAGCCTTCGCCCTGGGGCAGTTGACGTTGGGCATCATTGACCTCGACACCGATTCCGGGTATGCGCACTCGGCGATGCATGTGGCGGCCATCATGCTCGCGCTGGTCGCTTGGGACATGTGGACCTGGCGCGATGGCGGTCGTCGCATCAAACGGTGGTGGACCGTGCATGCGGGGAAGATGGTCGTTGCGTGGGGTGGACTGTTCTTCGCCGTGATCTTGCGCTGGCAGGTGCGCGACGACGTCCTCTCGCAGAACGAAGCATGGATCGCATTCGGCTGGACCCTGGTCGTAGCTTCGGCCTTGGCGGTCTTCGGATACTTGCAGCACGCCCGGAGGCGCAGCGATCGGCCTGCATCCTCGATGGTCGATGCGCAAGGATGACCTCCGTGAGCAGCCGACCCTTCGCCGTGATCATCCTGGCCGCCGGCGAGGGCACACGGATGAAGTCCGCAACCCCCAAGGTGCTGCACCAGGTAGCAGGGCGCTCCCTCCTCGGGCACGTCGTGGAGGCCGCCGCCCATATCGAACCCGAGCATGTGATCGTCGTCGTCGGCCATGGTCGCGAGCAGGTGAGCGCGCATCTGGCCGAAGTCGCCCCCTGGGTGCTGACCGTCGTGCAAGAAGAGCAGCTCGGTACCGGGCATGCGGTACGCATCGCGCTGGAGGATCTGATCGCGCGCGGTGGTCGACCCGAAGGTCCGATCGTGGTGCTGACCGGGGACACCCCGTTGCTCACCGGCGTGAGCCTGGATTCGTTGATGGCAGCGCACGAGGGTGCCTGCACAGTGCTCACCGCGCGGCTCGCTGATCCGACGGGGTACGGGCGCATCGTGCGTACGGGGTCCGTTGTCTCGGCGATCGTCGAGGAACGCGATGCGACCGATGAGCAGCGGGCCATCGACGAGATCAACTCCGGGATGTACGTATTCGATGCGGCCGCCCTGGGGGAACGGATCGGTCAACTCGGTACCGACAACACCCAAGGCGAGGAGTACCTGACCGACATCATCGGCATGCTGACGGCCGACGGATTAGTGGTCAACGCGCACATCGCCGCCGATCCCGATGACATCCGCGGAGTGAACGATCGCGCGCAATTGGCCGAAGCTGCGGCGATCATGCGAGATCGCATCAACGTGCATTGGATGCGCGAGGGCGTGACCATGGCCGATCCGTCGTCGGTGTGGATCGACGTCGATGTCGAGATCCAACCCGATGTCACCTTGCTGCCCAACACCGTGTTGCAGGGCCCGACCGTCATTGCGACCGGAGCCCGGGTGGGTCCGGGGACCACGTTGGTTACCTGCGAGGTGGGTGCGAATGCCGAAGTGATCCACACCTGGGCGCAGCTCGCGGTGATCGGCGAAGGCGCGAGCGTGGGTCCCTTCACGTACTTGCGACCGGGCGCGCGGCTGGGTGCGGGGGCCAAGGCCGGTGCCTATGTGGAGATCAAGAACGCCGAGGTGGGCGAGGGCGCCAAGGTGCCGCACCTGTCCTATGTGGGGGATGCGCAGATCGGCGAGAGGTACAACATCGGCGCGGCCACGGTGTTCGTCAACTACGACGGCCAGGACAAGCACCGCACCGTGGTGGGTCGGGAGGTGCGCATCGGCAGCGATTCGATGCTGGTCGCACCGGTGGAGATCGGGGACGGCGCCTACACCGCGGCCGGCTCGGTGATCACCGAAGACGTTCCCCCGGGAGCCATGGCGGTCGGGCGGGCCAAGCAGCGCAACATCGAAGGCTGGGTCGAACGACGGCGCTCGGATTCGTCCTCGGCGAGGGCGGCGCGCGAGGCGAACGCGGCATCTGGAAGGGTTCAGCCCGACGACGCGTCGGATGACGTACGGGAGGAATGAGTGGCCGAGAAGTCCGTACCCACCGAGAAGCGGCTGGTCCTGCTCAGCGGCAGGTCCCACCCCGAGCTCGCGGAATCCGTCGCGGACGAACTGGGCATCGACCTTTCCCCCACCCTCGCCTACGACTTCGCGAACGGCGAGATCTTCATCCGCTTCCGGGAGTCGGTGCGCGGCACGGACGCCTTCGTCCTGCAAAGCCATACGCAACCGATCAACAAGTGGATCATGGAGCAACTGATCATGATCGATGCGCTGAAGCGGGCGTCGGCCAAGCGCATCACGGTGATCATCCCGTTCTACGGATATGCGCGGCAGGACAAGAAGCACCGCGGCCGTGAGCCGGTCTCGGCGCGGCTGATGGCCGATCTATTCACTACCGCGGGTGCCGACCGGTTGATGACAGTGGACCTGCACACCTCGCAGATCCAGGGCTTCTTCGACGGGCCGGTCGACCACCTGTTCGCGTTACCGCTTCTTGCCAACCACGTCGCATCGCGCGTTGCGACCGATGAGATCACCGTGGTCTCCCCGGATGCGGGACGCGTGCGGGTGGCCGAGCGATGGACCGACGTCCTGGGTGCACCGCTCGCGATCATCCATAAGCGGCGCGACCCCGATGTGCCGAACCAGGTGCGGGTATTCGAGGTGGTCGGCGACGTCAAGGACCGGGTGTGCGTGGTGGTCGACGACATGATCGACACCGGCGGCACCATCGTGAAAGCCGCCGAGACCTTGTTCGAGAACGGCGCGAAGGATGTCATCGTCGCGGCCACGCACGGCATCCTCAGCGATCCGGCTCGCGACCGGCTACAGCAGTCGCGCATCTCCGAGGTGGTGGTCACCGATACCTTGCCGATCCCCGAGGAGCGGCAGTTCGAGAAACTCACCGTGCTGTCGATCGCCCCGATCCTGGCCAAGGCCATCAACGAGGTGTTCACCGACGGATCGGTGACCAAGATGTTCGAGCCGGCAACGGCAGACGAAGCCTCTTCTCACTGACCGGTTGCACTGACCGGTCGCTACCGGCTTCGCGGCCACCACTAGACTCCTGCCGTCCTCGGCGAGGGAGACGCGCGCTGCGCTGACTGCAGTGGGTGTCGCCGTGATCGACGCGGGCGGCATCGGGCCGCGCCGTCGGCCGCGCCCCCGCGATGACGAAGCGACAAGACGCCAACACCGACCGAGCAGCAGCCGAAGGAGCACCACCGTGACCAACGTCGAGATCACCGCCGAGCCCCGTACGGACTTCGGCAAGGGTGCCGCCCGTCGGCTGCGGCGAACCGGCAACGTGCCGGCCGTCATCTACGGCAACGACATGGAACTCGTGCACGTCGCGGTCAGCGAGCACGAGATGGACCTCGCGCTGCGCAAGCCGCGGGTGGTGCTGAACGTGACCTACGGCGGCAACGTCTACCTCACCAAGCCCCGCGACGTGCAGCGCGACCCGGTGAAGCGCAATCTCGAGCATGTGGACTTGGTGATCATCACCAAGCAGGAGGCGGCGATCCGCACGAGTTACGCCGATGCCGTCGCCAAGGCGGAGATCGCCGCGGCCGAGGCCGGCTACGACTCCGCGTCGGTCATCATGGCGCTCGAGGAAGCCGTCGCCCGTGGCGAGGATCCGCTCGAGGCCGTGGATCACGCGGTCGCGGACGTCAAGGCCAAGGCCCAGGAGATGGCCGCGGCCGAAGCCGCTCGCGAGGCAGCACGTGCGGCGAAGGAAGCCGAAGAGACCGAAGCCGGCGAAGCCGAAGCTCCCGCCGAGTCCGAGTAGCCACCCGCGGTCGTGTCCGAGCCCTGGCTCGTCGTCGGACTGGGCAACCCGGGACCGGCCTACGCGACGACCCGGCACAACGTCGGCGCGATGGCGGTCGCGGGTCTTGCGGACGAGTGCTCGGTGAAGCTGTCACGACATCGCAAGGTGCTCGCGGAGATCGCCGAGGCGCATGTGGGGTTGCCTGGGGCGCGCGATCGGGTCGTGTTGTGCAACCCGCTTTCCTTTATGAACGAAAGCGGTGGACCGGTCAAGGCGGCTATGGCGTTCTACCGCATCCCACCCGAGCGACTCGTCGTGCTGCACGACGAACTCGATATCGATTTCGCGTCCCTTCGACTCAAGCGAGGCGGAGGGGACGGCGGGCACAACGGGTTGAAGAGCATCCGATCGGTGATCGGCACCGAGGACTACTTCCGCGTGCGGATGGGAATCGGCCGCCCGCCCGGGCGCCAAGCACCGGCGGACTTCGTCCTGCAGTCCTTCTCCGGTGCCCAGCGCACCGAGTTACCGGCCTTCTTGGACCAAGCGGCCCGGGCCGTCGAGACGCTGGTGCAGCGGGGTCTGGAGATGGCGCAGAATGAGTTCCATACGCGAGCAGGTGGAGATGAGCGATGAGTGATGACCGTGACGATGCGACCTTGTCCCGGGACATCGCCCGCGAGGCTGGTCGACTGCTGTTGCAGATGCGGAGCGAGTTCTACGACGAGCAGTCTTCGCCGGTCGACAAGGAGACCGCCAATCGCCTGCGTGATGCGGCGGATGCCCGCTCGAACGATCTGATCCTGGAGCGTTTGCACTCGGCACGGCCGCAGGACTCGGTACTCAGCGAGGAAGCCAAGGACGATGAATCCCGGTTGAGCGCGGAACGGGTCTGGATCGTCGACCCGCTCGATGGCACCTGGGAGTACGGGCAGAACCGTAAAGACTTCGCTGTGCACATCGCGCTGTGGGCGCACGGCGAACTGCACGCCTGCACCGTGGATCTGCCCGCACAGGACATCACCCGCAGCGTGCTGGATCCCGTGACACCGTCCGCCCTACCCACTGATCGACCGCTGCGGCTGGTCGCGTCGCGAAGCAGACCGCCCGCCACGCTCGAGGCCACACGTGAGGCGCTCGAAAGGATCGTGCGCCAGGCGAAGGTCAATGACTTGGGCGTGGAGATCATCGATGTCGGGTCGGTGGGCGCCAAGGTCGGTGAGATCCTCGCTGGCCGGGCCGACGCCTACCTGCATGACACCGGCTTCTACGAGTGGGATGTCGCGGCTCCGTACGGGGTCGCCGAGCACTACGGATTGCGTGCCGCCCACATCGACGGCTCGCCGGTCACCTTCAACCACATGCCGCCCTATGTCGAGGATCTCGTCGTCGCGCACGCCGAGCTGTATCCCTACCTACGACAAGCCCTGGCGGAGGCATCCGGATCGTGAGCCTGCACGGCATCGTCGAACTCCTGCAGGACTACCCGCCGGCGAACCGGCTGGGTGAGTTGTGCGCGGATGCCGGGGTCGAGCACGCCGATGTGCTTGCCCCGTTGGGAGCGCATCCGCTGATCGCCGCGCTGATCTCGCGTTCAAGCGGTGCCCCACTGCTGGTGATCACCACCAGCGGTCAGGGCGCCGAGGATGTCGCGAACATGATCGCCGATTTCCTGCCCGAGGCCGCGATCGCAACCTTCCCGTCGTGGGAGACATTGCCGCACGAACGTCTGACCCCCTCGGCCGACACGATCGGACGTCGCACCCGGATCCTGCGGCGCATCGCACACCCCGATCCGAAAGACCGGCTCATGGGTCCGTTGGACGTCGTTGTCGCTTCAGTGCGGGCAGTAATCCAACCCATCGAGACCGGAGTTCTCGATGCCGTCCCCGCGCGGGCATTGGTGGGCGAGCCCGTGGAGCTCACCGCGCTCGTCGAACAGCTCGTGACCTTGGGCTACGAACGAGTCGACCTCGTGGAGCGTCGCGGCCAAGTAGCGGTGCGAGGTGGAATCGTCGATGTCTTCCCCGCGCATGAAGAGCACGCCGTACGGGTCGAGTTCTGGGGCGATGAGGTCGACAGCATCCGGTACTTCGCCGTGGCCGACCAGCGTTCGCTGGAGGACGTCCCCGATGGGTTGCTAGCAACCGCGGTGCACGAGCCGGTCGCCGAGGAGGAATCGGTCGTGCTGACCGATGTGATGCCACCGGGGACGCAGATCGTGGTCAGCGAACCCGAACGGGTGCGAAGTCGGGCGGCGGATGTCATTCGAACGGCCGAAGAATTCTCGCAGGCCGGTTGGCAGAACGCGGCCTTCGGTGGCGAGGCGCCGGCGGATGTGGTGCCCGCCTCCTACTGGGAGGTCGAAGCCCTGCGTGAGGCTGCCGCTGCGCATGCCTGCCGATGGTGGGATCTGAACCCGTTACCCACGGTCGATGTCGACGTCGACTTCCAAGCCCGCCTAGCCGAGGACTACCGAGGTGACGCGCAGACGGCCTTCACCGACATCCGAACCTGGATCGACGACGGCCGAACCACCGTCATCACCGCCCGTGGCAGCGGACCGCTGGATCGGTTCGCCGAGGAACTCGGCGATGAAGCCATCGGCGCACGGGTGTGTACCGATTTGACCGATCCACCCGAGACCGGGGTCGTCACGCTTGCTCGAAGTGCGGCAGAACAGGGTTTCGTTCTCGACGATGCCGGCCTGATGCTGCTGACCGAGTCCGATCTGCTCGGTAGTCGGTCGCGAAGCAACGAGACCGGCCGGATGCCGAGTCGTCGTCGCCGAACGGTGGATCCCCTCACCTTGAAGGCCGGGGACTTCGTCGTGCACGAACAGCACGGAGTCGGCAAATACATCGAAATGGTCCGTCGTACCGTGCAAGGAGCCGAGCGCGAGTACCTGATCATCGAATACGCACCGAGCAAACGCGGGCAGCCGCCCGACCGGTTGTTCCTGCCTATGGACCAACTCGACCTGATCACCCGCTACGTGGGTGGCGAATCGCCGAGCATGCATCGACTCGGCGGCGGGGATTGGACCAAGACCAAGGGACGGGCCCGCAAGGCCGTTCGTCAGATCGCCGGAGAGTTGATCCGGCTCTACGCCGCACGGCAAGCCAGCAGGGGACACGCATTCGGAGCCGACACTCCGTGGCAGCGGGAACTCGAGGATGCGTTCCCGTACGTCGAGACCGGAGACCAGCTCGCGGGTATCGACGAAGTCAAACGCGATATGGAACGCGTGATTCCCATGGATCGACTCATCTGCGGAGACGTGGGCTACGGCAAGACCGAGATCGCCATCCGTGCGGCATTCAAGGCGGTCCAGGACGGAAAGCAGGTGGCCGTCCTCGTGCCGACCACACTGTTGGTGCAACAGCACCTCGCCACGTTCAGCGAGCGATACGCCCCATTCCCCGTTTCATTGGCTGCGTTGTCGCGTTTCACACCGGATGCCGAACGCTCCCGGATCCTGGCCGGCATCTCGGATGGCTCGGTGGACATCGTGGTGGGCACGCACCGATTGCTGACCCCCGAAGTCAAGTTCAAGGATCTCGGGTTGGTGATCATCGACGAGGAGCAGCGCTTCGGGGTGGAGCACAAGGAACACTTGAAGGCACTGCGCGCGAACGTGGACGTGCTGGCGATGTCGGCCACCCCGATTCCGCGGACGCTGGAGATGGCCGTCACCGGCATCCGGGAAATGTCGGTCATCCAGACCCCGCCGGAGGAACGACATCCGGTACTCACGTACGTGGGCCCCTACGACGACCCCCAGATCGCCGCCGCAATCCGCCGGGAGCTCTTGCGCGACGGACAGGTCTTCTTCGTCCATAACCGCGTCGAGTCGATCGATCGCACCGCTCGGCGGGTACAGGAACTCGTACCCGAAGCACGAGTGGCGGTTGCTCACGGACAGATGCCGGAAACACGGCTGGAGCAGGTGATCGTGGACTTCTGGAACAAGGACATCGACGTCCTGGTGTGCACCACGATCGTGGAATCCGGCATCGACATCGCGAACGCGAACACCCTGATCGTCGATCGGGCGGACACCTTCGGCCTCTCCCAACTGCACCAACTGCGCGGACGCGTCGGCAGGGGACGGGAACGCGCTTACGCCTACCTGCTCTACGACCCCAATAAGGCGATGACCGAGACCGCACACGAACGGCTCGCAACCATCGCCCAACGCAGCGACCTCGGATCGGGTATGCAGATCGCCCTGAAGGACCTGGAGATCCGGGGTGCGGGCAACCTCCTCGGTGGTGAGCAAAGCGGTCACATCGCCGACGTCGGCTTCGACCTCTACGTCCGGCTGGTCGGCGAGGCACTGGCCGAGCACAAGGCCGGAACCGGCGAGGGCGAGCCCGAGCCAGCCGAAGTGAAGGTGGAACTCCCGATAACCGCCCACCTACCGGAGGACTACGTTCCGGCCGAACGACTCCGGCTGGAGGCCTACAAGCGGCTTGCCGACGCGCATACCGATGCCGAAGTCGATGAAGTAGCCGCCGAACTGCAGGACCGGTACGGGGTGTTGCCGGTGGCCGCCCGAACCCTGGTGGAGGTGGCGCGGCTGCGGGTGCATTGCCGACAGGTCGGCGTCGGTGAGGTCATCGCGCAGGGCAACGGGATCCGCCTGCATCCGGTGGAACTGCCGGAGTCGGCCCAGATGCGGCTCACTCGCCTGTACCCGCGAACCACGGTCAAACCCGCGGTACGTACGATCATCGTGCCGCGACCGACCGCTGGGAATAACGCGATCGGGGCGGCGCCGCTGAAGGACGAGGAATTGCTCACCTGGGTGAACGAACTGCTCGCGGTGATCGCCGGTCGGCCCGAAGGCAGCGTTGCCGCCGGTGGAACGAACGGTGGCAGGGCAAGCAGTGCGTAGCAGCGCAAGAGGACGACGTAGGGAGTCGGGGATGGTTAGCAGGCGACGGTGGACGATCGCCGGGTTGGCGGCCGCGGGCCTGTTGGTCGCTGGATGCGGCGATGTGGCGCCCGGTGCCGCTGCCGTGGTCGGTGATGACCGCATCTCCGAGCGCCAACTCACCGAGCAGGTGGAGCAGGTGCTCGAGGCCCAGGGGCGCCCGATCGATACCTCATCCGAGGCACTCGTGGTCACCACCTTGGATCGGATGATCACCACGAGCCTGATCGAACAACTCGCCGAGCGTGAAGGGGTCGAGGTCACGCAAGGCGAGCTCGACGCGACGCTGGCCAACTACGCCGAAGCCTCCGGTGGACAGGAAGCCTTCGAGCAGACCCTCCTACAGCAAGACCTCGCCCCCGACGACATCCCGGAGATCATCCGGGTGAACATCCTGGCCCAGAAGTTGAGCGTCGTGCTGGATCCGCAAGGTTCTCCGCAGACCCAGTCCGCGGCCATCTTCACCGCGGTGACCGAGTTCAGCGAGGAAGTCGGCACCGAGGTCAGCCCCCGCTACGGCACGTGGGATGCGGTGAACTTGGCGGTCGCGGCGACCGCCGATGATCTGTCCACACCGGCCTCTCCCTAGCCACACCGATGTCGCAGCGCGGTGCCCGGATCCTCGAACTCGTGGAGGTGATGGATCGACTGCGCTCGCCGGGCGGTTGCCCGTGGGATGCCCGGCAAACGCACCGCAGTCTCGTGGAGTACTTGGTCGAAGAGGCCTATGAAACACTGGAGGCGATCGAGACCGATGACGACGACGGCCTGCGCGAGGAACTCGGGGACCTGCTGCTGCAAGTGGTCTTCCACGCCCGCATCGCCGAGGAGAACCCCGAGAACGGCTGGGATATCGACGATGTCGCAGGGGGGATCGTCGACAAGCTCATCCGCCGCCATCCGCATGTCTTCGGTGACACCGATGCGCTCAGTGCCGAACAGGTCGAGGCGAACTGGCACGCGTTGAAGGCACAGGAGAAGGGACGCTCCTCCGTTACCGAGGGCATCCCGGAGCACTTGCCGGCGTTGTTGCGCGCCGCCAAGGTCGAGTCCCGCAGTGCTTCCCTCGGTGAGTTGGTGCCAGAACCCGCACTCGTCGACGTGGCGGAGACGGTGACCGCCTCGATCGCCGACGAACGTGAGTTCGGGGACCTGCTGCTGGCCCTGGTTCGAGTCGGCCGGCAACGCGACTGGGATTCCGAAGCAGCGTTGCGTGCCGCGGTTCGCGGACGCATGACGCAGATCCGGGCCGTGGAGAGCGAAGGGGAGGAGCGATGAACGAAGCGACCGCTGAGTTCCGCGCCCTTGCCGAGACCTGCATCGATCAGGCGCTGGCGGCTGATCCGGTCGAGGCAACGTGGATGGGCGACCACCGTTTCGACGACCGACTCCCCGAGCTCGACCAGTCAGCGCTCGACGATCGAGCTCGGGTCATCGACGATCAACTCACCGCGATCGATGCGGTCGACGATGTCGAACTCGATGTGCAGGATCTGGTCGACCTGGAGATCCTGCGAGCCCGATTGCAGCGCGAAGCCTTCGGCATCGAGGAACTGCGCAGCACCGAGTGGAATCCGATGGTGTGGAACCCGGGAACAGCGCTGCACCTACTGCTGTCGCGGGACTTCGCGCCACTCGACGAGCGCATGGCTAGTGCTGGCGGACGGTTGGCTCAGATACCTCGGTTCCTCGCCCAGGCACGATTGTCATTGGAGTCGATGCCTGCTGTGCACGTGGAAACAGCGATCGGACAGTTCCAGGGAACCCGCACTTTGATCGCCGAGACCTTGCCGCAGGCGGCATCGGCGGGTGGTGTACCCGTTCCCGACGGCATCGACGATGCTGTCGAAGCGGTAGAAGAGCACCTCGCGTGGTTGCAGGGAGCACTCGATGGAGCCACGCGTAGTCCGCGACTGAACCAGCGCACCTACGCCGGGGTGTTGTGGCACTCCTTGGACGATGCCACCAACGCCAACCATCTGCTCCGCGATGCCGAGGAGCACCTCGACGCCGTAACCGAACGGATGCGCGAAGTGGCTGCGGAGTACCTCGGCGAGCCGGTGCACGCCGAGAAGGTGGTGCGCCGCGCGTTGGATTCCGTAGCTAGATCTGCTCCGGTCTCGGATACGACCGTGCTCGCGATCGTGTCCGAGGCGCTGGAGCACACGACTGACTTCGTACGTGCGCACGATCTGGTCTCGATCCCCGAGGTATCGACACAGGTCATCGAGATGCCGGAGATCCACCGCGGTGTGGCCGTCGCCTATTGCGACGCACCCGGGCCGCTGGAAGATTCCTCGGTTCCCACGTACGTCGCCGTGTCACCGACTCCGCAAGGGTGGGATGAGCAACGGGTCTCTTCCTTCTATCGGGAGTACAACGCAACGCTGCTGCACGACCTCACAGTGCACGAGGCGATGCCCGGTCACGTCCTCCAACTCGCCCACGCGGCGCAGTTGCAGACTCCGACCAGGGTGCGTCGTTTCGGTTTCAGCGGCGTGTTCGTCGAAGGTTGGGCCGTCTACGCCGAGGAACTCATGCTCGACCGCGGCTACGCACCCGATGAATCGCGATCGGCCGCCCTGGCGATCCGGCTGCAGCAACTGAAGATGCAGGCCCGAATGGCTATCAACACGGTCCTCGACATCCGCGTGCACTCCATGGAGATGACCGAGGAGGAGGCAATGCGCTTGATGACCTTCCGCGGGTTCCAGGAGGAAGGCGAGGCCGCCGGCAAATGGCGCCGTGCTCTGCTGACCGCAGGGCAACTGCCCACCTACTTCGTCGGCTATCGCGCGGTGCGCAGCATCGCCGAGGATCTACGAGTGTTGCATCCGGACTGGAGCGATCGACAGGTGCACGATCTCATGCTGGCGCACGGTTCCCCGGCCCCCCGTCACCTGCGCACCTTGATCGGAATCTGAATGAAGAAGATGCTCACCGCCGTTGCTCTGAGCGCTGCATTCTTGGCGGCCTGCTCGGCTGAAACCGAGCCGGAGTCCATCCCGCAGGAAGTCGTCGAAACCGCGAACCCCGAAGAACTGCGAGCGTGGGCCTCCGACGTCTGTACGGCAGCCGATGAACTCGCAGCGACCGTGACTTCGGTGACCGACGGGCTCGATGTCGACCTATCCCAGGGCCTGGATCAACTACCGGCGATCCAGGAGCAAGTAACCGCGAACCTCGATGAGGTGGATGCACGGATCGAAGCGGTGGAAGATGCCCTCTCGGCCGTACCGGATGGGTCCGCGAGCGCGACCGCATTCGCCGCGGAGATGGAAGCCCTCGTGGACTCGGCTCGGACATCCGGGCAGGAGGCGATCGATCTACTAGCAGAAGCCGGTGCAGCCGGGGATCTGTTGAACGCCGGTCTCGCCGCAGCAGGTGCGGTCTCGGCCGCCCAATCCGCGGCGGCGGATGCCGACGCAGCGCTACAACTGCTCGACAGCGCTCGAGCCGACACCGGTAGCGAACTCGGGGAGGCGTTTTCCACAGCGGAGGGGTGTCGATGAGCACCGTGGATCGAACCGTGCAGCGGGGGGATGAGAACCACCTTGGCTGGTGCGACCTCGTCGAGGGTCCGGGCGAACCGACGATCGATACCCTCGATGGCGCTAGCGAGTTGGACGCGGCCGTGGAGCCACTCGCGGTGCTGGTGCACCTGACGGATCTGCATATCTGCGACGCGGAGTCACCGGCTCGCGTGGAATACCTCGATCGACTCGCAGATCCGGATTCGCCCCTTCGCAAGGAAGTCGGTCACGTTGGCTCGTATCGGCCGCAGGAGATCCTCACGGTGCAGGTTGCCGACACCATGGTGCGAACCGTCAACGGGATCGAATGCGGGCCCATTACCGGAGCCCCGGTAGACATGGTGCTGCTGACCGGTGACGTCACAGACAACGCACAAGCCAACGAACTGTCCTGGTACCGAGTACTGCTCGATGGGGGCACTGTCGCTGCACGTAGTGGCGATGATGCCCGTAGTTCGTGGGTTGGGGTGAGCGACGCAGCCACGTGGGATGAGCGCTATTGGCACCCGGACGGGCCACCGGATGGGGTGGCGCCGGACCGTCCCACTGAGATCGAGGGCTACCCCCGCTGCCCGGG
>Ga0180430_10003681_pt1 | contig 13183 bp, 19 predicted proteins | sample SS_ome_9_FD_132999 | JGI IMG/M metagenome (GOLD analysis project Ga0180430, IMG submission 132999) | Hypersaline lake sediment archaeal communities from the Salton Sea, California, USA - SS_1_S_2 metaG | ecosystem: Environmental > Aquatic > Non-marine Saline and Alkaline > Hypersaline >... | reverse complement strand
TCAACAGTATAAGCTCTTATTCCAAAGGTTCCAACGGAATAAACATAATAGCCGTCTCCAGTAACATCCTGTGTTGTACCGCCATCCCTGTTATAATCCCCTAGAGTTAATGTTGATGTTGAAAAAGATGCTATCTCAAAATATGCACCTTCAATAAATGCAGTGTGAATTAAACTACCATTTACATATGTATTTCCCCATGCATCATCTCCATAGTTTGTAGCTACCTCATTTGATAATGTCGAACCGTCAAAAGAATAGCTTCTTATGTTGTAAGTATCTCCAGATATTCCACAAAATATGTAGGTTCCGTCACCATCAACAGAGATATAGGTTCCCCCATCATCTATGTCATCTATAAATGTAAGAGTTGAGCCGTCAAAGGAATAGGCTCTTAAACCACTTGCCCCACAAGCTGAATAGACATAGGTTCCATCGCAATATACATCATAAACACTGTAAACTTCATCAAAATCCCCTACATCATCAATTGAAGATACAAATGGAATATACATTGAACTAAAAAGCATCAGCATTACAACTAAGACAAATATTTTTTTCATGGTATCTTCTCTTTTTAAAAATTTTTAAAAAATTAAATTTTTATAAAAAATAAGTAGAAAAAAGAACTTAGCAATTTACGCAGGGGGCTATAAACTGTTCACCTGGATTACTGCCTGCCGAACTTCCGCCTTGAAACATAAAGAAAGAATCAAAGACTCCAAAATATGCTAGAACTGCTATTACAAAAATTATTATTACTATGATCATCAACAATTTAACATTCATTTTTAGTCCCCCAAATAGTTTCCATTAAATTCATACTTTTGAAAGTCATCATTTACGACTTCTATTGAAAACATAGTAAAAGATATCATTTGCATCCATGAATCAGGCAACTCAACAGTTACAGTCATATCGCCTGTTACATAAAATGACTTTGTAACATATCTAGTTGGATTTACATGAAATCTTGCCCTTGCTTCATGGGAACCTTCCGCCACGTTTGTAAATGTGTGTTGAGTGTCCCAGACCTGTTGGCCATCTAACTCTACAAATTCTGTTATTGAAGATGGATCGCCTTTAATCGTAACATCATAATAGCTTGGACTTGGCGGTGCTGAATCTGCATCAACCCATAATTTGCCGTTTATTGTCCAATATCCATTTTCAGTTAATAGATGGCCTGATTCCCAGCCAGTTGAAAAATAAGCATAACACATTCCACCTTCATTTACATGTTCGTCAAGATTACTATTATCATAAGATTTGTATTTGTTAAGTGAAACTTGCTTACCGCTTGGAGATATCATAGTTATCCATCCTCTTACAGTTCCAGGAACAGCCGATTTTGCAGTTAGACAGAATACATTATGATGATAAAAGACTTGAATTTTATCTCCATTACCTGCAACTTTCCAGTCAGTCCATCCACTACTTATATGATATTTATAATACAATACAGGATATTGATCTAGTCCAACTCCTTTTTGCATGTTGCCTATATCTCTTAACTTGGAGTTGCATGAACCGCATGCTGAAGGATTTGTAAAACAATTGTCTCCTGGATATGGATTATTACAAGTTACTGGCTCTTGTTCTTCTTCGTATTGAAAATTAATTCCAGTATGCACAAAGAAAGACGACTGTTCTTCTACCCAAGGATCTGCTTCATCTCCATTTCTCCCTCTGTATCTTATCGGGAGCTTGAAACAATATATTTCAAGAGTTGCAGTACCCTCTTCTAAGTTAGCAATGTCTTCAAAATAATTTAAATCCAAAGTTGCAGTCATAACAAGCTCTTTTTCACCGTTTACATTAACTGTTTTTGTTTCTGAAGGGCCATATATTGTTTCTCCCTCATAGCCTTTGTTTCCTAGCATTAAGTTGCTAGAAATATATGTCTGGCTTAGATCTATGTCACAATATTCATAACCTTCTCCAGTAGCTTTAGCATAAATACGACAATTTATTTGATCTACTTCTTGTCCGCCATATGTAAAAGATAAGGCTTTGCTTCCAATAGTATTAAGTAAAGAAAATTGTATAGTTTCTCCTTCTGTAGTAACTCCTTCAACCTCTACAAACCAATCTCCAAAAGGTGCATCTATAGTCTGAGATTCTCCAGTTGGAACGAAAAATAACAATGATAGAAAAATAATTACTATCATCAAACCAGCTATAAGTTTTACACCTATCATTTTAATTCCTCACTCATATCCAATTTGAGTTCCAGAGCTAAGTACAAGAGTGATGAAATTGTCATTTGTTACCTGAACTGTTATTTCCCTTCCTGGCGGGTTTTCCGCAGTTTGCCACGAACCGCCTGGATTTCCTTTGTATTGTATGTCTCTTTCCGTACCAAATATAACTGTGTAAGCTCCCTCTGGTTCATCATCAATGGTCGCTTTTATACCTATTCCAATGCTAACAAGTTGATGGGAATTATCGAGAGACAAACCAGTTTTTGTCCCTGTACTGCTTTTTGCTGGGCCATATATTATACTTCCAGATGAATCTTCTATAGTTGTAGTCGTGTAAAACCAGTCTATGTCAAATGAGTCATATCCTTCCCCAGTTGCAACAGCATATATTTGATAAGTCAGAGTTTTGACATTTTTTCCATCATATTTTACAGATAACGGCAAAGCTTCGTGATCTTCTAAAATCTTTAATGAATCTGTAGTACCGTCTTCATATTCAACTACTATCTTTTCTTGCCACTTTCCAAAAACTGTTTCAGTTTCCCAGTATTCCTCTCCAGAATAAAATGCGTAAACCGTAACTACAGCCCCAATAGCTACTATAGCTATCAATAGAATTGCTAATTTTTTTATCATATTTATTTCTCCTTTATAAGACGTACATTACATAAACACAAACCAATGCCCCAGCTGAAAATAATATCAGTGCCAACATAAGGAATGCTTGTCGCATTAAAGCACAAAATCCAATTATTATTCCTACAATTATAACCCAGAGAGCAAAAACTGGCTCTAAAAGGAATGGATGTACAGCATATCCTAATTTACTTGCTCCATGAAGTATAATAACAATTAGTGATGCTATTCCTATTGGTGTAACAAAAGACAGCATTTTTAAAAACTCCTATAATACAGTTGCAAAATTAGCATATGTTGTAAGAGGTCCATAGCTTGTCAAAATCATTGTATCATAGCCATATGCTGTTGTTACAGCTGTGCCATCTCCAACGCTTATGCTTTTTCCATTAAAGCCCTTTGACCACATCTCATGGTATGCCACCCATCCGCTATGTGAATCTGCATTATACGCCTGGCTAACATATTCATCTTCTTCATACATCGTTTTGTATTCTTGATGTACATCATACGCAGATTTTCCATCTATTCCATAAAGCTCCATATGAAGAGAATCGACAAAAGGCAAAACATCCTGATCAACTAGATCCTTTCCACGCAATATTTCTATTACATGAACAATTTCCAGTTTTGAAAATGTAAGTTTCTCAGCACCTTCAGGATTATCATTGTCAGTAATATTTAATCCTGTTATGTCTGGTAAAAAGCCTAAATAAATTGCTACAAAGACTCCCGCAATTACTAAAACAATTGCAAGAAATATTACTAAAATAGTTGTCGGTTTCATAATTTCATCTCTTTATTATAAACAAAACAATTCCAACTACAATGCATATTCCACTAAGGGGAAATAATATCCAGTTCAAATAACTTAGATATGGAATATGGAATGTAATTGTAGATACAAGAAATGTTAACGCTAAGATAAAAGAGGCGATTCCTATTATTAAAAAGGTCATTGCAAGCTTCAAAACGGCAAGCCCCCTGAAAATACAAGATACACTAATACTGCAATTACTATGCCAAGTATGGTAACTATTATTTTAAGTGGTAGCCCTGGAACGAAAGCAAAAGCAATAACAGCTATTAAAAGAGCTATAACAAAGCATATGCCTATAAGAAGCCAATTTATCCCCTGATCAGGTTCATCATATTCTTCTTTAATCCAAATGCTTTCAGTGGCCATTTCTGACGGTATACCGCCCTGATTTTCTGGTGCATCAAAGGCATTTACCTTTATTGTAACATATTCATCGCCAAATTGAGGAGTAAATGAAACTGTTGCCTGTTCATTGTAAGCATTTATGTGCTTTGGATAACCTGCGACATAATTTGTGCCAGTTGTACCGTAGATGATTCTAACAAAGAAACTATCTATAGTATTTCGACCTTTTGGATTAGGTTCAGATTCAAATGTTACTACGACTGTATCTCCCTTGTCATATTCTTCTTGATTAAATGTAATAGTTGGAGTTCCTGGCATTGCCTCTGACATGCCTTCTCCAATTGCAAAGAAATACTCTTCATCTTGATTAAATAAAGTATTCCAAAGTTCTACCTTCCATGTGTTGCTTCCAGATGGATTATATGCTCCAGCTGGAATTGTAAAGGATTTTTTTACATTTCTTTGATCATCTGCTATATCCCATGTTTGTACTCTGGATCCATCAGCATCATAAACTCTAAGCTCCCATCCATTTCCAGATTCAGAACCACCCTGAGTTTGACCAGAATAATAAGTATCTACTTCAAAAGTAATTGTTTGCCCTTCCTCATAGACTGTTTGCTGGTTTACTATTCTGAGGTCGCCCTCTCCAGATATTAAAAAACAATAATCTTCAGAAGTTGGTACAATTTTTGTACCTAATATAGACTTAAATTGTGACATTTGCCTTATTCTCAAAGCACCTACATGTGGATTTTTCATATTAAAAGACACAGGTTTTATGTCATTAAACTCTAATACAGGCCAAGGAAATCCAGGCAACCCAATTCCTGTTCTATCGGTATATTTTTGCCGAGACATTGATCCTGAAACATGACCTATATAATCTTTATCTGCCGTTCCTTCTCCAGTGTCAAGAATTGTTTTCCATGTAACTCCATTTGAGGTATAATCTACAACATACCATCCTTCATCTGCACCCCAATAACTAGGAGTAGGCGTTCCAAGATATTGAATGGACCCTTGCATTACAATTGTTACGCTTTCTTCACCGCTTTTCCAAGATGTGACAACTGGGTCATTATTAAATGGTGCTTGTATTAACTCTTCATAATCTTTTTCGCAATTACCGTACCAACAGCCCAATTCCTGACCGAGAATTTTAGTACAAGCTGTCTTGAAATGTTGTGTTTCACGATTTTTCACATCATCTTCAGTTAGTCCAGTATGGTATTCACCATCGCCAAATATTGTAAACGGAATCACACCTGAAAATAATAGAGCAAAAGCTAGAGCAACTATTATTATAAACATCAAAATTCTTTTCATATTTTTTCCTCAAATTAAAAATACTATTCCTTTTACAACACCAACGCAAAATGCTATACCGCCTAAAAGGAAAAGCCAGATTTTGTGCGGTGTTGTATATAATGGCTCCCAGCTCATAGCATAGACCATTTCAACAATTGGCCAGAAAAAGAACCATATTGATAAAACGAATAAGAAAACTATAAGGAGAAGGCTTATTATTTTTAAATTCAAGCTAAGACCCCGATTTTGATTAGTCCTAAATAAATTCCATATGCAAACATTAAACCGCCGATCATGTATTGTAAGATACCAGCAATGAAATGTAGATGAAATGTAAGCCATGCAGTAATCAATAGAATGACACCGACAAATGCATATATCCAAGGAACGAAATCGTGATAAGAATTAACATCTCTGTCGTTTGTCTCTATGTTGGAAACATTCAACGCATAGGTACAACAAAGAGCAATTGAAGCAATGATTCCAACTATTATTAGAATTTTCATATTAGCACTTTGGAATATAAATGGTAATTGGACCTTCACCTGGATTCATTGCTATTTGCAAAACAACGCCTGGCCTTATTGAAGTTAAGGTATTTCCCCCGTATCTATTCGTCCAACTGGTTAATTCCCCATAGGAATTATATTGAAATACAATAAAATTGGCATCATTTGGTTCAACATTCGCAAATATATCAGCTGGATCGGAACTACCAACACAATTAATCATTTCTTGCGTAATTGTATAGTCAGTATATCCTTCAGAGTCGGCCTTTATTATCCAATATTCATCTGTATCTCCACTATTGTGTGAATATGCGTAAACTGCTATTCCTGCTACTGCAATTATTCCTATTACAGCTATTATTGCCAAACCTTTCATATCATAATTACCTCATTTACTACAAAGAAATAATAGAAGAGAACCATGCCAAAGAATACTGCAAGCCCGATCCAAATAAAAGGATGCTGTATCTTTATGGCCAAATGACCTACCAAAATAAGACCCAAAATCAATGCAATGTATCCTGATAAAATCCAAAGCATTATCGCCCAGTATGGAATCCCGCCTACAGATGCGACAGTTATATAGCTTGTAGATAACACTAAATCCAGAGGCTCAAAGTATGCAGGTGTTAAAAACATCGCATATAACAATAGCAATATTCCCAATAGTACAAATTTCATAGTCTAAAAACGTAAGGCTCCAATGAATGCACCAATTGCAAAAATCCCTGCAATTATGTCATCTATCCATCCAATAACAGGGATTACATCTGGAATAAAGTCAATTGGAGATATTATATACAGTACTAAAATTATTAGTATGAAGATAAAGAAAATTTTAGTCCACATTTTAACCTCAAACCAAGGCCGTTATCCCAGCAACAAAGGCATTCCAGGCAAAGTGTATTCCTGTAGAAACACCGATATTCCAACGGTCAACGGACCATGCAAATACAATTCCTATCAGAAATACTACAAATAATTTTTCAACGCTAAATCCGTAAACTGAGACATGAAATACAGCAAACAAAGATGCCGAACCTATCCATGCTAAAATCCAGCCGTTCTTCTTGCTTATTATTGATCCTACAACATAAAGCCATCTGAAAACTATTCCCCTGAATATCAGCTCTTCAGATGTACATACAATAACCAGCTGAAACACAAAATTTGCAGGTATTCTGTTTGCTGGCATTGATGTTACATTAGTAAAATAGATGCCAAGATCCTTAATTACAATAAATAGTATTGTAGCACCTAAAAAGGATGCTAGAAAGCCAATTAATATTTTAGTTAACGGTTTTTCAAACTCTTTGTCAATATATTTTTCAGTAAAAGCTGGAAGTTTTTCAGATGCAATAATAAATATAGCAACACCTATCAGATAGGTCATTGTTGCTATAGTCCAGCTTTCGCCCCATTCATCAAACATCCCTGGCCCATTGACCAGAAGAAAGAATGCGACTATTGCATAAATTATTAATAATACGAAATTTTTAAGTAATCTTTTGTCTACTTCGTGAATAATATGATACATACATAAGCCTAATTTTTCCTTTTGATTTTTTTGTATCTTTTAAGATACAATGTAATTGTAATGGATTCTACTAATCCGACAACGAAAATTACTCCGCAACACCAATTAATTGGATTTAAATCCATGCTAATACTTCGTTTTTAAGTTTTTTTAAAAAAATTTAAAAAAATTTAGATTTAAAAAATAATAGATATGGAGAAAAAATTCTCCATTTAGTTTTAGGCTGTATAAGATACAACCATTGCAGTTACGTCAATAGTTTGTCGCCAGCCACAGCCATTCCAGAATTCCATAGTCCAACTAAGAGATTCTCCTATTTGGCTTAATTCAGTTACCCAGTTTCCAGCTGTGTTGTTTGCAAATGTGAATTCAATGACAGCCCAGCCTTCTTCATCAAGTCTGATGTCTTGGCTATGCTCATATCTGAAGGTTCCTGTTGGATCCGTCCATTTTACATCGTATTTTCCGCTTGATTCACTGAATACTTTTTCTCCGTTATACTTGAGGTCATAATCGTCACACTTATAGTATACTGGCCACATCTTAGCTGCATCATATCCGCCTGGCGATGTTGGATCTATCGTGAAATTGAGAGATACAACCTTGTCAGTCAGATTTCCATCGCTGGAATCAGATACAGTTAATGGTATGGTAAGATCAAATGTATCATTATCATAGACACAATCATTGTTATTGTCCGATGCATCTGTACCAGTTACGATAGTTGCAGTAAGTGATATTTCTGGACAATCTGTTGCTCCAGTAATATCAGCTGTTGTTGATGTAGGAGTATGTACAAAGAAGAATATACCTCCAATGAATAGAAAGGCAACTCCTATTGCAAAAACTATTTTCTTATAACTTGCTGGAACAAACTTAGTAGCATCGGCACCTATAATTACAAAACCGATAATTAAAAGTGCTATACTAGCACTAACTCCACCAAGAATGGTCCAGCCTTCTCCAAGTGCTTCCGCAGATACCGTTGTTACACCAGCTCCAATTAGTAACAGACAAGCCATTACTAACATTCCGACAAAATTTTTCTTTTTCATATATTTCACCTACCCCGCTAATTATTTTTAGTGGAGAAGGCACCCTACTTGCGAAAGCTATTGGCACCCCCCCACTTTTCTTTGTGGGGAAAATTAAAGAAAAAAGGGAAAAGGTTCCATTGCCCCGCAATTACTCTAATCCCTTTTGTTCTTTAAAACTAAAAAAATCCTATGGCTGTTTTATGTAAATGAAAACATGCTATAGTTTCCCAAATGATTACAATAAATTGAGTAGAAAATAAAGTTTGAATCTATTTTTACATTATAATACTGGAATTCGTTCATTAAATATTCAGCAAAATCAAAGGCATTGTAAAACTTCTTGTCTTTTGCTTCTCTGTAGATCTTGTCTAAGATTTCATAACTGAAATGTATTTGTCTATTACAAAGGATTTTAAGTATTTTTTTAATGAATTTATTGCTTAGTCCTTTGTTTCCATTGACTGCTATGATTATATCTTCGACATCTTTGCAGATACCGCATTCAGAGCAAAAAGGTGCTACATAACCTTCTTTGTTAAAATCATATGAATGGATAGGAAATGGCCGTACCATTTCTCCATTACAAAATTCACAATTTAATTTTAGAGTGCTACTCATAACTAACCTCAAAAACTGTAGCATGACTACAGACTTACGTAATTAATAAGTAATTATGTTGAACTATTATTTAAATGTTTCAAGCTGATTTTTTCCTAGTTTTCTTCTGTTAAAATTGAAATAATTTTTTAAAAAGTTTTAAAAAAGATTAATTTAGTTGGATTTGTGTATCAAGCCAATAATTTCTATATGTTTCGCCGTTCTTTTCTTCACGAATCCAAAATCTAACATCATGCACACCTGGATTAAATTCAACGTTGCTTTTCATCCAAATGTCAGTCAAGGATTCGTTGGAAGTAAGTGTAATAGATTTTCCTGGCCCGAGTTCGATGGTATCATTTGAAATAACAGCCAGTGTTATTTCTGAAGACATCATTCCATCTCCGTCTCCGCCAACTGTTACATACTCTATTTTTGAGAAGTTGAAGTAGATATCTCCTTTCAAGGTATTTTCAAGAGATTCAAGATAGGCTCCACTAATAACAGAGATAAGAGTTCCACTATTTGTTATAGTTAATTCAAGATTTCCACTCCATTCTGGATATGTTGATGAAATATCTCTTGTCCAGGTGCTTGAAAAATCAGTTATTGTCAAAAGCGTTCTAAAAAATATGTTTTCCATGTGACTCTCTTCATATTGTCCATCATTTACCTTTAAAGTAGGTTGTCGCAAAAATTCATCAGACGAATATATATGAACTGGGTTCTTTTCATATGAGATATTTCCATCGCCAAAGTTCCAATAATGAGACAATTCGTCATTATCTTGATCTGTTGAATGGCTTGTAAAATAAACAGTATATCCTTCATTTATATATGTAAAATTAGCTATTGGCCTATGATTTATTTCAATTGTCTCTGGCTCTTCAGTCTCATTGTTTTCTTGGTTATTCTCAGTTTCAGTCATATCCTGAGTGCAACCAGAGAGTAAAAGAACAATAAAAAGCGTTAAAACAAAACAAATTTTGAATTTATTCACCTTACTCACCCATTCTGTAATATTCTACATGTTTATTAATACTTTCAGTGAACCCAATTAAACTATTTTATATCCAAAATTCGTTAATAACAGTAAAAAATAACGAAATATTAATATATGTTAACACATAATATATTGAGGTTATCTATCATGGGGGAACATCTGATAAAAGTAAAAGAAGATGGAGAAATATTTTTACCTTGTTTAAATTGTTCAGACCAAGTAGTTTTTGAATCAACAGATGACGGGCTTTTTAAAATTAGAAAATTATAAATCTTTCACAGAATAGCTGGTTTCCCCACGCTTTATTATTATCTCTCCATTCTCATTTTCTACGAAAGCCAATTCATCTCCCTCTCCAATATTTTTCAATTTGCGAAGATCTGCAGGAATTACTACACCACCCTTGCTATTGACTTTCGCAACGCCGTATACCTTAGACATATGGCACCTATATTTTTTGTAAGTAATTAAATTTTTTGACAAAAGCGTAAAGTATAAATAGTAAACAAGTAATACGTGTTATACATGACAAATGAGGATAACAAGTTACAAGTGGAATACGCCAAAGTCACATTCAAGGGAATGGTAACAATTCCTGCAAGTTATAGGAGAAAATTCAACATAACAAATCAAGACTATCTATTTTTCCAAGATGTTGGGAATGGTAATATAAAACTGGGAAAAGTAGATGAAAATTTAGTAGTAAATGGGAACGGGATGCAAGATGGGAACTCTGATAATTCTTAAACAGCCAGTATTCAAGCAAGGCAACAAAGTCAGCAAGGAACCGATTTATCCAATGCATCTATCGGAACTAAAAACTCTTGAGTCCGTCAAAATGGACTCAATATAATTTGAATGTAACAAAGAGAAGAGAAGCATAATTCCTAATCTCATAGGGTAATATGCATCCCATCCTACTTCTCTTCTCTTATTACAATAACAGTGGAGAGTTAGGAGAGAGAAAATAATGAAAATAGAAATAAACAAAATAAATCCAAATCCTTTTAAAAAGCATATTAACGATGGAAAACTAGATCAAGATAGAATAGAAATACTCAAAGAAAGTATAAGTCATGGTACACTACCAGAACATTTTTTTGCAAGAAAAAAAGATGATGACTATGAATTGAATTTTGGTCATCATAGATTAGAAGCACTCCGCCAAGTAAAAGGATCTGATTATCAAGTAGAAGTTACAATTGTTGATTTTACAGATGAACAGATGCTTATTGATCTTGTAAGAGAAAATGTGACACAAAGAGATACAGACTACCATGATACACGAGAGGGAATAGTACTAGCAAGAGAATGGCTAAATAGTAAAGTTAGCGATGTTAAACAGTTTAACAACGCTGTTAAGGGTAAAAAAGACTTTCAACCAATAAAACAACCTAATTCTTATCGAAGTATTGCTGAGTTTCTAAGTAAGAATGGTAAAGCAGTAAGCTATGTCACTGTTAAAAACTACCTAGATGTCAACGACAAGCTAAGCCCTGACCTGATCCCGATGATCCACAAAGTAGGCGGTGGCAAAGCACCAGAAGAAGTAATAACAGTAAAACAAGCACTAGCATTAAGCAAATTTGAAGATCCAGATGAACAAAAAGAAATACTAAACGCAATGAAACGGATGGATAAAGGAAGACCACATGAATTTATAACAGCTTACAAAAATGCACCAGACGAAATCAAAGAGCAGGTCAGAAAAGGGGAAATTGATCTGTATGACGTGCAAGATTTGACAGAAATACAGAAAAAAACAGAAGGGCAGGATATAACAGAAATAAAATTCATTCCAAATTTTAAATCACAAATAAAAAACTTTAACTTAAATGTATCTAAATTAGAACAGCAAACAACAATATTAACAGAGTTTTTTGGACAACAAGAGTTTCAAATGAAATATAACACTCTTAATAATCATCAAAAACAAAACTTTGATAAAATTTTATTTGATTTAAAAAATAGAATAAAAAATTGTTATGACCAAGTTGCTCTTTTTACAGAACAAATAGAAAATTTAAAACTTTTGGAGAAATAAAAATGTATTTGACTATTAAAGAATCTAAGAGAGCAAGAACAAGGCTAACCAATTTTTTAATAGCACAATTTAGTCCGAGATATGAACATTGTGGGTATAAACAAAGAACATCAATGAATACATTAATTAAAAAATCTATTGATTTTTTAGAAGAAGAAGGATATATAAATAAAACTGAAAAAATTGATCCAAAGTATAGAAAATTGATGAAAAATGAAGTTCATTCTCTTATTGCTAGTATCATGTATGGAAATATAATGAATCCAGACGTATTGCAATCAAAAAAACTAAGCAATAGATTTTTACAAGGACTATCATCTGAAAAAGAAGGAAAGTATGCAGTATTCTATTATCCAGAAACGAAAATGGAATTGGAAAGATTAGAAGCAAAAAACGAAGAAAGAATTGAAAAAATTTCAAAGAAAACAGCTGAGAGACTTTTACAAACTAAAAATTTCTTAAATGGTTATCTAAAAAATAAACAATCTGTTGAATTACCTGAACACAAACAAAAAAAGAGAAAATGTCCTATTTGTAACAAATCTATTGACTCGATATATTATGAAGAAGATGGGAACCAATATCACATTAAATGCTATGAAGAAGAAAATAAAATTAAATTGATGGGTTGAGAGATATGAAAGTCTTTGTGGAGATAGATACGGAAAAAAATTCTTACGAAGATACGATTACTGTAGTAAATAAACTGTATAATAAGAAAGACTTAGATAAGAACCAAACTAAGCTAGAAGATAATACAAAAAAATATTTCTGCAATAATCCAGACTGCAAAAAAGAGATCACAAAAGACGTTGTAGCCTTTTGTCTACATGAAGATAACAGATCTCGTTTTAATGGAAAGGTTTACTGCCGAGAATGTCAAAAGAACTATGGGGGTGCATCCGCATAAACTCGGATGTGGAGATAAAAAAAATCTCTAGCACATCAGATGATTCTATTTACAATGTAATAATAGACAAGAAAAACAATTATGTAAGTTGCAATTGCCCTGGATTTTTAAGTCATGGCCGTTGTAAACATATTAGATATTATAAAGAATATATTCGAGATAAATTATATCCAGATGAAAAAATTGCACTTGGATTAATTGAGAATTTTAAAACTATTAAATCAAAGGTC
>Ga0180430_10003680_pt1 | contig 13183 bp, 10 predicted proteins | sample SS_ome_9_FD_132999 | JGI IMG/M metagenome (GOLD analysis project Ga0180430, IMG submission 132999) | Hypersaline lake sediment archaeal communities from the Salton Sea, California, USA - SS_1_S_2 metaG | ecosystem: Environmental > Aquatic > Non-marine Saline and Alkaline > Hypersaline >... | reverse complement strand
TATTGGCAGGGCAAACGGAGGTACAGCGGCCACATTCGGTACAGGCCAGGGAGTCAAAATAATTCTTCCAGCTCACGTCCTCCACATCCATGATTCCAAAACGTTCCGGGACTTCCTCTTCGGCTTCTGCACCTTCAGGGGGCGAAGCAAAAGCCTGATCCGGATCCATCATGATCTTCACCTCTTTGGTGATGCTCTCCATGGTATCCAGCTTCCCCAGTGGTTCGAGCCTGCTGAGAAATACATTGGGAACAGACATAAACACGTGGAAGTGCTTGGAGTAGGGCAGGTAGTTGGCGAATATGAAGATCAGTCCGATATGCGCCCACCAGTTGAATTCGTGCCAGAAATGAATGCTATTCCCGGCTTTGATGAAACCTGCCAGCATCGTACTTACAGGATAGATCCCCACCACAGCATGTCCGTGAGAAGTGGCCTCCAGCAGGTAGAAGGTATTCATTCCAAGCAGGGAAACCATCAGCAAAAGGATCATTGTAAGTGCGATGTTCGCATCCAGATGGGAGATATGCTTCATCTCGATTCCCGAGAAGCGCTTCACATGCAGAAAAACACGCCTGAACAGGAAAACCAGGATGGCTATGGCAATAATCAGGGCAAAGACATCTCCGCAGGCCATGATAAAGTTGTAAAATCCACCCAGAACAGACAGAACCCGTTCGGTCCCGAATAATCCGTCTATGATCATTTCGATGCTCCCGATCAGGATCACCAGAAAGCCCCAGAATACCAGCGCATGCAGGAGTCCCATCACCGGTCGGCGGAAAATCTTTGTCTGCCCGATGGCCACTTCCATCATCACACCAAACCTGCGTCCAAGTTGTTTTACAGGAAAGCCCTTTCGGGTATTTTTGAAATAGCCGGCATACCTGCGGACGGTAAAGGCGAACACCAGTAGTGTAAGCACCAGTACAAGCAGGAAAATAAGCTGTTTGTCCATATGAGGAAAATTAAATGAGCTATTGTGCCTTAGCAGCCCTGATCTCACTGATCAGTTCTGGCAGCACCTTCAGGGCATCCCCTACGATTCCGTAATCGGCTGCCTCAAAAATCGGGGCATCCTTATCCGTATTCACTGCTACAATGCACTTGGAGGAACTTACACCTGCCAGATGCTGTATGGCACCAGAGATGCCAAAAGCCATATACAGGTTGGGAGCAATAATTTTCCCGGTCTGGCCGGTATGCTCCCCGTGGGGCCTCCACCCTTCATCCGAAACGGGACGTGAGCAGGCTGTGGCGCCTTCGAGCAAGGTGGCCAGTTCTTCGAGCGGGCCCCAGTTATCTCCACTTTTCATTCCCCGGCCTCCCGAAATAACCACATCGGCATCGGTAAGGAGCAGTTTTCCATCCTGCTTCTGTACGTCCTTGATGGTAGTTCCGGCAGCAAGATCCACACCCGGATCAAAAGCTTCCACGGAAGCACTCCCACCAGTTTCATTGATCTCAAAAGAATTTTGTGAAAGGGTCAGGATCGCTTTTTCTGTTAAGATTTCCACCTTCCCAAAGGCCTTCCCGCTAAATACCTTCTTGGAGACTACCAGCGGACCGGCAGATTCAGGAACAGCGGTTACACCGGCTGCCAGGCCGGCTTTAAGCCTGACAGACAGACGCGGAGCAAGTGCCTTCCCGCTGTTATTGTGAGCCATCACCAATACTTTGGCGCCGGTCTTTTCCATGGCTGCAGAAATAATTGCAGTATATACCTGGTTGTCGAGTCCGGATGGCGCTCCATCCGCACTCAACACCAGGGAGGCCCCGTAGTTACCAAGGCTTGACAGTTCATCCTGGTCCACGGATCCAATGGAGAGGGCGGTAACATCACCCCCAACCAGGGCGGCCACACTTTTTGCATAGGATAGCAATTCATAAGAAAGCTTCTTGAATTTACCGTCCCAGTTTTCTGTATAAACTAATACTGACATATGATGAAAGTTATTAAGTTAGCAAGTTATTATCTGAATGGTTTAGAGGGCTTTTGCCTCATTTTGAAGGAGATTGACAAGTTCTTTCACATTGTCAGCATCCACCATTTTACAGGGAGCCTTCGGTTCGGGCATGGCAAAGGCCTGGTAGTTTGTATAAGTCTCAGCATCTGCTGCCGGCACTACCTGCAGAGGCTTCTTCCTGGCCATCATGATTCCGCGCATGGCGGCAATACGTGGTTCCTTGGCAATACCTTTCTGAACAATGGCCACGAAGGGTGCAGGTACGCTTACCTCTTCTTTACCTCCGTCAATATCCCTGGACAATACGACTTCTCCACCTTCGATTTTAAGAGCGGAAACTGCTGATACGGATGGGATGCCCATGATCTCTGAGATCATTCCCCCTACGGCCGATCCATTGTAATCACTGGATTCGATCCCGCAGAGGATCGCTCCAAAATCTCCACTGGCAGCTACAGCAGCCAGTTGTGCTGCCACAAAATGTGCATCGGCCGATACAGCATCCACCCGGATGGCATCATCGGCACCAATGGCCAGCGCCTTCCGGAGGGTTGGCTCTGCGGTGGCAGGACCAACAGTTACTACAGTCACATTCGATACTGGATTGGAAGCATCCTCCTTCAACTCCATGGCCCTGGTCAGTGCCAGCTCATCCCATGGGTTGATAATCCACTGAACCCCGCTATCATCGAAACTTGTTTGATCGTTCGAAAACTTCACCTTGGTGGTGGTATCCGGTACATTGCTAATACAAACGAGAATACGCATATTGATTTATTTTTAAGACCTGACAAATATAAAAGAATTCTAAAAACGGTCCACAGAAAAAGCTTATCTAAAATTAATACAATCTACATGTCCAGCAGCGATTTGTCCTGAAATTATTTATTGATTAATTTTATCCGGAGCATTCCATCCTTTAATTGAAATACAATGAGACCAGCCTGCTTAATCATCGGACTTAGCAGCATGCTTTTTCTTTTACTTTCCAGTTGTGAAAAAGAGAGTGATCTCCCCTTCCACGACGTCCTCCAGGGTAAAGGGATCCTCCAGCGCGTCCTCCTGTTCTCAGATATAGATTCGGAAACTCCCCTGGGCATCTCTGAAGAATATGAATATGATGATGATGAACGAGTGAGCAGAGTGTCCTCGCCCCTGTATGAGGACGGAGAGGTGCTTGGGACCATTTGGTATGATCTTTACGAATATAACTCCCTGGGGCAGCTATCAGCTATAAAAAACTTCAATGCCAATTCAAACGCGCCCTCAGGCTTCATAAATCTGAAGAATACGACGTATACTTATACCAGTGCTGGCAAACGAAAGATAGAGCACATAGAATATCCACAGATAAATTCATCTGAGTATTATTTGTATAAATACGATCAAAACAGATTGGTGCGGGTGGAGCATTACGGGAGCACCGATCAACTGGAAAGCTATGTGGAAAGAGAATATGACGAAGAGGGATATTTTGTCAGAGAAAGCAATTATGCCTATGACAATCAGCTTCTTTCCTATACGAAACATCAATACACAGGTGGATTGAATACCCGATCGGATGTTTACTCAGGCAGCAGAAACGAGCATATACGTCAGATACTTAAGACCTATGATGACAACTTCAACCTGAGCGTTCTGGATTCAAAAGAATTATCACCGGTCAGTTCAATGATGAGTTATGTCCTGAGGTATGAGTATATGGATGAATAAGCTGGCTGCTCAGCCTGTGGCACTGATCTCCCCTAAACGCTCCGTGTCAGCAATAGTAATATCCTTGTTTTGAAGAGAAAGGATGCCCTCTTTCTCAAACTCTTTGAGGAACTTGATAACACTCTCCACAGAGATGGAAGCAAAATCGGCAATGTCCTGTCTGCTCAGGTGGCTGAATATGTCTTCATTCCTGAATGCTTCTGAATTCAGATAAAGTAAGGCGGTGGCCAGTTTGCCTCGCATCTGTTTGTAGGAAAGGCTGGCAACAAGCTCCATCAGGTGTTTCTCCGAGGTGTAATTCTTGGAAGTGATCCGGAAGCCAAATTCCGGATTGGTCTGCAGGAGTTTCTTCAGGCTCTCTTTATCGATCATCAGCAATTGGGCATCCTTCATGGCCACTGCTGAATAAGAATAGGTGCGTTCGCCAAACATAGAGGAGAAGGCCAGAAAATCACCACTCCGGGAGATCCAGAGATTCTGCACCTTGTTCCTTCCGGTTTGAAGGTAGGTCCGGATCAGTCCGGATTGAATGAAGAGCACATGGGGTGCAAAGGCCCCCTGTTTAAATACGGTCTCTCCTTTCAGGTAGGTGATCTGTGTCCTGTTTTCAATGAGCGACTCAAGATCGTCCCGGGAAATCAGCTGAAAACAGTCCGGTTCACCCTGCCATTTAAGTTCTCCCCTATCCTGACTTTGATCTGACATAAATTCAAAGATAATTGAAAAATAATAGTAAAAAAGCTGTCAAATCCCGGCATCCCTCTGATCGCTCCTTCCATCTGAATAAGCCATATTTGCAGAACTAAAAATAAGGGATAAATCAAACCATAAAAAAGATAAAAAATGAAAATGTTACACACCGATTTACACGAGGTAGAGACTGCAGCTGAACTTGAAAAGCTGATTTCTGAGAACGAAAATGTGATGGTATGCTGCGGCCGCATGGGCCCCATGTGTATTCCCGTATATGGCGTTATGGAAGAGTTGGAAGAGGAGTGCGAAAATGTGAAATTCGCTGTCATGGCCTTTGACTCTCCCGAAGCAGGAATTATTCGCAACGACGATGCCTGCCGTGGATTTATGGGACTCCCCTTTACCATGTATTACAAGGATGGAAAGGTGGCCAAAGCGACTTCCAGCATCCAGAACATGCAGCAGGTAAAAGGCATCCTCGATGAGCACTTCTGTCCTGCAGGCGTAAACGCTTAGTTATGCATACGGAAGAAATTTTTGATGTGATAGTTGTTGGTGGTGGGGCTGCAGGCCTCACTGCCGGCATCTACAGTTCCAGGGCACGTCTTTCCACCCTGATCCTGAATGAAGGGGCCATAGGCGGTCAGATGGTACTCACCGATGAGATTGCCAACTATCCCGGAGTTGAAAAGACCAATGGATACCTGCTTGCCTCTACAATGAAAAAGCAGGCCAAGGAGTTTGGATGCAAAATCAAATCCAACCTGAAGATCAAATCTTACGACCTGAAAGGTGAGATCAAACGCATCTTTCTGGAGGATGGCAGGGAGTTCAGCGCCCGATCGGTGATCCTTTCGCCAGGTGGCAGACCAAGATCTTTACAGCTGCCAGGTGAAGAACAATTCAAAGGGAGCGGCATCTCTTACTGTGCCACTTGCGACGGGGAGTTCTTTACCGGAAAAGAGGTCATTGTTGTGGGAGGCGGAAACTCAGCCCTGGAAGAGGCTGTTGCCCTGACCACCCATGCCGAGAAAGTGACCATTGTACACCAGTTTGATCACTTCCAGGCCTTCAGGCATGCCATTGAACAAGCTGAACAAAATCCGAAAATCGATTTCATCCTGGAGTCGGAGCTTCGCACCTTTTCAGGAAACGGGGTGCTGCAGGAAGTAAGCCTTGAGCATTTGCCTACAGGGAAGACCACTTCCAGAAAAATCGACGGAGTTTTTATCTTTGCAGGGTATATCCCCAATACGGCCGGCCTGGATGGGGTAGTCAAACTAAATGAACGCAAAGAGATCCTGGTGGATGAAGATATGAAGACCAGTCTGCCCGGCGTATTTGCAGCCGGAGACTGTATCCAGAAGAAATACAGACAAGTGACCACCGCCGTATCCGATGGGACCATTGCTTCACTCAGTGCAGCCGAATACCTGAGATCATAATTGTTAAAACAAGCGAATCAATGAAAGAAACTGAAGTAGTAAGCACCAAATGGCTTGAGAACATGTCCTTCGAGTCCGAGATCAACGGACACAAACTGATTATCGATGCCAAAGAAGAAGTAGGCGGTGAGGACAAAGGTCCCCGTCCCAAACCCCTAATGCTGGCAGCTCTGGGTGGATGCACCAGCATGGACGTGGTTTCCATTCTTAAAAAAATGCGCGTGGAGCTTAAGAGCCTGAATGTTATTGTAGAAGGGGAGTTGAGCGAGGAGCATCCCAAACGCTTTACAAAAATGCACGTCATCTACGAAGTGGAGGGAGAGGATATTCCCATGGATAAGATTGAGAAAGCGGTTTCCCTTTCCGAGGATAAATACTGCGGAGTTAGCGCCGTTTACAAGGAGGTCATGGAAATCACTTCCGAGATCCGCATCAAAGCATAGGCGGGGAAGACTGGACATAGCAGCATATTTCCCATCCAAATCAGTCTGAAAACAGGATGTGCAATATTACTTCAGCTGCCTGGGAATTATTTTCTGGGAAGTGAAAAAATCGTATTATTGGAGCCAGACTCAAATCCGCCTCCATGATGCGATTTTTTTTATCTATAATTCTGGCCGGCCTGCTGCTGGGGTGTACGACCAGGATGCAGGAAGAAAGTAGTTTATCTGTAAAGCCGAAACCCGTACAGGCAACACTTAAAGGGAACATCCTCACGGGACCCTCAGTTTTAAATGACCCGGACCGCTTTGTATGGGGGGCCAGTGTTATCAAAGGAGAGGATGGCAGGTACCATATGCTCTATTCCACCTGGGAATGTGGCGCTTCCTTTCCACAATTTACAGATTCCTGGGTCCTGCATTCAAAAATCGCCTATGCTGTTTCTGAGTATCCCGACCGGAATTTCCAGTTTCAAAAAATTGTATTGAGGGGAAGGGCCCCGGAGGGGGATAGCACTGCATGGGATGCACAGATGGTGCACAATCCCCACATAAAAAGATTCAATAACAGGTACTACCTCTACTACGGGGCCGGGATGGATCCAGGCAAGCAGTCTCCCGGGTCTCCCGGTGCGGAATTAAACAAGCGAAACCGGGTGCAGCAATCCCAACAAATTGGCGTCATTGAATTTGACAGTTTTGCAGATTTGATGGAAGGTCACTATACCAGGCACGATAGCCCCCTGCTGAGCCCAAGGACCCGTGTGAAACCTGATCAGGTGATCGCACCCTCTCCCCCGGGCACCGAGCCTAAACCGGATAACATAATTGTGGTGAATCCATCCGTGGTTCAGCGGCCCTCCGACGGCAAGTTCCTTCTCTACTTTAAGGGGAACTTCTACGATCCACACTGGAGGGGAATCCATGGAGTGGCCCTGGGAGACACGCCCACTGGACCTTTTACGGCCACCGATCTTTTTGTCTTTGATATACGCAAGGAGGATGGCACCCTGGCCAGTGGCGAAGATCCTTATGTCTGGTACCACCGGGACCATGGTAAATTCTACGCAGTTCTAAAGGATTTCACCGGGAAGATTACGGGAAAAGACCCGGGACTGGCTCTTCTTGAATCAGAAGACGGAATTCAGTGGACCAGACCGAAACAAGCCTTCTTCATGCAAAAAGAGGTCGTATTAAGCACGGGCGATACCATCCAGGTGAAGAACCTGGAACGCCCCCAATTGCTTCTGGATGAACACGGGAACCCCCTTGTTCTCTATGCTGCCTGTTCCCTGGACAATGTGGGAGGTAAAAGAGACGGCAGCACCTTCAATGTGCATATCCCGCTCCAATGAAAAGAGGATGTCTCAAAAGTATCATATTAGCAATTTTCAGGATTACAAATGAAGTAACCTGGCATTTTTTACGCAGTAAATAAGCACGTTACGAGTTGTAATCCTGAGAATATCTGAAAAGAGGGTGCCCTTTTGAGACACCCTCTTTCTGTATGAATAGTTTCTGGAACCGAGCTTGCGAGCCCGGCGAAGCCAAAATCAAGCCTGACCTGTTGGTCCGCCGAAATTCATGGGAACCACCGGTCCACTGTGCGGCTCGATGTTCTTAACCGGACCATGGGCCTTCTCAAACTTCTCCACATTGTCCTCAAGCGCCTTGAGCAAACGTTTGGCATGCTCAGGAGTAAGGATCACCCTGGATTTCACTTCGGCTTTGGGCACGCCCGGCATCACTCTTACAAAGTCCAGTACAAACTCGGACGATGAATGGGTAATGATGGCCAGGTTGGAATAGGTACCCTGGGCAACCTCCTCTTTCAACTCAATCTGGATCTGGTTCTTCTTGGCTTTATCTTCCATCTCAGTATACTTTATTCCTTAACAGGCTCAGTCACTTCGCTCTCTTCAGAGGTCTCGGTTTCTGCTTCAGCTGCACCGGAAGTAAGTCGCTCATATTCCTCCTTGGATCCCACTACCAGGTTGTTGAACACCCTGGATCCGGTTCCTGCAGGAATCTGGTGACCCACAATCACATTCTCCTTCAATCCGTCAAGGATATCCACCTTACCGAAAATGGCAGCTTCATTCAGCACCTTGGTGGTCTCCTGGAAGGATGCAGCAGATATGAAACTGTTGGTCTGCAGAGCCGCCTTGGTAATCCCCTGGAGCACCTGCGAAGAGGTGGCAGGAACGGCATCCCTGGCTTCTATCAGTTTCTGATCTTTACGCCTCAGCACTGAGTTATCATCACGAAGTTTGCGGGCGGTAATGATCTGACCGGGTTTGTAGTCCGGTGCGTCACCAGCCTCCACAACAACTTTCTTGCCATAGATCCAGTCATTCTCATCCATGAATTCATGCTTATCCACCACCTGCTTCTCCAGGAATTTGGTATCGCCCGGATCTACAATCTCAACCTTGCGCATCATCTGACGAACAATGATCTCAAAGTGCTTGTCATTGATCTTCACACCCTGCATACGGTATACTTCCTGAACCTCGTTCACAATATACTCCTGAACCTTGGTGGGTCCTTTAATGGCCAGAATATCAGCAGGAGTGATGGCACCATCAGATAAAGGAATACCGGCCCTCACATAATCATTCTCCTGAACCAGGATCTGCTTGGACAGCGGAACCAGGTATTTCTTCACTTCACCTGCCTTGGATGTGATGATAATCTCACGGTTTCCACGCTTGATCTTCCCAAACTCAACTTCACCATCGATCTCAGATACAACGGCAGGGTTGGAAGGATTCCGTGCTTCAAACAGCTCGGTTACACGTGGCAAACCACCGGTGATATCACCGGATTTACCTACGGCCCTCGGGATCTTCACCAGCACCTCACCAGCAATCACCTTGTCTCCTTCATTTACAGCAATGTGTGCTCCCACCGGAAGGTTATAGTTTTTCACCAGCTCACCTTTATTATCAAGAATCCGGATAAGCGGGTTCTTCGTACGGTCACGGGTCTCCACAATCACCTTCTCCTTGAAACCAGTCTGCTCGTCCGATTCCTCCCTGAAAGTGATCCCGTCAATCACGTTATCAAAGCCTACCTTACCGGCAGCTTCACTGATAATCAATGCATTATACGGATCCCACTCACACATCAGGTCTCCCTTCTTCACGTTGGCTCCATCCTTTGTATAGAGCTTGGATCCATAGGGAATGGTATGTGTGGTCAAGGCAATTCCGGTATTCTTATCCACCACGCGAAGTTCAGCCAGACGGCCAATCACGATTGTGACTTTATCACCTGTCTCAGGATCTTTGGAAGCCACGGTACGCAGCTCCTCAATTTCCACAACACCATCGTACTTGGAAATCACACTGGATTCCGAAGTAATGTTGGAAGCAGTACCCCCAACGTGGAAGGTACGAAGTGTAAGCTGTGTACCTGGTTCCCCGATGGATTGTGCCGCAATCACACCGGTGGCTTCACCCATCTGGACCATCTTACCGGTGGCCAGGTTACGTCCGTAACACTTGGCGCAAACACCTTTTTTCGACTCGCAGGTCAGTACCGAACGAATCTCCACACTCTCGACGGGCGATTCTTCGATTACTGCCGCAATCTCTTCAGTAACCTCTTCACCGGAAGGAATAATTAGATCTCCGGTAAGCGGGTGGTAAATATCATGTACAGTGGTACGACCGAGAATCCTCTCGTAAAGTGTTTCCACCACTTCCTCATTCTTCTTAATGGCCGAAGCAACCAGTCCGCGCAGTGTTCCGCAATCGGGCTCCTGGATAATTACATCCTGGCTCACATCCACCAGACGACGTGTCAGATAACCAGCATCTGCAGTCTTCAGGGCCGTATCGGCAAGACCCTTACGGGCACCGTGTGTGGAGATAAAGTATTCCAGTACCGAGAGTCCCTCCTTAAAGTTGGAGAGAATCGGGTTCTCAATAATCTCAGATCCCGAAGAACCGCTCTTCTGAGGCTTGGCCATCAGACCACGCATACCAGAAAGCTGACGGATCTGCTCCTTGGAACCCCTCGCACCCGAGTCAAGCATCATATATACAGGGTTAAATCCCTGGTTATCCGTACTCAGCTGCTTCATAAGGGTCTGAGTCAGACGGGCATTGGTATGTGTCCAGATATCAATGATCTGGTTGTAACGCTCATTGTTTGTGATCACACCCATGTTGTAAGAGCCAACCACATCATCCACCTGCTTATATCCATCCACCACAAAGGTCTCCTTCTCGGTAGGGATAATCACATCGTCCAGGTTAAAGGAAAGTCCTCCTCTGAATGCCATTCCGTATCCCAGGTTTTTAATATCATCCAGGAATTTGGAAGTCTTGGCCGTACCGGTGATCTTCAGAACACGTCCGATGATATCACGCAGCGATTTCTTGGTCAGCAACTCATTGATGAAACCAATTTCCTCGGGTACAAACTCATTAAAGAGTACTCGTCCCACAGTGGTTTCAATCAGCTCAGTCTCACCTTCCTCCCCTCCCAGCTTGGGAATCCTTACCTTGATGACCGCATGCAGGTCGGCACGCTTCTCATTGTAGGCAATGGTTACCTCTTCAGCCGAGTAGAAGGTCATATCTTCACCCTTCACCGTTTCAGTTTTGGTTGAACGCTTGGACTTGGTAATGTAGTAGAGTCCAAGGACCATATCCTGCGAAGGAACCGCAATCGGCGCCCCGTTGGCAGGGTTCAGGATGTTGTGGGAGGCAAGCATCAGAATCTGGGCTTCCAGAACCGCTGCATTTCCTAATGGAAGATGCACAGCCATCTGGTCCCCGTCAAAGTCAGCATTAAAGGCAGTACAAACCAGCGGGTGAAGCTGGATGGCCTTTCCTTCAATCAGTTTTGGCTGGAAAGCCTGTATACCCAATCTGTGCAGGGTTGGTGCCCGGTTGAGCAGAACCGGGTGTCCCTTCAATACGTTCTCCAGGATATCCCAGACCACAGGATCTTTACGATCCACAATCTTCTTGGCCGATTTCACGGTTTTCACAATACCGCGTTCAATCAATTTACGGATAATGAAGGGCTTGTACAGCTCAGCAGCCATATCTTTAGGCAGTCCGCACTCATGCAGTGCCAGTTCCGGCCCAACCACAATCACCGAACGTGCCGAATAGTCGACCCGCTTTCCAAGCAGGTTCTGACGGAAGCGTCCCTGCTTACCTTTCAAACTGTCGGACAATGATTTGAGCGGACGGTTGGCATCGGTCTTAACCGCATTGGCCTTCCTTGAATTATCGAATAGAGAATCGACAGCCTCCTGCAACATCCTCTTCTCGTTACGGAGGATCACTTCCGGAGCCTTAATCTCGATCAGTCTCTTCAAACGGTTGTTCCGGATAATTACCCTGCGGTAGAGATCATTCAGGTCGGAAGTGGCAAAACGTCCACCATCCAATGGAACCAGAGGTCTCAATTCCGGCGGAATCACGGGAACTACCTTCACAATCATCCACTCGGGCTTGTTCACACTCTTGGAAGCCCTGAAAGCCTCAACAACCTGAAGCCTCTTAAGTGCTTCATTTTTACGTTGCTGGGAGGTTTCTGTATTTGCCTTGTGTCTCAGAGAATAGGATAGCTCGTCCAGCTCCAATCTTCCAAGCAACTGGTGCAGACCTTCGGCACCCATCCCGGCAATAAACTTATCGGGATGGTCATCCTCCAGCAACTGATTCTCCTTTGGCAGAGAAGCCAGGATATCCAGGTACTCATCTTCTGTTAAGAAATCGAGGTAATTTACACCATCGGCCTCCTTGATGCCCGGATTGATTACCACATATCGTTCATAGTAGATAATGGAATCAAGTTTCTTGGTGGGCAATCCCAGCAGATAACCAATCTTATTTGGCAGGGAACGGAAGTACCAGATATGGGCCACAGGTACTACCAGTGAAATATGGCCCATCCGCTCACGGCGTACCTTTTTCTCGGTCACTTCAACACCACAACGGTCACACACAATTCCCTTATAGCGGATCCGCTTATATTTACCACAATGACACTCATAATCTTTTACCGGTCCAAAAATCCTTTCGCAAAACAGACCATCTCGTTCCGGCTTATAAGTCCGGTAGTTGATGGTTTCAGGCTTAAGGACTTCCCCACTGGATCGTTCCAGAATCTCTTCCGGAGAGGCCAATCCAATGGAAATCTTGGTAAAATTGCTGCTTTTTACTTTAGTGTCTTTCCTGAATGACATATAATATTGTATTAATACGTTTCTAAAACTTATTCTGACCGGGCCTGGGCCCGTATAAGCAGATTAAACCAGGTTAACGCTGAGTCCAAGTCCGCGCAGCTCATGGAGCAGCACATTCAGTGACTCCGGAATACCGGGCATCGGCATCGGCTCGCCTTTCACAATGGCTTCATAAGCTTTGGCCCTTCCAATCACATCATCCGATTTCACAGTCAGGATCTCCTGGAGAATATTGGCTGCACCAAATGCCTCCAGTGCCCAGACCTCCATCTCCCCAAAACGCTGTCCGCCAAACTGGGCTTTACCACCCAATGGCTGCTGCGTAATCAGTGAATAGGGTCCGATACTCCTTGCGTGCATCTTGTCTTCCACCATGTGTCCCAGCTTCAGCATGTAGATCACACCCACAGTTGCAGGCTGGTCAAAACGCTCACCCGTACCACCGTCATAGAGGAAGGTCTTCCCGTACCTGGGAACACCAGCCTCATCTGTAAGCTCGTTAATCTGATCAATCTTGGCCCCGTCGAAGATGGGTGTTGCAAACTTCTTGTCCAGTTTCAGACCGGCCCATCCAAGTACGGTTTCATAGATCTGTCCCAGGTTCATCCTGGAGGGCACACCCAGCGGATTCAATACGATATCCACAGGAGTTCCGTCTTCCAGGAACGGCATGTCTTCCGAGCGAACAATCTTGGCTACAATACCCTTGTT
>Ga0180430_10003678_pt1 | contig 13187 bp, 8 predicted proteins | sample SS_ome_9_FD_132999 | JGI IMG/M metagenome (GOLD analysis project Ga0180430, IMG submission 132999) | Hypersaline lake sediment archaeal communities from the Salton Sea, California, USA - SS_1_S_2 metaG | ecosystem: Environmental > Aquatic > Non-marine Saline and Alkaline > Hypersaline > Sediment... | reverse complement strand
GCAGGCCCCGATCTTCCGAGCGCATCACCTCAGGAGGCGTCCAGTCCTCCAGTTCCAGATCCGGTTCCACGTCTGCCAGCGACTGCAGAATGGCGGCCCGGACTTCATCCAGCCTCACTTTCGAGCGGCGACTCAGAAAACCGTAATGCCTCACCTTGTGCAGGCCACGCGGCAACACGTGCTGCAGAAAACGGTGCAGAAACTTAAACACGGGAAGCGGCATGCGGCGATCGTGGTGCTCACCAGTCTTCCGATCATCAAACGGTCCAATATCGGCAGACCAGGACACTTCGGAAAGAGCGGGCCGCTACCCCGAATCACAACTCTGTCAGTGGTCCCTGGTACCGACGCACCGCCTCGCCGGCGAGACAGCGATTCAGGTACTACCGTCAGGTCTGTGTGGTTGGTAAACTGAGGCACACCTCGGAAGTGTTTGCGGTACTGGTGTCCGTCCTGGTCTTCAAAACCAGTGAGGCCAGCCTGGCTGGTCTGGTGGGTTCGATTCCCATCCACTTCCGCTGAACCGCCTGGTTCATCACCCGGAAAGCGTGCGAAAGACTGCGTATCACAACGAATCAACGGCGTTTTTATTGATGCGTCGCTCGTTCGGTATTCGTCGATTTCTCAGGCTTTCCGGGTGTTTCTTCTCCGGCACGCGTCGTTTTGCGCGTTGCGCTGACGAACGTATGTTCGACGTGGCGATCGAGAACGGGCAGTAACGGATGGGCTGTCGGATGGAGATTCGGTCGGCGGACTTTGTTCGCTATCTGGATTCAAGTGGCCGATAGTGCGTCACTCCGCCATCGGGGACTCAGACTGCACCTGGATCGCGTTGGTAATGGCTTGTACTCCCGGGACACGGCGAACGCTCTCCTGCACCAGTTGCTTGTGATGCCAACTGTTGACGACGCCGGACAAATACACAGTCCCGTGCTCACACTCAGCATCAACCGACTCGATCGGGTAGTTCCCTCCCACAATCGCATCCACGACGTCCTCGCTGAGTCGCTTGTCCGCTCCGTTCGAAGATTCAGCATCTGCTGAAGCAGATCCCAGTGGTGTTCGCTTCCTGTCCGGAAGGGAACGATCGGCCCCGCCCTCTTCTCTTATGCCATGCTGCTGATGAGTGAACTGTTCAAACGTTAGATTGCACATTTCCCTCAGCCTTTGCCTTAAGTCTACGCACATCAGAAAAGAGTCGAACGGACAATTTGACTGTGAACTGGAACAGAAAGTTGTTGTCCGTGGGACCTGGTAGCTGTAACAGCATGGTTCGTGCCGATCAATGTCGATTTGCGGGGCTGCGTTCCTTCCCGTTGACCTGGAATGGATGAAAGCAACGCTCTACATCGAAGGCTCACCAGATTTCCTGTCGGTTTGGCACTGGAACAGCCCTTTCGTCCGCCCCTGAATCAACACGTCAGCGAGAGCCGAGCGGCAATCTCTTCACACGACAATGCCGTGTAGTCTTTGTCAACCGACTGTTCCACAATGCCCATCAGGGAATCGGTGAGTTGCGACCTGATCTCGCCAAGAAACATCGGGGCCGCGACCAGTATCAGATGACAGAATGCCCCGCGTTGACGACCGGACTCCAGTTCGCTCACGATTTCACGGGCGAATCGTTGAGCTTGCCGGTGCTTAAAATCCGTTTGCGGATCCCCTGCATCGAGTGATCCGGCTCGGCCTCTAAAGTACCCCTGTCGGTCCGAAACCTGCTCATGCGGAGGAAGTTTTGAGTCCGGACACTCGAGACTCAAAACGAGAGTGAGATCGGCTGGAGCCTCGTCTGAGCGACTGAAAATTCGTGCCCGACCTGAGTCTGCAACCAATAACCAGGTTGCTGTCGGTCGACCCTCCCGGTGTTGCGATTTCATCCATCATCGTCCTTATGCAAGTGACATCAGGCTGGTCTTGCGACGCGGCTGCTACGCCATAAAAGCGATCACGTTGAAACCTTCCAGCAAAATTCGGGCCAGCCCGAAGCTGGAACGTTGTCGCTGTTCTACACAGCCTGAGGTGTGCCTGCTCGGTACAACTCGAAAACGACTCGTGCGAATCAGCACACAGTGATTCCACTCAAAGCCTGCTGACCGCTCGCTGTATCGCTGCGTACGCTCCACACCTCACGGACGACGGTGAGAGCATCTTTCCCCGATAGACTCGTCGTGAATCGGTTCCATCTGCTTACATCGTCGCAGGACACTGCACCCGCAGTGTGGTGTTCATCCATTTCAGGAACTTCATGGACCGATCTACGGCAAACTGGACCACATCGTGCAGCCATCGTGGTATATGGAGGCCAACTCAGAAAACCTGACAGCAGACACACTCAGCGACGCGATCAGGCCATTCTATTGAATCCCACTGCACCGCTCAGCTGCCGCCGAACGATTCGTATGGTTGACAAGCCAGACTGATCGAGTTGTGTGCTGTCCCCGTTCGGGTGGGGCACATGCTGCGGATCAAGAATGCAATGCCGAAACATTCTTATTCGCCGGTTCAGCCACGGAGATATCGGAATGCCGGAAGACAAAGCGACCACCTCACAGGCAGGACACAAACATCCGTTGCGTGCCCGCGGGACTGGATTCTGGCCAACCGCGATTCTGATTGTGTTTGCCGTTCTGGTTGCAGTCCTCTTCTACCATGTCGTTCGCCCGTTCATCTTTCCGGTCTTCTTTGCAGCCATTCTGGCGGTCCTATTCCGTCCAACTCATGAGTGGCTGACCCGAGTCTGTCGAGGACATCGCCGAATCGCAGCTGCTGCTACAATGATTGGCGTACTGCTCGGCGTCGTGTTGCCACTGACTGGCGCGCTGTTGCTCGCAGGAGTGGAACTGCTGCAGACAGGACGGGACCTGTTAGACGCAAGTGGTCTGTCGACGGAGCAGGTCGCCGGACCGCAAATGCAGAGTATTGTGCAGTCAAAGATTGACTCTTTACTAAGTAGCTACTTCTCCAAACAACAGATTAGCCAGATGGAGCGTGAGCTCTCCCGAGGTGTCGATGGGCTCACCAGCACCGTCTACAAGCGAACCCAGTCGCTGCTGGCAGACGCTGTTATGTTCGTTTTTGGCGGGATCGTCATGATTCTGGGCTTCTACTACCTGCTGATTGACGGGGAAAAAGCGGCAAGTGAGATCTCTTCACTTATACCACTCAACATCGCAGACCAACGCGTGCTGTTCGCTCGATTCGAAACCGTGTGCCGCGGTGTGGTGATTGGGACAGTCGTGTCCGGAGTCAGTCAGGGGATCCTGGCAGGTATTGGGTTCGCTCTGGTTGGCGTCGAGAGGATATGGCTCCTGTCCTTGTTGACGATCTTTTTTTCGTTTACGCCGCTGCTCGGTGCCGCCATGATCTGGCTCACCGTCGTCCTGTCATTGCTTGTCGGCGAACGTTATCTCGCCGCGCTCTTACTGAGCTTTTATGGAACGTTTGTCATCTCGCTGGCAGATAATTTCATCAAGGCCTACGTGATCGGAGATCGATCTCAGATGCATCCGTTTGTCATCTTCGTGACGGTTCTGGGAGCTCTGCATTTCGTCGGACTATGGGGAATCTTCCTTGGCCCGTTAACGGCTGCGTTCTTCTTTGCTTTGCTGACCAGTGTCCGCAGAAATCTCGACACGGAGGCGTCTGTGGGCCAAGCTGGCGCCTCAAAAGGTGCGCTCCCAAATTAGAGGACAGCAGCTCGCATCCCCATGAAGCTGGCAGCAGGTTCTCTGGCAGGATCATCGCGATTGCGACGACTTGCAGCCTTTTTTTCGCTGACGGAGTTTGGTCGTCAGTAGTCCCATCTCTCGAGATCACCATCGCCGCCCATGCTGTTTCGTAAGTCTCATTCGTCTCCGCGAAAGCGGTAGCTGCTGAGGCGTGATGGATCGGGCCGCGTCGACTTCTTTGGGCCTGTATCAGAGTATTCGCGATAGTGGTTATCCAATGCTCGCAGAATGTCACGGCGGCTGACAATCCCCACAAGCTTGTTTCCCTCCGTCACAGGAAGATGCCGGTAATCGTGACTGATAAAAACGGACACGAGGGTAAACAGATCTGTGTCAGGAGCCACGCAAATTGGATGTCTGCGCATGATTGTTTCTGCCCGGTGCGGCGGTGCCGGGCTACCGTAGAAGGCCTCGGCTGAGAGATACTCCAGACAATCACGTTCGGAAATGAATCCCACCAGCTGCTGCTCGTGGGCAGATGTTTCAACAACCGGAGCATTCGAAATTGAGTGCTGCAACAGAAAGCTGACAACTTCGTCCAGCGACAGTTCGGATGGAACGGTTTTCGGACGGCGATTCATGAAATCGGCGGCGACTGGGATTGAGTGTTCCATTGTTGTTTTCCCTCGATCTGTAGTTTCCCAAGAGGCAGAGTTCGTGGCCTCGTCGACGGCAGACTTCGGCCACGATGGCTCACGTCAGCCTTCACAATTTTCGTTCTCGTTTTTTTGACCAATTCCGCTGCTGGCTCTTCCGCCAGGGAAGATGGCAGCGTTGTGCAGCCAGAACGCGGAACAGTTCATCGTGGACTTTTTGGCGTTGCTCTTTCAGAGTGAAGATCAATAGTGATCTCTCGTTGCATTTGGTGTGCCAATTCGATTCATTGGTTCCTCCAGCTGGCCTGAGTGTGGTTGCGGACGGTCAGCGGGTGAAATACTCCCATGAGGAGGCACCGATGTGCTGATCAGCCCACTGGATTCAGACGATCGGACTGGTGTCTGTGTGTCGTGCCAGCTGCCGATCGCGTTGCCATTCGTCCGCTTACGCCGATCGATACCTGGGTCGTGAACTGATGAGCCAGACAGAGTTCATCTGGGGTGCCCCTCATCCACAGACGTGATCCAGCACCTCATCAGTCCTTCTCGTCAAACTCAGAGTCTGCTTGATCGATCGTCGCAGTTTCTGCGACCTCCCGTGCATGAACGATTGTAGTCTTCCCTCGGCAAACGACAGCGTATTACGCTGACTTGTGGCCGCGTCAGACGTGAAAGAACCGATGAATCAGGCATTCACACGAGTCGAACGACTACGACAAAAAATAAACTGCTCCAATCAAAAGTTCTGTTGTTGTTCAAACACACAAATTGCTCCGTGTACGTCGGCCTTCGCTCTGAAAAAGAGCCATAGTTCATGACTCTCAAATCTCTCATACCGGTCTGTTGGGCAGGCGTGTCCTGGCTTTGACGCGGCTTGAAGCATCGGTGCAGCACCAGGAGAGCTATCGCCTGCCGAGTGTGACCAGCATGAACCTGGCACTCGTCACTCCGAATTGAATCCGCCTGATGCTGACTGGATGGAAAGAGAAATGTTCCGGAACACGTTGTCCGAGGGAGTCACGTCGCAGCCATCGTCTGCACTGCGCAGGTGGCCGTTAAACGATAGTTGCCCGGCAGAGCAATAGCGGACGCTCTACTGAAACGATTTGCTTTCCCGGCGGTGCGGAAAACGACTGCAGTGATTTGTGGGTGCAATAGCCAGCAACGAACGTTTTCCGGGTGCGAGGCCACTACGCAGTCGCTCTGGTATGTGTTTTGCTCGACCGGGCATTGAGTAATCTGCTTCTGCGTTGAGTTCTTCTATGAATGAAATTGGCCAATCTGTTGCCCGAAACCGCATGGTGACGAATCAAATTGAAGCCCGCGGTGTAACTGATGAGCTCGTTCTGGATGCAATGCGTCGTGTGCCTCGGGAACTGTTCCTGCCGGGGGATCTGCGCGACGCTGCATACGACGATTCGCCTCTGCCGATCGCTGGCGGCCAGACGATTTCGCAGCCGTTTATCGTTGGCTATATGATCGACGCTTTGAATCTGCAGGGCGGAGAAACAGTGCTGGAGATCGGCACCGGTTCCGGATATGCGGCCGCCGTTCTGGCGCAGATTGTCAAGGAAGTCTTCACCGTCGAACGCATCGGAGAACTTGCTCGCGATGCCGAAGAGACTCTACGGTCTCTGCACTGTCACAATGTGCATGTACGGCACGGTGACGGGACACTTGGATGGCCTGAACAGGCTCCCTTCGATGCGGTTATCGTAGCAGCTGGCGGTCCCAGGGTTCCGGAAACACTGAAATCCCAACTCAAAGTAGGTGGCCGAATGGTTATTCCCATTGGACCATTGGCTTCCACTCAGGAGTTGGTACGCGTTACGCGGATTTCCGAAAGAGACTATGAGTCAGAAACGATTTCGGATGTGCGTTTTGTTCCGCTCATTGGTGTCGAAGGCTGGCTGACCGCAGCGGGCGAATAGTCTGCTGCACGTCCTCCTGGAGCTCAGAAGCTCCAGCCAAAGCGCCCGATCATTCGGTAACAGTCGAAGCTCAAGACGAAAAACCGCCAACCACTCGAATCTGGCGGCGCAGAGGATTTGGTGTCGAAGTTGGGATGGACGGGTTATCAGTCAACTTATTCACAGAAGGTTAATCGGGCACCCCTCGCTCTCGGAAACACGCGCTGGAGGGAAACAGATTTATGATTCACGACCCGGAACCAAAGAGCCGGCTTGTCACATGCCCTGTTTCCCACGACAAGTGTCGCCAGTCACTGTGACACTTCTGTCGAGCCCGGCATGGTTCTTGCAGCCTGGTTAAATAGTCCCCGGCAGATTGTTACCGGACACCATCAGCCACCGGAAAAGTGAATGGAGGTCACGAATGACGTTCCTTAGGAGTACTCCAGGCCCGACGAACCTGGCGGAACGCCGTGAGCATCCTGGGAAAGGCGCTGCGGTCATCGTTGAATCTGTGCATCACGGCAACAGCCTCAAGGTGGCGCGAACGATTGCTGCAGTACTCAACGCGGATATTCTGACTCCTGACCAGTGTGGTGAGGTGGATCTTCGACAGTATCGGCTCATTGGCATGGGATCAGGCATCTACTTTGGCCGGCACCATCGTTCGTTGCGTCAGCTTGGGCGTTCGCTTCCGGAACCAGCGGCTCCTGTCTTTCTTTTTTCGACGTCGGGATTGCCGTTTCTGCCGCGGCTTTTCCACTGGTCGCTGCGCCGCACTCTCAGCTCGCGAGGTTGGAATGTGGTTGGAGAATTCAACTGTCGCGGATGGGATACGGTTGGTCCACTGTTCCTGATGGGAGGTCTCAATCGTCGACACCCGGACCCCCACGATCTGGATCGAGCTGCTTCGTTTGCCATGCGACTAGCAGACCTCACGCTTAACGCGACGGACACCGAACGAGTCGTGAAAGCCAAATGAACGGCACAACTGTAAGTGACTGTGAACATCGGCAGAGATTGTGTGGTGCCGGTTTCGCTGGTGCGTCAGGTATGACTCGTTGAGGAGTGAGCCGCCGGATCACTCGAAAGGCCCCGGGTATTGAATAGAGGTTGGCGGGGAGTCGCGAATCGTTACTCCTCCTGAGCTCGTTGTATTTTCGGTCCATCATTCTGCGGATAGACTGCCTCACGTTAGAGTCTCAGTTACATATCGTCTCCTTAGGCGGTGGTGGTGGTGTCGCTGGTAAACAGCCGCTTGAAGAGCAGCCTGCTGCAACCGGAAAGACAGAATCTGCGAACTTCCACGATGAACAGACTGCGTCTCGGATGAACGAAGTTCTTTTGCATCGGGCGAATGCTGATGATCTACGTGAGTTTACTGATGATTGGTTTTCTTGCGGCTTCGGGGGTGATGGCGGCTGTGGACGCCGCATTGCTGAGTGTTACCGAGCCCGAGATTCATGAGCTGATACTGAAACGTCGCAGAGGCTCTCGCCAATTACGAACCGTTCATCGTCACCTGACACGGAGTCTCGTGGTGATTGTTATTGTGACCAACCTCGTCAACGTGGTGGGCCCCATCGTTGTAAGTCAGCAGGCCGTCGCTGTATGGGGCACGGAAGTACTCGGGTTGATCACAGCCATACTCACACTGGGAACGATCGTCTGTTCCGAGATCATTCCGAAGTCACTTGGAAATCGACATGCACCGGTAATCGGCCTCTATGCTGCCGTGCCCATTTGCTGGCTGCAGAAACTGCTGTATCCACTGGTCCTGATACTGGAGTGGTTTTCAGCACGATTTGCACGCGGTAAACGGCGAATCGGCACGGAGGAACAGATTCGTTCGCTTGTTACGATGGGGCGTCGCGCTGGCTACATCGAAAGCGACGAGGGACGATTGATCCATCGTGCGTTTATTCTGAATGACCGGGCGGCCGCCGATATCATGACGCCATTGTCGCAGGTGGTCTCGTTGCCGGCTGAGCAGTCTACCAGGGCTGCGGCAGCCGGGTTGCGGAAATGTCGTTTCTCACGCCTTCCTGTGTTCGGCCTGGATCCCGATGACGTGAAAGGAGTCGTCATGGCGAGGGATATCCTTGAGTCCGCCCTTCACGATTCTCCGTCAGCGACTGTCGCCGACCTTGCGATGCCCTGCATTATTGTGGATGCGGCGACGAGTTCCGATGTCCTGTTGTCAGATTTTCTGGCACAACATATCCACCTTGCTGTTGTTCAGAAGTCTGACCGGACGGTGGGAGTTGTCACTCTTGAAGACGTACTGGAAGAGTTGGTCGGAGAAATAAAAGATGAACGCGACGCTCGGAAACCGACACATCCCGATTGAGCTGCCGCACAGGTCTTGAGGATTCCACTAATGACTGCATGGAATTCCCGTGCCAATGGCAATGTGATGTGTCGATGTTATACCTCGCGACGCTACTGATGCCAGCATGAGCGCGAGGGAGCCCGTGTTGAACGTAGAAGGTAGCGGCTGCCGAAACATAAGCGGCAGAACGAAACAACAGAAATGAATATCAATCGTGAAATCACCGAGACGGTATTCGCTTCAGACAGTGGGCACCTTATCGAGGCCGCTCATTCGACGTCGGTCGCTGACGCATTTGATCAACTTGGTTCGTCTGAATCCGGTATTTCTGAGGAAGAGGCGTCATCTCGTCTCAACTCTTTCGGGCCGAATCAGCTGCCGGAACGCGACAGAACCAGCGCGTGGGTACGATTGTTGCTGCAGTTTCAGAATCCATTGATTTACGTGCTGCTTGCGACTGCCGCTGCGACGGCTTGTCTCGGACACTGGGTCGATACCGGGGTGATTGTCGGTGTTGTGGTGATCAATGCGATCATCGGCTTTGTTCAGGAGTCAAAGGCGGAACAGGCGATTGAATCGCTGAAGGAAATGCTGGCCCCACTAGCGGTTGTCATTCGTGGTGGAACGAAGATCCGCATGCCGGCAACGGAGCTGGTTCCCGGCGACCTCGTACTCCTTGAGGGAGGTGACAAGGTCCCTGCGGATCTCCGACTGACGCGTGTCCGGAACCTGCAGATTGACGAAGCGCCTCTCACGGGCGAATCACTGCCGGTCATAAAGACTGTCAGCACTTTGAATGGGGATGTGCCACTGGGAGATCGGAAGAATCTGGCGTTCGCAGGCACGCTGACAACCAGTGGCACGGCGACTGGGGTTGTAGTAGCCACCGCCGGCGAAACGGAAATCGGCCGCATCGCCGGAATGCTGCACGAAGTCGAAGGAGTCAACACACCGCTGATTCGTCGGTTGGCGAGTTTCAGTGTGGTTATCACTCAGTTCATCATTGTGTGTTGTGCAATCGTCTTCCTCGCAGGAGTCCTGGTCGGCAGGGACATCCCGGAAATGCTCATGGCGGTGGTGGCTTTAGCAGTTTCGGCGATCCCTGAAGGATTGCCGGCCATCATGACGATCGCCCTGGCGATCGGCGTCAAGCGGATGGCTTCCCGCAACACAGTCGTTCGTAAACTCCCTGCAGTGGAAACACTGGGCAGCGCCACGGTCATCTGCACCGACAAGACTGGAACCCTGACTCGAAACGAAATGACAGTCACGCGTGTCGTTTCGATCGACGGTGTGTATGACGTTACGGGCTCCGGGTATGACCCATCCGGAATGATCCTGAACGGAGACACCCCTGTCACCGCACCGGTGGAGTCGACAGCCTTATGTGAACTCGCCAAAGCCGCCTCGCTTTGCAACGATTCAGTTTGGCAACAAAGGAATGGCCAGTGGCGTATCGATGGTGACCCAACAGAGGGCGCATTGCTGGTGCTGGCCGGCAAACTGGGGCTGGATCGAGAGTTGATGTCGAGTGAATGGCCTCGAACCGATGAGATTCCATTCACCTCCGAGTTACAGTCCATGGCCACATTACACTGCACCAGCGCCGGACACGCACGGATCTACATGAAGGGCTCGCCGGAGGCAGTGCTTGATCGTTGCAGCCACGAATGGTCGGCGGAGGGTCCGCTTCAGGTCTCGAGCTGGCAGCGTACTGCTGACGACATGGCAGCCGAAGGGCTGCGAGTCCTGGCAGTGGCAGAGAAGCAACTCAACTCGCAGCAGACAATACTCGAACCCACGCATGCCGAACGCGATTTTGCCTTGCTCGGACTCGTTGGGATGACTGACCCACCCCGCCTCCAAGTGATTGACGCAGTCGAGAAGTGCCACGCCGCCGGAATTCGTGTGAAAATGATTACGGGCGATCACATTGCCACAGCTCAGGCAGTCGGGCGTCAGATTCGTCTTCAGGCTGGGGAAGGAGCGATGACTGGAGTCGAACTGCAACAGCTGGACGATTCCAATCTGGATCGCGCGGTCGACACTGTGGATGTCTTTGCTCGTGTCGCGCCCGCCCAGAAACTCCGCATTGTCCAGTCGCTACAGCGTCAAGGACACGTCGTGGCGATGACGGGTGACGGTGTCAATGACGCTCCAGCTCTCAAACAGGCTGACATTGGTGTGGCAATGGGGATCACAGGTACAGACGTTGCGAAAGAAGCGGCCGAGATGGTCTTGCTGGATGATAACTTTGCCAGCATCGAGCGGGCGATTGAAGAGGGGCGCACCGTTTTCAACAACCTGAAGAAGACGATTGTGTTCATCCTGCCAACCAATGGTGGCGAGTGCCTGACCCTGGTGGCCGCCTTGCTGCTTGGAACACTACTGCCGATACTGCCCCTTCATGTGCTGTGGATCAACCTGGTAACGACAGTCGCTCTGGCAATCACACTGGCGTTTGATCCGGTGGAAGACGACATTATGCGACAGCCACCCAATGATCCCGATTTGCCACTCATTGATGCCAGTCTGGTGTGGCGAACCGTCTACGTGTCAGTGCTGATCTCTCTCGGGACGTTTGGGTTGTTCTTTTACGAACTGGACTCGGGCAACAGTCTGAAAGTGGCTCGGGCTGTAGCAGTCAACACGCTTGTCTTCTTTGAGGTCGCTTACGTCTTTAACAGCCGGCACCTGAGTGAATCGGTTCTCCACAGACGCAGAATCTTTGGAAATCCGATTGTCTGGTGGGGCATCGGTGCGGTTGTCGTGCTTCAGATTGCATTTACCTATTTGCCGATCATGAACTCAATGTTCAGTATTGCTCCACTCAACGGATGGATGTGGCTGCGCGTGCTGGGTCTGTCGTTCTTTCTGATGTTGCTTGTTGAATGTGAAAAGGCGGTCGGCAGACGCTTCAGAATTCACCGCCTGTCGACACATTCCTGTCACAGAGTCACAGGCGAGTCAGAAACTTGAGAATAATCTGTTGGAGTTACTTCTCGTTTGTAGTTGAGGGCGTATCAAAGTCATCCTGGCTTCAACCCTCTCAGACAGTCGCAATCAGACGCGGATTACTTTTGTTCAGTCCAGTGCGGTCCGCCAGATTGGTGCGGCAGGTGAGTTCCTAAAGAGCGCAGCTAAATGGCACTTCTGCGCATGTCGCTCCAGCAACACTATCTGTCTTTGTATGTCGCCAGTCCTGACGACCAGTCTAGATCAACTGCAGGGCAGACGTCCCATTCCAGCGTTGTAGTCAGATAACTCTGCTCTGCCTTGGATACATCATGTATCCGCTCAAGGGAAGCCACCCTTCACAGTCAATAATCGCCGGAATCTGCTGTTGAGCGGTCCAGGTATGGAATACACTGATCCACACACGTAAACGGTTGATTCTTCCACGACATTCATCACAGAGACTGATCATCCATGGAACCGGCGGGGATACTGATTCAGTTGCTCATGACTGGAGCTATTGGCTCTGCGTTGTTGACGTGGCTGTTCTTCGTGACAGCTTCCCGATTCGTAAAGTGTCCGGTATGCCGTCGCGCCCCACCTGCTTCGGCGATGTGTTGTCAGACACGCGGGACAGACCCCGACAGCGAAACATGACAACGCCCGTTCCGCACCGATGTACCGCGGCTCGCAAAAGACATGAGTGTCGATGATGGCAGAGTGCAGGATCTTTATGAGGTAATTTGCGGACTTCCTCGTCGCGACCGTATGCGACTTAACGCTCTCATGAGGCAGTTCAGTTGCAGGACCATTGAATCCGAACAGATCCAATCAGCTCCGTTCAGGAATCCCGAGTAGCTCAATGGGAGGGCGTTGAGAGCGGAGCCAGAACATGGTGACTCCGTATCACTTACTTCCCTGGTTGATACAATTTGAAGGACACATCGCTTGTTTCGCGTTTGGATTTGCTCGACGATTGAGAAGCCTCGGAACGACCATAAAACCTGGCAGCGGGCTGACTCAGTTTGCGTAGCTGTGCTTTCAGTCGGGATTAGTTTGAGCGGCCTGGTCCTTTGAAACGTGTTGCTGATGGGGTGTTTTCCTCGCTGCGAATTGAGACGACGAGACCAATATGGAACTTGCCCGACTTCGATGGCCTGATGTTGATGCTCTGGATCGTGACACACCGGTGATTATTCCCGTGGCTGCGCTGGAACAGCATGGGCACCACATGCCGGTGTTCACCGACAGCATGCTGCTCGGGGAAGTCATGAGGCGGATGCATGAGACACTGTTGAACGAAACGCTGCTTGTGCCACTTATGTGGCTGGGGAATTCTCATCACCATATGGATTTCCCCGGTACCGTATCCGCAGAACCCCGCGTTTATCTGGATCTGGTGAGTGGCCTGGTCGACAATTTTATCACTCACGGTTTTCGAAGAATCGTTGTGTTCAACGGTCACGGCGGCAACGATGTCCCAGGGCGTCAGGCAACATTTGAACTGAGACAGCGTTATCGGGATCGGTCGGACCTCCTGCTGTTATTCGCCACCTATTGGAATCTGGCCGCCCCGGCTGCATCCATGGAGGATCTCACTCAACCCGCCATGCAGCATGCGTGTGAATGGGAGACATCGATGATTCTTCGACTGGATCCCGACCTG
>Ga0180430_10003673_pt1 | contig 13196 bp, 7 predicted proteins | sample SS_ome_9_FD_132999 | JGI IMG/M metagenome (GOLD analysis project Ga0180430, IMG submission 132999) | Hypersaline lake sediment archaeal communities from the Salton Sea, California, USA - SS_1_S_2 metaG | ecosystem: Environmental > Aquatic > Non-marine Saline and Alkaline > Hypersaline > Sediment... | reverse complement strand
CCGGCGAGACGGCAGGCCATCGAAGAATACATTCTCAAGGACCCTTTCGCCCGCCGCATGGGGGCCCGGGTGGAAATCGTCGCCCCGGGACGCAGCCGGGTTTTTCTCACCATCACCGAGGAGATGACCAACTTCCACGGCATGGCTCACGGGGGGGTGATTTTCGCCATGGGCGACATGGCCTTCGCCGCCGCCGGCAATTCGCGCGGGCAAACGGCCGTGGCCCTCAACGTGGCCATCAACTACCTGAAGCCGAGCTATCCCGGCGACCGGTTGGTGGCGGAGGCCGTGGAGGAGCATGCCGCAGGCCCCACGGCTCTGTACCGCATCACGGTCAGGAACGAAGAGACGGGAGAGCTGATCGCCGCGAGCCAGGACTTGGTCTATCGCAAGAAGGAATGGTTCGTGCCGCCGGAATCGGCGTAGGAGATTCGTCCTATCGCCACCACAAGCTTCCGAGATCGATTTCAATCTCGTCAAACGGCTCGGCTCGGACCTTGTCATCCCCGGCGGCCGTCAAAATCAGGGACCATCTTCCGTTTTCAAGCCGAAAAACCTCCAACGTTTCCGCTACCGGATCGACAAGCCAGGCATAGGGCACGGCATCGCGGGAATAGATGTTCATTTTTCTTACACGGTCTATGCGAACGGAAGCAGGGGAGAGGATCTCGCAAACCCAATCGGGAACAACCGATGTCCAGTTCGTTTCCGGGGGATGCGGGAGCCTTTCCTTTTTCCAGCCCGCCAAATGGGGAACGAGAACGCTTTTGCCGAGCAGGATTTCAGGCTCGATCAGAAGGATCCACCCGCCGGGACCGCCGCGTCCATGTTGGTACGGGATTCGTATTTCCGCCAACCCGCTTTCTACGTTGCTGTGCCTGAACGACGGTCTCGGGAAGGCGTGCAATTCGCCTTCGATGATTTCTCCGACCATGTTTTCAGGAATTTCATACAAATCCTCGTAAGTTGCTTCTTTTTTCACAAGTTCACTCATCTCAATAGATTTTCCGATCTCCTTGATGTTGCGTCAGAGCATTCCGGGCCTTTTACGGCCCGGCTCCTCTTTTCGCTTCTCCCGGTCGGGAAGCGCCCGGCCGAGCGTCCTCCGGAATTCCGGCGCGGGGCCGCCCTCGAGAAGGTGCGCCGACTCGTGGACAACGACACGATCCACAAGGCTCGAGGGCGATTGGAGGAGCCGCATACGCCTCGGTTGGATTTTGCTCATGATTTGTCCCTTGGCTCGTCCGCGGATACTTTCACGCCGTCCGCCAGGGACTTGGGAGGGGCCACCACCACGCGCTCCCCTTCCTTCAATCCCGACAGGATCTCCGCCTCCCGGTCGTTGCTCAGCCCCACTTCCACGGACGCCAGCCGCGCCTTTCCGTCGCGCACGGCGAAGACCTGCCACCGGTCCCCGCTCCCCCGAAAAAGGGCCGTGCGCGGCGCCACCAGGGTCTTCTCCTTCTGGCCCGTGTAGATGCGGACCCTCACGCGATACCCCAATCCGAGCCCCCGTCCGGAAGCCTTCAGGGATTCCAGCTCCTTGTCGTCGAAGGCGACGATCACGGCCACCCGCTGCTGCTCGACCCCCAGGGAGGACACCTTGGTGAAGCCTTCGGGCTTGATGCGGGTCACCTTTCCATGGAGGGGGTCGGTCCCGATGGCCGGGCCGTAGATGTCCGCCGTCTGCCCCGGACGGACCTCGACGGCGTCTTCGGAAAGCAGATCGGCGGTGATCTCCAAGTCTTCCAGACGGCCCAGGTCCAGGAGCCTGGAGCCCGCCTCGAGCACCCGCTCGTTCTCCACGTATCGCTTGAGCACCACGCCGTCCACGGGACTTTTCATGGAAGCCCGCTCGCGGTCGCGCCGGGCCTTGGCCAGGAGCGCCTCGGCCTCCTTCTCCTGCTCGAGAAGCACCGCTCGTTTGAGGCTCTTGCGGTTGATCCACTGGCTCACGTACTTGGGCCCCAGCTCCACGGCCTCCTTGACCGCCTCCACGGCACTGCTGATGAACTGGTCCGAAGCGAGCTTGACCTTGGCCTGGACGTACTCCTTGCGGGCCTCCCGAAGCTTGGCCTGGGCCAAGGCCTGACCCCGTTGCAGCTCCTTGGCCGCGTCGTACCACCACTGGGCGAAGTCCATCTCCGCCTTGGCCGCCTCCACCGTGGCTTGAGAAGCCTTGGCCGCCTCCTTGGTGGCGTCGATGAATCTGTCGGATTCCTTCAACGCCGTGTTCTCAAGGTCGTTGTTTTGATTGAGGGCGATCCGCGCTTGGATTTGCGCCAGTCGCGCCCGCGCCACTTCCACTTCCGTGTCCAAATCCGCCGTGTCCAGGCGAGCCACCACCTGCCCCTCCTTCACGGCCGCCCCCTCTTCCAGGGCGATGGCCTCCACGCGCCCGTCCAGAGGCATGGTGACGCGATGGACGCGAGGCAGCGTGGTGCGGGCCCGGCTTTCCGCGTAGGTGCGAATGCTCCCCGTCTTCACCGTCGCCGTCTCCACTTCCGTCCCCTTGACGGATTCGAGGTAGAAAACCGCGGCCAGCACCGCCACGCCTCCGACGACGACCAGCCATTTGAGCGACTTCTTCATGCGACACTCCTTTCATTCCTTCATTTTCAGCGCCTCGCTCCAGTCCAGCCCGTTGACGGCTTTCTGCACCACCCACTGGGCCATGAGGACGAACAGAAGGGCCAGTCCCAGGGACCAAGCCCAGCTCGAAGGGGAAACGATGCAGGGCATGGCGTACAGGTCGTTGGTGAACTCCGCGGCCAGCCCCTGGAGCATCCACCAGCCGAGGGGAAGCCCCAGCACGGCCCCGATCATGTTCTGCACGATATTTTCCCGCAGAAAAACGTTGCCCACGGCCGACGCCTGATAGCCCAGCACTCGAAAGGTGGCGATCTCCCTCCGGCGCTCGACGATGGCGATGAGCGAGCCGTTGAGGATGGCCCCGAAAAAGATGACGGCCCCGAACAGGATCATGGGATAGAGCATCCCCCCCATTTTCTGGATGAAGGTGGCTTCCATGCTCTCCTTCTCCCGCGCCGTTTCCGAAAAGGTCTTCAACGAAGGGTAACGCTTGATCTCCCCGATGAAATCGTCGTACTGCTCCGGCGTCTGCACGGCCCGGACCTGCACGGCGGACACGGCCGAAGCCTCCCCCACCAGCCGGTTCAGATAGCGAAAGTCCGCGTACACCGAAAGCCCGATGAGGCTGTCCATGGTCCCCGCCACGGGAACGGCCACGGGACGCTGCTCCCCCTTGGCGGGCACCACGAGGACCTCGTCGCCCGGCTGCAGGCCGAGGAGGCTCGCCAGCCGGCGGGTCATCAGGACCCCGGACGCGGGCACTTGCACGGCTCGCCCGTCGGCCTCGCGAGGGACGGTCATCGTCGCGCCGGAGACCAGCCCCTGGACCATCCCCTTCTTGAAGCGGTTTCCGTTGCGGAAGGTGCAGGGGACGTTGAGGACGGGCTCCACCCGCTCCACTCCCGGGAGGCCCCGGACGTCATCCACGGCGTCCAAGCCCGACTCGTCCCGGAACGTCAGGGTGAAATCCGAAAGCGTCACCTTGTCGAACTGGAAGGTCACCATGTAGCGCAGGGAATCCAGGGAGCCCAGCGTGCAGACCAGCAGGGCGGAGCCCATGGCGGCGGCGAACACCCCGGCCGCCGTTCGCATGCGGTTGCGAAACAAATTGCGCAGAACCATCTGCCAGCGAAACCCCAACCGCTTCCACAGGCCCGGCAGCCGCTCCAAAAGGATGGAGCCCCCCGTGGAAGGGGCCCGGGGCCGCATGGCTTCGGCGGGGCTGAGGCGCAGGATGGAGCGGATGCCTTTGGCGGTGCCGAGGACGGCGAAGACCAGACAAATCCCCAGGGCCAGGAGCATGAGGTCGGGGTAGAGGTCGCTGGTCAGGCGGGGAAAGCTGAAAACGGACTTGTAAAGGTCGGTCAGGGCTTTGGCGATGCCGCAGCCCAGAAGGCTCCCCGCCAAAGCCCCCGCCAGTCCCACCGCCACTCCCACCTTCAGGTAGTGGGCGAAAAGCTCCCCCGTGCGGTATCCCAGGGCTTTGAGGGTCCCCACGACCACGCGCTGCTGCTCGGCCATGCGGGTCATGAGCACGTTGAGGACCAAAGCCGCCACGGAAAGAAAGACCAGGGGCATCATGGTGGCCATGGACGAGAGGCCCCCCATTTCCGAAGACAGGGAAACGTTGGACGATTGCTGGTCCAAGGGGGTGACGGAGAACACGCCGTAAGGCTTGAGGAGCCGCTCCAGCTCGTCCAGCACCGGTTGGGGGCGCTCGCGGGCGCGGGGCGTCAGCAGGCCCGCCACGTCGTTGGCGGCCCCCTGGAACCCCAGGGCGTCCGCCGCGAATTCCCGCTCCACGTAGAACACCCCGTAGTCGGCGGGAGCCGGGGCGATGCTCCCGGGCGGCGTCATGTAGATGGATTCCGACGAAATGGCCGTCCCCACCACGTAGAGGCTCTTGCGCTGCCGCCCCATGAGCAGGTCGATGGTGCTCCCCACCCGAATGCCTCTCGCTTTGGCGAAATCCTCCGTGACGATGACTTCGTTGCGGCGCTGTCCCGTGAAATACCCGCCCCGGCGCAGGACGATGTTGTTGACGACGGGGGCGGGCCGCTGGGGCAGGGAAAGGAGAAGGCCGCCCAGGGGACGCTCGACGCCCTCCAGGTCCACCAGCACGGGAAAGCGGATGCGATGGCGAATCTCCGAAACCCCTTCCACTCGAGCGAGGCCTTCGAGCTGGGGAACGGGGATCTTCTTGAGATCGATCCAGAAGTCCGCCATGCGGCACCGGGCGTAATAGGAGCTTTTGGCCTTTTCCAGGTCCCGGTAGGTCCCCTGGAACCCCACGAGACACCCGGCCCCCACGGCCACGATGGCCACGATGGCCCCCAGCATCCCCTTGGATTGCCACAAGTCCCGACACAGCTTGCGATCGAAGACGTTCACCAGTCCATGTCCTTTACTTGGCAAGGCTTTTCGTTTCTTCGAGCTTCCAGCCCTTCGCTGGTGATGTGGATGACCTGGTGGGCCAACTGGGCGATGGGCGGGGCGTGGGTGATGATGACGATGGTGGTGCCCGTTTCCTCGTTGAGCCGGGTCAGCAGCTCCAGGACTTTTTGGCCGGTCTTGAGGTCCAAGGCCCCCGTGGGCTCGTCGCACAGCATCACCCGGGGCTTCTTGGCCAGGGCGCGGGCGATGGACACCCGCTGCTGCTGGCCTCCCGAGAGCTGCGCGGGGAAGTGGTCCCGGCGGTCCTCGAGGTCCACCAGCCGCAGGGCTTCCCGAGGCTCCATGGGATCGTCGGCGATCTCCGTGGAAACCTGCACGTTCTCGAGGGCCGTGAGGGTGGGGACGAGGTTGTAGAACTGGAACACGAACCCCACGTTGCGGCGCCGGTAATCCGTGAGCGCGCGGTCCCCCAGTTGCGACAAGTCCCGGCCGCCGCCGAGAATCTCGCCGGAGTCGGGGCGGTCGATGCCCCCCACGAGGTTCATGAGGGTGCTCTTGCCCGAGCCCGAAGGGCCCAGGACGACGGTGAGCTCCCCCCGGTAGATGTCCAGGTCCACCCCCTTGAGCACCGGCACGTCCACTTCGCCCATGCGAAAGGTCTTGTGAACGCCCCGGCAGCGAATCTCGACTTTCCGTCGAGGCTTGTCTTCGACCATGATCTCTCCTTTTTCCCCGGGCCCGAACGGAAAGACCGCTCGGGCGAAAATCCTGAATCCGAATCCCGAAATTCGAAACGAATTCAAACATCCAATGACCGAATGTCCGAAACTTGACTTTCCGGGCCGCGGAGCATGGTTTTCGCTCAAACACTCCCTTTATGACAGACCCCGCCGTCCCCTGGCAAACCGAAAATCCATGCAACAGCCAGCGGCGGCCCTTCCGCCCGCCAGGAATCGGAAGCTATCCTTGACTTCCTCCTCCACGGCATGTCTATTCTGTGGAGACCGGGTCGGAACATCCTTGCCCTGGGGGGGCTGCGAGCTCTCCGCGAGACAAGAAGATGCATGCTCGAACGAAAAAGGGAGGGGAAGATGGAAAGAAAGGATACCGGAGGGGGCGAGGCCGTCTCAGGACAGGGGATGACCACCGCCGCCAAGGAAAACCTCTTCGTGGCGGGAGTCATGGTGGCTCTGTACGCCACCACTTTCTACAGCTATCCCCTGTTCCACACCCTGGCGGAATTCTGCAGCATCGCCATCGCCTGGGGGGTGTTCATGATGGCGTGGCCCGCCAGACGATTCTCGGACAACGACTACCTCCTTTTCCTGGGGATCGCCTACCTTTCCGTGGGAACCCTGGACCTCATGCACACCCTCACCTACAAGGGCATGGGCATCTTCCATTCGCGGGAAGCCAACATGGCCACGCAGCTCTGGATCGCCGCCCGCTACTTGGAAAGCTTGGCGTTGGTCGCGGCCCCTTCCTTTCTCGGGCGAAAGCTCCCGGTGGGCTTGACGGGAGCCGTGTTTCTGACGGCGACTTCCTTGTTCCTGATTTCCATATTCGGCTTCAACGGGTTTCCGGACTGCTACGTTGAAGGAAAAGGTCTGACGCTTTTCAAAAAAGTCAGTGAATACGTTATCTGCATCATTCTTTCCATGGCCATTGCGAGAATGTACAAGGCGAAAAGCCTGATGACGGGAAAGCTCTTCCGCCTCATGACCCTGTCCATATCTCTCACCATCCTGGCCGAGTTGTCATTTACCTTCTACATCAGCGTTTACGGGATTTCGAATTTGATTGGGCACTACTTCAAGATAATCTCCTTCTTCATGATCTACAAGGGAGTCATCGAATACGGCTTGCTGAGCCCTTACGAAATCCTTTTCAAAAACCTGAAGTCCAGCGAGGAGTCCCTGAGGCTGCGCAACGCCGAGCTGGCCCGGGAAGTGGAAAACCGCACCCGAAGGGAAAAGGACTTGAGAAAGATCAACGGCGCTCTGGAAGACAAGAAGAAGGACGCGGAAGATCGGCTCGACGAAATCAACCGGAAGAAGAACGACATGGCCGTGAAAATCTCGGAATTGTCCCTGAAGGCCAGCGACATGGCTCAGCAGAATTCCAGGCTTATCAACACGTTGCAAGCCTTGCGCCGGGAAAACGAGATCCTCAGCGACCAGCTTTCCCGTTACATCCGCGTGTTCGAGCAAACGCACGAAGACATCGACCAACTGGTTTCCCGCGAATAGAAGGGCTCCGGCCGGCGCCGGTCTTCAGTCTTCCTCGAAGCCTTTGACGGGCCAGTCGAAAACCTCTTCGGCCAAGGTCAGGGCCTGTTTTTCCACCACGTTGAACCAGAAGGTGAACTTGTCCCGAAGCTCCCTGCCGAATTCCGTCAATTCCTGTCCGTCCCGGCGGTTGCCCGTGCGGCGCACGACGGGGACGCCCAGGACCTCTTCGGTCTTGCGTATCTTGCCCCAGGCCGCCCGGTAGGACATGCCCAGCTCGTCGGCGGCCTTCTTGAGGGACCCGTGCTCGTCGATCTTGGCCAGAAGCTGGGCCCGGCCGATGCCGAAAAAGAGCCCCTCTTCCGTTTCCAGCCAGAGGTGGAGCCTCATGGTGGGGGAGTCCTTGGGGGCTCCGGGACGGGAGGTCTCCCGGAGCTGCGGGTTTTCGCGGACTGCGCTCGTTTCTTTCATAAGCTCGGCCTCGGAGGTTCAGTGTTGCACAGGATGCTTTTGTACCACCGCCTCCCGCCGCGATCAAGAGATTATGTTGGGAGTATGTTGGTCGGACCAAGGCAAGGGATTGATGATACTCGCATTTTTAGAGAAATCCCTTCGCCGGGAGACATCCCGTGACGCCGCAAGCTCGCCGCCCCGCGTCATTTGCCGTATCGCTTTCGAAGCATTTCCAGTACTTTCCGCAATGCTTCGTTGGAATCACAGGACATCGTCTCCTTCTTTCGCTTTTCCTTCATGGGCTTGAACCCGAGGACCCGCATGGCTTCCTGCACCATTCCGGCCCCGGGGCTGAGCTCGCCCTCTCCCAAAAGAAGCGCCCTGGCCAATGATATCTCCCGTCTGACCTTTTTCAGCCGCTCCCGCTCCCACCATATCCATTCGACGATATCCCTGCCGAGCCCCAGGAAATTGCCGTTGCCGTACCGGGTGTCGTAGCCCATGTTCACCAACAGGTTTTCAGCGATCTCCAACGCCCTTTCAAAGTTCTCCTCGGGGATGATTCTCGCCCTTCCCCCGTGGGGATTGATTTTTCCCAGGCCTTTCACCACTTCCCGAAAAGGACTGTGATACGCCAAAGTAAAGTCCACCCATATCTCTCCCTTGTTTTCCTCCAAGGCGGCATTCAGATCCGAAGATGTTCTGACGGGGATTCTCCTGTAATCCGGAAATTTGTTGAAATCGGGATCCTTCCGTGGCTCTTCGTAGGGTTTTTTCAAAATTTCCGAGCTGAAATCCGCATATAAATCCCTTAACTGAGACATCGTATAATCCAATCCGTTGTAATCGACCAAATTGACGGGCTCCGAAGCGGCATAATTGTAAACGTTCAAGAGCGCCGGATTCCCGATGCTCGGCCATTCCGGCTCCGGCGAAGCGAACCGCCCCGCCGCCGGGAGGTAGGCCCTTGCTCCGTGGCGATAGAGCAGGTCCGTTCCCGGCAGGGCATGACATCCGTAGTGGCCCAGGAACAGGAACGGGGGACGAGCCGGCTCGGCGGCCGGCGGGTCGGCGTTTTCATCCGTCAGCAGACGGCCGTACGGGGTATAAGCGAATCGGTGGGTTACGGAGCCGGCGGCGTCCGTCACGGCAACCACCGAGCCCCGGCGGTCCGTGTGGTAATAGGCGACGCTCTCCCCTTCCGACGTGACGCGGATGGAATAAACCAGTCCCCATCCGGGCATCACCACCTGAATCCATTCGATATCGTCGTTGTGGATGCGCAGGGGAATCTGGGTGTCCACGGTGCCGCAATAGCTGTAAAGAGTTTCGGAGCCACCGAGAGCGGCGGAGATCAGGCGACCGGAGCCGTCATAGGCATAGGTCGCGTCGTTGACTCCCGCGAGGCGGGAAAGCCCGTCCCAGGCGAGGGTGAGATCGGGGGTGGCGACGAGGCGGCCTGCGGCGTCGTAGGCGTAGCCGTCATCGGTGGCCTGGCTCATGGCGTTGACGGTGTGGACTTCATCCAGGGGGGCCAGGCAATCGCCTGGGTCCAGGGGCAGGACGCCGTCCAGGGCAACGACCCGGCCCAGGGTGTCCAGGGTATAGGTCGCATCCGTGAAATCGCCTTCCGTGATGCGGGTGATCCCCCCTGTGGCCGCGCTATAGGCGAAGGTGGAGGAAATCCCGTTTTTCCGCGCGATTCTCGTTACTCGGCCCGCGGCGTCGTAGGTGAAGGTCGCGGACCCCAATCCCTTCGAATCCGAGACCGACAGGATGTTGCCGGTGGTGGCGTCATAGGTGTAGGTCAGGACGAGATCGCCCGGCGTTCGACTCAGCCGGGTGAGCTGCCCCTTGGCGTTCCAGGCGAGATCGTAGGTGGTGTCCCCGCTCACACAGCGGGTGACGCGGCTCAAAGCGTCGTAGGCGAGCTCGATTCCCCGGGTCCGGGTCATTCGGCCGTTGGCGTCGTACGAATAGGTCAGAGCGTCGCCGCCCGATGCCGTCCGGGTGAGCCGGTCGGCGGCGTCGTACTCGAAATTCCGCACCGCGCCCGACGCATCGGTGCGGCCTTCCATCCGCCCAAGGGCGTCGTAGGCGTAGGTGGTGGCCCCGCCCAGGGGATCGATCTGCCGGGTCAATCGACCCGCAGGGGTGTATTCGAAGCGCCACCGCCCGCCCCCGGGGGTAACGATCTCGACGAGGTTCCCGGCGGCGTCATAGGAATACCTCCCCGTTCGGTTTCCGGGCAGGGTCGTCTCGACCAATCGCCCCGCGCCGTCATATGCGTATCGAACGGTCCGGCCTGCGGGATCGGTGCCGGCAAGAACGTTCCCGAACGAGTCGTAGGCGTATTGCCAAACCCGGCCTTCCTCGTCTTCGATGCGAACGACCCGCCCGGCATCGTCGTATGCGTAGGCGTACTCCAGGCCGCCGCTCTCGATTTCCGCGGCAAGCAGGCCGTCCGTGTCATAGGTGCCCTTCCATGCGTAGCCGCCTTTTGTCATGCGACTCACCAAACCGGCCGGCGTGTACTCGTACCGGGTGGAGATCCCGGAGGGCCCGGTGGTGGATGCCACCCGCCCCATGGCATCCCAGTCGAGGGTCGCTGTTTCTCCGTTGGCGGAGCGGGCCTCCACCAGACGGTCCATGGCGTCGTAGGTAAAGCGGGTCGTGCTTCCCATGGGATCGGTAGTGGAAGCGAGATTGCCGTTTTCGTCGTAGGCCATTCGGGTCGCCTGACCCAACTCGTCGGTCTCTTTGACGAGGCGCCCCATATCGTCGTATTCGAAGGTGCGGGAATGACCCATTCGGTCGGTGATGGCGGCGAGACGCCCGTAGTCGTCGTAGCTCAAGGCAGTGGTCCCGGCGAGGGAGGATGTGTGGCTCGCCAGGAGCCGGTTTGCGTTGTAGGAAAAGGTCTCCGCCGCGCCCAGGGGATTTTCGAGCCGGGTGACTTGACCCTGGCCGTTGCGGGTGTAGGTCCAGGTGCTTCCGGCCGCGTCCCGGAAGGTCAGCAGGCCCCCCTTGCCGTCGTAGGTCAGCGATTCGGTGAGGTTGTCGGGCCGATAGAGCCTCGACGTTTCATCGGCGAAGGTGAATTCCGCGCTGTCGCCGTGCAGGCCGTCGAAGGTTTGAGCGACGGGGCCGTACGTCATAGACAAGCCATCGCCTCCCACCGCATAGGATGAAAGGCGGCCCGAGATCGAGTCGTATTGCACGGAGAGGGTGGAGCCGCCCTCGGTCTCCCCTTCGATAATGTTTCCCTCCTCGTTCCCCTCGAAGTCGAGAGTCCCGAGACCCGCGAGGCTCATTTCCTCGGGCACGCCCGAGGTGCGGCCGAATTCCCCCCGATACCCCGCGGTGACGAAGACGTTGCGCTCCCCGTCCGGCCGGGTCTCCGCCACCTTGTTGTCGGGAAAATCGTAGGAGATCGCGGTGCTGTTTCCCAATGCGTCCACCTGTTTCACCACCACGGGAATGAACATGCTCCCCCCGGTTCCGTGGACTTCCACGGTGTCGTACTCCGACGTGCAGGGCGTCGTGCCCCGGGGGGTGGTCGCGGCGATGAGACAGCCCTCGTCGTCGTAGGCGAAGGTGGTGACTCCCCCTTCGGGGTTCTTCATGGAGGCGAGACGATCGCTCTCGTAGGAGAAGGTGTAGGAAAGGCCGTCTTCGTCGCCGGTCCGAATCCTGGTCACCGCCCAGATGCCCCCTGTCAGCGCCATGTCGATGTCGATGCGCATTCCGGAAGAGCTCTCGATGGAGACCAGCCCGGGAAAGGCCTTGCCGACGAAATCCTTGTAAGTATACACCAAAGCATTGCCGGCGCGATCCATCCGTTTTCGGCACAGGTACAAAAAATCCTTGTGCTTTTCGAAATAGAGCACCGTGTTGCTTGCGGGATTCTTCAGAAAGAAACGATCGCCCGCAGCCTTGAGCTCGTAGGGCCAGGAGGAGTGGCCCACCATGCGCCAGTCGTCTTCCCCGTGCTTGTGGAATTCCACCTCGTCCATGCCGTTGACGAAGGGGACGCTAATATCGTCGCCGGCCCGCCACATATAAGGAACGTTCAAAAAAAACCGGTCCCCCAGCTCCGACGGCGAGAAAGACTGGGACATGTAGTAGAGCTTGAGATCGACGGGGAAAGGGCCCGGCAAATGGAACAGGGGAAAGGTCATCAGCTGTTCCCCTGTTCCAGCCGAGACCGGGTCCCCCGTTTCGGGGGTCTTGCCGGGCTGGTTGTTCAGGCCGTCGGCGGTGCTGCACATCCCGGGCGCGGCAACGCCCGCGAGCAGCCAGACCATGGCGGCGCATGCGCAGAGCCAACGAACAGACGATGAACGGGGCTTGATGGATCGGCTCATATTCTCTCCTTCGGAAACGGTGAAACGGATCGACCTTCGCCTGTTTGATCCGACGACCGCCGGAGCTTACCCCAAAAGGAGAATCGCGAGCAACTCGAATTTCGGAATGGCGTATGGATCTCCTATTCGTCCTGCATTCAGCCAACATAGCTTCCCTCCCGGAGTTTTTGGATGTCGAAAGGAAGCCAACGGAATTCGCCTTCAAAATCAAGAAATAAATGGCGTTGTAGGGTTCATTCCTTCGAGCGTGGCGACCTTCGTCCCTCTAGGCCCGGACGACGGTAACGACCTTCCCCGAAGGCGTCTCGGCCATTGCGGCGGCGGTGCGCTCGGCGACGGGGGGCAGCCCGGAGCGACGGTCGAAGATCACCAGCCAGCCCGTGTCCCGTCCCAAGCCCCGAAGGTATCCGTCGATCTGTTCCAACCCCCGCGCGAGGGGGTCGGGGGCCCCGTCCCGCCAGACCTTGAGCTCGATGGCCAGGGTCTCTCCGCCGTAGCGAGCGCACAAATCCATCCGTCCCGTGCCGATGGCGTATTCCCGCTCCAGGGTCCCCCCGGCGTTCACCACCCGGTGCAGAAAGGCCATGAGCACCAAGTGGGGAGCGATTTCGTGGTAGGGGGCGCTCTTGAGCAGCGGCTCCCCGTGCTGCCGCCAGAAAGCCAGAAAGGCGTCCAGAAGCCCGCCCGCGTCCAGACCGCCGTCGGGCTTCAGCCAAGTGGGGGCGATGTGGGGCAATGAGGCCTGGGATACGAACGCCAACTCGCGGGGCATCACTTCCCGATAGATGGGATTGGCCGCTACAAGCCTTCCCGTGGGCTCGAGCCGGCACAGCCCCAGGTCCACGACATAGCGAATGTCGTCGGGATTCATGTCCGCCAGATTGTCGCCCGCCATCATGGGCTCGACGATGCGCCGCACCCGGGGCTCCCGCAGCTTGTCGGCCAACTGGTCCAGGTGGGTGACGCGCTCCCGGATCAACCGTTCCTTGGCCCCGAAGATCATGTCCGCCGTGACGGAACGGGTGCGGTCCCTGTTTTCCTTCATGCGGAAGCAGACCTCGTAGGCCAGGGCGTTCACAAGCCAGGGCTGGCCCCGCGTGTATTCCCAGACCAGCTCCGCGGCATCCGGTTCGAAAATTTGCCCGGTCTCTTCGGTGTGCTG
>Ga0180430_10003671_pt1 | contig 13198 bp, 20 predicted proteins | sample SS_ome_9_FD_132999 | JGI IMG/M metagenome (GOLD analysis project Ga0180430, IMG submission 132999) | Hypersaline lake sediment archaeal communities from the Salton Sea, California, USA - SS_1_S_2 metaG | ecosystem: Environmental > Aquatic > Non-marine Saline and Alkaline > Hypersaline >... | reverse complement strand
TGAGAAAACCAATTGTTAATTTACGCATAACGCCTCCTTTGTGATCAAAACGATCGTGCATTTATCTCAATGCATTGGAAACATGAACATACTCTAGGGCTCATTAATATATTTATTTTTATTGTAGCACTACGATCTGTTGTGTTTGAAGCATATCAACATGGGTTTGGCTCTTGCCTGGCATGCTGCCGGATTGATTAAGAATGCAGAAATATCTATAATTGATGCAGAAAAACGAGAAAGTAAAGAAGCGGAGGGATGATGGCGGCACCTTTTGATTGGATTTTCACGCTGAGCGCAGTGGCGTTCAACCTGCTGATCGCGGGGGTGTTCCTGGCGACGCGGGCGGGGAAGATGGGCACGGTGCGCAGGATCGGCGTTTGGCTGATTGCGCTGGTGATCCCGTTCGGGATAGTGCTGTACCATACAATCACAGCGGGGGGCAATCTGTATGTGCGGGTGGCGCTGGCGGTCGTGCTGGCTTATCTGCTGACGGAATTGCTGCTGGATTTCATTTTGAATTATGATTTTCGGGCGAAGTGGGTTACGCATGTGCCCTACATTCTGGTGGAATACGCGGCTTTTTACGCACTGATCTATGTTGGATTCACGGTGAGCGAATTCACGGGCTGGGCGGTATCCGTTACGTTCTGGATGGCGCTGGCGGCGCTGATCTATTATCTGGCGGGGCGTAAGAAGTCTGGGAAGAAAAATAAAAGGAAAAAAGGATAGGAGCAGACCGCCGCGGGTTCAATTCGTACCTTCAAACCCTGGAAAATTGTGTAAAAATAAACAAGTGATGAAAAAATCAGTTCTGTGGGCACGGGTATTAATCGCTATTGTACTTGGGTGGAACCTGCAATGCGCGATTGTGTTTATTGCAAATCCGGCGGGCTATATGGGTGGATTTGGACTGGATGGGCAGGCAGGCGCACAGATGGTGCGCGCGCTGGGGGTGCTATTCGTGATGTGGAATGTGCCGTATGCCTTTGCTCTGGCGAGCCCCGTACGCTACCGCATTTCTTTGATCGAGGCGGTTGTGATGCAAACGATCGGGCTGGTGGGGGAGACCCTGATCCTGCTGGCAGGCGGACCGTACACGGCGGTGATCACGGCGACGATCACCCGCTTTATCGTTTTTGATGGAGCCGGGCTTGTGCTGCTGGCAGTGGCATTATGGCTGGTTAGAACCCGTACGGAGCAGGCTTAAAGGAGCCAGGTCAGCAGCCAGAACGCGCCCATGCCGACCGCGATGGTCCAGAGGGCGCTTTTTGTTTTATAAGCTACTAGAATGGCAATGATGCCCGCCAGCAGGCGCAGGTTGCTGAGAGAGAATGAGATCTGGTTCTCAACCAGGAGGATCTCAGGGATGAAAATGGCTGTCAGAACCGCAACGGGCACGAAGCGCAGGCCGCGGGTGACTAATGCGGGCGGCTGCCATCTATCCTGCAGAAGGATAAAGGAAAGGCGGGTCAGAAAAGTGAGCAGTCCGACCGCGGCCATGATGAACCAGAAGCTGTTCATTCTTTGTCACTCCATAATCCAATGGTGATGCCGGCGACAGCCGCGGCGATGAGGTTGAGCTTATAGGGCAGATCGCGGGTGAGGATGGACGTGATACCGGCGACTAAAGCTGCCAGCAGCGCGGGGGTATCATTGATGGCAGGCACTGCAAGCGCAATGAAAGTGAGCGCCAGCGTGAAATCGAGGCCCCAGCCGGGCGGAACCTGCGCGCCCAGAAAGATGCCGGCGGCAGTGCTGAGCTGCCAGCAGGACCACAGCGCGATGCCCGCGCCGAGCAGATACCAGTGTTTGTATTCGCCCTCTTCCGGGTGCTGCAGGCGCATGATGCCAACCGCGTAAGCCTCATCCGTTAGAAGATAGGAAAGCAGAACCTTCCAGAGCGGGGAGAGATGCTGCAGATAAGGCGCGACAGACAGGGAGTAAAGAGCGTGGCGCAGATTGATGACAAAGCCAGTGGCGATCATGATCAGGGCGGGAGTGCCGAGGTTGATGAGCTGCACAAGCATGAACTGCGAGGAGCCGGCAAAGACGATGGAAGACATCAATTGGGATTGAAGTGGTGTTAGACCAGCGCTGAGGGCGAGGACACCATAGATCATCCCGAATGGGGTGACACCTAATAGAATGGGCAGCTCGCCTCGCACACCCATCCAGAATTCCTTCCATGCAAGCGTCCGGTCTTTATGTACCATAAAGGATAGATTATACCCGCGGAGAAAATAAAAGCAGAAGATCAGCGATTATTAGCTGGAATAGCCACCGGCAGCGTTGCGTAAGAGGGTGTCAATGGCGTCTTTACAACGGCGGTGAATGAACCTGACCATCAGGGGGGCGATGATGATCCAGGGCAGGAGCGTGAGGGCAGGGACAAACAGGAACCAGTTATTATCGCGCAGTTTATCAATGTAAAACCAGAGCGCGAAGAAAATGGCTGAATCCAGGACACCGACCCCGATCAGGATGGCCATCAGCATGCGGGAAATCTGCGTGATGCCGCCCAGCTCCGCGTCAATGATGATCTGTGAGCGGCTGAATTCGAATACAGCGGTTGAGATACCATACAAAGGCGGTTGGCGCGTGGAGCGATAACCGGGGCCATTGACGGTGAGCCCGTAACTTGTGTCATTCGCTATCTCAAATCCGAGCGGCAGCAGCGTCTGCAGGACGATCTGCCTTGCGGTGTCGGGATCGCTGCTATTGGGTTGGTTTTTCCTGTAGGTGATCATCAATCTCCATATTATCACGGATGAGGGATTCCAGCATGCGCGCAAATTTTGGGCCGACATTCCGGATGCTTTCCAATCCTTTTAAGCCCATCTGGCGATAGATGAGGGAGATATCCTGCCTGGTGTCTTCGATCGACCAGGCCGCTTTGCGATAGGGCCACATGCGTTGGTCCGGGACCTGGTCCAATTCCATGGTGTAGAGTTGGTTAGACAGATGCTCAACTGCTTTCTTATTGAGGGCGCGTTTCTCGCCCGGAATGATGGGGCGTGGCATGCGGTCAGGGAGTCCGTACTGTTGGCTCAGTTCACGCACCAGGCGGCCTGTTTTGATCCAGGAGTTTCCAACGGGACCGTAAGATTTCGCGGGATAGAGCGCCCGATAATTTGGGGTGAGACCCGGTTCATTTTCCTGCAGATAGCGCATGAAGTACTCTTTCTGCTGGTCCGCCATGGTAAGCGGCGCCGCGAGGACGAACTGCCCGCCGTTGTCGCGGGTGTGCTGAATGACCAACTCGATATTCTCGTGGGTGTCGCATAGATCGGGCAGAATCGGCATGAAACTGACGCCGCACTGAATGCCATTATCTGCCAGCTGGCGCATAGCCGCAAAGCGCTTTTCAGGGGAGGGCGCAAGGCGTTCCATACGGCTGATGCGTTCGGCGTGCGGAGACGCGCTGGTGTGGATGATGCTGAAGAGGACGGAGACGTGGGCCGCTTTATTGATCTCTTTCAGCAGGTCGAGGTCACGCAGGACCAGGGGTGAGCGCTCGAGGATGAAAACGGGAAATTGCAATTCGAGGCATACTTCCAGCATACGGCGGGAGACCTCGAACTTTTTTTCCGCGGGCTGGTAATCGCCGACAGCAACCACATCACGTGGAAGTTTGCTGAGCGCTTTTTGCAGCAGCGCGGGGGCATTCTGTTTGACCTTGATGATGGTTGGAAAATCATTGATGTTTTCATACGGCGCATATTTCTCTTCGCGGCAGTAGCAGAAATGGCAACCATGCTGGCAACCAATATAGGGATAAGCCGTGTAGCGGGTCCAGAACCATGTATCAGCCCGTTTGTGCTTGTTGAGGATGGTGCGTGTGTTATAGGGGACGAAAGCTGTTTTTCGGGGTGGATTCAACGGGATAACTCCGCTTTTATATGCTCAGGCAGAAAAGTGAGGGCTTTTCGGCGGACGACGGCGATGGGATGGCGGTTTTGAATGATGATCTGTTCACGAAGCCAGTTCGCGGCGAAATCTGGGTAATACCGGCCGAGGGTCTTGAGTCCCCAGCCAATGCCTTTGGCAGCACGGATATCGCGTTCTTCCAAGAGCGGGGAAAGAAATTCAAGAAGCTGCCTCGCCTGGCCGGCACTGTCGGGGTGGGCACGAGTCCGCTTGGCCCAAAAGTGGGCAGCAACGCCGATCACGCGGCGCACCCAGGGATTGGGATGCTCACCCCAGGGCGTGAGGAGGGAAAGCGTCGTGTTGAAATCGGACAACAGGAAAGGACCGGGGACACGTTCCCCGAAGATATCCGCCCCATACCAAATATCCGCCATGATGATGTAGGACTGTGCCTTTTCCAGCCTGGATGCAAGGCTTTGCGCCTGGCAGCCGCGCAGCGCGGACGCGATGACAACCCAGGCGCCTTCGGCATGGGTTTGCGCGACAGCATCCAGGAATGGGAGGAGGTGGTCAGCGGGACAGCTGGAAATGCACTTGCCAAGGATATCAAGCAGGCGAAAGGGGTTCTTATCCGTGATGACCGGTGAAAGCGCGGACATTGCCCGGGTGTTTTCACCACCCGAGACTAAAGCTGCTAATTCAGCCGCAAAAGCGCGCGCGTGGACGGTATTCTCAAACTGCATATTTAGATTATATAGAATAATCTACAAATTAAATATGTTGTAAATGGTGCGTGGGGGTGAAAAAAGCGTGAGGCGGTTAGCCTTCCGACGTGGATTGGACCTTAACCAGGGTGATGCCGGATAGGATAAGCGCGCCGCCGAGAATAGCCTGCCAGTAGAAAGATTCGCCCAGAAAGATGATGCCGAGGATGACGCCAACCAGCGGCGGGATATAGGTGATCATCGAAATGCGGGTGGGCCCGATGCGGTGGAGCAAATAGAAATAGATGATGTACGCGATGGCTGTGCCTAAGAGCCCGAGCCAGGCAAAAGCAACCCAGGTGATAGCGTGGGTTGGAAAAACGATTGGCCTTTCCGTGGTGAACACAAGTATCCAGGTAATGACTGTCGCGGCAGCGATCTGCAAAAAGGCGGAGACAGTCGGCGGAAGTTGTGTCGATTTAATGCGGGCGTAGATTGATCCCAGAGCATAGCACAGGGTGGCACCCAGCATCATCACCTGTCCGGCAAGATTGGCATTCCAACCGCCGCTCAGTCCGGGAGCTATCAGCAAATAAACCCCGACAAAGCCAACCACCAAACCAATCACCTTGGCCCAGGTAATGCGGTCATCACGGATGAAAATAGGTGAGAGCAGGATGGTGAAAAGCGGATTAGCCGCGTTGAGGATGGAAGCGGTGCCGGAGTCTATGACCTGCTCAGCCGAGGAAACCAGAACGAAAGGCAGGGTGATATTGATCATTCCGAGGATGAAAAAATTAAGCGCGTGTTTGCGCACATCCTTCCAATTGAATTGAATGTTCTTGCTGAAGAGGATCACGAGGCCAAGGCCGCCGGCGCCGAACAGGGTGCGAAAAGCCACCAGGACAAGCGGCGAGACATCTTCAACCGCGATCTTGATCCACAGGAAGGAAGTACCCCATATGAGACCAATAAGCCAGAAGAGACCGAAATCCTTCGTTTTCATTTGCTGTCTTATTCTTCAGGCTGTGTATATTTACGGGAAAATTGCATCATCATGCGCCCGCCGAAGAAGAGCATGACAGCGGCGGTGACGAAAAAGAAAATCGCAGGCATGGAAATAAAGAAGGTGATGAGACCCGCCGCAAAGGAAACCGCGGCATAGATGTAAAATTGCTTTTGGTTGACCCAAAAAACCGGTATGAGTGCGAGCAGGACAACGACCGCAAAACCGAGCAGGTAGCGTAGTTCGGCCAAGGCTAAAGTATCGCTGAGGATAATCGTACCCAGCAAAACAAGCATGAGGGCAAGGACCATGGTTGGAATAATGGTCCAAATGCGCAGCTGCTTATCGGAGATGTTCTTAAGTTCAGATGAAATGCGCGGAAGAGTGTTCCTGTTCTTTACGGATGCAAACAGCAGTATAGGGAACCAGGTGAAGAGGGAGGAGGATGTACTCCCGCCGAGGACATCGAAGCCGAAATTGAGCAGGGTAGCCCCGGCAATGATATCGAGGGCCCCGTCCTGGAAAAACACAGTGCGTGCTTGTTTCGGTGTCAGGCTCTCATTGTTTGTTCCCATACTTAGCTCCAGATTAAATTTGAATGGTTGATTATAAATGGAATATCAGGTTTGATAGGATTTCCTGTAAAATTGGATACGCATATGAGAACCGAAACCATGGAAGCAGAACATGTTTTAACACGCAGGGCGTACCTGGAGATATTCACAGGCGTTTTTCTGCTGGGTACGGGGCCGATGTTTGTGAAATTTGTACGTGCGAATGGGACGTTGGTAGCTTTTTACCGGCTGCTGTTTGCGGCGTTGATGCTGGCTGTGCCCGCGCTGGTATCCGAACGAAAACAGCCAAAGGTACATTCCAGAAAGACCCAATTTGGATGGCTGGCTGCGGGCGGGATCGCGTTCGCAGTGAATATCACCCTGTGGAGTTCAGCGCTGAACCATACCTCGGCGGCGATCGTGACGGTGCTCGATAACACCGCGCCGGTATGGGTGGGTATCTTTGCCTGGGCGGTGCTGGGTAAGAATCAGGGACGGCTTTATTGGATCGGCTTGTTTCTGGCGGTGGCGGGTGGATTTTTTCTAGTGGCAGGCGGTGCTGGAGGTGGTAATGGGACTGAACCTTTGGGGATTATCCTGAGTGTGCTGTCCGGTATTTCCTACGCGGCTTATATTTTGATAACCCAGCGCGCACGGCAGGCGTACAAAAGCCTGTTGTACTCGTGGATGGTTTCAGCGGTTGGCGCGGCGGTACTGCTGGTGTTCGGATTGGTGAGCGGAGCGCTGGCGGAAAGTGTGCCATTCGCTGGTTTTGGTTTGATATTTCTGATGGCCTTGAGTTCACAGGTGCTGGGATGGTATCTGGTCAATGAGGCGCTTGGAAAACTGCCGCAGGCAGCCGGCGCGGTGGCATTGGTGGGGCAGCCAGTCGTGACGACGATCCTGGGTATTTTCATCCTGGGTGAATTGTTGAGCGTCCCGCAATGGATAGGCGCGGTTTTATGCCTGGCGGGGATCCTGTTAGCGCAGCGTAAATCCAGGGGCGCTTGACCCTGGGCATTAAATATGCCATACTGCCCGAACAGCATGACAGATAAAAAGCATTTTTCCTCATTTTTTTTGCGCGTTATCTCCGCTATGGTCGGGTTTGTATTCCTTCTAATACAGTGGGGTTGCTCGCCGGTCGTGGATGATGAAATTGCGCTGCCAACCCCGATATCTTTCTCTGAATCATACACAGCGACACCTACCATCACTCTGACACCAACTCCGACCCCAACGATCGCGCCGACGGCAACCGTAAATCGATTGATCACGCTGACACCCACACCGGAGCCGTACCGCGACCTGTATATGGAAACGTTGATGGCACGCAAATATGGTGGCGGGGTGCTGGAAGATATGGGAAACCTGAATGGCGCGCTTGGTTTCACACGTAAACTTTTCCGATACCGCAGCGATGGTTTGGACCTGTATGGATTTATCAATATTCCAGCAGGGGAAGGTCCTTTCCCGGTCATCGTCATGGCGCATGGATACATTGACCCGGCAGAATTCTCAACACTGGATTATTCAGTGCGCTACGCCGATGCCCTGACGGAAGCGGGATATATTGCCATCCATCCTAATCTGCGCGGGTATGGCCCTTCCCAGAATGGAGAGAATGTACTGGGTATCGGGGATACGATCGATGTGCTGAATCTGATCGCCCTGGTGCGGCAGCAGGCAGGCTCTGAGGGTTTGCTGAAGACAGCGGATGGTGAGCGGATCGGGTTGTGGGGGCATTCGATGGGCGGCGCGATTGTGATGCGCACTTTGATCGCTGATACACAGGTCAAAGCTGGTTTGTTGTACGCTTCGATCAACATGGATGAAGCAATCAACCTATCGCATTTCGATAAAGACGGACGCGGGAACGAAAAAGTGGAAGCTTCACGCGCTGTCCTTAGCCTTCTTTCCCCAAAGGATTATCTGGATGCGGTTGAGGTCCCCGTGGCGATTTTTCATGGCGGTAAAGATGAGGTCGTGCCAGCCACATGGTCGCGCAATTTGTGCACCATGCTGTCGGATATGAATAAGAATGTAACCTGCAGGGAGTACCCTGACCAGTTGCATACCTTCCAGAACAGCGGAGATACGCAGTTCATTGGCGAAATGATCGCGTTTTTTGAGACGACTGTGCGGTAATTTGAGATTTTGCTTGTTGCTTTTATTATCCTTTTCACTATAATGAAAAATAAAAGGAGCAGCACAATGGGTAAAGACAAGAAGAAAGACAAGAAGGATAAGAAGGAAAAGAAAGGCAAGAAGAAGGGGAAGAAAAAAGGTAAGAAGGACGGCAAGAAGAAATAATCGAAAAGGTATGGATAAGAACAAAGAATATCCCGAAAAAGAGGAAAAGCAATTCGACGAAAAAGACGAAAAAGAAGTCCTCAAGCATGATGAAAAGGTAGAACAGCAGGATCAGCTCAGTTCTGTGACCTGGGCATTGATCCTGATTTGGGCTGGGTTGGCATTTCTGAGCGTGAACCTGGGATGGTTTGATGTTTTGCTGGAAAGGCGCTGGTTCATGCGCCTGCTGCCTGATGACCTGGCGATGTTCGAACCGGGTGTGTGGAGCCTGATCATGCTGGGTGCTGGCGTCATTCTTCTTTTGGCTACGCTGCTAAGGCTGCTGATGCCGAAGTTTCACCGGAACGTGGGCGGAACCTTAATACTGGCAGCGGTGTTCATTGGTGTCGGTCTGGGAAATATTTTTGGCTGGAGCCTGGTGTGGCCCGTGCTCTTGATCGCGATGGGTTTGGGTGTGCTCATCGGCGGATTAGCGCGTTCACGAAGATAATCAGGTTTGATCCAATTGCCCCCGCTTTTGCGGGGTTTTTTGCTTAAAAAAATGTTTATTTTAGAAACTTTTTTGTTGTGATATCGTAATATAAAGTGAGAAATAATTATTAATATATTGGAGGACGGATGTCTGACGAAATGCAATTTGAAGAAAAAGATGAAAAAGAAATGATGAAACACGATGAGAAGGTGGAAGAGAACGACCGCCTGAGCTCAATCTCATGGGCGTTCATCCTGATCTGGGCCGGGTTCGTGTTCCTGGCAAGCAATATGGGCTGGTTCGCGCGCTTTGGCCTGGATGTGGGCGGTTCGTGGTCGTTTGAATCCTTTGGAGATTTCCGGACATTTGGTGTCTGGAATTTGATCGCGCTGGGCGCGGGAGCGATCCTGGTGCTGGAGACGATCGCGCGCCTGCTGATTCCGGAATTTCGGCGCAACGTAGGCGGTTCGCTAATCGTGGCGGCGGTGTTTATCGGTGTTGGACTGGGAGGCTGGTTCAATTGGTCCTTCCTGTGGCCGGTGATCCTGATCGCCGTGGGTGTAAACATTCTGTTGAAAGGACTGCGCCAGCGCGGGGGCGGTGGAGAAGGATAAGTAAAAGGAATTCAGAAAGCCGGCGCAAGCCGGCTTTCTGGAAAAATACACAAGGAGAGCATATGCAAAAATATCTAACTTCGAACAATGTCTGGATTCGCTTTATATCGCTATTAGCCCTAACAATAATCATATTTTTGATCGCATGGGTGATTGGATACTATGTGTTACCTGAAGGAATATTAAGGGGTAAATTTGCGGGCGCAGCATTGGCTGGCGATTCTGCCGCCGATTCGCTCTTAAAAGAATTCATGCGTATCGCGGTAATTAACCTCGTGATGCTGACACCGATATTGGCTGGCAACCGGGTATTCAAACACAAACAGATCCCTCTGGGGTATGTAGTGCCTATCATGTGGGGATTGATCTATGCATTGGTAATTGGTACGAATTCGACCACGATCGCGATGCCGGAGAGGATGGCCCCTTCGCTACAAGTGCTGAAGCGGTCAGGTTTATATGAGATCAGCGCGTATGGGCTTGTTGCAGTTGCGACATACGGCATTTCAACATATCGTGTCATCCGATTTTTTCCACCAGAATCGGAAAAGATCACACCTGCTCCCAGATTAATGCAAGCGATCCATTGGCCTGCACTGGCAACAGCGGTAGTATTGTTAATGGCAGCGAATCTATGGGAAGCGTACCAGATCATCCGATTATGAATGTTTTGCAGAAACGGAAAAAAGATGGCAGATAGTAAAAATAAGAACAGCAACACCGCTACATGGATGGCATATGGTATTTGTTTTGGACTGATGTTTGGAGTTATTGTTGATAATATTCCAATGGGAATGATATTTGGTCTGATGTTTGGGCTAGCGATCGGTAGTATGTTAGATAAAAAGGGAAATAGTAACGAAAAGGAAGAATAAGCGAAAGATAATTGAGGGTATCCATCAATATCTTGTCGTGGGTGCGCGTAAGGGTTGGGGCGGTGGGGAGAAAAAACAAAAAGAATACAGAAAGCCGGTATATGTCTGTATTTTTTTTGTGTTAGTGCCTGCAATGCATCAAGCGGCTGTTTGGGTCCGCCGACTGATTAGTATCAGTCCGAAAACACCCATCAAAAGTGAATGCAGTAATTCTGCTTTCTCAGCTGTTAGTAATATGCCAGTAATACTGCCTTTAATAATAATATGTGATGAGCAGAAGTATGATGGTATGGGTGGATTTTCTTTTGAAGAATAAGAATTGTTGCGGTTTATAATCTGCCCAGATTCAACGTTGAAAATTCATACCAGGCGTATTTGAACGGCGTGAGCCAATCTTTGCGGCCGATGGTGCGGAAGTACGGCGGTTTGAACGCCAGGATGAGGTCGCCGATCTCATAGCGGGCGAGAACGGGGGTGGACACGATCAGGCTGCCAAGTTCACCGGGTTGCATTTCGTACAACCGTTTTACCTTATCGCCAACTTTGATCTCAAAGAAGAACAGGTCATAGTTGGGTGACCAGGCGCGGTTCTTATCCAGCTGCTGGCCGAACATACCTTCAGTAGCACCATAGATCTCACGAATGGCGGCGCGACCATACAGGGCAGTGAGCGAGGCAGCCAGGCGGGTATTGATGCCGGGTACGCTTCCCAGAGTCATGATGATGACCTGCCATAAGTCTTTGGGATATTTATTGTGCGCTTTTCTGAGATAGCGCCCAAACTGGATGGCAGTCGGGGCTACGCCTCCCACGAGGGTAACGGTCTGATCTTTACATTTCTCATAGGCAAGCGCAAAGCGCGCTTCCCAATCGCGCATAGTTTTACCGCCGCCAAGCGCGTCGATCTCGTCCTGTGATGGGACTGAATGGACAGGGGTATTGGTCGAAACATACTTGGTGTATATGCCTGAACTGTAGCCATAATCGATCTCACGTTCACCCGCTCTGACGGTACCAATTTTTGACGGGAAATTGAGGTTGAGGTTGACGCCGGTGAAGATATCAAACCTTTTGGCAGCGAGCGCGTAGTTAACCACCGCGCGCCCGGCGGCAACACGCAGTTTTAGATCTGTGGGTGTCATGGGGATGAATTTCGTCTCGCCTTTGGTGGTGCCGCGTGTGATAGCCCAGCCGATAGGTTCTTCATTTAATAAGGCAGAGGTATTCCCTTCCATCACCTGCTGGAGGATGGGCTGATAATCATCATACGTGCGGACAGGAAACTGGCGCTGGAAATCCTGGTAACTGCCGACTGATTCAGCCTGGTGCCCTTTACCAAATTCAGACTGGCTGTAAATGGCAAGCAGCCTTTGGAGGGTTTGTTCCTGAAAAGCTTTCGGATCGTTAAGTGACTGGTGCCAGGGTTCGACCATTTGCCGCATACGCTGCAGGGCGGCTTGCTGTTGTTTGGGTTGCATTCATCCTCCAATTAAATTTAAATCGATAGCTTTAATTGTAGATGAAAAAATAATAGAACCGTGGAATCTAGGATAGATGTTTACTTTGCTGATCGAAAGCAAGCAATTGGTCAATGAAAGCGGATTGCCTGGCCTGGTAACGGGGTTGATCACGCATAACCACGCCCACCATGGAAGCGCCTGTGCGCTGAAATTTGTCGATGATAGCGCGCGAGGTTTCAGTTTTATTGTATCCGGGATGGATAAGCATGACGATACTATCTACCAACGATGCCAGCGCCAGGGTTTCAGTATAAAAGAAGGGCGGACCGTGGATGATGATCTTGTCGTACGTATCCCTGATCAATTGGAAATGTGAGCGCATCTTGTCCGAGCCGAATAAGCCCCAATCATCGATTGGATCTATACCGCTAGTGAGAATGGCAAGGTTGCTGTCTTCGACGGGGTTGAGCACGGACATCGGGGAGCGGTGATTATTGAGTACATCGCTCAATCCAAGACCCTGCGGAAGCTCAAAGGTTTTATGCAGCAGGGGACGATGCAGGTCAGCATCGATCAACACAACCTTTTTTCCTTTTTCAGCGACCATGCGGGCTAAATCCGCGGCAACCGAAGTGCCATTGGAATAAGCCCGTGTGCTGGTCACCAGAATGGTGTCCATTCCACCAGTCAGCGCAAATGGGTGCATATATTAACCATTATCCTTAATAGGTTCAAATGTTGGCGTGAGATCCAGCCAATATTGATTTGTGAACAGCCCGGCTTAAATGCGCGAGATTCGCAGCGCAAACTCTGGCAGCGATAGTCCTTTTAGCGCAACAAGTCGCCTGGTCTCATCAGCGGTGAGATCGAATGTTTCACCGTTAAAGCCCCTGGCGATCGCATGGGCGGGATCCTTGAGCAGTTTTTCGCGGAAGGATTTATTGATAACGGCAGCGCTGAGGATGCGGCTGTATTCCGGGTGTATCTCCCGCAGGTCCTGCTGGGCATGATAATGCATTGTTTTTAACATAGTGTTTTCCCTTTTTATACGGGCTATTTACCAATGCCAACGGTGGCGTTGGGGGCACCAGCGGCTAGCACGAATAACGCAATGGTGAGTGCCATGACGAGGATGCGTCCGGTTTTGCCGGATAAGAGTGTGCCTAAGCGGGTAATGTTTTTCATTTTATTTCTCCTTAGATATTTATTGTTATTTACCGATACCAACGGTGGCGTTGGGCGCACCTGCGGCAAGCACAAATAACGCGATGGTGAGTGCCATTACCAGGATGCGGGCAGTTTTTCCGGATAAGATTGTTGCCAGACGGGT
>Ga0180430_10003670_pt1 | contig 13198 bp, 12 predicted proteins | sample SS_ome_9_FD_132999 | JGI IMG/M metagenome (GOLD analysis project Ga0180430, IMG submission 132999) | Hypersaline lake sediment archaeal communities from the Salton Sea, California, USA - SS_1_S_2 metaG | ecosystem: Environmental > Aquatic > Non-marine Saline and Alkaline > Hypersaline >... | reverse complement strand
CAATTACTGTTTTTGTATTATTGCAAGTAGCAGATGCTCTTATAAGTGTTGACTCTGTAGTTCCGGTTCCAGGAGGAAATTCTGTCAAAAGTGTTGTAACAGTATTTATTTCTCCTACTCCTGAATTGTGATTTAATCCTCCACCTGATCTGTAGTAAATTGTAAGAGTAGTATTTCTCGGACTTATTCCTAAAGTCTGTGTACCCAAAAATGAATTTGGATCGATCGTAATTTTATTTAAAGACTTTTTGTCACCATAAAGTCTGATAGCATGTTCAGACGGATCAGGGATAATATCTTCATCAAAAACATCTTCATTTCCTGATCCGAAAAGGAGAGACAATTGACCGCTTGACGTAGCTCTAGAAGCAACAAATCTTCTAGGCGCATGTATTAATTTAATTCTTTCGGCTGCAAGATGAGAATCAGATCTATTATTGGGCATTCTTTTAAAAATCGTACTCTGAGTTAGAGACTCGACTTCGTAATATTCTTCTCCATCAGAGTCTACTACTCTAACAATCTCTGTTGCATCTGCATCTGTAATTATTACTCTTCTAAAAGGTACAAAAGTATCTGGAATATTAACAGTTTGAGTTTTTAGTTTTGAACTTACTACCAAGACGCTTCTTGTCAATAAAAAGTCAACAGGCACACCTGCAGATGTCTGATTAATTTCATAACTTGCAACTAAATCCCCTGCTGAATCAGTTTCAGCAAAGTCTACATCATCTGGCATATAAAATTTTATACCTCTTCTTGATGTAAAGATTGACTCTGCCTTTATCTTCGGTATTTTGTTGACGTCAGGAATATATTCTCCTTCTGAGAGAACTGATGGGATTACAATAGATACATTTAAAAATCCGATCGCAGGCGATTTACCCTGTATTTTGACACCCGCTTCTCTTACAAGCCTTTCTATGTTTCTTGTTTCTACAGCTTTTTCTAAAGAATTTTCATTAAACTGGTGGTCTAGATAAAAAGATGTAACATCACCTACATAAGCAGCAACATCAATTAACATACCTGCCAGTGATGTATCTGTTGTGTCTAGCAAAACATCTCTGTAGTATGTCCCTACAAATCTTTTTAGATCGTTTCTTAGACTTTCAAAGTCTCTGCTAGTATAAGATATATCTTTTTGTTTTTGAATGTCTTTTTTAATATTTTTTGCCATTTCATCCCCCACCCTGCAAGGTTACGTCAATTGACTGATTTCCAATTCTTGCACTAGGTATTTGATATACAATTCTAAGTCTAATTTTTGCAAGCCCTAATCTATTAATTTCTTCTTTTTCATTTTTATCTAGATCAATTTCGCTTATTGATTCTATTTGAATACCGGGCATATATTTTTGAATTGCAGCCTCTATTCTTTCTGATATTTCTGATTCAACTGCTGGATTATTTGTAAACTCAAAAACTAATGCACTCAAATCAGCTCCGAAATCATACAAACCTAATCTTTCTCCAAAATTTGTCAATATTAAATTTCTTAAATTATCTTTAATCTGGTCAACAGGGTCTTGATGCATATCAAATATTTGGTGACCTTGTGAATTCTTAAGAGGTGTTTTGATACCAATATCTCTCTGCTTTTTTGTAAATTTTTCAGTAGAAACATTTCTATCGCTTATTCTCGTACCAGAACTTTTAAAACTAAAGCTTGCCATCTTACCCTCATTATAATTATTCGTCGGTAGAAAATATTGTTAATTAATTTTCTATTCTAATCCTAGAAGTGATCCAGTACCAAAAGAAATTAGTCCTTTATCAACCATAAAACCGACAAAGGCTGTTATGAAAGCAATAATGACTAGTTTAATCATTGCAATTATGCATGCAACAAATAAAATTGCACCTTTTAAAACTTCCAATATTAATGCAATTGCTTCTAAGACGATATTGATAACTATTTCTATTACAGCTAACAAAAAATTAACTATGCCTTTTAAAAGTTCTAAAATCAATTCTCCTATTTTTGATATGAGATCAATTAAAGCATCGATAATACCAAGCATTATTTGTATCGGTACCCAATTCAAAGCAGGAAATTCCAAGTTTAAACTTAAAAAAGGATTAAGCGTAGGCAAGTCTATGTCTATTGCAAAATCAAAGTCAAATGAAGGAAAGTCTATTTGAGGAGGAAATTCTAAACTAATGTCAGGAACTGATAAACCACAAATAGCTTCTAGCTTTTCTGGCAGTCCATTTGTATTAATTCTATCATCGATTTCAGAAAGACCCAGCGCAAATTCTTCATTTTCACATTGAGATAATTTATCCCAAGGAAGCTCTGATATTGATTCTATATTTTCCAAAAACCAAGGAATAGGATCACTTATTCCTATGTCAAAAAGTAAATTTAAAAACTCTGGTATGATTGGCTCAATTGGCTTTGTTGGGTCTGTAAAACCAATAGGATTGTTTGGCCCGGGCGGAAGAATAGTATCGATTGCCTCTACAGTAGCGTAAAACCCACCTGTAAGAATAGGAAAGGGATCGCCATTATTGATTTTTTCTTGTATAGCTTCAGACTGCACTGCTGCTACTTCTGGCATGGGTAGCGGAAGAGGTATAGGGACGCCGAAAACATCTCCGCCTCCTGTTTCTAATACTTTGACAACTTCTTGTTGGTATCTATTCTTCCAAGATTCTTCATCTCCGAAAGTTGCTAATGTTCCTGTTAAAGGCATTATTTTTCCTTTTAAATTGGAGGAACAGCAATTAATACTTTATTACTAAACGTACCCGTGCTTGGTTGTTCAGGAACAGCAACAAGACCGCCCGCTGTCGTAACTATTGTCGAAGCCTCAACGTTTCCTAATGTTCTTAAAGAGTCTGCAGCAGCAACTAAACCTCCAGCAGCATCATCAGCGCCTAGTTTAAGAATGCCATTTGCTCCTGGGACTATTCTAACATCTCCTCCTGATTCTAAAACAATTTTGGCGCCGCCCGCTTCATTTGCAAATATAATAACATCGCCCTCAGGAGTAAATTGTATTCCGCTGGAACCAGCGACATTGTGTATTTTAATTGTTTCAGTTCCTACAATTCTTGTATTTGTGCTTATTGCTGCAAGAGTTCCAAAATCGCCTATGCCTGACAAATCTTGTGGCGAAGCTGATAAATTAGGTTCATCTATATAATCTGATGCAAGTAGTATACTATCGATAGAGACAGCATTTGTCAAATAAAGACGGGCAGTACAATTGTAAATATCAGAATCATAAAACTCTTCTTCGAAGATCTCTTTTCCTAGCTTGTCTCTTGTTTTTTCATTTTCATAATATCTTGCATCGGGTGGATTTTGAGAGCCCATAGCAGCTGACAATCCTGACCCTTCTACGCTAATACTATCTCCGCTTACCTCGTTTGAACTAGTCAAACTTTTTAATTCAAATATTTCTCTAGCTTTTCTTAATACGCATAAATCAATAGCAGGCGACGCAGGCTTTCTAAATTGATTTGCATCAGTTTGACTAGTTACGCTCGTAAACACTTCTTGTGATGTTGTTGTTCCTGGTTCTTCAAATTTTTCTTTTCCAAGATATATGTGCGAATTATTAGATCCTTGAATTAAAAAATCTCCACAATCTTTTACTTGTCTAGGTACAGGTTCTCCTGTAAACTCTTCTCCGGCTGCGACAGAAGAGTTTAGAATTCTTTGTACATTTATTGAATTTCCTTTTGAAGAAGCACCCAAGAAGTGTGTAAAAGTATTTTCATCTGTTGATGAGCTTACATTTGAAATTGATTCTTCTCTTTGCCCTAATGTAAAATTTATATCTTCAACTTGCCTAAATGAAGGCTGTCTGCAAAGCCAGTAATAGATATTTTCATTAAATTTAAAAACCCACACAGACTCGCCTGGTTTAACAGGCATCATCATGTGAGAAGAAAAGAAAGGAAAACAAAGCACAGTTTTTCCTGATCCCCCTCCAGAAATTTGCTCATTTAAAAAAACAGCAATTGAATTTGCAGGTGCATAGTCAACTACACTTGAATTCAAGTAAGGAGTTTGTATCGGATTATCATTGTCATCTTTTTTTATTCTACCAGAAAAAGCATCGCCTACTGAAATAGTTTTTCCATTGGCAGTTTTTGATCCGTCACCCAAAGGCCTATAGAAATAGTCGTAAGGATTAGATATTACCTCTTCTACAATACCTACTTTAAATGTGGATCCGGAAACTTCTTCTAGAGAAGATCTAGTTATATTATTTTCTAAGTCTTTATCTAAACTTAGATCAGCGCCGGCGCCACCCTGTGCTTCATTTCTAAGTGTTCTTAGATTCCATCTTCTCATTCAGATATCTCCTTAAAAATATCATCAGGCGAAATATTGTTTGATGCTTCTTCTTCTTTTGAAATTAATTCTGCAAGCTTAAGAATCTGGTCGTTAGATTTTGACATTCTTTCTAGGTATTTTGTCATAATAGTACCAAACTGCTGATGATTATTAAGATTTCCTTGAATTTGTAAAAGCAAATCGTCTACAAGTACTGACGCTGATTCTCTATCATTGAGTGCATTTCTATAAGCTTCTTTCCAAAGAAGTTTCTTTTTATCAGTAGTTTTTTCTAAATCGTCTAAAAGATCAGCAAAATCTTTAATTTTATCTTCAGTCGATTTTATTTCTTTTTTCATTTTTTACCCAAAAAGTATAAAGTGATCGTCATTCTTAACTATCTCTCTATAGTATTTTCTGATGTTTGAAAGTGATGAACTTAGTTGTTTTGGATTAAGTCCTGATATTTCTCTAAGGTATACAAAAACTGCTCGCTTATTTAAAAACTCAATTTCTTCTATTTTTCCAAAAAGAGTAATTACAGCATTCATACAAAGCTTTTCATTTTCATTTAAGGGTTTTGACTTAATCTTTAAAAGCATCTGGCCCAGTATTTCTTTGTCCTCTTCTCTAATAAAAATATCATCTTGCGAAGGTATAATTTGATGTGACTCGACCATGTCTTTTTCAAAAGAACTCAAACTTTGCATATCATCTATGGATACATTTCTTATTTTTCTTTTTTGAGTCTTTTTTGCGCCTGCTAAAAGATGATTTTTTGCGCATGCATTAAAATAAGAAAAAGCCTTACTTCCTTGCGAAGGGTCAAATTTATACAAAGTTTCGTATAAGAAAGAAACACAGTCAGACTTTAGAATGTAAAAGTGATCCTTGTCCCTGCTAAAGCCGTAAATGTAAATTAAGTTTTCAGCAAGCTTTTCAAAGGCAGCTTTTATCTGAGTTTCATAGAGTTCATGCTTTTCTTCTTCGCAGTGCGCATTTTGATATTCTACTATTGCGTCGTGAACGTCAACCCCAAAATAAGGTTTAGACTTTTTTCTTCTTCTAATTACTTTCTTCTTCTTTAAGTTCAATTTTTCTCCCATAGCTCTCAGTTAGTTTATTAGCGACGACAACCAGGGCTTCTCTTGATACTCTAATTTCATTAACTACTCTTCTAACTTCCATAGAGTCGAAAAAGACAGGGATCTCTAGAATCTCTGACATTGCTTCAAATCTTTCATCTAGCAAGTCAAGACATTCTTCGAGTGTGTCTTCTAGACTTATTAATATCATAGAGAACCTAAAGAGCTTATAAAGACAAAAAATTAAAGAGAAGGCGAGGATGACTACGCAAATTGTAAGTATTTCTATTATTCCCATTGTTTGGCACACCCAAGTAAAAATTTATCATATTTTTTACAAATCTTTTCTTTGGAAAAAAGTCGCTTGACGTCTTTTTTAAGTCGTCTTGCAGTTTCTTCATGTTTTTTATAGTTGTTTTTAAGGCTTTTTATTGCGCCAGTAAAGGACTCTTGTCTAGGCTCAGCCCACTGTACACCTTTAACAAATATTCTTCCGTCTATTCTTTTTTCAACAACGGGTTTTAAATCATATTCGACTTTTAGAAATTTGTCACTTAAAAAATCTAAGTGCCCAGACCAGTTTGTTGCAATGACTGGTACACCAGCTGCTGCTGCTTCTATTAGCGGAAGACCATACCCTTCGCCTCTTGTAGCAGATACATACCCTTTGATACTTCCTGCTTTGTAAAGAGAAGCCAATTCTTTTTTTGTCATATTTCCATGAATTAGGTGAACTTTAGGAAATTCAGACTTTCTAAAAGCTTTTACTATTTGTGATATTGCAGATTTTGTCATTGCTCTGTCTTTGACTGAACCTCTGCCTAGACATGTCTTGACAATGATGCCTGAATCTTTTATGCCATCTAGTGCTTCGATGGCCCATTTAATTGTGTTAACTAAGTTTTTTCTATCTGAATCTACGTCTGCTGAAGTTAAGGTGCCTATTGTAAGTAAATTAAATTTTGTATCGAACTTAAATCTTTCGTCTTTATTTCTTTTTAGTTCGCTGTCTTTTAAAAGCAAATCGGTGTTAAACCACTCAGAAATAACATGTATTTTTTTATCAAACGCAGACCCAAAAGTATTTCTAATAACGTCTTTAGTAAATTCAGAAGGTACTATAATCTGATCCATACTCATCATTTTATTAAACCAAGCTGGATTACACTTGTCTGTCTCTACTAGCGCAGTTACACCTACATTAAACTTACCCAAGCTGGCATCCCATTCATCAGGTAGCTGTACTTGAAAAGTTAAATCAAACTTTTTACCTTCTATGCTGGAGGCTCTTTTCATAATTTCGCCAAAAATACCCCCTTCAGTATTTGGGTTTACTATCCAGGGAGTTGCGCCCCACTGTAGTGCCTGTACGTGTACATTAAAATCTTTTTTAGTAAGAAGCCACTCAAAAATTTGTCTTGAGTGAACGCCATAACCGCTATTTGTAAGCAGAGGTGCTCTTATAAGTACGTTTTTCATTTATTCCTCAAAAAGTAAATTTTTCCCAAGACTTGTAAGTCTTGAATTCTTTAATTGCGTCGAGCATACTTTGGTGCCATAAGTCAACTGTTTTTTGCAAAGAAAATTCTTCGTGAGCATAATCGTACACCTTTTTGCTCAATAGATCTCTTTCTTGTGGGCTTAGATCAAAAATCTTTCTTAGACCAGCTGCTATAGATTCATTACTTGCGTAGTCTTCGTAAATATAAGGTACGCCTTGGCTTCCTACTAAAGTCCTTAGGGCTATAGGAACAGCTACACCGTTATGACTTTGGTCTCTATGATCAACTACTTGACGTGCAAGGCCACCCGTTGTAGCTGCAACAATAGGTGTCCCAGCCATCATTGATTCAAGAGTTGATAGACCAAATCCTTCTGCATATGAAAGTGTAAAACAAACATCTGATATGTTGTATATCACATTCATTTTTTCAAAGTCTATTCTGTCTCTTGAAAAGAAAACATTAGATTCTAGACCTAGCATTCTTGATGTCTCAAAAAGGTTGGGTCCTTCGTTGTCAGTAGGCTCTGTATGCATAATTAATGTAGCTTTTCTATGCCCGTAATCTTTTTCTAAATTGTCTAAAAAGATCTTCCACGACATTAATGCATCATTTGGCCTTTTTCTTTTTGCATTTCTATTTACCCAAAGTGCAACAAAATGATCCTGTCTGTCTTCACCTAATAAATTCTTTTTATTTAATGCAACTAGCTCTGGAGAAAGAGGCTTGAAAAGCTCATTAGGCAGTGCGTGAGGAATAAAAGACGTTTTGTGACCATGAACGCTTTCTTCTTTTAACATTGTATAAGTTAAATGAGAGTGACAGTTTATTTTGTCAGTTGCATGATAATACATGTCATTAAATTTTGGGTATGGGTAATTGTCCCATACGTGCCACCAAACAATGGGACACATTTGATGTACTTCGTCCTCAATTTCAAAAAGCCAAGTAAAGAATCTTGGGTCGGTAAAAATAAAAAGAAGATCTGGTTTTTCTGTAGCTAGAGTAACTCTAATTAGATCAGGGTTACCAAAACCATCAATAGGCTTGATGATAAAGTCTTCATTAACGACAACGGTGTCATAACTTGTATGCTTGATTGCTGCCCCAAACTGCCTAAAGGACCAGCAACCTTTTTTCAACAAACCGTTTATCAAGTGTCTTGTTTGTGTCCCAACGCCGCTTGTTGAAAGCGCATGATCAGAAAGGACTAAAACTTTAAACTTTTTCTTATTCATTAAAACCTCTTTGATCTCAATTATAACAAAAAAAGTTTAAAGTTAAATCAAGTACAATGTTCAGTTTGATAATACTGACAATACTTACAAGAGTTTCTATTCTTTAAAAATATCTTTCTTCTTACTCCTGAAATCATATTATTAAGTACTTTTACGCCTTTTGCTAGAGTTTTTGGACCTGCTGACACTTTTACAATTTGACATACTTTTCCTTTCTTGGCTCCTCGACCAAGAGTAATAAATGCACATCTAATTTGATTGTGCGGTATGCCGTGTTTTTGTGACCAGTAGTATTTGTAAAGAATTAACTGGAGCTGCATTAAAAAGTCTTGTTTTTTATCTCTTCGCCAGCCGCCTTTTCCGGCGGTCTTCCAGTCAATAATCCAATACTCGTCACCTTTTCCTCTCTTTTTAGGAACTTTAATGACACCGTCGATAAAACCTTTTAGTGAAAGATTTTTTCCTTCAACAGGTTCATAAAGCTCTTCCTCGGCAGCATGAAGTGTCCACCCAGGAAACTCTTGATCTAGAAAAGGAACAACTTCTGCCCACATATTTTCTGCCCATTTGCACCATTCGTCTAGAGGTGCATAGGACTTTTTATACCAATCGGGTTGTTTAGCTACCCATTCCGGGTTATCAAAGTCATACTTTTTCCAAGCGTTTCTTATGTCTGTCAGTAGTTTTTCTTTAGGTACTTCTTTTCTCTCTAGAAGAGTCTCACACCCTTCGTGAACAGCAGTCCCAAAGTCCAAATAAGGACTCGGTTCAAACATATCTATTTTATCAATATAAAGCAGTTTATGCCTATAAGGACACTCTTTCCAATGCTTGACTTCAGAAAAAGATACGTGGGGTTTCCCAGTTGGAAAATCTTGATTCATTTTAAACTCCTATAAAAGAGTTTAATACAAAAAATAAAAATTTACAATCAATCTTCAGAAATTGCTCTTCCTTTCATAGATTCCCAATCTCTATTTTTTCTTACTGCGTTATTTTTTTCTCTTGTTGCTTTTAAAATTGTAGGGGTGACATCTTTTTGAGTCATTAAGTAGATCATTGCATCTAAATCTTTTGGAAAACAGTGCCCTCCATATCCAAAGTCACCGTCGGGACCGGGAACTGCAAGATGACTCCTTCCTATTCTTTGGTCAAAAAGTGCATACTCAGTGACCTTGTCGTAATCAATTCCTAATTCACTGCAAATTTGATACATTTCATTTGCAAATGAAACTTTAACTGATAAGAAATTGTTGATAAAGTATTTAACCATCTCAGCGGTCTGATATCCTGTCTTGACAATGGGAATATGGGGAAATGCTTTTCTAAACATAGTTTTAACTTGTGTTGTATAAGGTCTCGGACCACCAAGTATTATACGCGTTTGATTTTTAAAATCTTCTATTGAATTAGCTTCTGTAAGAAACTCTGGGCTGAAAACGATATTAAGGTTTTCAAATTCTTGATTAAGCTTTTCACATGTTCCTGGTGGAACAGTTGACTTTATTACAATAACTGGATTTTTATTGTGAACTGACGCTATCGTATTTAGAGTTTCAAGAGAGTTTCTTACAATATTTAAATCGCACTCACCTGACTTTTTCATTGGCGTTGGCAGGCACTGAAATATTATTTTGCAATTCTGAACAATTCCTGCAGGTGTTGCTAGCATTTCTTCTGGGCATAAATCTTTTTTAAGATCATATACAGAAATAGAATAGAAGTTTTTAAGCCCTTCTCTAATTGCAGTTCCTACAAAACCTTGTCCAATTATCCCTATGTTCATTATTTTTCCTTTTTATTTTGATTGACTGTATAAATTAATTCATTTCTTTGAATTTGTATATGTTTTTCTAATTTTTTAGAATAGAAAAATCTTTCTAAAGTAATTTTTATTTTTTTAGTATTAGCAAACGATACATGCGTCGATCTTTTGTCAATTGACTGTATATGTGAAAAAATTACTTTAAAAGGAGAATAATAAAATTTTTCTTTGTTTTCAAGAATAAATCTAAGTAGTTTATTTGATTTTAAGCTATTCTCTTCTCTATTTACAATATTGTTCTGGGCTATTCTATTAATTAAATTTTTGACAACGTCTATAATTACATCTTTGTCTTCTTCTTCATTGCTTAGATTTTTTAACCCTTGTAAGAGTTGATAATCTTTTGTAGAACCCAAGCAGCCTGTAAAAAATGTATTATCTGAAAATAGATATTCCAGTCTATTTTGTGACATTATTGTATCAAAAGGAAAAATATGATAAGGCATGACTCTTTCTTCATTTTCATTTTCGTCAATTAGATAAATTTTGAAACATTTAGAAATAGGAGAATCATACCAGCCTAGCCGTATAGGAATTGTTGAAATATAATTATAGTAAAGATAAAATAGCAAAGTCGGAGAAATCCACAAAACATAGTTTTCATTTACAACATTGTCAAAGTTAAAAACTGACATTATTGCTATGCAAGCAGCTACATTAGCAATAACCCACTTCCAAAATGATATGCCTGTCGTAACAAAAACCATTAAATGAAACAAACATAAAAGTATCAATGTCGCAAATACTGCAGGTGGCAACAAAGGAAACAAAAGAATGACACTGGCAACTTCTAAAAACATTACCAGGAATGCAAAATTAGAACTCATATTTAGAATTTTTTTAGGTGTTTCCCACCAACCTAGTTGTTTAACAGCAGCTTTGTTTATAAAAGTTAAGTCGTTAGCATGACCCCAGTGTAGTCTAGCTTTTTCTATTCCAGTTATAAAATACATGTACGCTGCACTCGGCAAGAATGACATCAGAAAAGATGTAAGTACAACTTCAGAGCCAAAAAAGACACCTATTGTTGAAACTGCCCAAAACGTATTTGCTAAAAGAAGTAATTTTTCGTCTGTATCTGATAAATTTTCAGGTGAAATTTGATTAATTTCTTTTTTTAAACGCCACTGTTCGAATGCAATAAAGAAATAAAATTCTGGCAATATTAAGGGTAGAAAATATTGTATTATCTTCTTTTTTTCTATTTTTTCTTTTTTAAACTTCTGGATGTAAAAATATTTTATAAAAATAGGAAAAGAAAGAAGCAGCGTTATTATTTGAATTTCTAAAAAAACACTAAATCCTGTGTAGAAAACTCTTCCTAGTGCCAAAAAAGAAATAGCAATTATGATTTTCTTGCCAGAGTTTGTCTTTTCTAACTCTAGAAATTGCAAAAATATTAATGACAAGAGTGACAAAAACATAGCAAGATATATCATTATAAAAGTCCTGCGTTTGCTCTAAATCCTACTTTGTACATAGGTCCTTCATTAAAAGGATAGTCATGATTTTTTAAATAATGGTGTAAGGGAGATTTGTAAGTTTTATTTTTTAACTTGTTATCTATTTTTAAAAACTCTTGAACAAGGTCTCTGTCAATCAAGGGATATCTAACTTCTATTCCGTAGCTTCCGCCTACAGATTCGTCTTTGTAGGCAAAATCAATCATTCTATAACCTGAAAAATTATTCCATGGAAATACTGTACTTAGATCTTCAGGATAATAACCAGCGATATCACAATGCTCAAAACCTGGAATAGGATAACCTAAAAATCCATAGTCACTATATACTTCATCAGATCCATGGCCAGACATATAGATCTTAAAACCGTCAGACTTTGCTTTACTGCATATAAAAGATGTACCTACAGAACCTTTATCATTTTGAACAATATATCTTCTACCATTCATGATAAATTCTGATTCATAAAACTCTGCATTTTTTTCAATGTAATCCTTATGAATCTCGTAGTCTTCTTTTGTCATTTGGTATAGATTTCTTCTTTTTTCTTCAAGGAGGTCATGTCTATCTCTCATAACTTTTTCATCTTCAGCAGCTACAACTGAGTATGTTGTAAACTTTGCATTTTGTTTTGTTAGTGCATTGACAATACAACCACTATCATAACCGCTGCTTAGGCCTACAAAAAATTTCTCGCCTGTATTGGCAATTCTTTTCTTTACAGACAGATCAAAAAGCTCACACCAATTATCAAAAGAATTTATATTTTGTGTTAAATCAAAAGAAAAAACTTTTTCTTTTTCAAGAGTCATGTTTTTTAAGTTTAGTGTATACTTTGAATTAGGTTTTGTCTTAAAAGTGTTTTCCTTTTTAAATCCTAAAGATAAATTTGAACTAAGATAAGAAGAAATTGCAAAACTATCTTCTTTAACAGAAATCCAGCAAGGTTTTGTTGCAAATGTATCAGATAAAATTATTATTTTATTCTCTTTTTTATCATGTATGATTATGGCAAACTCGCCATCTAAGTCTTTAAGAGAATTATTTTTATATGCAGGTTTAATCACGTAACCGTCTGATTTTGCATTTGATTCAAAATCTAAATAGTTATATATTTGTCCATTAAAAGTGCATACCATGTCTTCGTATACAAAAGGTTGAATTGTTTTTTCTCCTGTTATGTGCAGAAGATTGTGTATCCAATTAATTTTTGATGATTCGTCATAAAATCTATTTGTATAGTCAGGTCCTCTATTTATAGAAAATTGATTTGCTTTTAAAATTAAATCATCTGAGCATGCTATATTTGTTACAATAAAACTACACATTTTAATATCCCATTGTATTCCAATTATTGTTTATTTTGACATTGTAAATTTTACTAATCATTTCAGAAAGAAAATCGCCATATACTTTTGGAACTTCGCACCATTCCGGGTGCCACTCCATGTGCAATTCATCAATCATAAAAAAAGTTTTATTTTTGATCATTTTTGGAACAATATCGTATTCAGCGCCTTCGACGTCTAGTTTAAGAATAATAAAGTCTTCTTGATTAAAGTTGCTTCTTATCCAAGCATCTAAGTCTACACAATCGACTGAAGCTTTAGTAACATTGCCTAAAATATTTGATCCACACCCAGGTTTTTCACCTTTTATAATATTTGTCGTGCAAGAGCTAGGGTTTTGATCATTAATATAGAAATCTATTTTTCCATCAAAATTAGAAACAGCTTTTTTAATTCTAGAATATTTTTCACCTAATTTATTTTTGATTTCTAAAAATTTTTG
>Ga0180430_10003669_pt1 | contig 13199 bp, 7 predicted proteins | sample SS_ome_9_FD_132999 | JGI IMG/M metagenome (GOLD analysis project Ga0180430, IMG submission 132999) | Hypersaline lake sediment archaeal communities from the Salton Sea, California, USA - SS_1_S_2 metaG | ecosystem: Environmental > Aquatic > Non-marine Saline and Alkaline > Hypersaline > Sediment... | reverse complement strand
CATTAGCCTTCACCTCACTCCACCTATCACTATTCGACTGGCCGTGGGCCCTGGGCAGAAGCAGTATTAGGATTGCATATAGGAATAGGCTTGCTTTTGACATGTATAAATTGCGTATATCTTATTCTAAAAGACAATACACGTGACTAAAAGTTCCACCATAGTGCCTAAAATGCGTGTTATTCAGGGAAAGGAGCGGTCAGTTTTATCTTCCCGGGATATTAAAGGTAATTGGCAAGTGTGCGCAGGAACTGGATTCTCTCAGTGGGTTTGGAGAGATAGTCGGTGCAACCCGCCTCAAGGGATTTCTCCCTGTCACCTTCCAAAGCGTAGGCCGTATGCGAAATAATAGGTATCCGGATATTCTTTTCTCTGATTTTTCGGGTTATTTCATAACCGTCCATTCCCGGAAGCTTTATATCCATGATGATCATATCAAAAGCCTCGTCATTGCCGATCATTTTCAAAGCTTTTTCGCCATTGACAGCTCTTTCGATAATAGCTCCGCATGGCGATAATACCTTATTCATTAGTTGAAAATTTGAATCTGTATCTTCAACAACGAGTATTCGCTTTCCATGGAATACGGCCTCAAAATCAATCTCTTTTTTGTCATTATTTGATTGGGCAGTAATTTCAGGTCCCATTTGGTAGGGGAGTTCAAAGAAGAACTTGGAGCCAAGCCCTTCGTGCGATTCAACATCAATTTCTCCGCCCATTAGGCTCACCAGATAGCGAGCCATGGTGAGGCCAAGCCCTGTACCACCATTCATTTTTACCTTGTCCTCTTCAATTTTTCGAAACAGGTCAAATATCACTTCTTTTTTATCTGCCGAAAGCCCTATTCCAGTGTCTTCGACAAAAAACAAGACTTGCTCTTCTTCCAGGGCGAATCCAAAGCAGATTTCACCCGATTCTGTGAATTTCACCGCGTTGTCGAGAAGTTTCATCATGACCTGTTTTAAGCGGGCTGCATCCGTCATCATGTTAATATCCCGATCGGGCGGAGAATTTACAGATAGCTTTATGAGCTCTTTCCCATCCTGTACCAGTTTTTTCTCGTAGATGGATTGGAGTTCCATCATAAGAGGATGGAGGGCGCAGCTTTCCTTCTCAACGGCCAATTGGTGTGACTCCAGTTGCGATACATCCAGTATATCATCGATCAGGTGAAGCAGGGATGTGGCATTGTCGGTTACGGTATCGATATATATGTTACGTTCGCTTTCTTCAATTTCGTCATCTTTTAGCAATTGCGAAAACCCAACGATGGCATTCATGGGTGTTCGGATCTCATGGGACATATTCTGAAGAAAGGATGTTTTGAGTTTCTCCGACAACTCCGCCTTAGCTTTTGCTTCGATAAGCACTTTTTCAACCTTTTTCCGCTCCTTGATGATTTCTTCTTTGACAATGATCTCTTTGGATTTGTCATCCAGGTTTCTGAGTAATCGCTCCCGCGTCATTTTATGATAGCGTTCACGGAATTGGAGAATCAAATAGAAGGCAATTCCCAACAGTACAGTAATGAGCGCATAGAACCAGAATGATACAAAAACGGGCTTTTTTATTCGTAATTCGAAGGCAGGGGAGAGTTCGCTGCTTATTTCATTCTCATTATATGCTCTTAGCAAAAAGGAATAATCACCGTGATCCAACCTGTCAAAAGTAATGGTCCGGCTAAACGTAGGCACAGACCAGTCCCTGTTATAGCCCTCAAGTTTCGTCTGGTAAAATACACCTTCGGGATTGGTAAAATTCAATCCTATGTATTCTACCGATAACTCATGCCGGCCAGATTTCAGAACTAAGGGGCTTCTGCTAAGATCCACATTCTGTCCGTCCACTTTCACATCAACTATTCTAATAGTGGGAGGCATCATTCCCCCTTTTGCTATTTGGGAGCTGTATTTTACAAGCCCGTCTGAGCTTCCAAACCAGATATTGCCCAGATGATCGGTAAAAAGTGCATTGGAATAGAAGTCGGAGGAGCTGCTAACTCCTTCGAGCCGGCCAAAGGTCTTAATAAGCCTGGATTCAAGATTGATTTGAGATATGCCACCCTTGTGCGTAGTTACAGGATTTCCCTGGTCTGTGATGGCAAGACTGTAGCAGAAATCTGAGTATAATCCTGAGATTCGGGTATAATAGTATGAGGTATCCTTGCCGATCTTCCATAGACCATTGCCCTGTGTAGCAGCCCAAATTGCCCCATTCTTATCTTCGTTTATGGAAACAACAGAAGTATGAGGCCCCAATGTACCGTTTACCAATGCCTCAATTTCCTGATATTCGTTGATGAAGTAGATTTCGCTACAAAGGGTTGCTATCAGCACCCTTCCCCGCGCATCAATTAAGAGCTGCCTGACGTTGTTGTGCGGTAAACCATCGTTGGTGGTGAACCACTTCCTGGAATTACTTTCCCTGTTAATCCGGAATATGCCTTTTTTGGTACTTACCCAGATATCATCTCCTTTGCCTGTAATGTGATTGATGGAATTTGTCAATGCATCGTTGGAGATGAATATGGATTTGAATTGCCTGTTTAGCATGTCAAGGGTATATAATCCCGACTGCTGGTAACCCAGCCAGAGAGTTCCATCATCGGCCAGGTAAGCGGTAATCACCTTGTCATCAGGGGCGCTTTCCGGAAGCGAAAAGGAGGACAGAATGGTATCCGCTACCGGATCCACCCAGACTAAGTGGTTTGCGGAAACGACCAATAGTTTATCTGAGTCGCCCGTTATAGCATAGCTGTCTTGTACATGGTCTTCAAGACCGAAATTATAGAATTGCAATTGGTTATTCACGTACTTCAATAGACCGTCTCCAAAGGCAGCCAACCATATATTGCCCTCACGGTCCTCATACATGCTGCGAATATTGTTGGAGATTAGCCCGTTATTGGTAGAGATTTTCTCACTTCTCACAAACTGCTTGCGGGAGTCTGGTCTGTATTGCACCAAGCCATTCCCCATGGAATTCAGCCAAAGCCTGCCATTACTGTCCAGCAAGCCGCCATGCAACATATCGACGGCACCGTCCAGGTTGTTATCAATTTCTGATAGGATGTAGGAGCCGGAAAGCGAATCTGGAAGGAGATGATAAAGGCCTTCTTCCTGACTGACGATAAAAAAATCGCCCCCATCTCCGGGGAAGATATCGACCACCTTCGAACTCGGGAAAGACACATACTTAGTAGTTATGCTCATGGAGGATTGCTCGCGCACGTATCTTGTGATGTATAGATTCTCCTGAGTGCCAATCAAAAACAGATCATCTCCGAGACTTTCAATTTGGCTTAGAGATTCACTTTCCACAGGAAAGGAAACAGATTTCATACGGAGTTCCTCGTCTATAAGACCCAGACCCAGATTTTGTGTTGAGAACCAGATGTTACCCTGCGGATCTTCCGCCAAATCAGTCACCATCCCCGACGCGGGCGATTGCTGATGAAATGGGGTGAATACATCATTAAATAGAAGTGAAATGCTGCCGTTCTGGTGACCAAACCACATCCTTCCTTTGCTGTCGCTGTAGATTCTGCTTACGAAATCGTTGGCCAGGCTGTCCTGAACTGTGAAGGCCTGGAACTCGAAACCGTTAAATTTGTAGAGACCCTCAGGGGTTCCGATCCATAAATATCCCTGATCATCCTGTTCCAGGTCATAGACAAATGCCTGAGGGAATCCCTCTGTATTGGAATAGTGTCTGAAATAGTGATTTTGTCCATTCACCTTTAAGCCCAGGGTGAAAGTCAAAATCAGAACAAAAACGATCTTTGGATTCATCCGGAGTTAATTCCTAACAATGGCTTTCATTCTCAGGGAGGGATTATATACAGGTCTGCCTCCAATGGGGATCACATAAAAAGGAAGAGATTCTCCGTACTGGTTGTGAACAATGACCACCACGTTGTTATTCTTGATCCAGGAATTGCTGTTTTTTATAAACTGAATCTCCATGGAAGTATTACGTTCCCTGTCTTTAACGGGAAATGTATTTTCCTTCCATTCACTCTCCTTCGAAATATCACACAGCTCACCCCGTTTTGCAACGGAAACCACACGGATATACCCGTCATTGTCCCAGTCGTAGTTCATGATCCTTACCGAGGTTACTTTATCGTCCAGGTAAGGATAAATCTGGGAGATGTGGTTTTGATCATTTGGGAGCCGGAAGGTGTATTCGTAGGTAAATACATTGCCTCCTTCTATGGATCTATTTTCCTGGCTGTCGGAGCTTAAAAAGAAGCGATACAGGTTCCCGTCGTCCCCTTTATGCCCCTGAACAATTACTTTAAAGACATGTCCGCCCATCTCCTCTACAAATTCTCCCTCCTGTAATACAAAGGGCCCGAAGGAATACCATTCTTTATCGTACTTGGGACTTGCTTCAAAATACTTTGAAGAAAGTACATTTCCGCTGTTATAGTTTCCAACCGGATCTGGCTTTTTCGCATCTGGGTCACTCCAGGCTCCATATCCTCCATACACTGAGAAACGAACTCCTGTATTATAGCTTCCTTTCATTTCATCAATTTCACCGCCGGTATCCGGATCAAAAACCCTGATGAAAACGGGTCCCTTATGAGAAGGAGGTACCTTGAAAAAGAAGATTTGACAGTAGTCGTCGTCGCCCCAGGATTTGTCTGCGTCGGAACCAAAGGTGACCAGATAAGGTATGTTTTCATCCTCTGCCGGTGCCGGCTGAGCGCTAAGGCCCAATCCCATTGCCAGGGTAAGTATCGCCAAAGTGGCTAGCCTGTAGAAGTATCTCATTGTAGTTGTTTTTTACAAGTTGATGCTTGGTTTCATATACCTGTATTAGGATCGAAGTTCAAACTTCTGGCTACTAAGTGTGCTATTGTACGAGATCTCTTTAGAAATTGATACGATAAGTATCAGATATTGTTTGGTATAGAAGTAAAAAAACGGAGGTAGTCCCTATAAACACAGGGAATTTAAATCCTTGATTCCATAGAAAAGTAAAGCTCCTGGAGCAGGTGCTTCAGGATATCTTTTTCCCCAGGATGATATTATGTAATGGGCCTACTTCTTACTTACCCTTTCCAGGTTGGTTTTGTAGACAGATAAATTTGGGTTGCCGTTTTTCTCACCCAGCGTCACCGCTTTCTCATAGTATTGCTTAGCCAGGTCAGGTTTTTCATGGTTCTCGTAGGCCTCCCCCAGGCTGTCGTAGACATTGGCCGATTTCGGGTAACGTTTTACATTTTCCTGAAAGGTAGCAATGGCCATTTCAAAGTGCCGGGCCTGCAGGTAGCGGTATCCCAGGGCATTTATCACCTGTTCGGGAGTGGCGACATCTATGCCGAATTTTTTGGCATTATTCTTAAAATGTTTGTCGATGCTCTCAAGATCGCTCTGTAACATCTCGACTGGCAACTGCCATCCTCTGAAAATAAATCTCAGCCCTTTGAAAACGCTTATATACGGCGTAGTGGCATGGTTTTCCTCCAGCATTTTCACATACCTGAGTTGCACGCTTTCTCCCGCCTTCTCCTTCATGAGGCTAACGTAGTCCGCCAGGGGTTCGAAATAGGCTTCTTCATTGCCCACAGTCATATAGATGTATTTGGTATCCTTAAAGGGTTTCAGTTTTTCCGAGGTCTTTTTGATCATCAGATTGTCGGCATACATCAGGTAGGGACTAACTGCCAGAAAGGCATCGAAGAGCTCGGGTTTTTCAAGCAGGGTATATGCAATGAAGGTACCTCCCAGGGAGTGCCCAAGCAGTATATTAAATCCTGCAGTCCGGTAATTCTTCTCCATGTGTGGCATCAGCTCTTTGGACAGGAATTCCATGAATTTTTCCCCTCCGCCCGAGGTGGGAAATCTTTCCAGGTGCACCGGAGACAGATCCCTGGTTCGGTCAATGTTGTGGATGGCCACCACAATGATATCCGGGATGGTTCCGGGGCCCGAGTGGTAGTCTACGGCAGCACTGGCATGCTGCAGATGGGTTCCTCCATCCGTGAGGTAGAGCACCGGATATTTGCTTATGGTTTGATCATAGTCGCCCGGAAGGTAGATGCTTATTTTCCGGGTTTCATTGAGGAAGGTGGATTCAATTTCTATTGCCTGGTTCCGGGAGAACTCCTCCACGTTCTGAGCAAAAATTGCAGTGGTGAACGCAAGAAACAGGACCGGGAGTAATAATCGAAAAATTTTCATGGTTTTTGGATTTATCGATACAAGTTAGGCAAAAGGTGCCTCCCATAAAAATGATATACCTGCGCTCTCCGATAAAATCAGAAATAGACTTCCGAATGGATGTTTTCCCTGTCTACACCTTTGTCCCCGAGAATTTTGTATACCTCGTACACCATATTGCTGTTTCCGCACACATAGTAGATGGTGGCCGGATCAATTTCCATTTGATCCAGATAGCTGGTCACGTATCCGTTGTAATTCCCGTTTATTTCGCGGGAGGTGCATAGTACATATCGATCGGGATTATATTCACCTTGATCATAGGCTTCCTTTCTGTATCTGACACCATGCAATATGGTGTAATCCATTTCAGGAAAGGAGCTGATAAAGCTGTGATAGGGGGCTATCCCGGTTCCCGAAGCAATAAGGACATGTTTGTGCGTGGGGATCTTTTCCCTGTCGAGTTTCATAAAACCCAGGGGACCATTCACTTCCACATACTGACCGGCTTTGCAGGTTTTCAGCTGTGGTGTAATATCTCCCTGCAGAATTTCCCGGATAAGAACTTCCAGGTAATCGTCCTGTTCTCCACTGTAAATGGAATATTCCCTGTGCTGTGTGGAACCCTGCAATCCTATGGTAATGTATTGTCCGGCACGAAACTGGATATTTTTTCTTTCCAGGCGCATAATGAAAGTGCTTTCTGTTAAAAAACGGATATCCAGGATTTTATGTAATTTATTTGTTTGATGCTGATCTGAACTGCCTGATGATTTCATTTTCCTACTTCTCTTTATCTACATCCATTCCAAACAAATCCCCTTACGGTATGTTCAAATGGATGTACTAAGCTGATACATCATGAGCATCAAAACCGATAAAAACCGTCTGCCGGGATGGATGAAAGTCCCCCTGCCGAATGGTTCCGATTACTCTACCGTAAAGAATCTGATCGTCGAACATGGCCTGAACACCATATGCTCCAGTGGTAATTGTCCCAATAAGGCAGAATGCTGGAGTGCAGGCACGGCCACCTTTATGATACTGGGCGAACTATGTACCCGGAACTGCCGCTTTTGTTATGTGAAAGCACTTATGCCCGAACCTGCCGACCCGGAAGAACCGGAAAAGGTGGCCCGGTCCATATATCTCCTGAAACTGAAGCACTGTGTTATCACTTCGGTGGCGCGGGACGACCTGGAAGATGGAGGAGCTGAACACTGGGCCCAGACCATCCGGAAAATCAGGGAGCTGAACCCGGGCATAACTATGGAAACACTGATCCCCGATTTTAACAACCAGCGCGATCTTCTGGACATCATCCTTACGGAGGGTCCGGAGGTGATCTCCCACAATATTGAGACCGTGGAACGTATAAGTCCTAAGATCAGAAGCCTGGCTACCTATGAGAAAAGCCTGGAGGTGCTTAAGTACCTGGCGCAACACGGGAAGGTTGTAAAAAGTGGTTTGATGCTTGGATTGGGTGAAAAAGAAGCGGAAGTAAAGAAAACGATGAAAGACCTCCGGGAGGTGGGAGTGAAGGTACTAACCATCGGGCAATATCTGCCCCCGTCGGAGCTGCATACCAAACTGGTGGAATACGTAAAACCCGAAGTATTTAAAAGAAACAAGGATCTGGGCCTTAAGATGGGATTCTCCCATGTGGAAAGCGGGCCTCTGGTCCGGTCGTCCTACCATGCAGAACGACATGTGCGCTGAGCTATTTCTTAAAATAGTGCCGGAAATTGTCTGAGATCTTAAAGTAGGTGTACTTGTCCGCATCCCGGCCGGTAGCGATCACCGTATCGTCTGTGACCTGGAAGGTGCTTTTTTCACCTATAATCCGGGAGAAATAGATGTTATGCTCTATTCCCTGATTATCTACCATCACCACATGTATAAGATTCTCGCCGATGGTTGTGCTCAGCTTTTTGCTGCAGAGAGGACAATAAAAATCAAGTGCTTCCCCCTTCTCAAAAACAAATTCCGGGTTCTTCACACTGTCGTAATTTCCTATCTGGGAGGATAGCAGGAGTAATCCGAAGTCCTTCTTTTGATTTCGGACCCTGAAAATTACCTCGTCACCCACTTTCAGGTGACCCTTGCAGTAGGGGCAAATAAAGGATTTTTCCATGATGCCAGGATTAAGGTTATTCTCTCAATTTACGATATGAGAAAGCCTTAGTCAATAGTAAGATCAGCCAAAGAAGGCCAGGATCCCTTTTTTAACAACTAAGAGCTTCATAATTAACAAATGCGCTCAAGCTGTGATCTCCTGACTGCCTGAGGGGCATTGTGAGTGAGAGTGAAACGTTTATGGTGGATAACGCGTTTAAAAAGCTGTAGTCCTTTTATTTAATTTTGAATGGAGATGATACGGAGAGCGATTTTTGCTATTGTCGCATGCTCTTTTTGGGTGCTGCCGATCGCTGCACAGCAGGAAGCTGGTATATCTGATGCCCGGCTGGAGGTTATGGAAGCTTATGACCTAAGATTTCATAAGGACACCAACCGAACGAAGATCATTTCCACGGGACGTTTTTCCAAGTCCCTGGATGAACTGCCTCTTGAAGTGTATGTGATAACTCATGAGGAGATCCTCCGTAACCAGTATACTACCCTGACCGATGTTCTCAGCTCACTGCCCGGCATACGTTCTTCCCAACCGGGAAGTGGTGAGCTGGGGGAGAGTTTCCAGATCTGGGGATTCACCGGCAACCTCTATTCCAAGATATTAATCAACGGTGTGCCTATCAAACCTTCGGGTGTGACAGGAATGCCCATCGGAGCCCAACTGCCCATCCAGCAGGCTGAAAAGATAGAGGTAGTATACGGAAATGCCTCTGCGGTTTACGGAGCCGATGCGGTTACCGGGGTGATCAACATCATCACCAAGGATGCGGATCAGGATACCTTTGTGCGGGGGAACGTGAGCCTGGGAGAAAACAATTACCATTATACCAATTTTACCATCGGGGGGAAAGGGGGCAGGAACAACAATATCCTGCATTACAGCTTTTACGGCAGCAAGGCCGGCCTCAGCGACATGAACCTGGGGGAAGGTTATGAGGAGGCCTACAATCCCTTGAATTATTACCAGGCCAAGGGAGAGACTTTCAGCTACAACGGAAACACTTATGAACCCATCGAGATTACCGAGGACGTGCTTGCAGAGGCCGGCGTAAGCGTTGAGCAGTTTACCCAGGAAAAGTACGGTGCCAGCTACGAAGGATCTCTCACCCTGCCTGAAATCGAAAACATGGGATCCTCCTCTTACATGATTGGACTCCAGCTGCGGTTTAAAGGTGTGGGTTTTGCTTATAACAACATGTACCGCAGGACTCATAGTTCCATCGGACTTTCGCCCGTGTTCTACAAATACAACAATCCCCAGAACTATTGGGGCGAACGGATTCAGCGGGTACATCTGAGTTACGAAAAGGAGTTCCGCAAATTCAGCTCCTCCACCCAGCTGAGTCTGCTATCCTATGCCATGGATGTCAACAGCTCTTTGGGAGTTACCTTCAATGAGTTTACCGATAAACTTTATCGCTATGCAGCCTCCAACGACTTTTTGTTTGAGCAGACCTTTTCGGCCTCCCCGCTGAAAGACCTGGAAGTGATCGGCGGTTTTTCCTACAAACAGAGTGGTGCTCTTCCGGTGACCAATTTTCTCTACAATCCCTTCGATGAGGCCGATTACAACCTTTTTAAGGTGGAGGTGGACCTGGACAGCATAGCGGATCGTTTCGGATACAACCCCGTATCCTATAATACCTTATCCGGATATCTGCAGTCCTACTACCGGGCAGGGAAATTCAGGTTTCTGGGGGGATTGCGCTACGACATAAACAGCAGGTATGGCCAGGCCTGGAGTCCGCAAATTGCCATCCTGCATAAAACCAGTTCGCGCACTTCTTTCCGTTTATCCCTGGGAAGGGCCTTCAAGGAGCCCCCTTTGTCGCTGGCCTACCAGTCGCTGGCCTATCCCCTCGACGATGAGGTTTATTACATGGTGATTCCCAATCCAGACCTGAAGCCAGAGTTGTTTTCTACCCTGGAGGTGGGTTTCAAAACCACCTTTTTCAAGCGCCTGGAGTTTACCCAGACTTTCTTCTTATACCGGATCACCGATCACATTATGCCGCAGAAGTTTGCCACCCAGGACCTGGACCTTTGGCGAGCTGGCAATGACAGTGTGCGTATCTGGATTAACAATGGGGAAGCCATATCCAATGTCTACGGCAGCATGTCCACCTTTCGACTGGACGATATTTCCAAGTCCATCAACCTCGATGCAGAGTTGAGTCTCACCTTCCAGGAGCGCAGGAACGTGATTCCCAATGTGCAGGAACTGGTGCAGGAATATTTCGATCTCAATCCCCGGCATATTGGTTCGCTGAAGGTGTCGATGGAACCCATGGACAGGATGTACCTGAATATTGAAAGCCACTGGATGTCCAAATGGCTCAGGGTGCTGATTCCCTTCGAAGGTATCTACAGTGAAATCTTTGGCGATGCAGACGGCTATTATGCCATGAATGTATTGCTGAGTTACCGGCTGAGTAACAGCCTGAACGTTTATGTGAATGTGAAAAATCTGTTCGATGAAAAATACGGGAGCGTGAGTGCCACCTTCCTGGATGAGAACCTGGTCTATAACCCGCAGCTTGGCAGACATATCCGTTTTGGGCTGTCTTACCAGCTTAAATAGAGGTCCTTCTTTGTGAAAAGATCCTTACATATCCTGGTCCTGTTTGCAGCTATGTTTACGCTGCTGCCTGACTTTCTTTGTTCGTTGACAGGGCAGGTGGTGGAGGACGAGCGAAGGGCCGATTCTCTGCGTTTTACGGATTTGTTTGAAGAAGCCCGGAAGGAATATGAAGCAGGACAGTCAGCGGAGGCACTGAACCTGCTGGGAGAGGCACTTCAAATCGCCATGCAATTGAAGATGGAAGAGGCAGAAGCCGGGGTACTTGAACTGATCGGGGATGTTTTTATGAGCGAAAAGGATGCGGAGCAATCCATACCCTATTATTTGCGGGTGGCCAGTGTGATGGAATTTGCAGGTGACAGTACCCGCCTGAAGGATGTATTCCGGAAAATCGGAGATTCTTATACCCTGGCTGAGGTTCATGGTAAGGCAGAGGAGTATTTTCTGAGAGCTGAGAATCTACTGGATGCACATGAGCCTGAATACGCTCTTACATTGAAGGAGAAGCTGGGAACTGCCTGCCTGCTCAACGGCGATCCGCAGGCAGCCATAGAGCACTATTTGTTGTACGAAGAGATGCTGCATAAGCTGAGCAGGGAACCTCTACCGGCCTGGACTTACCTGGTAGATGCTCATAAGGAGACAGGCAGCTACGAGGACTGCCTGCTCTATACCAGGCAATTGCTGGAGTATTACTCCGGCGAGGGGAACAGGACCGAGATGGCCGTACTTCACAACAACATGGGCTTTTATCTTACCCAGTTGCAGCGATATGAGGAAGCCCTGGAGCATTACAGTGAGGCCGTACAGCATGCGGAAGCTGCAGGATTATCTACCGGAAAGATAGCCGTCATGAGGGCAAACATGGGGGTCTGTTATCAGAATATGAATGAAGCGGACGATGCCAAAGACCACTTGAATCATGCCATTGGTAAACTGAAAGACGAAACTTTCTCCGGCGAGCAAAGTCGCATAGAGAATATCCAGGCTCTTATCTATTACAACGAAAACGACCTTTACAATGCCGGACATTTCTGCCTGGAAGCCATATCCTCGGCCGAAGAGGCTGAAGACGACAAACTATTGTCCGATGCCTATCTGACCTATTCCCAGGTACTGCGGGCGGGCAACGATCCGGTGAACGCATTAAAATACTACGAGTGGTACCTGGCCATAAGGGATTCACTTCAGTTGCAGCAAAAGCTAAAGGAACAGCAACTTGAAGAACGTATATCCAGGCTCGACAGGTCCGAAAAGGATCTCTTGCTCACCCTGCAGGCCGAAAGAGTAAATGAGCTGACCATCAACCGTCTTACTCTTCAGCTGGAAGGAGAGGAGCAGGCCCGGGAATTGCTGATGAGGGAGAACGATCTGAGACTGCTTGAGCAGGAGAAGTTACGGCAGTCTTTAATCATCACAGAGCAGCAATACAGGGTGGAGCAGCAGGACAGGGAGAACCGTATTCTGGAGCAGGAGCAGCGTATTGCCACCCTGGCGCTTGAACAGGAGCAGCGTAAACAGCAGGAAGCAGAGCAGGAGATCCGCCTGCTGGAGCAACAGCAGGAGCTGGATCAACTGGCCCTGGAGAAGGAAAAATCGCAGCGCAAAATGCTCTTCGGGATCGTAGTACTGATGATCCTTGTGGTGGTTCTGGTGACCGCCAGCCTGGTTTCGACACGTAGGAAGAAACTATTGTTGGGCAGGCAGAAGAAGGAGATCGAAGAAAAGAATCTGGACCTGGAACAGAAGAACGAGGAAATCGAAACCCAGCGCGATGAGATCGAGGCACAGCGGAACCTGGTATTCGATCAGAAGGAGAAGATTGAACAGATCAACCTGGATATGACCAACAGCATTCAGTATGCTCAGCGCATACAATCCGCCGCTCTTCCGGACCTTGAGATGATCCGAGGGACTGTCAGTGACTATTTCCTGATTTTCAGACCCAGGAACATAGTCAGTGGCGATTTCTACTGGGTGGCGCAGGTGGAAGAAAAAACGGTGCTGGTGGTGGCCGACTGCACCGGACATGGAGTACCGGGGGCCTTTATGAGCATGATGGGTATTTCGCTGCTGAAAGAGATTGTTCAAAAGGAGTACCTGACCCACCCGGGGGTAGTCCTGCGCAGGATGCGAAAAGAGATTATTAAAGCCCTCGGACAAAAAGGAGAGGCCGGTGAGCAGCGCGACGGAATGGACATATCATTGATTGAGATCAGTCCCAGGGAAAAGCGCGTACAGTTTGCCGGAGCCTTTAATTCCTTATACCTGGTGAGGGAAAGCCAGCTGAATGCACCGGCCATTAAGGACCT
>Ga0180430_10003667_pt1 | contig 13201 bp, 12 predicted proteins | sample SS_ome_9_FD_132999 | JGI IMG/M metagenome (GOLD analysis project Ga0180430, IMG submission 132999) | Hypersaline lake sediment archaeal communities from the Salton Sea, California, USA - SS_1_S_2 metaG | ecosystem: Environmental > Aquatic > Non-marine Saline and Alkaline > Hypersaline >... | reverse complement strand
TCTCGGAGTTGCATATCCTGCTGTATCTGTTCTGGATCAACCGGGGGACGCCGTAGCCATTTGTAATAACTTCTTCTGTTCACTCCAAGTAATTCTGCTTTTCGAGAAACAGGTATACAAGCATACTGAGGATCTTGGATCATTTGGTATTTCATGTTTCTTCCTCCTGATCCTCGTTGGTTTTCCCCTGTTTTTCCAATTGCGTCAAAGTTTTTTTTAAAAACTCGTTTTCAATGTAGAGCTTGCCAACGAGTTGTTCAAGCTCTGCAATCCGTGCTTCATCTTTGTATTGCCTTCCAGATCCTTGGAAGGCAGTCTCAGGAGATTGATGATATTCTCGTTTCCAAAGATTGACCAATACCGGATGAAGATTATGCTTCCGGCATACTTCAGCTTGTTTGGTTCCTTGTTCGATTTCTCGAATGACCTCAATTTTGAATTCTCGTGAAAATCTTCTTCGTTTTTTACCCATCTTATTACCCCAATAGTCTTTCTTATTAACGTAACTTATTGTGAACTATTGGGGGTTCACTCCAATTTTTATATACAATAATTTATAATCCATAATACTTTTTGTAATTTAAACCTCGAATAGTTTCTCACAAATTTTTACACCAGAATGAAAATCAACTGTTGGACTCCACTTTAACTTACTCCTTGCTTTATCAATATTAGCCAAAGTTACTCTTGCTTCTCCTTCTCTCTTTGGAAGGTAGGTTTTATCCCCACCAATGATATCTGCGATTTCATTAACTGTATGATTTTTTCCAGAGCCAATATTAAAAATATCATAAGAGGTGTTTTGATATTGCATAGCTTTTAAATTTGCTTTAGCCACATCATATACATGTATATAATCTCTTTTTTGTTCACCATCCCAAGTAATTGTCAACTTTTTACCGCTATGTTTTTGATATAAAAAAATTTCAACTGGAGATGAATATGCATTAAATTTATCATTTAGATTGAGAGATCTTGGCCCATAAACGTTGAAATATCTTAATATTACCGTATTTATTTTGTATGTCATTGAATATAGTTTACAGTACAATTCTCCCTCATATTTTTGAACAGCATATGGATTTAATAATTCTATCTTATTTTTTTCATCTGTAGGTATACTGAAACTGTTACCATAACATGAAGAGGAAGCACTATAAATGAATCTATTTACATTATGTTTTACTGATGCCATAAGACAGTTCAATGTTCCTATTACGTTAACGTTATGAAATTTAACAGGATCTTCAAAAGATGGAAGTATCCTTGCTAAGGCAGCTACATGAAAAACACAATCTACATTTTTAAAATGCTCATGTATTTTTTCATAATCTCTTAAGTCTTGTTCTATAAATTCTGCTTCAGTATTGATATTTTTCTTTTGTCCTGTTGACAAATTATCAATAATCTTCACATCATTGCCTTTATCTATTAATAAATCAACAATGTGTGAACCAATAAATCCTGCTCCACCCGTTACTAAACAATTCATATATTTATTCTCCTATTATCTCTCTCTTTTAATTGGAAATAAATTCGATTAGTCTATTAATATTATGGCTCATGGTGAATTCTTTCCTATTTTTTTCTACATTGTTTATTAATTTGTAATAATCAACATTCATCAGAGTTTTTTTTAAATTTTTAATATTTTTTATCACTATACCAAAATGATATGATGAAATCGTTGTTGCAGTAAATTCTAGTTCTTCACCAACAAGAATCGGTATACCTGCTTCAATAAAATCACTAACTTTGTTTCCAAAAACATATTTTCCCCAAAAATTAGATATTTCTTCTGTTTGATAATTATTCAATATAATTCCATAATCATAACTTGATAGAGTTTGAAGATATGATTTACCATATTTTGGTTTGTGAATATGCAAAAATCCCTTTTTTATTTGATTTTTATATTGCTTATCCCCTATGATTAATTTGTATTTCTCCATTGGTACTGGATATAAATGAACATGTATTTTTTGTTCAGTGATCTTTTTATAAATTTTTATGTTATCTTCATATCCAATTTGGTTGTGATGAATACCTCCAACATATACTACGTGAATATTTCTATCTTTAATCGATAATTTATTTGAAAAATATTCATCATTAATATCAATAAATTTTTCCTCATTGCAATATGGGAGAAATTGTAAGTTTTTTTTTGTTTTTGCTTGAAAGGAATCGGGCAGATTTTTTATTAAATCATGTGGGCCCTTATAAATAATACCATTACAATTTTGAAAATTTTTCTTCTCAGAAAAACGCTCAATAAACGGGTATCTCTTATAATTTTTATATCGAAATACTGCAGTATCGCTTGTAAGAATAAACTGTTTATTATTACCACGTTTCATTAATCTAAGAACACAACAAACGAAGAAATTAGGTTCAACAAATCCAATTATAGTGCTTCCTTTAATCTTTCTTAAACTCCATAAAAAAGAAGGTAAACTTGAAAATATCTTGAAGAGTATTGTTTTTTTCTTTGGTCTGGTAGTTTTAATATCTGTTAGACTTACGATATTTGTAAATAAATCACGGTTTTTTTCATTAACAGTATCTAATAGAGAAATGAGATTAATATCGAATGATTTTTTTTTCAATTCTCTTGCTATCTTTAATAATAATTGAGAAGATCCGTATTGCCTGACTATTGTCACTGATTGCATATTTTTTCACCACCTTAGAAATAGAATCTTTTTAATTGATTTTTTAGAAAATAATTTAGTAATTTTTAGACTTTGATATTCTTAATTGTTTCTTTTGTGGAACTTAATTTTTTATATGTTTGAATTTTTTTGTTGTTAATTTCATATACTAATCTATTGTATTCGTTGTTCTCTATCTTTTGATTTAGGATAGATGCAATATCTTTGATTGATAGAGAACCTGTGCCGCAAACATTAAAAATTTCATTTGATATTTTTTTATTAATTATTGTAAAAAGTATTTCTGCTACCTCATCTGTATTGATAAATTGAAATTGTGAGTCAGGATGAACATATATTTCTCCATTTTGTAAAATATCATAGACAGGACCTTTTGCCATATCTTTTCCTACCATGCCCCCAAGTCTAAATATTAACCAATTCGTGCAATATTTCTTTATGATATATTCTGTCAAATATTTGTCAAAACCATAATTGGAGAGTTTTTCAGGGGTAATTGGTGTTTCTTCGGAGTTATGTTTTGGATCAGAGAGAGTATTATATACATCAATTGAGGAAATAAGCACATACATTTTATATTTGAAATCTTGTGTAGTTTTTAGTGCCATACGAACATTCATATCAAAATCGGTAATCGGTTCTTTTCGTGCAAGGTATTTTTTTGAGTTCCCATTCGCATTTATAAACACATCGCAGCTTGAATCCGTATACTCATTATAATTCTCTTTTGTAATGTTAACATATTCGATCTTTTTCTGTTTAAAATGTCTAATAAATGCAGATCCTACAAAACCATTTCCACCTAGAATATAATACAAATTATTACAACCTCGCATGATGGTAATTCTGTTCAAACCATATTTTGGTTTTTTGTAATCCATCATCTAATGATGTTTTTGGAGTGAAATGAAGTCTTTCTTTCATAAGTGTGACATCAAAGAGTTTTTCAATTTGACCATCTGGTTTACTCGTATCCCATACAATTTTTCCATCAAATTCCATGAGTTTCGAGATTTTTTCAATCAGGGATTTAATAGTTATTCCGACACCACTTGAGATATTAATGAAATCAGATTCATTATAGTGTTCCATAGCACCAATAAGTGCTTCTGCAACATCTTCAACGTAAACAAAATCCCGGATTGGTTTTCCAGAGCCCCAAACGACAACCTCTTTCTTTTGTTCTTTTTTTGCATCATAGAATTTTCGAATTAAACCAGGGATAACATGAGAATCCTCAATCGAGAAATTATCATAAGGTCCATACATATTTCCTGGTAAAAGCACAATACTGTTGAACCCATATTGTTTCCTATACGCCCATGATTGAATGGCAAGGTTCTTTTTTGCAATGGAATATGGTGCAGATTCAACCTGTGGAAATCCATTCCAGAGATCCTTTTCACTTATTGGATTTGGTGCCTTTGCAGGATAACTACATCCACACATACAGCAAATAAGTTTTTTCACTTTTGATTTATATGCCTCTTGAAAAACAAGAGTCCCAAATAAAATATTATCATCAAAGAATTTCGCAGGATATTTTTTATCTGCAAGAATGCCTCCAACATATGCTGCAAGATTGATGACAACAGCAGGTTTGTGTTCTTGAAACATTTTTCGAACTTCTGTTTGCTCCCGTAAATCGTAGTCTTTACTACTAAGTCCAATGATTTGTTGATATCCTTGTTTTTCAAGTTGCTTCATCACGTTACTACCGAGAAATCCAGTTGCTCCTGTTACTAAAATCGCGTCATTTTTTTCAATATTCATCCTATCATTTCCTCATCAAGTTTATCAGAATAATAAATAATTGAACTTCCTTCTGTCTCGAAATGAAATGGAACATGTAAGAGATGTTTTAATGTACTTTTCACTTTCTTTTGTTTTTCGGGTTCAACGAAAAACAACATAAAACCTCCACCCCCGGCACCAAGGAGTTTCCCACCTATTGCTCCTGCTGTTCTTGCTTTTTCATATATAGTATCAAGTTCTGAATTTGAAATACGGTTTGTGAGACTTCGTTTATATGCCCATGCTTCGTGAAGAAGTCTACCAAAAGCAGTTAAATCATCATCTTTATCATTGAGGATATCCAATCCTTCATCTACCATTGTATACATCCGAGTTAATTGTTTTTTACGGTCTGGTGTTTTTTTGATTTGTTCCTGTGCAATATCTGATGCAATACGGGTGAATCCCGTAAAGAATAACATAAGATGTTCTTCAAGTCGTTTTCTTTTGTCATATGAAATCGGGAGTGGTTTTACTTGGAAATCACCATTTTGATGAAATTCAACTTTATTTAATCCACCATAAGCTGTTGTGATTTGATCTTGCGAGCCTACATTTTCTTTAATCAAGTTTTGTTCAACATGTATTGCATCAGAGGCAAGTTGTTTCTTTGAAATCATTTTTCCTTGCAATCCTTGTAAGGTATGAAGTAATCCTACTGTAAACGAGGAACTGGTTCCTAGCCCTGCTCGTGCGGGAAGATCTGCTTGGTAATTGATTTCAAGACCTTTTTTTATCTTCATGAATTCAAGAGTTGTTTTGATGGCAGGATGTTTAATGTCCGTTATAGATGGTGTATATTCGATTTTTGAATAACTGATTTTATGTTTATACTCAAAAAATGGGGGGAGATGCCGACAACTAATATAACAGTATTTATCAATTGAAGTTGCTAAGACTGCCCCACCATGCTTTTGAAACCATGCAGGGTAATCGGTGCCTCCTCCAAGAAATGAGATGCGAAAGGGTGTTCGAGATATAATCATATTTTCTTCACCAAATACAATTTTTATATATTTGAATATTGATTCTTTTTGATGATGGTGTATCCTTTTATCAATTCAGTAATCCCTTGATCTAGTGATGTTTTTGGGTGAAATCCTTTTGATTCAATTTTTTCATTACTGACGATATAATTTCGTTGATCTGGGTCTTTTCCAATGTCCGCTTCCACAAAATAAAAGGATGGTAGTTGTTTTTGAATAGATTCACAGAGCTCCCATTTTGAGAGATTTGCATCACTAAGTCCAACATTATAGGGTTCGTTTTTCATTTCATCGAAATGATCTATGCAATACAGAAATGCACGAGCGACATCGCCAATATAAATATAATTTCTTTTAAAATGGGCTTCAAAGAGTATTAATGACCGATCATTAACTGCTCGATAAACAAAATCATTGACCATAAGATCAAGACGCATCCTAGGACTGATGCCGAAAACTGTTGCTAAACGAAGGGTAATACTGTTTTTTTCGTTAAGGATTTCTTTTTCGATGTCTACTTTGAGTTTTCCATAAAGAGAAATTGGATTTAAAGGGGTTTCCTCAGTGCAATAAATATCATTTTTTCCAATTCCATACCCGCTATTTGTTGTAGGAAAAATGATTTTTTGATTTGGTTTTCGAAGTTTAAGGATGAGTTTAATGGCATCATAGTTAATGGTTTGCGCTGCAGTTGGATTCGCATCACATGCTGGTGCACCAACAATACAGGCTAATGGTAAAATGATATCAGTTTTTTTTAGGTGATTTTTAATTATTGTTCTATCTCTTATATCTCCACGGATAATGGTAAGGTTTTCATGGTTACAAACATCAAGTAATGATGATTGATTATACATAAAATTGTCGATAACAGTGACGCTATATCCATTATCAAGAAGTTTTGGTACAAGGATTGAACCAATATATCCTGCTCCTCCAGTAACTAATATATTCATTGTATCTTCCTCATCTATAAGAAAAGAACCTACATATTATTTGAATTATTTATAAGTAGGTACATTTTTTTTAGGAGACCAATAATTATTCATGTTTTGTTTTGAATAACCTAAAGTATCTGAGAAGGCTTATTTATATCTTTTTTTATCAAGATTTTGATATTAGATCTAGAAGATTAAACTATGTATATTTTTTTGATTATTATGATTATTTTAATAATAAATTGGCTTTTGAATATATTATTCATATATTATCAAATTTAATTTACTGAAGCTATACATTATTTTTTTATTTTAAATGATTTTTTTATTAATGCAAGATCATATTATAATATATAATGCTGGATAAAATTTAAATTTGAGTAATTCGCATCTTGCAAATAAATCTATAATAGAATTAATTTAATTTGATGTATCAATACCAATTTCAATATATGGAGTATAATCACCATATTCTTTTGAATAGAATCTACCAAGTGGAATATTTGAACCATTCCATGATGTTTCATCTTTTAAGAACCAACCATAATTTTGAACCTCTTCAGAAATAAACTTATTCACATCATCTGTTATATCCCATATTATCCAATTATTTGGTGATTCAGATAAAATGCATTGTGATGAAGATTCATATGTAGTTGATGGTTGATTATTCCAAGTTATAGTATTTTCATTCCAATCCTGAAGAACACGATATAGATACATTGCATCTCCACCAGGATTATTATCAACCCAGTTAACATAATATATTTTTAACTTAGCGTATTTGATAGCCATATCTAAACGAATTGTAGATAAATCAAACTTTATAAATATTTGATAGTTCCAACCACTTTGAAAACTCCTAAAATTTAGGTATTTATCTGAACCTGAATTATAATTCGGAGACTTTTCAAATATATCTGCGTCATTTGATGGATAAAATATTAGAATATTCTCAGGCAAAGTTGTAAAAACATATTTTTCTTTTTTCCAATGTATGCCATCAGTAGCATTAACATACCAAGTATATGATGTATCATAATCTAGTCCATTGATTGGAATGCTATACGTTCCATTTGTTATATCTGAAAAAAAAAAGTTTCCAATATGTGGTAACGTTTCAACAGTTACCTCCATTAAATCTCCTTGAGGATCAGCTATTGAAAAACTCAATTGAGAGATATTTGCATAAACAGTATTTGTTCCATTTTTTGGTAACGGGTTTGTAATTATTGGGGATTCAAATACCGTCGTAAAGTTGTATGATTTAATTATTGTATCTTTACCATCTGATATGTTGATTATCCAGGTGTATGTTTTTGAAGATTGTAATCCTGAAATTGGAATGCTATATGTTCCATTTCTTTTAAATTTTCCAGATCCAGTTCCAATATCTGGATTGGTTGTCACTGAATAACTCATAAAATCATTGTCCTCATCAGTAATTGAAAAACTTAACTCTGATAAAGATAATGAGACATTCTTTTGATTATCAAAAGGAGTTATATTGGAAATATTTGGAATATTATTAGGTGGATAAAAATCAATATCATCTGAAGAGATTCTTGTATACAATGAATATCCAGCTAATGCATAAGCAGTTCCAAGTGGAGTACCATAGGTAACACCTATTCCAATGAAACCTATGGCCATTCCATTTTGGTCTCCTTTTGCTAAGAATCCATTATTTGAAATGAGTCCTCCAACTGTTGTTATAGCAGGATCGTTTTCTTGATATCCTGTCCAATGTAGAATGATTCTTGGTCGCGGGAGGAGAAAAAAAGGTGAGATTTTTCCTGAGCCACTACTTATAATGGAACAGAGATAACTTGTACCACTACCTGAAAAATGGTTTTTATGGGGTAATTGTTTGTAATGTTTAGGAATCGTAAATAAAGTCATTATCTTATTGATAGAGATACTGTTTGGTATGCAATTAAATTCTTTAAGGATATCAATTAGTTTAGAATTATTTGAATTGCCTATTGTATTATTTTTAATAATGTCGATAAGTTTCCTTCCTACTTCAGTATTAATTGTTGTCTCTTGGGTAATGATATCATTCTGAGTATAATAGATAATTGAGGCATTGGTTTGGTCTTCTTTACGTATATTTTCATTATTTGTCAGTTCTGAAGCACTTATGTCAAAAGAAGTAAAAACGAACAAACATATGACAATTATCACAAGGAGTTTTTCCATTGATTTTTCCCCCCTACTTGTATTATATGTATTTAGTATGATTTAAATCTTATGATTCATATTATTTTTATCTATAACCTGATTTAAAAAAAATTTAATGTATGAAATCGGTGTAAAAAACCTAGTTATTATCGTTGTACATAATGTTAATTTTCACTCAATTTACAAACTCTGTATTTATAATACAATTAAATAAAATACAATTAACCCATTACATAAATTAAAAACCTAATTAATAATAAAATATTTTTTTAAAAAATTAGGTGTTTGTTTTTATCATCACTTTTTAAAATTTGATTTCTTTTTGCAATCCATTCAACTGCAGATAAAAACGTATCACAATAATAATTAGGAGAGATGGGGGAAACCTTCATTTCTTCATCAATTAAAGCTTTGTTTTCTGGTATTAAAATCGTTGTAAGACCCATTTTATGCCCCGCTTCGATATCAAGCATTCTATCGCCAATAACATATGAGGTATGTACATTGATATCATTTTCAGAAATCGCTTGTTCAAACATGCCTGTATTTGGTTTTCTACAATTACATTTTTGATCTGGGTGATGCGGGCAATAATATATTTTATCAATTTTTGCACCAGTTTTTTCTAACTCTTTTTTCATTTTTTGATGAATGATTGATAGTTCTTCTTCGTTGATGAGGTTTCGTGCAATTGCAGATTGATTGGTAATAATGATAATATCAAAATCAAGATCATTTAATTGTTTAATTCCTTCTGCAATACCAGGATACATATGGAATTTATCGGGATGATCTATATAGCCGATATTTTCATTTATTGTTCCATCTCTATCGATGAAGACTGCTTTTTGACCCATTTCTTTTGTCCCTCATCTGCTCCAAAGAGCTCTTTTTCAATAAGATAACAGAGTATATGACCGATCATGATATGAGCTTCTTGAATGCGAGGAGTATCATCTGATGGAATAGCAATGATATGATCTGCAAAAGGGATAACCTCATCTAAATAATTCCCCACAAGAGCAACGGTGATTGCATTTTTTTCTTTACCTTTTTGTAAGGCTTTTATGATATTTTTTGATGTTCCACTTGTTGTGATACCAATCAATACATCACCATCATCTGCGGATGCTTCAATTTGCCGTTCAAAAATGTTTTCGAAATTAAAATCATTGCTTATGGCCGTAAGTATTGAGGTATTTGTTGTTAACGCAATTGAATCTAATGCCGGGCGTTTCATGTAGAATTTGCTCACCAGTTCACAAGAGAGATGTTGTGCATCTGCTGCACTTCCACCATTTCCAAACCAAATAGTCTTTTTATTTTGTTTATATGCCTTAATAATTGTTTGTGCAACTGTTTTAATATCTTCTATTTGTTCATTTTTTATTCTTGTGTTGATTGAGATATTATTATTGATAAGATTGATAATCTCTACATTCTTTGAATCATATTTTGCACATCTTTCCATTGATTCATTCCTTCACATTTTGTCGATAGATTACGAGAGCTTTGATTAACGTATCCGTGTAAATATTTATATAATTGATTACAAAAATGTAATATTAATCATTTAATTTATTAATTTTTTCTAGATTTTTTATCATTTCATTAAACTGTTGTTGAAGAACAGTTAACTCGTATAGTTGCGCATTACTTGTTGCGGCCTTTTTTAATTCTTTTAATTTCTTTTTATGAGAAATGATTTCCTGCAGTTGTTTCTTTAAATCTGTTTCATCATGATAGGATATATGGGATGTTTGTATGTCCTGAGCGATTACATATCCTTGAGGTACAATAGTAGGTAACCCATATTTTGTACTATTGGTAAATGTACCCGTGCCCTTTGTCCATGAATATGTTTCATTGAGATACTCAAGTTTTATTGGTGAAAGCAGTATGTCACTTGATTTCATAACCTGTTCAAATTCATCATTTGAAATAAATTCAGTGTAATAATACATAGGATAACCTTGTTTCTTTAGTTGTTCACATCGTTGTATGATACGTTGACCGGAAGCACCATATGGTTTACCAAGAAGATATAATGCTATGGATTTTTTATATGATTTAAAAAGTTCTGTAAACACGTTTAGGATGAGATTATAATCTCTTGCATCGGTTTTTATTCTTCCAGGTATGACAAATTGGATGATTTCATCTGAATGTTTCTTTTTTGTATTTTCATAGGGTTCATGGGGGAAAAAAAACAGGGGTTTTGTATAGAATGAATGACTAGTGAGATATTCGATCATTGGGGGATACTCGACGACAATGCCATCATAATACTTGAGGATGTGTTTTCTAAGAATTGGTCCAATGAGGGCGTTTCGTAAAAGATTGGGATTTATTGTACTTTGCAGACGATTTAGTATCATGTCCAGGTAATCTTTTATTGATGCAGTACTTTTAAACCAAAATCTGAGATTTCGTGCCATAAATATTTTTTTACAGGAAGGTTTAAAAAAGAGGAATTGCCAATAGCCAAGGGTATGAACCCATAAGAAATCGATAGAGGTATTACAGATATGTTCAACTCGTTTCAAAAATGCAGTAATATTTTCTTTATCTTTTTTTAAAACCACGGTGTACTTTTTGATATCAGGCCCTAATTCATCTTCTAAATGTGAAAAAATATCTGGTGTTGTAAAAATGGTAACGGTATTATTCTTTGAATTACTGATCCGAGCTATCCCTGATAGTGAATGATTTTTTGTATTGATTTCTATGATACCAATCTTTTTCATTTTTTCACAGTAATGACTGTAATCAAAGGATTGTTTGTAAAAGTATTGTTAAAGATACTAAGTCTCTTAAACGAATCTTTTAATACGTTCTTGTTATTTACCGCAAAACGTAGGTATTGTTTATGAAAATTTCAATTGTTCTTGGAACACGGCCTGAAATCATAAAAATGTCCTCTATCATTCGCGAATTAGAAGAACAACACTCAGATTATTTTGTATTACATACGGGTCAACATTACTCATATAATTTGGATAAAATTTTTTTTGAGGAATTAGATCTTCCAGCTCCATCATGTAATCTTGATGTTGGCTCAGGATCGCACGCGGAAGAAATTGGAAAAATGTTTGTTGGCTTAGAAAAAAAACTAGGAGCTGAGAAACCTGATGTTGTGTTAGTTCAAGGTGATACCAATACTGTGTTTGCAGGTGCATTTGTTGCGTCTCGTTTAGGTATTGGAATCGGTCATGTTGAAGCAGGGCTTCGAAGTTTTGATAGAAACATGCCTGAGGAGATCAACAGGGTGCTTACGGATCATATATCGGATTATTTGTTTGCACCAACAGAGACCGCACAAAAGTATCTTTTAAAAGAAGGGATTCCGCTTGATAAGATTTTTATCACCGGAAACACCATTGTTGATGCAGTGCATCAGAATGTTGAGATAGCAAAAAGAAAAGTTGATGTGTTGAATTCACTAGAATTAAATTCTCATGACTATATGTTAGTGACCTCTCATCGACAGGAAAATGTCGATAATGAAAAGAAACTTAGAGATATTTTTAAGGGGCTTCATCTTGTTTATGAGCAGTTTGGTCAAATGCTTTTATATCCTATGCATCCGCGGACAATGAAACGGATGAAGGAATTCGGTTTGCAGGTTCCTGAGGGTATTCGGATTGTTGAACCTGTTGGTTTTCTTGAGTTTTTACAGTTGGAAGCTAATGCTTCATTAATTCTTACGGATTCAGGTGGTATTCAGGAGGAAAGCTGTATTCTTGGTGTACCTTGTGTCACTTTGCGGGAGAATACTGAGCGGCCGGAGACAATTACCGTTGGATCAAATGTACTCGTAGGAACAGATCCTCAAAAAATACTGGATGGAGCAGTGAAGATGTTTTCATCAGAGAAAAAATGGGAAAATCCGTATGGTGGTGGGGAGACTGGAAAAAAAATTCTTGATATTTTACAAGGTGCATTGGAATGAAAATCTGTGTTCTTGGCTTAGGATATATGGGCATTCCAACATCATTATTACTTGCAAAAAAACATACTGTTGTTGGAGTAGATCTTAAGGAATCTGTTGTTACTCAATTAAATAAGGGCAGTATCCCATTTGATGAACCGGGCTTAGATGAATTAATGCAGGAGAATAAAGATCGTTTTATTGCAAAAACAGAGGTTGAACCTTCTGATGTGTTTATTATCTCTGTTCCGACTCCCTTGGAACCAGCGATGAAGATTGCGGATTTGCAGTATGTGCGTTCTGCCGCTGAGATGATTTATCCTTATCTTTCTGATGGGGATCTAGTGATTTTAGAATCAACGGTTCCACCGGGTACTTCGGATCGATTGGTGCTTCCTATTTTGAAAAAGGGAAAAGCCTCTTCGTTTTTTGTTGCACATTGCCCGGAGCGTGCTATTCCAGGGAACACATTGTATGAGATGATTCATAATGATCGGATTATTGGAGGTATTGATTCTCGTTCATCTGAGTTAACTAAAGAGTTATATCAATGTTTTGTGAAAGGGAACATTTTTTTAACGGATGCAACGACTGCTGAGTTTGTGAAACTTATGGAGAATACGTTTCGTGATGTGAATATCGCTCTTGCTAATGAGTTTGCGCAGATTGCTGAGGAAAGTGGTATTAATGCAT
>Ga0180430_10003666_pt1 | contig 13207 bp, 15 predicted proteins | sample SS_ome_9_FD_132999 | JGI IMG/M metagenome (GOLD analysis project Ga0180430, IMG submission 132999) | Hypersaline lake sediment archaeal communities from the Salton Sea, California, USA - SS_1_S_2 metaG | ecosystem: Environmental > Aquatic > Non-marine Saline and Alkaline > Hypersaline >... | reverse complement strand
ATCGAGGCACCGATGGTTTCGGACGTGTTGTGTGACCCGGAGAATGTCGAGGGGTTGCCGGCGCTGTCAGTGGACGAGCCTACCGTCTCCATGACCTTCCAGGTCAATTCCTCGCCATTCGCCGGCAAGGAAGGCAAGTACCTGACTTCCCGCCAGATCAAGGATCGCCTCGAACGCGAGTTGATCCACAACGTGGCGCTACGCGTGGAGGAGGGCACTGACCCGGAGAAGTTCAAAGTCTCCGGGCGCGGTGAACTGCACCTGTCAGTGCTGATTGAGAACATGCGCCGTGAGGGTTTCGAACTGGCCGTCTCGCGCCCGGAAGTCATCTTCCGGGAAATAGACGGCGAGGTGTGTGAACCCTACGAGCAGGTCACTATCGATATCGAAGAACAGCACCAGGGCGCATTGATGGAAACCCTGGGCGAGCGTAAGGGCGACATGAAAGACATGGTGCCCGATGGCAAGGGTCGCGTGCGTCTCGACTACATGATGCCGTCGCGCGGCCTGATCGGCTTCCAGACCGACTTCATGACCATGACTTCCGGTACAGGCCTGATGTACCACGTGTTTGATCATTACGGTCCGGCGCAGACCGGCGGTATCGCCCATCGCAAGAATGGCGTGCTGATTTCCAATGGCCAGGGTAAGGCCTTGGGTTACGCTTTGTTCAACCTGCAGGAGCGTGGCCGTCTGTTCAGTTCGCACGGCGATGAGGTTTACGAGGGCCAGATCATTGGGATTCATTCGCGCGCCAATGACTTGGTGGTCAACCCGCTCAAGGGGAAACAGCTGACCAACGTGCGCGCGGCAGGCAAGGACGATGCGATCGCCTTGACACCGCCAGTCGCAGTGACCCTTGAATTTGCCCTGGAGTTCATCGAGGACGACGAACTGGTGGAGATCACTCCGCAGTCAATTCGTCTGCGCAAAAAGCTGTTGCTGGAGCATGAGCGCAAACGCGCCAGCCGAGGTTGATCCCGAGTCCAGTCGCGAAGCAAAAAAACGGCGCAGCCGGTCAGGTTACCGAAAAGACCCTGAATTACCCCGCCCGGCGGACTCCCCACAATGGCTTTTGGTGATGGACTCTGGTGTGGGCTTCCTGCGAGGTGGTTTGTCCATTCTGATGTTTTACCAGCTGTCTGTTTGTCAGCAGGTGATCCTGCGGTTTGTCAGAAAAATCTGATCAAGCGGTTTGGTGGTAACTGTTAGACTGCTATTCCATGAGTCTATACCCGGATATTCGTCCTTACGCTCGCCACGAGCTGTCAGTGGATCAGCGACATACCTTGTATATCGAGGAGGTCGGCAATCCCGAGGGGGTGCCGGCAGTTTTTCTGCACGGCGGGCCGGGTGCCGGTTGCGAGCCTTACCACCGGCGCTTTTTTGATCCCGATCGCTACCGGGTTATCTTGTTCGACCAGCGAGGGTGCGGACGTTCCAGGCCGCATGCCGAGCTGACAGACAACACAACTTGGCACTTGGTCGATGATATCGAACGTATTCGCCGGTTTCTGGATATCGATCGTTGGTTGGTCTTCGGCGGTTCCTGGGGCTCGACCCTTGGCCTCGCGTATGCGCAAGCGCATCCGGAACGCGTCAGCGCCATGATCCTACGCGGGGTTTTCCTGTGCCGGCCACATGAGATTGATTGGTTTTACCAGCAGGGTGCCAGCCGGATATTCCCCGACTACTGGGAAGACTTCCTCGCGCCAGTGCCCACGGAGCAGCAGGGTCAGATACTGCGTGCCTATCATGAACTGCTGACCGGTGAAGATGAGCTGCGGCGCCTGGCGGCAGCCAAGGCCTGGTCGGTGTGGGAGGGGCGATGCGCAACCTTGTTGCCCAATCCCGAGGTGGTTGAGCACTTCCGAGATTCCCGGGTTGCCCTGAGCATGGCGAGGATAGAGTGCGACTACTTTTTGCATGATGCCTATCTGCGCCCCAACCAACTGCTGGAGGATGCCGGCAGGCTGGAGGGTATCCCTGGAGTCATCGTGCACGGTCGATATGACGCCATCTGCCCTGTGGAGAATGCCTGGGAATTGCACCGTGCCTGGTCGGGCAGCGAATTGAGCATCCAGCCTAACAGCGGCCACTCGGCCGCCGAACCCGAGGTCACCGCTGCATTGGTGCGGGCAACGCGTTTCTTTGCCGACGAACTGGCCGGCTGATCAATAGCTGATGGCAGCCCCGGCTCCCATGGCTTCCTCGATTAATTGCTGCAGCGCCAAGGCATGTTGTTCCGTGATGCCGATGATCTGCGTGCCTACCCAATAATTGCCCGGTGTCTGGGCAGCCCGGGTCCAGGAGACGGTTACGGCAACTTCCAGCAAAGGTGTCTGCGTGGCGGCAGCCCGTCGCAAGTCCAACTGTATGATGCCGCCAACATCAACCTGGTTGTTGCCCAGCAGCATCAGGCCATTCGAAGACAGGTTGGTGACGCTGCCGAAGAGTTTTTCAGCCAGGCTGTCGTAAGCGATCAGGCGCAGCTGCTTGGTTTCTATTCTTGGTTCGCTACGGCGTTCCTGACTCATGGTGTGGCCGGCTCCTTGCTGGGTTGCAGGCGTTTGCGTATGCCATCGAGCAAGCCGTTGAGGAGGCTGCCCGGCGCGATTTTCTTCATCGGCTGCAAAGTACCATCGGCAAGTCCGTCAGAAACTTCACGTGCCTGCATCTGCGCCGCTTTTGCACCGTTCTGATCGACGAACAACAGGTTGCGGGTATGCGGGTTGATCCAGATGAGCTTGATGGGCTGTTCTTTTTCAGTGCCCTGTGGGGCCCATCTCAGCCAAGTTCCGGGCTTCAACTCCAATGCCGCGTTTTCTTCCGGTGTCGGCTCATGGGCGAGCGAGGATTCTCGCTTTTCTTGAGGCGGCGGCGGAGCGGGGGTCAACGGTCCTTGCAGGCCGGCGATGAAATCCTCAACGGGGCCTTCGTAGTGAGGCAGCAGTTCCACGATCAGCTCGCCCAAAGGCTGGGCGGCGCTGACAGCGGCCTCGTTATCATCGGTTGAGACCCGTTTGATGATCTGTACCGTATGGCCGAGCGCTTCTTTGCACTTGGGGTGTTTGGGGTTCATCCCGTTGCGTAACAGTAGCAGGCTCAGATAGTCGACGAACATGGTTTGCAGGAACGTGCGGACGTTTGTCGGCAACGGGCGATCGGCCAACAGGGTCTTGACCGCAGATTGGGCACTTTTGCGGGACTGTGCAAGCGTGGCCTGTCCCTGCTCGACGGCGAGGGTCTTTTTCTCGGACAAAGCCCGGTGTTGCTTGAGCTGTTTCTCGCGTTCGGCCAGTTCTTCCTTGAGTTCGATAAAATCGATCTCCAGGGGCCTGTCGAGTATTTTGCGGACGCACTTCTGCAGATCAGGAAATATGCCCTGGGTGAGTTTTTCGGGATCCACCCAGTGCGTTCCCAACTCCAACATGTAGTTCAGCAGCGCCCGCGCCGGGTGCTCTTTTCCTTGCAGGAACTCGGGATCGTTGGCAGCGACCTTCAGGTAAGGCGTATGCAGGTGCGCGAGCAGCGTTTTGACCATGATGGGAATGTTCTCATCATCTAGGATGGCCTCGAACAACATGCCGACTATTTCGATGAGGTCCTGGTCCTGCTCGGTCAACTTGCTGCGATCAGTCAGTGACTGGATCATGCTTCGCTGCTTACTCAGCGCTTCACGAACCTTCAATAACAGCCGCTTGTCCACCACCATGGTGTCGGTGGGCGCGGACAGTACTGATGAGGCATTGGCGACAGCATGTTCGGTCAGCGCGGGCGAATTCAGTGCCTGGTTGAGGTGTTGCACACTGTCCTGTTGTTCCTGCGGCGTGGGCGGCAGTTGGGGGGCCAGGCCCTTGGCGCGACGTTGTTCGGTCAGCAATTCGCGAATGGCGTGTATGGACTCTTCAGTGGACGGTGGATAGATAGCGTCCGCCGACATCATCCGCGACCCGGCAGTACTGGGCTCGTTGTGCGGGAGGTCGCCGCCCTGCTCGTCCGCTTGCGTTGCTGGTGCTGCGGGGGCAGCGCTGCCGCTGCTGGCCTTTTTGCGCACCTGGTAACGCACGGTCGGCAGCACGCCGGCTTCGGCAAGCTGCTGGTTGAGCACCCCATAGGCCTCATCGAGCTGGCTGATGACATAACGGTCGAACAGCGTGAACAGGACCAGTTGAACCCGCTTCTTCAGCGCCAAGGATTCCGAGGCCTGCTGCAGCGCCTGTGTCACCTGGTGGGGGTTGAGCGGAATCTTTTCCGGCGTAACACGTCGACCGCCATGGATGGCCGAGAGGCGCTGGGCCAGGGTGTGAAGGTTCTGCTGGTTACGTTTTTCGCAGTTGTCAGCGATCGTGTCCAGAGCTACTGACAGATCGTAGTCGTCTTTGTCGAGCAGGCTGAGCGTATCCGCCCCGGGTTCTGGCCGGCTGGGTTCGATTTTCTGAATGTACTTTTCCAGCTGCTTTTGGAACGCCGGTACAGTGGCAGACCCTTTCAGGAAGAGCTCGCGCTGGGCGTCGAAAAATTCTGTTTGGATTGCGTTGCTTTCCGACTTGGAAGCAAAGTCCACCAGTACATCACCAACGTGATCAAGTAGACGCTGTAATCCTTGGCAGAGGTGGGAAATGGTGTTTCGATCCCAATCGTCGAGGATGTTCTTTATTTGTTGTTTCATGGCCTGAGCGTGACCGGCATTTGCGCGAATGCCCTATAGTGTAGCCTTGTCGCGATTATTGGAATAGGTGATTGGGATTGATCGGGCTTTTGCAGCGAGTAAGTCATGCAAGTGTGAGCGTCGAGGATTCGCTTGTCGGTAAGATCGGCCCGGGCCTGTTGGTGTTCGTGGGTGTGCAGAAAGACGACACTGAGGCGCGGGCCGATCGCCTGCTGCAACGCCTCCTTGGCTACCGGGTATTCGAGGACCCTCAGGGCAAGATGAACCAGAGCCTGACCGATACCGGAGGGGGGCTGTTGTTGGTTCCCCAGTTCACGCTGGCCGCTGACACCCGCAAAGGCGCGCGCCCGAGCTTCTCTTCTGCGGCGCCACCAGAATTGGGGCAACGTTTGTTTGATTACTTGTTGCATAGAGCGCAGGAGAAACATCATAGTGTTGCCAGCGGCCGTTTTGGGGCGGACATGCAGGTGGAACTGCTCAACGATGGTCCCGTTACATTCTGGTTGGAAACCTAAGTGAGTCACACTTTGTGCCTTGGAATCTCTAGACTTGATGTCACGTCGTTACTATTTGGGTAGCTATCGGCCGAATTGCCGGGAGGTTTAGATGTCACGATTCAATTTGGACCGCCGTCGCATTCTGCAGTGGTTGGCAGGTGCTGGTGGGGTGTTCGGCTTGCAACGAGCACATGCTCACCACACCGACACGCATTTTGAGGATGCCTCGGCTCACAAGGTCGTTTATCAATGCAACAAGGCCGACGCGTCTTACCTTGCTGCGATCCTTTTTTCCGCCGGGGAACTGATTCGCAAGTATGGAGACGATGTCGAAGTGGTCGTGGCCTGCTTCGGACCTGGCCTGCACCTGCTGGGCAAGGAGCCTGGGCGACCGATCCGGGAGGAGGAGCAACAGCGGGCTGCTTCTCTCGCCGCCTACGGTGTGCGTTTCCACGCCTGTGGCAACACGATGAAGTCTTTGCAGTGGACAGAAGACGACCTGGTCGATCATGCCAAGGTGGTTCCGATCGGGGCGGATGACTTGATGCTGTTGCAGGAACAGGGGTTTAGCTACATCTCCTGGTGAGGGGTTGGCTGTCCCCTGTTGGTCTTTTCGCATAAAATGCCCGTTTCGATTTGACGCAGTCCCAGGAGTCAGGCATGTCCCGCACCGCAGAGGTAGAGCGCAACACGCTGGAGACCCAGATCACCGTGTCGGTGAACCTGGACGGTACTGGCGCCGCAAGATTCGATACCGGAGTGCCATTTCTCGAGCACATGCTGGATCAGATTGCACGCCATGGCCTGATCGATCTGGAGATCATTGCCAAGGGCGATCTGCACATCGATGCCCACCACACGGTGGAAGATATCGGTATCACGCTTGGTCAGGCCTTTGCGAAAGCCGTCGGTGACAAGAAAGGAATCCGCCGTTATGGCCACGCCTATGTGCCGCTGGATGAGGCGCTGTCGCGCGTGGTGCTCGACCTGTCCGGCCGCCCGGGGATCGAGTTCCATGTCGATTTCACCCGTGCCAGTATCGGGCAGTTCGATGTCGATCTGTTCCACGAGTTTTTCCAGGGCTTCGTGAATCACGCATTGGTAACACTCCACGTGGATAATCTGCGCGGCAGCAATGCGCATCACCAGGCAGAGACGGTGTTCAAGGCCTTCGGGCGCGCTTTGCGCATGGCGCTGGAGGTGGACCCGCGCATGGGCGAGGCCATCCCCTCCACTAAAGGCAGCCTGTAGGTAGTAGCATGAGCCAGAAGATTGCCGTGATTGACTACGGCATGGGTAACCTGCGCTCGGTTTCCAAGGCCATCGAACATGTGGCCGGTGATGCCGAGGTGCGGGTTACCGACGATCACCAGTACATCAAACAGGCGGACCGCGTGGTGTTTCCCGGGCAGGGCGCTGCACGCGATTGCATGGCGGCAATCGGTGAGCATCACCTCAACCGGGCCATTCTGGATGCCGCCCGGAACAAGCCTTTCTTCGGCATCTGCATGGGTTTGCAGGTGTTGATGGCACATTCCGATGAAAATGACGGGACTGACCTGCTGGGGCTTTTCACGGGCAAAGTGAAAAGATTCGACGGTACTGCCACTGGTGATAACGGGCTGCCGTTGAAGATTCCGCACATGGGCTGGAGTCCGGTGGATCAAAAGCAGGACCACGCGTTGTGGGCGGGCATTGAAGATGGTGCACGTTTTTACTTCGTACACAGCTACCGCGTGATGCCGGAAGATCCCAGCCTGGTGGCGGCCACCACCGATTACGGGGTCCGTTTTACCTCGGCAATTGCGCGGGCCAACCTGTTTGCGACCCAGTTCCATCCGGAAAAGAGTGCCGACGCAGGTCTGCGCCTACTCCAGAATTTCGTCAACTGGCGCCCCTGAACGTCGCTGTTTCCGTGATAATCCCGACCTGCTTCTGTTATTTCGTTCGAGACAAGTGAAATGATCCTTATTCCGGCAATCGACCTCAAAGACGGCAAGTGCGTGCGCCTGCGCCAGGGCATCATGGACGACGACACGGTCTTTTCCGATGACCCGCTCGAGATTGCGCAGCGCTGGGTGGATGCCGGTGCCCGTCGCCTGCACATGGTGGACCTGAACGGTGCCTTCGCCGGCAAGCCGATCAACGCCGAGCCGGTACGCCGGATCGCCGAGGCTTTCCCAGATCTGCCGATCCAGATTGGTGGCGGCATCCGTGATATCGACACCATCGAGACCTATCTTCAGGTGGGCGTCGACTGGTGCATTCTCGGCACCAAGGCCGTGCGCGAGCCGCACTTCGTATCGGAGGCCTGCCTGCAGTTTCCCGGTCACATCATCGTCGGCCTGGATGCGAAAGACGGCAAGGTCGCGGTCGAGGGCTGGTCCAAGCTGTCGCGTCACGACGTTATCGACATGGCACAGCATTTTGAACACGACGGGGTGGATGCCATCGTGTATACCGATATTAGCCGCGACGGTATGATGCAGGGCGTCAACGTGGACGCTACCGTGGCATTGGCCGAGGCGATCAATATCCCCGTCATTGCCTCCGGTGGTATCACCAATATCGATGACATCCGTGCCTTGTGCGAGGCGCCGACGGACAACATTACTGGCGCCATTACCGGGCGTGCGATTTACGAAGGAACGCTGGACCTGGCCGCAGCGCAGAAGCTGGCTGACGAGTTGAGCGGGGTCTGAGATGGGCTTGGCGAAACGCATTATCCCCTGCCTGGATGTTGACAACGGGCGCGTCGTGAAGGGCGTGCAGTTCATCGATATCCGCGATGCCGGCGATCCGGTCGAGGTGGCGCGTCGCTACAATGAGGAAGGCGCGGATGAAATAACCTTTCTGGATATCACCGCGACCTCTGACGACCGTGAGACCATGGTGCACGTGGTCGAGCAGGTGGCCTCCGAGGTGTTTATCCCGCTCACCGTGGGTGGTGGCATCCGCAAGGCCCAAGACGTACTCACCATGCTCAATGCGGGTGCCGACAAGGTGGCAATCAACTCCGCGGCGGTATTCAACCCGGAATTCGTGAAAGAGGTCACCGAGCGCTTCGGCTCACAGTGCATCGTGGTGGCAATCGACGCCAAACGCGTCGACGACCACTGGGAGATCTTCACCCACGGGGGGCGCAAGCCGACCGGCATCGACGCGATCGGCTGGGCGAAGAAGATGGCGGATTATGGTGCCGGCGAGATCCTGCTCACCAGCATGGACCGGGACGGTACCAAGATAGGTTTCGACAACGAACTGACCCGGGCCGTGGCCGAGGCGGTGCCGATACCGGTAATCGCTTCTGGCGGGGTCGGGGAACTGCAGCACCTGGTCGACGGCGTGAAGGAAGGCGGCGCAGATGCCGTGTTGGCCGCCTCGATCTTCCATTTCGCCGAATACAGCATCGGCGAGGCCAAGCAGTTCATGGCGAACCAGGGCGTGGAGGTGCGCTTGTGAGTGACGTCCTCAACCAGCTGGCCGAGGTGCTCGAGGAACGCAAGCAAGCGGATCCTGACAGTTCCTACGTCGCCAAGCTGTACAGCAAAGGATTGGATGCCATCCTCAAGAAGATCGGCGAGGAAGCCACCGAGACCGTGATGGCGGCCAAGGACGGGCAGGCCGACAAGATCATCTATGAGACCGCCGACCTGTGGTTCCATAGTATGGTGCTGCTGGCGCAGCAGGGGCTGGGCCCCGAGGATGTGCTGGCCGAGTTGCAGCGCCGTTTTGGCCTGTCCGGCTTGGAAGAAAAGGCTTCCCGTTCCGAGTAAATGCACCCGGTAATCAAGTATCATTCATCAACTTTTCAGTCCCGGCGGAGATCGGGCGACCATCAATTGGAGAATTAGACATGGGTTTTGGTGGAATCAGTATCTGGCAGCTGCTTATCATTCTGGCGATTGTGCTGGTGCTTTTCGGTACCAAGCGCCTGAAGAATATCGGCAGTGACCTCGGCGGTGCCGTCAAGGGTTTCAAAAAGGCAGTCACCGACGAAGAGAAAAAGGCTGAGCAACAGAAGCTCGAGCAGACCGAGGAAAAGGTTATCGAGGGCGAGGCAGTCTCCGACAAAGACAAGGACAAGGAAAAAGACAAAGTCTGATTCGGTTCCAAGACGAGCCTCTTTAGATGTTTGACGTCGGCTTTTTCGAGTTGTTACTGATCGGCATAGTCGCGCTGCTGGTCATTGGCCCCGAGCGCCTGCCCAAAGTGGCCAGAACCGCTGGCATGTGGTTTGGTCGCGCACGCCGCTTCGTCAGTTCTGTGAAGCAGGATATCGAGCAGGAAATTCGCGCCGACGAACTCAAAAAGGCTTTTGATGACAACAAAATCAGCAACCCGCTGAAAGATGTTGTTGAGGACACCAAGCGGAGTTTCACCGAGATCCGCGAAGAAACCGAGGCCGCTGTCGGTGCTGCTGACAAGACATTGAAAACCAACCCCGAACAGGAAAAGGCGAAGTCGGGCGGCGATTCGCCCTGACCGGGTCAAACGCCGTCACACCCCGCCAGTCCATGAGCCAAGAACTCAAAGAACAGCCCTTCATGTCGCACCTGCTGGAGTTGCGTGACCGCCTGCTCCGGATGGTGTTGGCGGTGCTGGTGCTGCTGGTGATCCTGTTCCCTTTCGGCAACGATATCTTCGCCATCCTCTCGCAACCGGTGGTCGATGCCCTGCCTGAAGGCACCTCGATGCTGGCCACCAAGGTACTGTCCCCCTTCCTGACGCCACTCAAGTTGGCATTCGTGGCGGCACTGATGCTCGCAATGCCTTATCTGCTCTACCAGTTATGGGGGTTCGTTGCGCCAGGTCTTTACCAGCACGAGCGCCGCCTGGCCTTTCCGATGCTGGCATCTAGCATCTTTCTTTTCTACCTCGGTGCGGCGTTCGCTTACTTCGTGGTGTTGCCACTGTTGTTTCCATTCCTGGTAGGCGTGGTACCGGAAAATGTCGAGGTGGCGCCGGATATTGCCGATTTCCTGGATGTTGCCATCAAGCTGTTTTTTGCCTTCGGAATGGCCTTCGAAGTGCCGATCGCCACCATCCTGCTGGTGGTTACCGGTATGACGACGCCGGAAAAGCTGGTGCAGAAGCGCCCCTACATAATTGTCGGCGCCTTCGTTATCGGCATGTTGCTGACCCCACCGGATATCATCTCCCAGACACTGCTGGCGGTGCCCGTCTGGTTGCTGTTTGAGGTGGGTGTCTTGTTGTCGCGAATTTTCCTGCGTCGCAAGAAGGAGCGTGAAGCGGAAAAAGAAAATGCCGAGCAGGGAGAGGCTGCAACGGCGGGTGCTTCGGGTGCCGTAGCCGCTGCCGCGGTTGACCCCTCCGAGATCTACGAAGGCGAGTATGACGATGATCCTGACTGGACACCGGTCAAGGTCAATGTCCCGGAAGACTACCAGCCTCTTACCGAGGAGGAGATGGAGCGCCAGCTCGATCAACTCGACGAGGAAGACGAAGAAGAAGAGGACTACGAGGCCCAGTACGACTACTACACATCGACGGATCCTGATGATACGAATGTCGACCAATCACTCGACGATCAAGCGGTCGATGAAAAGAAAGACCAGCTCACAGATTCCGACGAGGAAAATGCCCCGTCTTCGAGCCCTGATCAGACTGCCGAAGCCCCCGAACCTTTTGTGCCAGATGCGGTGGATGCCAAGCTCGAGCAGGTTATGGAGCTGCGCAACGCTGAGCGTTACGACGAGGCCCGCACCTTGCTGTACGAAGTGCTGGTTGAGGGGAACGATACCCAGGTGAACGTGGCAAGGAACATCTTGGCGCAGCTCGACAACTGACCAGGGGTTGCCGCCTGCAGCTGTTTCCACCGGGCAGTCATGGTGCCAGGCGCAAACACAACTATGCTTTGTTCGACAGGTTTCTGAACCCATGCAAAGCCAAATGACTCTTATCGCTGACCTTCGTTCCGCCCTCGTGTTGCTGCGTGTATTTCTGTTGAGCCTCTTATTGGCGCCTGCCTGGGCAGACATGCAGAACCAGCTCAAGGGACATCCGTCTCCGTACCTGGCGATGCATGGCGACGACCCGGTAGCCTGGCAGGACTGGGGCGAAGCTGCGTTGGAGTTGGCGCGTGAACAGGACAAGCTGTTGTTCATTTCCAGTGGCTATTTTTCCTGTCACTGGTGCCACGTCATGCAGCGTGAGAGCTACAGAAACCCCCAGGTCGCAGCATTGCTCAATGAGCATTTTATCCCGGTGAAACTGGACCGGGAGCTGCATCCGGCCCTGGATGCCTACCTGATTGATTATCTTGAACGCACCCAGGGGACGGCCGGCTGGCCGCTGAATATCTTTCTTACCCCGGAAGGTTACCCCCTGATCGGAGCCACCTATCTCCCTGTCGATCAGTTCAGTACCTTGCTGCAAAGGTTGAATAAGACCTGGAACGATAAGCGCGGAAAGACGCGTAACCTGGCGCGTCGGGCCTTGTTGCAGGTGATCGCTAAAAAGGTGCACGGGCAGGCAAAGGCCTTACCTCCCGGGGAGCTGCGTCTACGGTTTGTATCGCAGGCATTGTCCTTCGGCGACGTCATGGAGGGCGGGTTCGGTGACCAGAACAAATTCCCGATGGCTCCGCAGTTGTTGGGTTTGCTGGCCATTCGTGGCGATCTTCCCTACCCGCCGCTCGACAGCCTGTTACAGTTGACCCTCGACCAAATGATGCAGCAGGGCCTGCGGGATCACTTGGCGGGTGGCTTTTTCCGCTACACGGTCGATCCGTCCTGGCAGGTGCCGCATTTCGAAAAGATGCTTTACACGCAGGCCCAGTTGGCCCGGGTCTTTCTGTTGGCCGGCGTGCGCTATGGGCGTGAGGACTACCTGGAGATCGCGCGTGAAACGCTCGATTTCATGCTGCGCGAAATGCCTGGAGAGCAGGGTGCCCTGATCGCCAGTTTTTCTGCCATTGACGGAAAAGGGGAAGAGGGGGGCCCCTACCTTTGGCACCCACAGGACCTGGACACCTTGCTCGGTGCGGAGGATGCCGCGTTGGTGCGTCGCTACTGGGCCATGGTCGGGCCACCACCGCTGGAAAGCGGGTACCTGCCCCGCCGTGGGGCCTCAATCGAGGAACTGGCGGCGGCATCGCAGCAAAGCCCTGAGTATGTCTGGAGTGATCTCCAGGAACTTCGACAGAAACTCCTGGAGGCGCGTCGCCAGCGTGCGCTGCCAGCCGATCACAAGGAGTTGGCAGCATGGAATGGGCTCGCCGTCGGCACGCTTGCCATGGCCGCGAAGTTGTTGAATCAGCCTGCCTATGGGGCGGCCGCGCATAAAATTGCGAAGGCGCTGCATTCCCGTCTTTGGCAGGACGGGGAACTTTGGCGCGCGCGTGCGGGTGATGCGCCTGTCGGGGTAACTGGCCTGGGGGACTATGCCTACCTTGCTGAAGGGTTGCACCTGTTGCTGCAGCTGCAGCACGATGACGCGATCGCGGTGTGGCGGGATCAGCTGATCGGTACCGCATGGGACAAGTTTTTTTCCGAGCAGGGTTGGCAGGCCACCCAGCAGTACCTGATCCCTGGCATGGGGGCCAAGATGGCGGACGGCGATGGCGCGTTGCGCTCCCCGTCGGCTGTGCTGATGGCGCTGACCCAAGTGGCTGGCAACGCAGGCCTCAAAAAACGCCTGGAGACTGCCATATCAATGAGCCGGGATAACGTGCAAGCAGAGCCTTTCTGGCATGCCTCGTATGTGCCGGTGTTGATATCTGCAGAATAATCGAGGGCTGCCACGATGCGGTAACCCGCGGCACATGGCTTATACTCCAATAATAATTTCACTCCGGGGTCCGTCAATGCTCGATCCGTTCGGCCGTGCCGTGACTTATCTGCGAGTCTCGGTGACAGACCGTTGCAACTATCGTTGCAATTACTGCATGGCAGAGGATATGACCTTTCTGCCGCGCAGGGAGTTGTTGACGCTCGAGGAACTGGAGCGCATCGGTCGGGTCTTCATTGGGCTGGGTGTGCGCAAGTTGCGAATTACCGGGGGAGAGCCGCTGGTT
>Ga0180430_10003664_pt1 | contig 13213 bp, 8 predicted proteins | sample SS_ome_9_FD_132999 | JGI IMG/M metagenome (GOLD analysis project Ga0180430, IMG submission 132999) | Hypersaline lake sediment archaeal communities from the Salton Sea, California, USA - SS_1_S_2 metaG | ecosystem: Environmental > Aquatic > Non-marine Saline and Alkaline > Hypersaline > Sediment... | reverse complement strand
TTGATCTGGACCAGGTGCACCGTGTTTATGCACGCGGCAAACTCGACTACCTCGACTGGAACAGCGGCTCCAGCGTCGACCACAACGATTCGGATTGGGAAGGCGCCGACTTGGACCGCGGGTGGTATGAGTTTCGTCTGTCACGCTATCAACAGGCCTACGGCGAGCCCGTCGGCCAACACGACCTCGCCGTCAAACTCGGGCGTCAATATGTCGAGTTCGGCACGGGACTGGCATTGTCCCTGCCCTTGGACGCCGCTTTGGTCAGCCTCTACTCTGGCCACTGGCAGCTGACCGGACTTGGCGGCGTCTCCTTGCACAGCGCCCACAACATCGACAGGTCCTTTCCCGGAGACACCAACGAAGAACGCACGTTTTACGGCCTGCAGGTACGCTACAATGCCTGGCCCGATCACAAGCCTTTCGCCTATTTCTTCGGCCAGGAGGACGACGACTTCGGCACCGTACGCCAGGGCCAGACGTATGGCTACGATTCGCACTACCTGGGCGTCGGCTCCCGTGGACAGCTGGGCCTGCCGAACCTGCAGTACACCGTGGAAGGCGTGCTCGAATCGGGACGATCTCATGCCTTCGGCGCCCCCGCCCGCAAAGAGAGCATTGAAGCCTGGGCCTTTGATACCGAGCTACGCTACCTCTTCATGGATACGAAACGTTCAGAACTAACAGCTGAATATCTGTTAGCCTCCGGCGATGGCGACCGCGACGCCAGCCCCACCAATACGATTGGCGGCAACCGCCCACGCACCGACGACACCAGCTTCGTGGCGTGGGGATTTCGGGACACCGGACTGGCCTTGGCAGCGGTGCCTACCAATCTGGGAATGCTGCGTCTCGGCGCGTCGACCTTTCCCGCGCGTCAGCAACGATGCTTCGAGCATCTCAAGGTCGGCGCCAGCTATTACTTCTACCACAAACAGCAAGCGGGCGGGGCGCTGAGCGACAACCTGTCGCTGGACGAGGCCTGCTACGCCGGCTCCGAAATGGACCTGTACCTGCAGTGGCGCTTCACCAGCGACCTGGCCTGGACGGCTCGCTACGGCCTCTTCTGGCCCGGTGCCGCCTTCATCACCGAGGATGAGCGACACCTGTTTTTTACTGGGTTGACACTGAACTTTTGATAGCTATATAGTAGATATGAGGTGCCTGTAATGAAAAAACTGGGAGGCACGCTGATCGTGACGTGTGTGCTGGCCGCGGTGCTCCTGAACGCCGGCTGCCAGTCACCCTCAACGCGAACGGACCAACGCGACCAATCCGACTCGTTTACCCCCGCCACCGATAGTGCGCAACTGGCTTACGAACTTGCCTTGCAGCCGTGGTGTTCCAACAATCAGGCGATGTCGATGGTCCTTTTTCTGGTCGACGGACAGGATAATCACAATCACTTCGACCAACGCGTGCTGACCCTCGATACCCGTCAGTTGGCTCAGGCCGATTGGCAATTGCAGGCTCAAGAGCCCGTGACCAAGGGCACCCTGGCGTTCATGCTCTGCCGCGCACTCAATATCGAAGGCGGGCTGCTGATGCACCTTGTGCCCAGTCGCCGCTACGCCTACCGCGAGGCCGTCTACCATCGCCTTATGGCAGCAGGCTCCTCGTATGAGCCAGTGACGGGACCGGAGGCCGTGGGCGTCTTCAGCCGCGCCGCTCGCTACCACGATACCTCGACGCAATAAATACACATAACGGCTCTCACCTGTTGACGACCCATCCCCCGTGCGAAATGCCGATACAAACAACAGCGTTACTGAACTCAAATGCCCTTGGTAAACTAAGTGGACAGGGAAGTATGTTATGAGACTTTGCGCGAATCAAACCAAGCCAAAATGCCATGGGGCCGCTTGGCGTCTGGCACTGGTGCTACTCGTGACGCCTTGGGCCCCTCTTGTCGCCCAGGACCAGCCCACTGAGCCGACCACCTACCCGGCCCAGACCCAGGCTCCAGGCGTTCTCACAGCCCCGACCCGCGCCCCCAAGACCACCAAGTCCCCCAACCCTGCCAAATCAAAGGACAAGCCCGAAAAGCCCATTCAGCAGTTCTTTGCCTACGTCACCGAGGTCCACGGCAAGCACGTGCAGGTAAGTGCCGATCAAGGACGCACTTGGCAGGCCGTGCAACGCGGCATGAAGCTATCGGCCAACGCACGCTTACGCAGCGGTTTTGCCAGCCACTGCCAGGTAAACTTCGGCGGCCATTCTGTCGTCCAACTTGAGCCGCTCTCCTCCATGCGACTGTCGGATTATTCCGGCCGAGACGATTCTCGCCGCGTTCGCACGAAACTGCACTACGGAGCCGTTCGCTGTGGCGTGGAAAGGGGCCGGCTCAAAGTCGCCACCGAGATTGCTACCCCCGTCTCCACCCTCAGTATCCGCGGCACGCTCGTCTATGTGGAATATGACCCTGGCATGCGCACCTGCCTGCTCAAGGTTGACGAGGACGGCCCTGCCTTGGCACGGGCGGCCGCCATCGGGAGAGGCCCCTGCCTCGGACGCGACTGTGCACAAAACGACGTCGATAACGCTCTGCACAACCAGCAAAGCACCGACCCCCTCTACGAATTGAACGCGCCCATGTACACCGATTGTGTTCTCAGCCGCTACCTCAAACTGGCTGTCTTCGAACGCCAGACCTGGGCCGTCGGCAACTACCTCTTGGGCGACCTCTCCGATGCCGAAGCGGATTCGATCGCCATGCTCGGCGGCTTCGACGAATCAAGTGAAGGACATCTCGAGTATGACAGCGATAGGCTCCGTGACGCCTCTCGCGTCGTGGAAAGCGTGTCCGATTTTCCAGGCGGCGACATACCCATTGGCCAAACCCCCACGTCGAAACGGTAATCCGGTGCCTGCCAGGGCCTACACACAAACCGTCCGCGACCCCATCAGGACAGCCGACCACGTACGGTCCGGCCGAGCCTGCCTGCCCTTGTTGATCGGGCTCACCGCCACTGCACTGGTCGCCCTCGTCGACTGGACCACCTGGCCCAATCACCTCGAACTCAAACTCATTGATCTGCGACTCAAGCACCTTGCCCAGCCGCCGTCTCACCCTGATCTCGTTTCCGTCGTCATAGATGACAACAGTCTGCAACAGGTGGGGCGCTGGCCTTGGCCTCGCCGCCACTTGGCCGACCTTGTCGACGTCTGCAGCGAAGTCAATGCAAGACGTATCCTCCTCGACATTAATATGCCCGAGGAACAGCCCATAGAGGTCCAAATCCCCGGCGTGACCGACGTGAGCCGCTACGAAGCTGCCTCCACCCTGCCCGCGACAGCCGAGCCCATCTGTGTGGACAACGACGCCCTGCTCGCCCAGTCGCTCACCCAGGCCCGAAACGTCGTACTGCCCTTCTATGGCAGACCGACCGCTTCCGAAAAAAAAACAGCAGAACAACCCACCCAACAACACCTCACAAACACACTCGAACCGCTCCTCCGCACCGAGCCGGACCTCTCCCTTGCCGACATCTTCGCACGTCTCTATCCCGCAAAATCATTTCGCGACGAAGACTTTCTACGCTCGCAACTGCGTCTGGCCTACATGCAGGTTCGCTCCTTAATCTATCTGGAACAGTCAGGTGCAACCAAGCCGTCCGAACAAACAGCCACGCCCCTATCCACCATGCCCGCACTGGTCGGGCCCTTGCCGGAATTGGCCCAGGCCGCCGCAGCGACCGGCTTTGTCAATATCTTGGAGGACAAGGACGGCGCCGTGCGCCGCGTCCCGCTGCTGGCCCGCCATCAACAGCGAATCTACCAGCAACTTGCCTTTGCCACCCTGTGCCGCGACATGGGCCTCGATGACGACGACATTGAGTTGGCCCACAGAGGAAAAATAGTCCTCAAAGCTGCTGACATAACAATCCCCGTTACAAACAACAGCCAAATGCTCATCGCCTGGAGCGACAATTGGTCCCAGCTCCGTGCCGGCTCCATCTCCACCGCCCAGGCAGGCTATGTTCCCGTCGTCACGCTGCTGCAACTGCCTCAGTTGCGCCGCGCCCACGCCGACAACACCGCTACCCTCGAACTTGTCGACTCGCTCGCCTATCAACTCGGCACCGTTCCGCCCGATACCGAACTTGACGAGTCTACTCGCCAGACCGTCGACGAGATGCGCCGCCGCCTCGCCCTGTTGCCCGCCCCCCAATCACTCAAACAAGCCAATCAGCAGCTCTCCCTCCAGATTGAACAGACTCTCCAACACCTGCAACAGCAGCTTCACGACAAGATCGTACTGGTCGGCTCGATCGCCACCAGCCAGGCCGGCGCCGAGGACTTCGCCGTCACCCCCATAAGCGAGATCACCCCCGGCATCGTCGTCCACCGCAATATCATCAACACCATCCTGCAGCGCGCGTTCGTGCAGCAGCCCACCCGCTGGACCCAAATACCCGTCCTGCTCGGCTTAGGCCTGACGATGACGCTGCTCACCGGCTACCGGCGGGCTCGGGTCAGCGGCCTGGCCTTCCTCGTGCTCATCAGCCTCACCGTAGCAGCCAACCTGGTCCTGTTGGCCCGCTCGCACCTGCTCTTGCCCCTGGCCACGCCCCTGGCCGTCCTCGTCGCCACCTTCGCCTCCGTCACCTTCTACCGACAAATCACCGAGGGCCGCGCCCGCCGATACATTACCAGCCGCTTCAAACAGTACGCCGCCCCCGCCGTCGTCGACCGTATCGTCGCCAACGCCGATGAACTCCACCTTGCCGGCGAACTGCGCGAAGTCACCTGCTACTTCGCCGACCTCGCCGGCTTCACCCCTACCTCCGAAAAACTTGGCCCCGAAAAGACCGTACAGGTCCTTAATGTCTACCTCGACCGAATGACCCAGGTCCTCGACCGCTACGATGCCACCATCAACAAATTCGAAGGCGACGGCATCTTCGCCTTCTTCGGGGCCCCCTTGACCCTGACCGACCACGCCCGCCGCGCCTGCCGGGCGGCCCTCGACGCCCAGAAAGCCCTCGCCCAACTCGTGCAGGAACAACAGACACGCGATCCCGACTTTCCAACCTTGACTATGCGCATCGGTATTAGTACCGGCAAGGTCGTCGTCGGCAACTGCGGCTCCGCACGCCGCTTCGATTACACCGCCATCGGCGATACCGTCAACCTCGCCGCCCGCCTCGAATCCGCCAACAAAGCCTTCGGAACCGCCAACCTGATCTGCCGCCACGCCCGTCAAAGCGCCGGCAACGACCAACTCGCCTTTCGCTACCTGGGCAGCGTCCGCGTCGTCGGCAAAAAAATGCCCGTCTCCCTCTACCAGTTGCTCCCACCTTCACCCGACACGCTACCCCATGCCCTTGCCGCCACGCAACAGGCCCACTATATCCCCCTGTTCGAGTCAGCCGTCCATGCCTATCAGCACGCCGATTTCGCCCAAGCCGTGCACGACTTCCAGACCTGCCTGACACACCGGCCCCACGACCGCGCCGCCCAACTCTACCTCCACGCCGCCCGCGCCCTCCAGCAAAACCCAAACCCCGAATTCGCCGGAATCCTCGAACTTACGCAGAAATGAGCAGGCCCGCCCCCATCTTTACATCAGTCTCCGCCCCCATCCCCCTACCCCCTGCAAGCGTTCACGCTTCAGCCCGCCAAACAAAACAGAACACCCCCCAACCGCAGCGCCTTTGCGTCGGTAAAGCCGCCAGGCTAAAGATGCTCTTTCTTGCTTAGAGTCGTGACAATTATGCAACACACTACCAGCACAGATTCCTCCCTTCCCTCCAGGCCCCGCACGCCATCTTCCGCAGGCATATACATCTACATGTTGAGGACAGATACACCCGGCAGCGCCGCCGCCCGACCAACTGAGACCGCTGCCAAATGAAATCCCGACAAATACAGGGGCTAGCTCTCCGGGCTCCGTGCCGCTTGCCTGCCGGGTTGACCGCCCTTGGGGCAGCCCTTGATCCCCGCCAGCCGATGCGATGCCTCTGCCAGCAGATTGGTCTGCCAGCGATTCAGTTCCTGCAAGTGCTCGACCAGCCGTCGCAGCGATTCCAGCGGGTCCTCCTCCGCTGAACGCCTCGGGGACGACCGCACACCTCTTCCCGTTCCTTTCTGTGCCATCATAGCGTTACTCCCGATGCCCCCGACTGCCGAGGCGACCCCCGGGCCGATAGTCTCGACCCCGCCCCGGCGCCCCAATACGTCCCCGACCAGCCTCGTTGCCCTGCCTGTAACCTGATATTGCCTGATGCACCACGCCGCCGCGACCGATTACCGCTTGACCGCAACACGCCACTTGGTCTATACTGACACTATTGCGAAAATTCGCACGTGCCGGAGCGATACGACTATCCATTTATAACGCATCTGCGAATATCGTCAACTCATAAATTCGCGATTAGGAATTTTTGTGTGGCCGAACCCCTTAACAAAAGTGCCATCATCGCCCGCATACGCGTCCTTCGGGAAAGCTATGTGGGAAAACGTGGTAAAGCTCTATTTTCCAATAAGTTAGGCATCAGCCCCTCCACCTACAACTACTACGAGCGGGATCGGCTGGCACCGGCGCCCATTCTTTACAGAATTTGCCAGATCACCGGCGCCGACATCCACTGGCTCCTCACGGGCCAAAACCCTGGCTCCCACGAAAAACCCCTTCTGCCACCAGCGCTGCTCTCCAAGATTGACGCGACACTCAAACACCGCCCCGATACGCTGGCCGCAATCGATGCCTTTCTGGACCTGCTCAACCAAAGGCCCCAAGCAACAAATCAGCCCCACCAGCCACCAAAACGCACCGACGAACCCCATCGCGGCGGGACAAACTGGGTGCCCGTGCTCGGGCGGACCGCCGCGGGCGTAATCCATTTCTGGCGACAAAGCGAGCACGAGCCTCCCGATGTCACCGAAATGGGCGAGCTCATTCGCGAACATCAGAACCGTCGGCAGCAACACGCCCAGGCCACCGATATCGCTTGTGAAGCGGCCCTGGCCGACGTGCCGCCCCTGCCTCCCAATGACGCCGCATTGGTGCAGTTGAGCGAATTACCCGCGGACGGCATCACCGAATTCGTTGCCTGCGACCCGGTCGCCGAACGCTTTCCCGACGCCTTTGCCTTGCGCGTCGATGGCGAGAGCATGGCCCCTCGCATCCGCGACGGCGATATTATCCTGCTCAGCCCTTCCGTGCCTGCCCGTGAAGCCGCCGCCGCCGTCGTGCAACTGCGCGATCAGATCGGCGTCACATGCAAAATCATCCGACACGCCCAAGGCCAGGTCCATCTCATCGCCGCCAACGAGGAATTCCCCACAAAAGTCGTGGCCGATCAAGAGGTGCTCTGGGCCCTGGCGGTGCTCTATCGTATTCGTTTATAAGTAGGATTCTTCTGAGATCCATCGATACATGTTTCGTCAAACATAGCGTCTTCATCTTTCTCGTTCATTGCCGTTAAGGAGCCCATCATGGCAATCTGGATCGTCCGCGCATTATTCATTCTTATGATCACGGCCTTGCTCATCTACAGCTTCAGCATCGAAGATATCGACGCCTTTGGGGGAGCTGATACCTCGGCGACGGCAGAGTTTAGCTATTACCAGGCGGTGGTGGTCTCGGCGGCGTCCATCGTATTAGCCCTGGGCCTGGGCATCGACCTGCTCGTGCAGCGAAAGAGTGTGGCGGCGCTGGCGGGCATCGGCTTTGGATTGCTTGTCGGACTGCTCATCGGCCTCGCCTTCAACTTTCTCATCGATTTAATGTATGAAATCTTCCGAGTACCCACCGAGTCGGGGGTCTATGCCGCGCGTGCCCCCATCAAATGGTCGATTTACATGCTCTGTTGCTTCCTTGCCGTCGCCTTCATTATGCAGACCAAAGACGACTTCCGCTTCATCATTCCCTACGTCGAATTCAGCAAGCAAACCAAAGGTGCCTGCCCCCTCCTGCTAGACACCTCCGTCATCATCGACGGACGCGTAGCGGATATCGCCGCCACGAAGATCCTCACCTCCCCCCTCGTCGTGCCACGCTTCATCCTCAACGAATTGCAGAACATCGCCGATTCCCCCGATCGCCTCCGCCGAAATCGCGGCAGACGAGGCCTCGACATGCTCAACAAAATGCAGAGCACCGCCGACGTCGACATCAGCATCCAGGAAATTCAACTCGGTGCCGCCGAACAGGATGAGCCCGTCGACCACAAACTCGTCGGTGCCGCCCAAAAACTCGCCGGAAAAGTCGTCACCAACGACTACAACCTAAACAAAGTCGCCAGCCTCCGCGGCGTCGACGTCATCAACATCAACGATTTAGCCAACGCCATGAAACCGGTGGTCCTGCCGGCCGAGTCCATGACGGTCAAAATCATCAAACCCGGCGATCAGGTCGGCCAGGGCGTCGGCTACCTCGACGACGGCACCATGGTCGTTGTCGAACAGGCTCGCCCGCTCATTCATCAGACCGTCGAAATTGCCGTTACCTCCGTACTGCAGACATCGGCCGGACGCATGATCTTCGGCAAGCTCTTGGACGAAGAACCCCAAAACGGACCAGGCCGCAATAATCACTACCGCCCTCGCAATCACACCCGCGGGCCCGACAACGCCTGACCCGCAGGCCACGCCGAACCCCTCTCAGCCTGCTCGTCCCTTGCCTCACAGCAAGTTGATCGGGTCCACGTCAACCGCCGTGTGCACGCCCGTCCCCCCCAAATGACGCTCCCGGAGTCGTTGCAGCAAACGCTGGATCGGCCCGGGACCGTCCGCCTGGAGCAACAACTGCCACCGGTGATACCCCTCCAGACGAGCCAGACTCGCCGGCAAAGGCCCTCGTACACGCAACGCTATCTCCAGTTCTTCACACACCGCGTCGATCCGCTCTCGCAGACGACGACCGGCAGTCTCCACTTTATCCAGCTTCTGATCCCGCAACACAATCCGCGCCAAACGTCCTTGCGGCGGCATCTGACAACGCCGACGAAGCTCCATCTCACGCTGGGCGAATGTCTCGTAATCATGCCGACACGCCAACTGTATTGCCGGTTCCTCCGGCACGCACGTCTGCACAATCACCCGACTGTCCGCCGTACTACGCCCGCACCGGCCCGCCACCTGCGCCAGCAACGCAAACGTCCGCTCCGAACTGCGAAAGTCCGGCAGCGACAACGCCGTGTCCGCGCTAAGCACCCCCACCAACGCCACCGAAGGAAAATCCAATCCCTTGCCCACCATCTGAGTGCCCAGCAGCACATCCAATTTCCCCTCGCCAAAATCGTGCAGCACGTTCGCATACGCCTTGACCTTCATCGAATCGCTGTCCACCCGGCAATACCTTGCCTGAGGAAACTTGCGTTCGAGCTCGTCCTCCGCCCGCTGAGTACCCGGACCGATCAGCATCATCTTCGTGGCACAGACCGGACACTGCTTGGCTACCTGCGTCGTGTGCCCGCAATAGTGACACAACGCCGCTTTGTGCACCGGCTCACGCGAAGCCCCCTTGGACGCGTGATACGTCAGACTTACATCACAATTGGGACAGCTCACCACGTATTTACACGATGGACAGAACACATAGCTGCTGTGCCCCCGGCGATTGAGCAGCAGAATGGCCTGTTTGCCCCGGGCCAGCGTCGCCCGAAGCTCATGCTCCAGCATGCGGCTCAAAAGATGTCTCCCCTTCCGCTCACTACCTTCCGCCTGCATGTCCACAATGCTCACCGGCGGCAGCGGCAAATCCAGCACCCGCCGCGGCAACAACAGACGCCGGTAATGCTCCCGTGAGTGACTGTTATGGTACGTCTCCAGACTCGGCGTCGCCGAACCCAGAATCACCGTCACCCCCAGCATCTGCGCCAGCTTGATCGCCACGTCCCGACCGTGATAGCGTGGCGATGTGTCCTGTTTGTAACTGGGCTCGTGCTCCTCATCTATGACGATCAGCCCCAGTCGCGATAGCGGCGCAAACACCGCCGACCGCGCCCCGACCACCACCTGCGCCTGCCCCTGGGCGATCAACCGCCACTGCTGATGACGCTGGCCCCCGCTCAACTGCGAGTGCAGAACCGCCACCTGATGAAAACGCCCCAGAAAACGCCCCACCGTTTGCGGCGTCAGACTAATTTCCGGTACCAGCACCAAGGCCTGACGACCCTGCGCCAGCACCTTGTCCACGCACCGTAAATAGATTTCCGTCTTCCCCGACCCCGTCACACCTTGTAGCAGAATCGCGTGAAACCCCCCTTCATCAAGACACCCTTCTGCCTCGGCCAAGGCCTTCTCCTGGTCCTCGTTCAACGTAATCGGTTCCGCCGGAGGCTCCGGTAAATGAGGCACTTCGCCGGTTACGTTCAGTACGGCCTCTTGGTGAATCTCGATCAGCCCCGACCGCGCCAGCGTGTTGAAGGGCCCGACGCCGCAATCCACCGCTCGTGCTACCTCGTCCAGACCCAGCGATGCACCCACGCCGCCATGTGACGTCATGTACTCCAGAATAGCCCGCCCCGTCGCACTGACACGCGTTGCCCTCTTGACTTCCCCTGGTGCACCTTCCTCAACGCCGGCCGCTTCTTGGGGCAGACGCACCATCTTCTTACGCCGCACGCCTGCCTGTTGTTTGACCGCGCCGGGCACCATCGCCCCCAGCACCGTCCCCAGCGGCGCACAGTAATACTGCGCAATCCATTGCGCCAACCGCATCATCGTCTCGTTGACGAACGACTCAGCGTCCACCACCTCCTTGATAGGTTTGACCCGCTCAACACTCGCCCGCTCGGGAAACTCCACGCAAAACGCTACCACCAGCCGATTGCTCCGACCCACCGGCACCCGCACCCGCTGCCCTACCGACAACCGACCCTCCAGCTCTGCCGGCACCGCATAATCAAACAAACGATCCACCCCGCTATCCAACGCCACCCGCACCACCGGCAGACCCGCCGCACCCAGCAACGCTGAAACGTCAGGCCTCTCCAAAGGCCCAAACAATGTTGGCTCCGACCCACGCGGCATAGACTTCTCCCCGGGCGCAACTCGTGATTACGCTAGCTCGCTCCTCGCAAATAGCACGACCATGTCCATTGACGAAAACACCCTCCTCCTGGCGTATTCCGGCCTTGGCGGCGACCGTTACTCCTCCACGCTCTTCTTCTCTTCGTGGTAAGTCGTCTTCACCGGTTCTCGCTTGGTATAATCCGCAAACTCCGCCTCCATTGCTTCCTGGTCCTTCTGCCCTTCGTAGATAATCATCCGAAACTTGAACAGGGCCTTCTCGTTCGGAGCCAATTTCAAGTGCAGTGGTTGAGCATTGTCGACCTTGAGTGCCCTCTCAAAGGCGTGCTGGCCCAGAGGATTCGCCGCAAAAAGCCCATACCCCCGGGCGAACCAGAACGTCGGGTAATTGACACTCTCCGGATGGTTCAATATCGCCACCCCGACCGTCGTGTTCTCTTTCTGGCCTTCCAGCTGCATCCAGGCCGAACGCTTGCCCCATACCTTCGCTGCGTTACGCTGCCCCTGCGCATTAAGGTACTTGCCCGTGCCCCCCTTCTCCCGCAGCCAGTCCGCCACCCTGATCGCCAGCATCCCCTCCTTCGTGTCGCCAAACGTCACCGACTCTCTAACCGCCCGCAGCTCGATGTTGAAATCGATCAGATACGCGTCCTTATGCACACGAAATTCCATCGTCCGCTCTTCCACCAGCAGGACCGCACCGTCTTTGTCTATCCAGTGCAGGATTGCTCCCAGCGTCCCCTTGCCGTAGCCGCGACGCACCTTCGTAAATCCCAGGTGCTTGATCCGCGGCGGCGCCGTCGTGTTGTTCCAGAATCCTACGCCATTGACATCGTCGTACGTGAAAAATACCCCCACCTGATGCGGATGGTCTTTGCTTTCACCTTCCACCTCGCCCAACGGATACGTGCGGTTGACAACCTCGCCCGATGGCGAATACACCGGATGCAGCACCGGCTTGGTCAACGACTCGTCATGTCGGTACACCGCGATCGGCTTACCATCCGCGGTAATCGTCACGTGGTCCTTGCTTGGCGTAAACTGCACATCGGCTCCGCACGAACAACCCGCCAGATTTGCCATCATCCCTAAGAGAGTCAGCACGCCAACGCTCGCTGCCACTATGCCGCTTGGCCTTCTGAACCTTTGCATCGCTTGCTCCTGAGTCTACTGCCCAACAGTCTTTCGCAACCGCATCAGCGCTTCAACAACGCCACCAGAGCATACCCCAACCTCTACGCCAGCCCAAGAAAAATCGGCATACCCTGACCCTCCCGCCTGAGAGATGCACGCTACCCTTTACAAAAAAAACGGGACCCGCCAGACAACATCACCCGCCTCGCCCGCCTTCAAACCTGCAAACTCACGTTGCCAGACTTCCCTGGGCCCCTTCTCGTCACTCCTCAGAGAAGAAACAGGGATCCACCAGCCCTCCGCCCGCACTAACATACCCTCCGAACACGCGAGGCTGCGAGTCATCTTCCATCTCCATCAATGCCGGGACAAACGTGCTCTTCCACTCGACATGCCCATCACCGTAGAGCTGATTGGCCCCAGTGAGACTCGGAACATCCGACTCGGGATGTGGATCCCAGTTCTGGCCATAAAGGTGTGCCCCGGTTTGCCCGTGGTTGTACGTCCAACATCCATTGACCCACCACCGCGAGATAGTGTCGCTCATCAACAGACGCGAGGACCTTAGACGATTCCCCGTAAGCAAATCACCGTGCCAGCGGCCACCAAGCGATTCGGGCCCGCTTGAGACGCTCCTCAAATCCCAGCTCTCCACACGGGCGAAGTACGCGTATTGCATAAGAAAAGAATCATGCGTTGCCTTTGTATCGTCCATCATCTGCTGAATGGATATGTTGTTGCTCGGACACTGCCATATACCCCCGATCACATTACGAGCCACATCACACCCTGGCGTATACATACCGATCGCCTCCAGAGAAAACATACTATGAAATCGAGAATTGTTTCGGTAGGTCTTCTTCATCGCACACGTATAAGGGTAACGAAATCCCCCCCCGACCGAAGGAGTCCCCCCACTGTAAGCCCAGATATCAAGACTATCCAGAAGCTTCTCGTTGTTATCAGCGGCATACAAATTCACGCACAAGCCCCACTGGTGCAGATTGGAAGAACACAGGGCCCGTCTGGCCTGCTCACGCGCTCCGCTCAACGCCGGGATCAGAATCGACAACAGCACCGCCATGATCGAAATCACCAC
>Ga0180430_10003662_pt1 | contig 13218 bp, 8 predicted proteins | sample SS_ome_9_FD_132999 | JGI IMG/M metagenome (GOLD analysis project Ga0180430, IMG submission 132999) | Hypersaline lake sediment archaeal communities from the Salton Sea, California, USA - SS_1_S_2 metaG | ecosystem: Environmental > Aquatic > Non-marine Saline and Alkaline > Hypersaline > Sediment... | reverse complement strand
CACCACCACTTCCTGCTGAATCTGTTCGAATGGATTCGAACGTCCGGGAGCCGCCTGATTGACGACGCGTTCGCTTCGCAGGTACTCGTTAACGGCTTCGGCAATGGCAATCGCCGGCGAATTCCGCGGCTGATAGACCTCCGTCATGCGTTCCTGAGATGCTACTTCATCCAGTCGCAGCAACAGCGCTTCCATCACCTGCAGATCACCAGCGGTTCCCGTTGCAATGATCGTGTTTGTTCGCACATCCACCGAAAACCGAACAGGTACCAACGAAGATTCGCCGTCCGCTGTCGCCAACGGTGGAACGCCCGAACCAACAGCAGTGACCGGAAACAGCGTACGCAGCACACTGACCAGATCACTCGCATTGCCATTAGCGATTTCGAATACTTTGATGACGGCGGAAGCGGCGGGGGAATGATCGAGGTGTTCAATCAGTCGTTCCACCAGCGGAATGCTTCCTTCCGGTCCCGTAATAAACAGAGTGTTGGTACGAATGTCCGGAGTGATCTTCACATCGTTCAGAATTCCAGACGCAACCACTTCGCGTCCATCCGGACGGACCAGCAGCATTTCCAGTTCTGACGCCTGTCGTCCGCCTCCTCCACCTGCGGCAGCCGTGATTGCTGATTGAATAGTTTGAGCGACATTTGCAGCAAGTGAATTCTTCAGGCGAACCATGCGTCCCTTGTTCACGGTGCCCGAAGTCTCCGCGTCAAGGTGTTCGATCAGCCGCTCGATTTCAGTCATGTCGCGAGGAGCCGCGTAGACAATCAGACTGTTTGTCCGGGGGTTCGCGGTGACCGTTGCCTGCGGGCCCATGCCGCCGGTTCGCGACAACGCACTCTGCAATGGTGCGAGTACTTCCGCAGTCCCCGCGTTTTGAAGTGTGAAGATGCGCATGTCTCGATCGGGCGAAGTGGGTTGATCGAGTTCTTCAATGAGTCCCTTCGCTGCCGCGACGGCTTCCCCCCAACCGATGAGCAGTAGTGCATTCGGTTTCTCAATTGGAGTAATTGCTACGCGTCCCTGAAGGGGTTCGGTGAGTGCATTCAGCACTGTTCCTGCAAACGTATCCAGCGTGGAACTGTCGACATGTTTTAGATGGTAGATTTCAACTTCCGGCGTCGCTTCTTCACTCAGCCTTTCGATCTCACGAATGATCCGGATGAGTTCATCGACGTCGGCGTCCTTCCCCTGCACTGCAAGGACATCCAGACCAGGAAACGGCTGGACGTTCACACCTGACAAAGGCGGCCTCAGATCATCGTTGTCCAGTGTGTCTGTATCCGTCGGAGTTGCCGTATCAGCTGGCGCGACATCGGCAACTCCACCTTCCTGAGTGAACGCCATCTGCTGAATGAGTCCCTGAGGTCGCTGCGAACTCTGCATCTTTTTCGTGTCAGCTTTCTGAGACGAAACTCGCCAGATCTCGATCGCCCGGTTGAGAACATCGGGGTTCACATTGCGCAGCGGTACGAATCGAATCGCACCTCCTGCCGATCGTGACTGTGAGCGTTCAAACCACTCAATCAGACTCAGAAACTGATCGACAACTTCCTGAGTCCCTGAAACGACGCAGGTTTGCTGAGTATGTTCGAACTGCAGTTCTGCCGCTCCGCCATCTGGAACTGCATAGTGCAGAAGGTTGTCGTTTCGCGTTTCGAGCTTGTCTTTCAACAGTCGATGAAGTGCCTTGGCACACTGATCGGCCGTGATGTTCTGAAATCGGTGAACGATTCGAACGTCACTCGGATCGGAAACCGGCCGCACGCTGGAGTTTGGAAACAGTGCGTCTGCTGACTCAACCGTAACCGGTCGAGTCACATCAGTCGTCGGCGTTGTCCGGGAGGTTCCGGACTGCAGAACACGTTGGATGAGTTGATGATTCGCAGCTGTTGTGAACACAATGATTCGGCTGGTTCTTGTATCGGCCGAGATTCTCGCTCTGCCTGCCAACAGCTGCCGAATCAGCTTCAGTCTTTCTTCAATCTGTCCTTCGGGGACCGGATAGTGACGCAGTTCCCGCTTTGGCTCCTGGGCGTCCGCCTGAACCGGCCGATCAATCCCTTCGATCAGGCGGGCTGCCATCTTTCTGGAAGATTCGGGCCCCTGAATAATGAGTTCGTCGGTTTCGTCATCTGCGAGGATTCGAAGGGATGTTGCCTGATCGGCAAGCAGATCGGACAGAATGCGACGCACGTAGGTCGGTTCCACATGCTTCAACGACCACGTCTGGAGATCATCATCCGCGCGAACCACTGCTGATAATTCACAGCACGATTGAAACGCCAGGATCAGAATCAGTGGAAGGAATCTATTCATTGGTTCTTGTCTACCGAACTATCGACGAGCCACAACGCAGAGGAGCGCAAAGTGATCGCAGGCTATTTTCTGCGCAAAAGGGTGTGCAATGGGTGAACCGGGGACAACAGCCTCATATGACGTAACGAGTTTCTCTGACGATCGCGCGATCGGCGATTCCCGCAGAACGCGCAACGCAATCCGTCAAGGCGTGCCACAGATCGAGTTAGATGCGTCGCATGAATTGCCGAAGAGATCGACCTGGAGCGCGTAACGAATGTGGCAGAACGGAATAAGAAAGGGGCTCGATGCAGCAGCATCGAGCCCCGAAAATGTCCCGGAAGCAGCGAATCCCAGGGGGGCGGAGGACTCGAGCTACTTCCGGGGGCGATTGGTTTTTTGTGTGTGACACACTCAATTTGTCGTGTCACCATGACTGAGTGAAAACTACGACGATCTCCAAAACCGGTCAAGATCGGTTATCATCACGAGCGCCGACGAATTCACTGAGGTCGCCGAGCATTTCGGCAGCAAAAACACTGCGTCGAAGCGTAACTCGGAGAGCGTTCGGCAGATTCTGCCGGCCATCATGCCGCAGGAATTCACAAATTTCTTTTCGAATTTCTGACTTCGATTGAAGCAGGGAAATCAATATAGCCAGTGCTGTTTTCGCAACAGCGTTTCTGACGAACATTCGGGGAACAGATCAGGTTGAACGGCTCTGAAGAAATGCTGCAAACACTACGGCACAACATAGACACCGTGCGCACTCGAATTGAACATGCCTGCGCGAGATCAAAACGTTCTGTTGATGACGTACGACTGATTGCGGTGACGAAGTACGCAGAGTGGGACTGGGTTCGCTCGCTATCGCAGCTCCACACCGACTTTGGTGAGAACCGACCACAACAACTGGCAGAACGGGAACCTCAACTGCCTGATGCAAATTGGCACCTGATTGGGCAACTGCAGAAGAACAAATGTCGTTCTGCAGTGCGCCATGCCTGCACGATTCACTCTGTTGATTCCATCAGGCTGCTCGAACGAATTGCACGAGTTGCCCAGGAAGAAGACCGCGCGGTCAAGGTATTGCTTCAGGTCAATGTCTCGGCAGAAGAATCAAAGTCCGGTTTCGGCCCGTCGGACCTCATCCGATCTTGGTCGGAGCTGACCAGCCATGCCAGTCCACATCTCATAATCGCCGGACTGATGACAATGGCCCCTCTGAGTGAGTCCGCAGAATCCACTCGGCCGGTATTTCGTCAACTGGCAGAATTGAAGGCTCAGCTCAACGCCATGCCGGAGGGAAACCCATTGACGGAACTTTCGATGGGCATGAGCCGCGACTTTGAAGTGGCCATTGAAGAAGGAGCCACCATGATCCGCGTCGGCAGCTCCCTGTTTGAAGGTCTGGCGGAGTAGGTTCGCGCCTGGTGTGCCCCGAGTGGCTCAAATCCCCATCTGGCCTAGTACATCGATCATCCGATTGACGACGGCGTATAGCGTCGGGTGAGACGACTTGAACTCAGAAACCATGTCGTTTAGTCCCTCTGTCATGGTTGCATGTTCAATGCCGTCAACGTCGTCTTTGTGAAGCGCTGCCTGAATCTCTTCAGCCGCTTCCCTGAGCACCAGGCGAGACTTCTCATCCAGTGAATCAATGCCGTGCAGCTCTTCTTCGAGTTCATCCACCAGCCTGCGAAGTTCCTGGATTCGTTCAGGCATTATTCTGTTCCCTGAGAGGTTCGTGTGAGACTTGTTGCAGCAACAAGTCAGATTCACTGTCCACAAGTGTAACAATCCGTGGCTGCCAGGGACATCATCGTTGGGTCCGGTCCATAGAGTGGTTAATATGTTTCTCTCAGTTACGAACGTCGTCCAGCCCATTTTGGTCATCGTGAACACCACACCATTTCGACCACGGACTCAAAAATGCGATTGTTGCCATTCATCGTCATCCTGACTTTCTGCCTGATGCCTGCCATGGCCGACGACTTCCGTGTCGGCGCTTCCACAGTCATCATCACTCCCGATCCGCTCCTGCCTGTTTCCGGAGGTCTGGGAGCTCCCGCGCCCGTCAAAGAAAAACGTGGCGAACTAACAGCTCGTGCTGTCGTCTTCCAGAAAGGGGAGACATCGGTCGCGGTGGTCTGTCTGGATCTGCTTGGGTTCCCCTCGGCACTCGGCAACAAGGTGCGAGCAGCCATCGATGGGATTCCTGGTGAGAACATTCTGATTGGCGCGACACATGGTCACAGTTCTCCGGACGTTTATGCGTTCCCCGATGGAAAGGGAGGCCACACGGGCGATCTGAAGTTCATCGAGTCCGTCGTACAGAAGACAGTGCAGGCCATCAACAACGCCATCGACAATCTTCAGCCTGCCTCCATCCGTATCGCAACCGGAGAAGCGAAGGGCAAGATTGCTTACAACTACTATGCCCCGCAGTTGTTTGATCCTCGAATGAGTGTCATTCAGGCAGTGGACGCAAACAACAGGAACATCATGACGCTCGTCAACTATGCCATTCATCCGGAAGTCCTCGGGAACGGCGTAGGCATCCTGAGCCCGGACCTCATCGGACCTTTGTGTGATCGCATCGAATCCGAAACCGACGGAATGGCGATCTTCATGAATGGTGCACAGGGTGGCATGGTTACGGCTGACAATCGAGACTTCAAGAGAATCCGCGATCCACAAAAGGGGTATTGGGACGACGATCGTACCTGGGACGAATGCCTGCGAATTGGACATCTCATGGCGGACGAAGCGATGCGGATTGTGGCCGATGCGGAATGGCAAAAGACGCCAACGCTACAGAACCATCCCCTCGAAGTTCGATTCCCGGTTTCCTCGCCACTTCTCTGGGCCATCGTGACGAATTCAGTACTGGATTATCCACACAATGATGACCAGACCATCAGCACCCAGGTCAATCTCGTCAACCTTGGCAACGCTCAGATCCTGACCATTCCCGGAGAAGCACTGCCCAACATCGGCTACTACCTCAAGCGCAAGATGCAGGGCCAGCACAACCTGCTGTTTGGACTCACCAACGATGCGTTCGGATACATCCTCACGGAAGTGGACTACAACAGTTTCTCGCGGTACGACTACGTGACGGAAACTTCGTTAGGTGAACAAACCGGCCCGATCCTGATTGAGAGATCGCTGGAACTGATTAACGCTTCGCCGAAGCCGGACTCAACTCCGTAATCAGTGGCAGGAACAGACGCCAGGAGACCAGAACGGCTGGAGATTGAAGGGAAGGTCACGGAGAGACACCATGCCGTTTACAGTGATTGCGCGTAAACTGTTCATTGCCGTCGGCCTGCTGGTCGCCCTGTCCGGGTGTCGGCAGGAGTCACAGCCTGTGCCCGGTGCAACGCCGAACGACGCCGAAGTGGCGCCCGGCATGCTCGATCCCGACGAAGCCCAGGCCCTTCTTCGACTGGGAGTTGGAGAGCTTGAAAACAAACAATGGGCGGCCAGCGAAGCGGCGCTTGCAGATCTCGCCACACGGCTTCCTCACAGCCGAGCCGCTTTGCTTAATCTCGCTATCCTGCGAACGCTCGTCGTCATCGATATCGCGTCCCCGCTGCGTCCATCGGGAACTCCGGCTCAGCAGAATGCGTTTCGTACTGCTGTTGACGACGCGCGCGAAGCGATCAACAACTATCGAACGCAGGTTTCAACGGAAGACGATCGGCTGCTGGCCGACCTCATGGAAGGCAAACTGTTGGTCAGCTCGGACGGTCCTGACCGTCCGAGCTTCGCTGATGGGCTTCAGCAGCTGAAGCAAATTGCGAGCGATCGTCCGGACCGAGCCGACCTGCAAATAGCTGTGGCGTTAGCTTATGACCGTCAGTCACCGTCAACTGGTTCTTCGGAACAGCTGGATGCCTTTCAAACAGCATTCAAGCTTGCACCGGATAATCTATACGCCCTGCAGCGACTGCTGCAGCAACAGGCACTCAGCCTGCAGTCTCAATCACCGGCTCTTCGCGAACGTGCGGAATCAACCGTTCGTGAAACTCTGCAGGCAGCAACTGAATTACTCGCACCACTACAGGAATCTGTCCTGCGATTTGCACGTGTCGACATAGCGAAACTGATTGGCCAGGCGCTGGAGAATCCAGATGCAGACGTTGCGGAACTGGTGGTGCCCGCCATGTCTGTTTCCAACGCGATCAAGTCGGAAATCGCAGTTCAGATCGACAAGCGGCGCATTGATCGCGATCTGCTGACGTACGTTGTGACTCAGTTTGATGAGGGAACCGTTGCCACATCCTCAGCCATGGCAAACGAACCTCCTGTGCTGACTGGATTCGATGCTGTTGCCATTCTGCCGGACCTGGCCGATGTATCCGACGTCGCGGTCGCCGACATGACACTCAGCGGCACAACGGATCTCGTCGTCATCCAAAATGGCAAGTGTCTGGTATACGAAAGATCAGAATCGAACTCCGCTGACTGGAAGATCGCTGCCAGTGCATCCAGCGAGGGATCAGATTGGGAATCACTGCTGCTGGCCGATATCGATCGAGACTTCGATCGCCTGGCTGGTGGGCAGACATCCGCATCCATTCTGGAAGATCAGGATGGCGATCGTCAGATTGACAATCCGTCAGCAGCAACACTGACGCGCAGGTATGACACCGATCTGGATGTCATTGCCTGGAACCCGAGCCAGCTAACCATCCTCCACAACGTGTTAAGCGACGATGGCAATCGCAGCCTGGAAAAGGTGCAGATGGTCGAACTGGCCGACATTACCGACGCAGTGGCTGCCGACGTGGATGCCGATGGCGACCTGGACATTGCTGCAGGCACACAGCACGGTATCTGGATTCTGACCAACACCAACGGACGTCAGTTCGAAGCCCGCCAGGCGTCAGAAATTCCCGTAAGCAGGCTCGCCATCGGAGACATAGATCGCAACATCGCCATCGACATTGCCGGTGTCAATGAGTCCTCCGGCATCGGTCTGTTGCAAAATCTGTTTCATGGTCGATTCCGCTGGGTGGACACACCGGATGTGTTCGGCCCCTCGGTCTCCGGGCATTGTATGGCGATCCTCGACAGTGACAGCAACCTCAGCTGGGACGTCGTCGCCGGAGGAACCTCGGGGATCGTTCTGCAACGAACAAAGACGACTGCGCCGGGAGTCATCACGTCGCTTAGTTCCGAAGTTGTATCAGACCTCGCTGCGGTCGATCTGTCCGTTTCAGATTTCGACAACGACGGATGCCAGGACATTGCAGCTCTGACGGCGTCAGGGTGTGAGATCTTTCGAGGCAACCAGGATGGCACGTTTTCGCAAATGGATCTCGACATTCCTCCGACAACCGGTGACTCCGTCAGCGTCACGGATTTCGATGACGACGGCGACCTGGATCTTCTGGTCGTTGACAGTTCCGGCCATCTGCAGCTACTGAGCAATCGTGACGGCAATCGCAATCGATGGATGAAGCTAGTCGTGCGAGGCAAGGAAGACGATGACCAGTTTCGTTCTCTGCGAGTCAACATGCATGGAATCGGAACGGTGATCGAAGCCGCTGCCGGCAGCCAGTGGCAAACTCAAATTGTCACTGAACCAGTCGTGCACCTGGGATTTGGTCAGGCCGAACAGCTCGACGGAGTCCGACTGATCTGGCCCAATGGGGTACCTCAAAACATCACTGCCCGCGATGACCTGCCGGCTCAGGCAATCATCCTCGCTCCGCAAATCCTCAAAGGATCGTGCCCGTACATCTACACCTGGTCCGGCGAACGGTTCGAATTCTTCAGCGACTGCCTTTGGTCAGCGCCTATCGGTCTTGTCCAGGCCAACGGCGATCTGGCTCCCACGCGTGAGTGGGAAAATCTGCTGATTCCAGGCGAACAACTCATACCGTTGAATGACCAATACGTCCTGCAGATCACGGAAGAGTTGTGGGAGATTGCTTACTTCGATCAGGTGGAACTCACAGCCGTCGACCACCCTGCCAGCGTCCGGATCTTCACCAACGAAAAGGTAGGCCCGCCACGTCTTGCCGAACACCGCATTCACACAGTTCAGAAACCTCGGACACCGAAGTCGGTGATTGATGGTCGAGGCAACGATGTACTGCCTGAAGTCACTCACCAGGACGGCTTCTACGCCCAGGCGTTTCAGGGCCGACGACTCCAGGGACTGACAGATGAATGGACTCTGGAAATTGATCCCGGCACGATCTCCAACATGGAGGACGTGCGACTGTTTCTGGTAGGTTGGATCTTCCCCACAGACACATCCATTAACCTGCAGATTGAACAAAACCCGGAACTGGATCCGCCGGCGCCACCCGTCATTGAAGTTCCCGGCCCGGATGGATCATGGCAGACAGTCCGCCCATTCATCGGATTCCCCAGTGGAAAGACGAAGACAATGGTCGTGGATCTGACAGGACTATTGACTGACGACAACAGCCGTTTTCGACTGCGATCCACGATGGAACTCTACTTCGATCAGATCTTTCTGACCGTTGGCGAAACGGACGCACCCACGGCAAGTCACAAGTGCTTACTCGACAGTGGCGATCTCCACTACCGTGGCTTTAGTCGACGAGATTACTCAGGCAGTGTATTCCGCGATGGCCATGGGCCGGAAGGTTACAACCACGATCACGTCGAACAAGCCATGCGCTGGCCCGCCATCGCCGGACGATTCACGCGTTACGGTCCCGCGGCACAACTCGTGAACCAGCATGATGACAAACTGGTTGTGATGGGCCCGGGCGACGAACTGACACTTCGATTCAACATGCCAGAAGCCCCTGTCCCGGACGGATGGAAACGCGATTTCGTTCTGCGCAATGTCGGCTGGGACAAGGATGCCGATCTCAATACTGTTTACGGACAGACGTCGGAACCGTATCCATTTCGTGCAATGACGTCCTATCCGTTTGCCGAAGACGACACCGCGCCTTCCACACCGGAGTATCACGACTACCTGAAAACATTTCAGACGCGAGAGTACTCCTCACGAGCGTTTCAGAAACAGCTTCGGCAGCGGCCCCTTCCGTCAGCCGCCGGTCCGCAATGATCCCAGCGGAACGTAGTACTTGCGGTAGGTGTTCCCGTCGTTGTAGCGTTCACCGGCCGGATCGCGCACAAGCACTGTTGCTCGCTGAGTGACACGATTCACGATTCCCGTCAGCAAATGCCCTTCAAACTCAAACGTCACGAAAGTACCAGGACAAATCCCCTGAGAAGCGGCGCGTTCGCGAGGAGTAATCAAAGCGTGCTGGTGATCGGTGTGGCCGAACGTCTGCCACGCGATCGTCTGGAACCGATCCCGCCGGCAGCTGGACTCCCCCCAACCCAGCAACTCCGACAGATGCACCAGTTCGTGCTCCATGACTCGCATCAGGGCTTCCAGTCGGTTGTGACATTCAAGGCCCGTCACGTGAATCGCTCGGTCAATCTGCCCCGCTTCAAACGTCTGCAGCAGCAGAGTTGATGAAACAGCGATCTCAAATCGTTCGATGGGGGCGTTACGATTCTTTCGCCATGAACTCGTCTTGCCACCCGCTCGAGTCATCCGAGACGACACGCGAAACTCCAGCGGAACATCAGCCGTGGCTCGTTGCAGTAACCCATCGAAGTACAGTTCGTCATAACTTTCAAACAGAACGCGAACGTCTGCATCACAGAGTCGCTGAAAGTTCGGTTCACCAAGTGACGGAGCGTTCGACTGCACGCGGCTGACAATCTGACCATTCCGCTGCCGGCGATCAGCATCCGTCAAACGCAGCCGCTTCACACTGGTGCGGACGATCTTGCGGATTTCAGCCAACGTCGGCCCCCTGCGGACAGATTCCCGGTACAATTCGACTCGCTGGCCTGCCGTGGACGATGACTTTCACATTGTTCTTTGCTGAATGAACGATGAAAGTCCGGATTTGCCAGCGTGGATCTCGTTTTAGAGCTCACGGACAGGGAGATCAATCCAAACGATAGCGTAACTCAAATGGGCGATTCAGGTTGTCCTGTGTGACACTGGCGCTGCCAGTGCGGTTTAGCAACACTGTCAAAGCCAGTGCCACACAATCACAGCAACAGCAGAATTCAGACCTGATCGCCCCAGATCCAAACGGCGTCCTTATGTCGATCCGGTCAGACAGTGTGAGCCAGGACAACACAGTGCAGGAACATGTTCCTCAGTCTGTGCTGGAGAAAGTTGCGTCTCGTCCCCGTTCGCGAAACCGCCGCAGAAACCGGACCAGCTGGCTGACTCTCGCATTTGCCCGACTTCTGCAAACCGTAAGATCCACCCGATCTGCCATCGCCGCCTGGCTTCGCTATCACCGCGAACAACTCATCACGACCTCTGCCAGTTTAGGCGTTCATTTGTTGCTGGCAGTTCTGATGGCGTTGTGGGTGCTGCCATCCGATACCACAGACCAGCTGCTCACGCTGTTCGGAGAGTTCAATCAGGATGAGGACGCAGAAGGCGTCGTTCTGGCTGAAATCGTTCAACCGCAGACAGTGCTCGATCAGGATCTGGACAGCGACAGCACGGTCCAGCAGGCCGTGGAGATCGTTGACGACCTCACAAAGGATCTGGTGGCACTGGACATTGCAACGGATGTTGCGCTGGATCTGGAACCGACCGAACAGGATTTCGCTTTGTTGGTGAAGCGAGGCGAATTCGGAGGCCGTTCTTCGTTCGGCAAGCAGGCTGCATTGAAGAAGTACGGCGGCACCGCTGAAAGTGAACAGGCCGTGAATGCAGGGCTCAGGTGGTTGCAGAAGATTCAGCAGCCGGACGGATCGTGGAACTTTCGCGCAGCCGGCGAAAAGGCGGTCCCGGGGGCTCTGAGCAGAACCCAGATGGGAGCCACGTCAATGGCGCTACTTTGCTTTCTGGGAGCCGGGCATACGCATCAGACTCCCGGTGAGTACAAACAAACGGTCTCACGAGGATTGAGCTACCTGATCGCGAACGCGAGGACAACGCGGAAGGAAGCTGACATGCGCGGTGAGGTTCAGGGCCACGCCGGAATGTACGTCCAGGGAATTGCCACGATCTGCCTGTGTGAGGCGCACGCCATGGAACCGGATGACAGCGAGCTTCGCGAGTTATCCGGCAAAGCCATTCGATTCGTTGAGAGCTGCCAGGACCGTCGAGGCGGAGGCTGGAGGTACGAACCCCGAGAACCGGGCGACACATCGGTAGTCGGATGGCAGGTGATGGCTCTGCAAAGTGCAAAGTCGGGCGACATTTCCTTCTCCAGACGAACACTCAGCCGAGCGGAAAAGTTCCTGAAATCCGTTCAGGTCGATGACGGTGCGGGATACCGCTACATGCCAAACCAGCGAGAGGCGACGGAGACAATGACGGCCGTTGGTTTGTTGTGCCGAATGTACCTCGGGTGGCGTCATGACAATTCCACGCTGGAACGAGGAGTGGCATCACTCGCAGCATTCGGCCCCAGTCGAGAAAACATGTATTACAACTATTATGCAACACAGGTCCTGCATCACTGGGGCGGTGCCGAATGGCGTCGCTGGAACGAAGTGATGAGAGAACAGTTGATTTCAACTCAGATCAAACGAGGTCCAGCCACCGGCAGCTGGGAACCCATCGGCCCCCACACCAGATCCGGCGGCCAGATCTACCAGACAACGTTGTGCCTGCTCACCCTGGAAGTCTACTACCGCCACCTGCCAAGGTATCGGGACCTGGAAGATCCAGACTCCCTGTAGACTCATGTCAACGCAAGTGTCCACGGATGCCGAAGTCACAAGCATTCCAGAAGCGGCCAAACACTTTCATCTGAGTGAGTCCGGTTACCTCCAGGCATTGATTGTCATATTACTGCACGATACCAAGATCCCGATTCCCGTATCGGTCGTGACCAACGAAGCAAGATGGAATGTGTTCCACGACATCGGTTCATGCGGAGAAGCTAGGATGGTTGAATTCCGAGATACCGGGGTTGCGCCACTATTTGGCTTCCATCGCGAACCGGAAAGTGGCCGGATGCATGTCCCTAATGCCTCGCGGCATTGGGTAAATACTTGCGCAGCTGGACGGTTAGAATATCACTTCTTCCTAGATGCACTCCGCTGATCTCAAATCCTTCCTGGAGGTTCAAGATCAGCATTGCTTGATTCGATCCCGCTGATTCTGTCTGAAGCTCTTTATACCCCCGCTCTTCACAGAGCTTGTGCTGGTGTCGGAGCAGAGTACGAGCAACACCAGAGCGACGTTTGCTGCATGCGACAGCTCCCAGCCAGCTAAAGAAGACCGCTTTGAATCGAGTGTAGCCGATCTTGAATCCGATCACCTCGCTGTTCACCGTTGCAACCGGGACCAACAGATCCTGCTTCTCGTTGAGTCGTTCAATAAAGCTGTCGGAAGGAGGAGTCTCGAATGCCTCGGTGAACAGCGCAGCCAGTTCGGCCACTTGCTTTTGAGACAGCGGCGGCTGGAGTTCGGAGATTTGCATCATATTCCTGATTCGTTTTGTGATTCCACTGCGCCGGGAAAGATCTGCGCGCAGTAGACTACTGAGTCGTGAACGGTCTGGCCATATCATCAAGGGCAATCCATGGATCGCTGATCTGCAATAGATTGCACACCTGCGTGCGGTTGGCCCGACAGAACGCGCTGCCATCCCGATCCGGTCGTGACTACCGAATGTAGTTGCTGATCGTTCCAGACAAGTCAGAGCGAGGCTGGTTTCGTTGCTCCTGTTAGGGAAGTGAGAGAACCTCGCAGCTGCTCAGGTAGCTGGATCCGAAGTGACTGCTTCCTCCTAGCAGCCTGTTGAGAATCTCAGGCAACGCTCGCCTGGGAACATTCGGCTGTTCCCTGGCCTGATGCCCGCCCATTTGCGTTCTGTTGCGAATCGTTGCGGAGGAATCGGTTTCAGGAAGGTT
>Ga0180430_10003661_pt1 | contig 13218 bp, 7 predicted proteins | sample SS_ome_9_FD_132999 | JGI IMG/M metagenome (GOLD analysis project Ga0180430, IMG submission 132999) | Hypersaline lake sediment archaeal communities from the Salton Sea, California, USA - SS_1_S_2 metaG | ecosystem: Environmental > Aquatic > Non-marine Saline and Alkaline > Hypersaline > Sediment... | reverse complement strand
CGCCGTCGCTTTAAAGGACAAAATAAGTTTAGCTGTTTCAAAACCATCCATATCTGGCATTTGTACATCAAGCAAAATTAAATCAACAGCTTGTTCTTCTAGCAGTAAACGCAGTGCTGCTTGCCCAGAATTTGCTTCAAGGATTTGAATACTTTCTAAATGTTCATTCAATAACGTGCGTAACGTAAACAAATTATTAGGATTATCATCAACAATAAGAATGCAGTATGTATACTCATGCATTATTATTACTACCCTCACCCATTTTTTCTAGTTAGCGTTAAAACAATAGCATAACTAAAAATATTATTCACTAATGTTATATTATTGCATAATGAGAAATAAATATTAAAATTTGTCTGTATATATTGTTTGTTCATACCATTGATTTTAATTCATTGTTTATATTCAAGTATTGCTTGACACATCATACTTTATTTTTAATCTATATATAAACTGTTAATATTCAGCTATTGAAGCACTAAAAATAAATAAAATAACCATTATTATAAATATATAACCTGATTTTATTCCTACCACCCACTAAGGAGCTTTACTTTATGTTTAAATATACTTTCATTTTATTAATAAGCCTGACGCTGCCCAATCTGAGTCAAGCGCGTGAGGAATTGATATTAAATACCGCATTTACAATGCCACTGAGTTCCGAGCAACAAGATGGTACATTTGACCGTTTAATGCAGGCTACTTTTGACCGTTTGGATATGGATGTTTTTGTAGAAAGACCACCTGCGGAACGTGCATTGCGTCAAGCTAATTCAGGTTTGGAAGATGGTGATGGTCCGCGTATTAGTGGTTTGAATAAATATTATCCTAATTTACTTCAAGTGCCTGAAAAAGTCATTGATATAAATTTTGTTGCATTTACACAAGGTAATTTACAATTTTCAACTCAAGATTGGGATAGTTTAAAATCTTACAATGTTGGGATTGTAACGGGATGGAAAATCCTAGAAAAACATATCGTTAATAGTAAATCTTTACTTAAACTTAAAAATCCTAAAGCATTAATGACTGCCTTGAAAAAAGGTGAAATTGATGTAGCTGTGATTAGCGAAGAAACAGGACGATATATTGGTAAACAAGTAGGGATAGAAAAACTCAATGTGATGCAGCCTGCATTTGCTTCCCGAGAAATGTTTTTATATCTACACAAAAAGCACAAAGCCTTAATACCTGAGGTTGCAGACATATTACGTCAATTGAAAGATGAGGGTATTTATCAACAAATCATGCAGTCAAACTAATTTTTTATTTAGAATCAGAATTCACAGAATTGAAGAACTTTTCAAACTAGACTTTGTTAATTTTTAAATTCTAAGCATTCTGGTTCAGATAAAAAATATTTTTGCATTAAGCAGAATTAGATAATTCCTCCAAATTAATCTTGTGAATTCTTTAATTTTGTAAATTTTGATTCAGATAATATAAGGAATCATTTCAATGAATATTCGCAGCAAATTACTGGTTTACTTTTTAACCCTGAGCTTAATTCCATTCATAATTATAGGCTTAATCGCATGGTGGAATAGCAGCAATGCCTTACGTGAAAATGCGTTTAATCATTTAGAAAGTATTCGAGAAGCTAAAAAAGCCCAAGTTGAAGATTTTTTTCAAGAAAAACTAATTAATATGGCAAGTTTATTAGATATTGTGTCAGCCTTTCGGGAAAACACTATATCAAAATTGCAAACAACTCAAGAAAATAAAACAGAACAATTAGAGTGGTATTTTAGCGAGCGAATCAGTGACATTAGCTCATTAGCAGAAAATCAATTAACAATTGAAGCACTCCATGACTTTACGAAAGCATTTCAAGAATATGGATTACAAAGTGCTGAGTGGAAAGCTACCAAACAAGCCTATTCACAATACTTAAATCAATATCGTGCTTATTATGGCTATTATGATGTGCTTTTTATTGCAAATAACGGAGATATTGTTTTTTCTACTTTGGGTGGTTCAGAGCAAGGGACAAACTTATTAACAGATAACCTCAAAAATACACCATTCGCTAAACAATTTAAACGTGCATTGCGACGTACTATGGTGTTTGACTTTACCCAATATCCACCTGCACAAAATCGTCAAATTGCTTTTCTAACTGTTCCACTTAATTATCAAGATAAAACCAAGGGTGTGCTTGCATTTGCTTTAGATGCAGGACTCATTAATGAAATTGTCCATCGCCGTGAAGGTATGGGAAAAACAGGAGAAACTTATCTAGTTGGACGTAACGAAGATACTGTGACCTATCGCAGTGACCGTTTACTAAAAGAACGAGGGCAAGCCGTGATTGGTGCAAATACAGCACATCCTGATTTTGATAAAGCATTAGATGGTGAAACAGGAATTAGTATGCAAACCGATGCGTCTGGCAAATTGGTTTTACGCGCTTATACGCCACTTGAACTGCCTCGCTTAGAATGGGCAATGATTACTGAAATTGATTTAAATGAATCGATTACCCCAATGTTACCCAATGCTGATATGGATTTCTTTTCTGCTTATGTCAAACGGTATGGCTACTATGATTTATTACTAATTCATCCCAAAGGACAAATTTTTTACGCTGTTAAACATACAGAGCGAATTGGCGAAAATATTTTTGTGGATGGTGTTGAAAGTTCATTATTAGAAAATGCAGTAAATCAAGCTAAAGAAAGTTTGAATTTTACCTTAACCGATTATGCCCCATATCCACCCGCAAACAATATTCCAAGTGCATTTATTGTTCAACCCATTCTCAATCAAAAACAAGAAGTTGAAATGATTGTCGCATTACACTTAGATGACTCTGCCATGAATGCAATCATGCAACAAACCGCAGGCATGGGTGAAAAGTCAGAAGCATACCTTATTGGTAATGATCATTTAATGCGCTCAAATTCATTGTTATATCCTGAAACCCACTCTATTCGAGCTTCGTTTAGTAATCCCATTCAAGGCAAAGTCGATACCCCAATGTCTGACGCAGCTTTGGCAGGGCAGTCTGGATACATGCTGGAGCGGAATTATCATGGTGATGCAGTATTAGCTTCTTATACACCTATTGACACAGGACTAACAAACTGGGCATTAATTGTCGAAATTTTTGAATCTGAAGCATTTAAATCTATCTATACCTTGCAAATATGGCTGGGTATCTCTGCATTCATTTTAATATTTGCAATTTTGATTTTGGTGATACGCTTTACACATCGCTTAGTTGAGCCACTGCAATTTATTAATGAGCATTTGAGAAATTTGGCACAAGGTCGCTTACTGAAAGAGCATATTCCTTATCAAAGCAAAGATGAAATTGGAGAAATTGTCAGTTCTACAGAAAAAGTGAAACAAGGCATTGCTGGCACAATTGAACAAGCTAAAGCAGTGGCGATAGGTAATTATAGTAATGAGGTACATTTATTATCAGATCAAGATGAATTGGGGCAAGCATTAGCTGAAATGACAAAACGTTTGCGTCGCGTTACTGAACAAAATACGACTCAAGATTGGCTGAAAACAGGACAAGCAAAACTGAATGACCAAATTCGTGGTGAACAAGATATTGTTTCATTATCTGAAAAGATTTTGATTTCATTGGCTGAATATTTAGATGCGTCAATCGGGCTACTGTATTTAGTGCAGCAAGATGAACAACATGTAATGCATCTCAAATTAATGGCAAGTTATGCTTATGTACACAGAAAAGGCTTAAACAATGATTTTAAATTGGGTGAGGGTTTAGTTGGGCAAGCTGCATTAGAAAAGAAAACCATTTCCTTATCACAAATCCCAGATAATTATATTCACATTCACTCAGGTGTAGGCGATGCCGTACCCAATCATGTGGTTGCTGTGCCGTTTCTATATGAAAATGAATTAAAAGGCGTGATTGAACTCGCGACATTTAGAGAATTTTCAAAATTGCAAACTGATTTTCTCAATCAAGTCATGCCTAATATCAGTATTGCGATTATGTCGGCAGAATCTCGGACGCAAATGCGGGATTTATTAGCCCAAAGTCAAGTGCAAGCCAAAGAATTAGAAGCGCGTGCGGTGGAATTACAAGCGCAAAAAGCAGAAATGCAAGAAGCCAATGAAAAATTGATCACGCAGTCTGAAGAACTACAAAGCCAGTCAGAAGAATTACAAGCGCAACAAGAAGAACTTCGAGAAACCAATGAATTATTGGAAAACCGTACCCATTCTTTAGAAACTCAACAAACAGAAGTCGAGCGTAAAAATAAAGATTTAGAAAAAGCGTCTGCTGCAATTAAAATCAAAGCTGAAGAACTGGAATTAGCCAGTAAATACAAATCAGAATTTTTGGCAAATATGTCACATGAATTGCGTACGCCATTGAACAGTTTATTAATTTTGGCAGAATTACTGGCGCAAAATAAAGAAGGTAATTTATCGCAAAAACAACAAGAATATGCGGATACGATTCATCATGCAGGTGCAGATTTGCTGACATTGATTAATGATATTTTGGATTTATCAAAAGTTGAAGCTGGCAAAATTGATGTGAATCCAGAAGAGGTGTATATCAATCAAATTACTGAATCGATTGAACGTAAATTTGCCCACATGGCACAAAATAAGGATTTTGATTTTAAAATTCAATTAGACGATCAGCTTCCTGTCAGTATATATACTGATTTTCAGCGTTTAACTCAAATTATGAATAATTTATTAGGTAATGCATTTAAATTCACTGAACATGGCGAAGTTTGTTTGCATATTACGCGTCCTTCTAATCAATACATTGCACCAGAGAGTTTGCAAACTCAAGCTTGTATTTGTTTCATTGTGCGTGATACAGGGATTGGCATTCCAGAAGACAAGCAAAGACATATTTTTGAAGCGTTTCAACAAGCAGATGGTACAACCAGTCGTCGTTTTGGCGGTACAGGTTTAGGTTTATCAATTTCTAGAGAATTGGTGCAGTTATTAGGTGGAGAAATGGCATTACGCAGTCAGGTTAATCAAGGCAGTGAATTTATTATGTATTTACCTGAACGTCTTGAATATGAAGCCCCAACAGCTCAACCTGCGCGTACACCATCGTTACCATCTATAACACCCTCAAAGCCTGCTGCTATATCAACGCCTATTGAATCTGCACCAGATATTAAAATGATTGATGATAGAGATAATATTCATCTTAATGATAAAACCATTTTGATTGTCGAAGATGATGTCAGTTTTGCCAGCACTTTATTGGATTTATCGCGTGAGAAAGGCTTTAAGTGTTTATATGCTGGTGATGGTGAACAAGGTTTGCAACTCGCGATGCATTATCAACCTTCCGCTATTATGTTGGACATTGGTTTACCGAAAATCGATGGTTGGTCAGTAATGGAACAGTTAAAAAATAATTTGGAAACCCGTCATATTCCTGTGCATTTTTTATCAGGGGCTGACCACAGTCACGATGCTAGCATGATGGGGGCAATTGGTTATTCGACTAAACCTGTCAGCATGAATCAATTGGTCGACACATTTAATCATTTAAATCATTTTATTGATGCTGACATCCGCCATATTTTATTACTCACTAATGATGATGCACAAAAGCAACATTTGTCGGAGTTTTTACAGATTGATAATGTGGAGTTATTGTTAGCTGAAACTGAGATGCAGGCTAAAAAATTATTGCGTACTTATCAAGTTAATTGTTTTATTTTGGATATTGATGTGTTGGATAGCATGGATTTGCTGAAAAACTTTGTCAAGGAAAATGATCAAGTGCCGATTATTGCGTATGGCAACAAGCAGTTGAGTGCTGAGGACAGTGCATTTTTACATCGTCATGCCAGTGATTGGATTATCAAAGAAGCCTATTCGCCTGAACGTTTATTAGAAGAAGCGACGTTATTTTTGCATAAAATGACAGCAGATTTATCAGATGAACATAAGAAAATTTTGCATCAAATGCATAATAAAAATGCTATTTTCAAGGAAAAGAAAGTATTGATTGTCGATGATGATATGCGGAATATTTTTGCATTGGGTGCAATGTTGGAATCGAAAGACATGCAGGTATTAACCGCCACGACAGGGCAAGCAGGTTTGGATTTACTAAAACAGAATCCTGATACGCAAGTGATTTTAATGGATATTATGATGCCTGAAATGGATGGTTATGAGACAATTAAAGCAATTCGTGCCGAGTATCAGTTTAAACATACGCCGATTATTGCGCTGACTGCGAAAGCTATGAAAGGCGATAAAGCCAAATGTATTGATGCAGGTGCGAGTGATTATTTAGCCAAACCTGTTGAGGCAGAACGTTTATTTTCTTTGTTAAGAGTATGGTTGTATCAATAGCAATGATATTTGTTATGTTTGCGAAACGTTAAAATAATAGCCTATGTTAGGACTGCCAGTCTTTCAAAGCCTAGTTCTGAAAACAAAATAATCTTGTGAAATTTTTGTGCTAAATCTGCTAAACTAAATTTTAACTTTTACATTTTAAGGTATGATTTATGTTTGTTGCTATCAGCAAATTTGTAATTGCTAATGATATGGTCACTGAGGTTAAAACTGCATTTAAAAATCGTCCTCATTTAGTCGATAATGTCAATGGCTTCATTCGTTTAGACGTACTTAGCCCTTGTGAAAAACCTCATGAAATATGGTTAGTGACTTATTGGGAAGATGAACAAAGTTACCAAAGCTGGCACAAAAGTGATACCTATCATCATTCTCATCAAGATATGCCTAAAGGATTAAAATTAATTCCTGAAGAAACGGAACTACGTTATTTTAATCATATTTGTTCTTAAAAATTAAGTGAGGTTCATATTATGTCAATGCCACATCCCAATATTAGTTTATTGTTAGATGCACAACGCGTTGAATTAGCAAAAGAAATTGTCAATGCATTTTATCGTGAAGAACCTAAATTAGCAGAACGTTATGGTGATAAAGGTAGGAAAAAATGTGTAGAAGATACTCAATATCACTTAACCTATTTATCAGAAGCTATTTCAGTCGGGCATCCGTCTTTTTTTGCCAATTACATTGCATGGGCAAAAGTATTATTAAGTGGCATGAATATTCCTTCTGAAGATTTAGCCCGTAACTTACAAGTCATTCGATCTGAATTAGCGCAACAATCCTTATTTTCTCAAAATGAAATAGAGGTTATTGAAGAATTCATTAGTTTTGGTTTAGAACAATTACCTACTTTACCTTCAGAATTAACGTCTTTCATTGAAGACACCCATCCCTACTCTGATCTTGCACAACAATATTTAGAATATTTATTGCGTGGTGAACGTCAAATTGCTAGCCGTTTAATTTTAGATGCGGTTGAAAAACAAAACATTAATGTGAGAGAAATTTATTTAAATGTATTCCAATATTCTCAATACGAAATTGGACGTTTATGGCAGATGAATAAAATCAGTGTTGCACAAGAACATTATTGTACTGCTGCAACGCAATTGATTATGTCACAACTGTATGCCCATATTTTCTCTTCTGATAAAGTGGGTAAAACAATGGTTGCTACTTGTGTAGGCGGTGATTTACATGAATTAGGTGTCCGTATGGTAGCTGACTTTTTTGAAATGGAAGGCTGGGACACTTATTATTTAGGTGCAAATACGCCTACATTTAGTGTGTTACAGGAATTAAAAGAACGTCAAGCAAATTTATTGGCTATTTCAGTGACTATGACTTTTCATATTCGTGCTGCTGAATCTTTAATTGCCGCAGTAAAAAGCAATGAAGATTATAAAAATATTAAAATAATGGTTGGTGGACATCCTTTTAATTTAGAATCAAGCTTATGGCAGCAAATTGGTGCTGATGCTTATGCGCGTGATGCCCAAGAAGCGATAGAGATTTCCAATCAACTTGTTACTAAAAAGGATACTAAGTGAGTACATTTTCATTGACTAAAGGAATTTCATTATTATGCGATAATCAAGGTAAAGTTATCGATGTGTTATATGATGAACTCAACTTAACTGATCACTTTAAAGTAGGTGCTTCATTCACAGATATTTTTAATGATGAAATCAAAGAAAAAGCGACTAACTTTCTGCTTGAACTGAAAAGGAAAGGTGTCACGTTTGATTGGCCATTGAGTTTTATCATTAATGATGAAATTATATTGTTACATTTTACAGGTGGATTAAATGGCAATAATTTATTCATTATTGGTAATACTATACCACCCGATGTTGATCAATTTTTTAATGAATTGATGAAAATCAATAATGAACAAACTAATGCCTTACGTGAAAGCATGAAAGCGCAAGTTCAAGCAACGCAACGTGCTGATGTTAATCAAGATGATCATTTATATGAAGAATTATCACAACTTAATAATGAGCTATCTAATACACAACGTGAATTAACTAAGAAAAACATGCAGTTAGAACAACAACGAAAGGAGTTGAAATCATTAAATACTGAATTATCCAATACTGTTCAGGAATTAAAACAAACCAGAAATGAGTTGGTACAAAGTGAAAAAATGGCATCTCTAGGGCGTTTAGTCTCAGGTTTTGCCCATGAATTAAATACACCAATAGGCATTGCAATAGGTAGCGCATCGGCTTTGCAAAAAGAAGCGAAACAAGTCGTATGGTTATTAGACCAAGAAGAAGTAGATGTTGATGAGTTAGTCGCTTCAATTACAACATTGGATGAAGGGTTTGATTTAACACTATCTAATTTAGAACGGGCTGGTAATTTAGTCAGTAGCTTTAAACGAACAGCCGTTGATCAAACATCAGGTGAAAAACGTTATTTTAATGTATATGAAGTAATTCAAGATACCATTAATACATTAAATAATCATTTCAAAAAAACAGGCATCGAAGTTCAATTAGAGTGTGCTTTAGATTTAAAAGTGGTCAGTTTACCTGGCGCGTTAGAACAAGTTTTAACGAATTTATTAATGAATAGTTTAATACATGGTTTTGAAGATGGGCAAAAAACAGGACGTATTGATATTAAAGCAGAATTAAATGATACAGAATTGCATTTAAACTACCGTGATAATGGATGTGGTATTGCGCCAGAACATGTGGAGAAAATTTTTGAACCTTTTTTCACTACACACCGTTCTCATGGTGGTACTGGATTAGGCGGATATATTTGCTATAACTTAGTCACAACACAATTAAAAGGTAAAATTGGTTGCGAAAGTGAGGTAGGAAAAGGTACTGTTTTTAAGATCGATGTTCCCGTTGAACTAGAAATGTCTGAATAATAAGGATAAAAAGGCATGAAATTAGTTAAGAAACGTAAAGATGGTAGTACGGCAACGCTTAAAACTAGCGATAAAAAAGTACAATCTGCTACAGATAATACCCAAAAAACGGCTTTACCACCATGGAAGATTTTAATTGTTGATGATGAAAATGATGTACACATCATGACAAAATTAAGTTTAAAAGGTTTTGAATTTGAAGGACGTCCTTTAGAAATTTTTCAAGCTATGTCATGACAAGAAGCGCAAGAAATTTTGAAAAAAGAACATGGTATTGCGGTTGCTCTGATTGATATTGTCATGGAAACAGATGATGCAGGATTGCGTTTAATTAATTTTATTCGTAATGAATTGCGATATAGATTGATTCGTCTTATTGTACGTACAGGTCAGACTGGTATGGCACCAGAAAAACAGGTTATTGAAGAATATGATATTGATGATTATAAAAGTAAAACTGAGTTACGCGCTGATAAATTATATTTAACTATGCGTGTCACGTTAAAAGCATATCGTGATTTAATGAGTTTAGATGCTAATCGTCTTGCTTTGCATAAAATTTTAGAAGCTGTGCCTAAATTTCATCATGCACAATCATTAACGCAGTTTTTCAATGGTGTGTTGACTCAACTTATTAATTTATGTAATTTAGGTCAAAATAGTTTAATTTATAGTATTAATGATGGATTAGTAATTACGACTGATCCTAGTGATCATCAAACTATTGTTCAATCTGGTACAGGGCGATTTTCGCCAGATAAAGTGTCAGAAGACAAAGATATTAACGAAATTCGTAAAGTTTGCTTAGATAACATTGTCAGTGAAACACCTTGTCAAGTTTTACCTAAAAATGCTTTGCTTATTCCATTAAAAGTGCAGCAAAAAAATATTGGGTTTGTTTATTTAGAAAATGCATCTTATTTAAGTCCAGCAGATTTAGATTTAATTCAGATTATGGCACAACAATGTAGTAGTGCATTAGAGAATTTACAACTTTATATTGATTTGAAAGAAGCAAATAGACGCACTTTAAAAATGTTAGAAATTGCTGAACAAGCTCGTCAAGAAGCAGAATCGGCGAATCAAGCTAAAAGTCAATTTTTGGCGAATATGAGTCATGAACTGCGTACACCTCTAAATGCCATCTTGGGTTATACTGAAATGTTAGAAGATACGGTAACTGAATTAGAGCAAGATGATTATTTGGTCGATTTAAATAAAATAAAGAAATCAGGCTATCATTTGTTAGATATGATTAATGAAGTATTGGATTTTTCTAAACTTGATAATAGTGAAATACTCACCAGTTTAGTTGAATTTGAGTTGCAACATTTATTAGATAATATTATTGAGACTGTCAAGCCATTAATTGAAGAAACGTATAATGAATTTAAGTATCAACCTATTGATTTTTTAGGAAAAATAGAATCAGATAAGGCTAAATTACATCAAATATTATTAACGTTATTGACCAATGCCGCTAAATTTACTGAAAAAGGAACAGTAGAATTGCGTGTAGAAAGACTGCGCGAACAGGTTATTTTTAAGGTTATCGATAATGGTATTGGGATGACAGAAAAACAAAAACAAGAAATATTTTTACCATTTACGCAAGCTGATAATTCTTCAACACGCCGTTATGATGGCTGTGGATTAGGCTTAACGGTCAGTCATCGTTTGGCTAAAGTTTTGGGTGGCAAACTAGAAGTTGAAACACGCTTGAATGAAGGGAGTACCTTTATTTTATCTTTGCCTATTTTTGCACCCAAATAATTGTCAATTTTAATTTATTTATACCCCTATCATTAAAATCAAGACTATTTTAAATATTAATGTTAATTATCCAAGCTGTTAATTACAAAGTAAATTTTGTCTTAATGCTATGTCGTTAGGTAAACTTTATACACTTTTGCTTCACGTTTTTGTCATAGAAGTTTATTATATTTAGGGATTACTTATCACAAGGAGAATTAAGTGAATAGCCTAGAACTGTTTTATGTAGGCATCATCGCTGGGATAATTGGTATTATCATGGCGTATGTTGATGCAAAACGTGTTGAAAAATATGGTATTTCTAACAGTAGAGTCCAAGAACTTACTGACGCAATTCGTGAAGGTGCAATGGCATTTTTAAATGCTGAATATCGTATCTTGGTTTTGTTTGTTATGGCTGTTGCTATTTTACTTTTCTTATTTATGCCTGATAAATTAGTGGCAGTTGCTTTTGTTATTGGGGCAATTACTTCTGCGGTTTCAGGTAATATCGGAATGCGTATGGCAACCCATGCGAATGGTAGAACTGCGATTGCTGCACAAGAAGGAGGTTTAGCAAGAGCGTTAGATGTTGCCTTCTCAGGTGGTGCTGTCATGGGAATGATCGTTGCTGGTTTAGGTTTACTTGGTGTTGCAGGTTTATTCCTTGCTTTTTACTACTATTTTGATGGCAATATTATAACTACAATCAGTGTCTTAACAGGTTTTGGAATGGGTGCATCTTCTATCGCTTTATTTGCGCGTGTGGGTGGTGGTATTTATACCAAAGCTGCTGATGTTGGTGCAGATATTGTCGGTAAAATTGAAAAAGATATTCCCGAAGATGATCCTCGTAATCCAGCTACAATTGCTGATAATGTTGGTGATAATGTCGGTGATGTGGCAGGTTTAGGAGCGGATTTATTTGAATCTTATGTCGGTTCTATTATCGCAACAATGATTTTAGGGATTACGGCTGCTGAAATGTTAAATGGTGGTTCAGCAGGTCAGTTATGTTATATCGTTGCACCTATATTGATTGCGGCTGTTGGTATTGTAGCGAGTATCGTTGCCATTTTAACAGTGCGTACTAATGACCCTGAAAAAGTGTATTCTAAATTGGAAAATGGTACCCGTATCGCAGGTATTTTATCTTTAACTGGTGCATTTGGTGTTGTTTACTACTTAGATTTAGATATGGGTGTATTTTGGTCAATTTTAACGGGTGTTGTTGGCGGTTTGATTATCGCTTTTGAAACGGGTTATTACACTGAAAAACATCGTCGTCCTGTTAATAGTATTGCGGATGCTGCTAAAACTGGTCCTGCAACCACTATTATTCAAGGTTTGGCAATAGGTATGGAATCAACCGTAACGCCCGTTGTTGTTATTGGTGCTGCTATTATTCTTTCTTACAATTTTGCTGATTTATATGGTATTGCGATTTCAGCAGTGGGTATGTTATCAATTACAGGTATTGTCGTTGCGGTCGATTCTTATGGACCAATTGCTGATAATGCAGGTGGTATTTCTGAAATGGCAAAATTACCGCCAGAAGTTCGTGAAATTACGGATGAATTAGATGCAGTGGGTAATACAACAGCAGCTATTGGTAAAGGTTTTGCGATTGGTTCAGCTGCATTAACGGCATTATCTTTATTCGTAGCGTATAAAACAGCCGTTGAACGTCAAGCGCAAGAAGTCATTACCGCAACAGAACAAGGTGGTCATTTTGTCTCTGAGCATGTCAAATCATTGGTTGATTTCAATATTGATGTCACTGATCCAACTGTCATTGTTGGTTTATTCTTAGGTGGTATGTTAACGTTCTTATTTACTTCTTTAACCATGCGTGCAGTGGGTCGTGCAGCAATGCAAATGGTAGAGGAAGTGAGACGACAATTTAGAGAAATTGATGGTTTAATGGAAGGCACTGCTAAACCACAACACAAAGAATGTGTAGAAATTTCTACTAATGCTGCGTTAAAAGAAATGATTTTACCTGGTATTTTAGCCGTTGCTGTACCTGTATTTGTAGGCTTATTTGATCCTAGAGCATTAGGTGGATTATTAGCAGGTGCATTAGTCACAGGTATTTTGATGGCAATCATGATGGCAAATGCAGGGGGTGCTTGGGATAACGCTAAGAAACAAATTGAAGGCGGTTATCAAGGTGATGGTAAAGGTTCAGAACGTCATAAAGCGGCAGTTGTCGGTGATATGGT
>Ga0180430_10003660_pt1 | contig 13221 bp, 12 predicted proteins | sample SS_ome_9_FD_132999 | JGI IMG/M metagenome (GOLD analysis project Ga0180430, IMG submission 132999) | Hypersaline lake sediment archaeal communities from the Salton Sea, California, USA - SS_1_S_2 metaG | ecosystem: Environmental > Aquatic > Non-marine Saline and Alkaline > Hypersaline >... | reverse complement strand
TTCCAGGGCTTTCTCCAGCACCCTGGTGTCATCGCACTCACTCAGGTTCTTCAGCACTGAGCTTTGCCCGGATAAAGCCCGTATTATCAGCATCCTGTTGGAGATGCTTTTCGACGAAGGGAGATGAATGCTTTCCTGTACCACACCGGAAGGTGCAGAGATGACATATTTCATACTTCAAAGATAATAAATAGCCTATATTGGTCCCCGCAATAAAAAGGAACTGAAAAACGAGCCTGATGAAGATAGATTTTGAAGACACCCGAACCGCTTTCAGTATTAAATCTGATCGTGACCTTCGCCGTGCCTATGCATTGTTCACCCTGATTTCCTTCCCCATTTTGGTGAAAATTGGTAATCCCGTGATTAAGGTCCTTTCGGCCCTTAGGATCCCCATCGGCTGGATAGTGAAACCCACTGCTTTTAAGCATTTCGTGGGAGGATCGACCCTGGAAGAATGTAAGCCTGCAGTAGATAAACTGAAAACAGCCAATGTATACTCCATCCTGGACTATTCGGTGGAGGGGAAAGAAACAGAAAAGGCCATCAATGCAGCGCTGGAAGAAACTCTGAGGGCTGTGAGGAATGCAGGAAAAAATCCGGATATTCCATTTGCCGTATTCAAACCCACTGCTTTTGGGAGTCATAAGGCGCTTGAAATTCTCAGCGGATGTGAAAAGCCTTCCCCCGAGATCAAGGAGGAGGGAGAGAAGTTCCGTGAACGCATCAACACCCTGTGCAAGACTGCATATGAGAATGATATCCCCATCATGATCGATGCGGAAGACACCTATATTCAGAATTTCATCGATAAGGTGGTTATGGATATGATGCGACTGTACAATAAAGAGAAATGCATTGTTTTTAATACCTACCAGATGTACCGACACGACCGGATCCCCATCCTGGAAAAGGATATTCAGGATGCGCGAAAGGAGAAGTTCTTTTTAGGGGCCAAATTCGTTCGTGGTGCATACATGGAAAGGGAAAGAGCCCGTGCAGCCAGAATGGGCTATGAAGATCCCATACAGCCTGACAAAGAAGCCTCCGACCGCGATTATAACCTGGGACTGAAAATTGCACTGGATAACGTGGATATGGTTTCCATTTTCAACGGAACCCATAACGAATACAGCAGCAAGTACCTGGCAGAGCTGATGGTGGAGAGAAAAATGGATCCGGCCGACAAGCGCATCTGGTTCTCCCAACTCTATGGCATGAGTGAGCACATCTCCTTCAATTTGTCCGCCGCTGGTTTTAATGTGGCAAAATATGTACCTTACGGTCCGGTTAGGTTTGTACTACCCTACCTGATGCGTAGAGTGGAAGAAAACACCTCAGTTAAAGGGCAAACCGGCCGCGAGCTTTCATTGCTCAAGAAAGAACGGCAACGGAGAAAAAATGAAAATAGATAACCAGAGAAACACCTACCGTATCTGGCTCAGCCGGCTGGCAACGACCATCGTTTTTGCCCTGCTTATTCTGCTATTGGTATTTGTCTCATGGTTCGATAACCCGGAATCAAGCATTACCAAGTACCACCTGGTCATTTTCATATCCATCGTATACCTGGCCATCAACTGGCTGAATTATATGAAGCGCCCCTATTATGTTTCATACAGCGATCAGGGGGAAATGATTGTGGTGAGGTATTACCCCGTTAGCATGTTCACCAGCCGGAAAAACTCCATCGAGATCCCCAAACAGCAGTTTGCGGGATTCGACTTAAAGCCTTTCTTCTTCAAAAGTCAGCACTACCTGTTCCTGAAACAGAATTTTCGAGGAAAGGTTGCAGCCTACCCACGCATCAGCCTTTCGGCCTTGGACAAGGAGGACAGGGAAAACATGCTGCAATCCCTGGGCAAATATGTGTCCAAGGCATAGCTAGTTTACCACAATATGTATGGAAGGCCAGGAATTGATCCCGTCCGCAGGGGTCTTATCCACCTTTGGTTGAATATTCCCATCTGAATCGGTGGACCTGGATCGCAGTACGTAGCTCCCTTTGGTCTCGGGCACAAAAGTACACTCCCAGAAAACCCATACATGGTCCTGGTCGAGGCTCTGGCGGATGCTTGTTTGAATCCAGCTGGCTTCATCATCTGGTGTCACTTCCACAGAAGCGATTCTCCTGGCTCCAAAGGCCGCTCCCCCGATCTTCACGGTATCGCCCAGTGTGTATTGTGCACGGTTGGGCGGGAAAAAGATCTTGCTGTCAATGCTCATGGCTGAGTCAGACTTCCAGCCCGATCCGCTCCAGAAATCTTCAGGTCCCCCAGCCAGCACCTCTATGGCCGTAACCCAGCCAGGATGGCGGACTCCGTATAATCCCGGGTTAATGATTCGCAGGGGATATCCATAGCGTTCCGGCAGGTCTTCGTCGTTCATAAAGAGGGCTCCCAATACATCCCCTTCCCTGAGTTCTTCCAGCGTATTATAGGTGAAGTAGCCGTCGGCACTGATATATTTTACGGTTTGTGCCGAATCTGCGACTCCCAGGTTTTCCAGGAAGTCAATTAAGCTGAAGCCCCTCCATTCTGCGGTAGCCAGAAGTGGCCCGTTGATTGAGTTCCCGATACACTCGGTGGTGAGGGTGATCTTCTCCAGGTCCAGAGCCTGCAGTTCTGAAAGGGTAAATTCTCCCGGATTCTTCACTGCTCCCGAAATGCTGAGACGGTATGCTATCCGATCGATGGATGGGATTAGCCCAATACGGGTATCAATATACTTGGTGTTGGGAGAGATAAAGTCGGGGAAAACGGCCGTGGGATCAGGGCCTTCCGGAACCTCCTTTTCTACCGACTCTGTTTCACAGGCCTTCACCCATAAAATGAAAGTTACGAAAGCTAAAACGTATGTCAGTGAAAGAAGCCTCATGGAATATATATAACCAAGAGGCCGGGTGAATTGTTTTTGGGTAAGCCGTCCCTTATTTCAGCTGATCAGGTATATATGACCATCTCCCTTTCGGCATCCCAACCCATTCCCTTTACATAGGTATTGTAAAGTCCGGGCTGAGAGAAACCATCCCAAACCAGCTCATGTTTGCCGGGTTCCAGATCTTCAGCCTCCATGCGCCAGACTATTTCACCGTCACGGTTCAGGATATCCACATACACATCGCCCTGTTCCGGAACTGAAAGCTCCATCACCACCTCGTCCCTGGCATTTGTGCCAAGCGCACGTATGGAGGGAGGATCGGGCTTTGCAATAATTCCCGTGCTTTTCCACGAAGCATAATCGAAGGGTTCATCACACATGTGATATTTATCTTCGTCGAAACCGTAGGTGTTTCTTCTGAGATAAGCAGTCAGAAGTGGGGTTCTCTTAAACGAGTCAAGCTTCACCTTTGTCGCCTTGCCATCTTCCCAGAGATATACAGGAATATCGAAGGGATCAAGCACATCTGAAAGACCACGTTCAAGGCCAATATGGAAAAGCCCGAAATTCCCTGGTTCATGTCCTGCAAGCCAGTGTTCTATGATGTCTACCCTGAAAGCATCAAGCCCGAAAATCACCTGATTGCTCATATAGGTTTTACCTTTTCGATTATGAGGTCCCCTTCCAAAACCATCGCCGTCCAGGCTATAGGTACCTTCAATAATATTTATTCCGGTGGGGGTTACGCTGTAAGAATCAAGCATGCGCTGAACCCACTGCTCCATAAATATACCACCGGTGTAAGGTGGAATGTCCATCAGGCTGTCCCATCGCGGAATGCCGGCTTCCACATGTTGCAGATGAAGCTCCTGGATCCTGTCCATATAATCGGGCTGGAAAAACTGATGATAGCGTTTATCGTAGGATTTAAACACATTCAGATGACCACCGCAGAACTGATGGAATTTACGACCTGCGATCCCCTGCAGGTTTTTAATGGCTCCGGTGAGACCCATCCGGTGCGTCTTGAATTTGGCTATGTTTATGAGGAAGGTGTCGGGAGCATTCATGGGGGCCATAAATCCCACCTTCTTAAAAACAACGCCGTCCACTTCCTTGAATACGATGTCATCGGATTCCAATTCCCAATAATTCTTGGAAGATAAATCCTTCAGATCGAAATTGTTCCTTTCCGCCATAGCGGTGTAACCGGTATCATCCCAGAACTGTGGGCAGGCACATTCTCTCAGGGAGAATTCCTGGGGCCCGGTATCCTTTACCCCCTTTAAAAATCCTTCCACATAGTTAAGATCCGTGGTGATGCCCATCTTGGATTCAGGATCAGATCCGGGTCTGCCCATACATGTCCAGTTGGGCTTACAATTAATCCTCGTAGAATTTAGATATCCTTTCCCCCGGGAGGTTTTGACAAACATCTCGCTGGCAAGCTTATATGCAGCATCATAAATGGGCTTTGCATCCGTTTTCTTTTCTGCCGATGTGAGATTTATAAAAACCGCTTCTGGATGCTCCTTAATAAAGGGGTGAAGGTCAAAACCGTCTCTTTTTGCTGATCCACTTTGTGCCAGGCTTGTATAACCGGGTCCCACCAGTCCGGCAATGCCTGCAGCGGAGGATACCTTTATGAAGTCGCGTCGTTTCATTATTTTCCAGGATAGTATGGTAAATATACAAATCTTATACTTGGATTGAGTTTATACTAAGGCAAAGCTTTCGTATATTGTGAGTAATCCAAAATTTTCCTTATAACCAAGCATTGACCCTAGCATGACTTACCTTCGTAAATCCGGAACTACCCGGACAGCCGTCCTAATTATTAATATGGTCTTATTTTCAACGGCTGGAAACCTGACTTTCGGTCAGGATACCATAAACTCAGCTGACAATAATTTAAGTGGGGACCACATTAGCGTGAAGAATGTGAATTCCATTGTGGTGGATCGTGACAATATCAAATGGTTCAGTACCGATGTGGGTATCGTAAGTTTCGACGGTAAGACCTGGAAAGCCCATAAGGACATTAAGAATATACCCACGCAGAACCTGAACAGTCTCACTTATGTGGCTCATTCTGAGAGTGCGGAACTCTGGATTTCTTCTTCCGATGGTGCTACCGTAACCAGGCTGCCCATGAATGAGCAAAGTGAAGCCCTTACCTACAATACCGAAAACGCATCCCTTAGCAGTCAGAATGTGCTGGGTATTGCAGCAGGCCTGGACAGTACACGCTGGATCGGAACTGATAAGGGTGTGGCTGCCCTGAGCAATGAAAAATGGCTGACACCAGATTACGCCATGTATTATACCGAACGGATGTTCACCGAATACCCGATCACATCCATGGCCACCAACCTTAAAGGTGACACTCTTTATATTGCCACTGAAGGTATAGGAATAGCGCGGGTTTACCGCGATAATCTGGATGGTATTTCCGGCGCCTCTGTATATGCACAATGGGGACCCATTGAGCTGCCTTCAGACTATGTGTTGTGCATCTATATTGCGCCCGATGGCACAAAATGGTTTGGAACGGAAGAGGGCGCTGCCCGGCACTGGGGTAACAATACACTGGATAACTGGACGGCTTTTACCACCGAAAATGGCCTTGTGGACAACTTCGTTCAGGCAATTGGCGGTGACCTGGAGGGAAATATCTGGTTTGGCACCCAGGCCGGAATCTCTGTGTTTTCGGGATCATCATGGACCAGCTATACCACAGACGACGGACTGCTCAGCTTGCAGATACTTTCCATAGCCACCGACCTGAACGGGGTGGTCTGGATCGGCACAGATTTGGGAATCAGCTCCTTCGAAAAAGGGAATTTTACTTCTTATTGATCCGTATCGGGGATCGATATTCAGGGCTGCTGTCACATCAAGCCATAAAAGGCTATGTCTCGGCAGGACTTGAACGATCTGCTTTACCTGATTGCGCTGACCATGGTTCCTTCCATCGGACCGGTCAGGGCTAAAAAACTGCTACGGGAAATCGGTTCGGGCAGGGGTATTTTCCGTGAAAAGAAGGAAATATTACATCACATCAGGGGTGTGGGGCCGCAAACCTCCAAAGCTCTTCATACTACTGCGCTGCTCATGCAAGCTGAAAGGGAACTGGAATTCCTGAGCAAACATCGTATTGAAGCTTTATACTTCGAGGATCCCGAGTATCCCGATCGCCTGAAACAATGTCCTGATGCTCCCATCCTTCTCTACAGACGGGGTAAGGAGAACCTGAATCCTTCCAGATCGATCAGCGTGGTAGGAACCCGTCGCGCCAGCTCCTATGGAAGAGATCTATGCCATAGCATTGTGCTGGATCTGAGTAAACAGATTGAAGATTTACATATCGTAAGTGGACTGGCTTTCGGCATTGACGTGATTGCCCACCGTGCTGCGCTGGAGGCAGGGATCCCCACAGTGGCGGTACTCGGACATGGACTTTCCACACTCTACCCTGCGGCTCACAGGGACGCAGCCAGGAGGATTAGCCTTCAAGGGGCTCTGGTCACTGATTTTCATTCAGGAATGGGTCCTGAAAGAAATAATTTCCTGAGACGGAACCGGATCATTGCAGGTATGTCTGATGCCACCCTTGTGGTTGAATCCGCAGCATCGGGAGGCTCTCTGATCACAGCCAACTTGGCTCAATCCTACCACAGGGATGTTCTGGCCGTGCCCGGACGAACCATGGATCCCAGATCCAGGGGATGCAACAGGCTCATTCGAAACCAGGTAGCCGCCCTGGTGGAATCGGCAGAGGATGTCTTATACCACCTGAACTGGGATGCAAAAGCAGAACAGCAGGAATTCTCTTTTTCCCCTGAAATTCAGACCACCTTGGAGGAAACAAAACTTTTGGAGTTGATTCAGCTCCATAAGCCGGTAGGGCCCGGCGATCTAAGCGTCCAATCGGGACTTCCCATCCATGTGGTCATGGCCCTTTTAACCGAAATGGAACTAAAGCAATGGATTTCTCAGGAAGCTGGCAATCTCTATCGCCCGCGCAATCCTCAATCCTAACTCATACCCCATCCGATTCCATGTTGTTTGACAATGTTTAATGACATACACACAGTATGATAAAGGGCATACACAACTGAACGAAATAATTTTAGATTTACGGACATTAGTAACCATTAAACTTCCGACATGGATCCAAAAGTTGAACAATTCATGGCCCGCATCAAGGCCAAAAACCCGTCAGAACCAGAATTTCACCAGGCAGTCCACGAAGTGGCTGAGTCACTGATCCCTTTTATCGAGGAGAATCCCAAGTACAAACATGCCAAGATTCTTGAAAGAATCGCAGAACCCGAAAGAGTAATCATCTTCAGGGTTCCCTGGCTCAATGATAAGGGTGAGGTGGAGATCAACAGGGGATACAGGATAGAAATGAACTCGGCCATTGGCCCCTATAAGGGAGGACTGAGGTTCCACCCTACCGTAAATCTGGGAATCCTGAAATTCCTGGCCTTTGAACAAGTATTAAAAAATAGCCTTACCACCCTGCCCATGGGAGGTGGAAAAGGAGGATCTGATTTTGATCCCAAGGGCAAGTCCGATAATGAGGTAATGAGATTCTGTCAGAGTTTTATGACTGAATTAAACAGGCACATCGGTCCCAACACCGACGTACCTGCTGGCGACATTGGAGTCGGCGGACGTGAAATCGGTTTCCTTTTCGGACAATACAAGCGCATTAAAAACGAGTTTACGGGTGTACTTACCGGTAAAGGATTGGAGTGGGGAGGAAGTTTAATCAGACCCGAAGCCACAGGCTATGGTGCGGTATATTTTGCCCAGGAAATGCTAAAAGAACAAGGGGATTCTCTGGAAGGGAAAATTGCCACAGTCTCGGGTTCCGGAAACGTGGCCCAATTTGCCGTTCAAAAGCTTACAGAATTGGGAGGTAAAGCTGTGACCCTTTCAGACTCGGGGGGCAGCATTTACGATCCAGCAGGTATCGATGCAGAAAAACTTGCCTGGGTAATGGAACTGAAGAACATTCGCAGAGGCCGGATCAAAGAGTATGCTGAAAAATTTGGATGCGAGTATTTCGAAGGGAAACGTCCCTGGGGTGTGAAATGTGATGTGGCACTTCCATCTGCAACGGAAAATGAAATTGATAAAAATGATGCGGAGACACTGATCAAAAATGGTTGTAGGGTGATAAGTGAGGGAGCCAACATGCCTTCTACTCCGGAAGCCATTGAGGTTTATATGGAAGCCCGGATACTTTATGGTCCAGGGAAAGCTGCCAATGCTGGAGGTGTGGCAGTATCCGGATTGGAAATGACTCAGAACAGCATGAGACTTCCATGGTCCAGAGAGGAAGTGGACAGCCGCCTTCAGGAGATCATGAAGAACATACATCAGACCTGTGTGGACCACGGCAAGGAGTCCGATGGTTACGTGAATTACGTGAACGGAGCCAATGTGGGAGGTTTTGTGAAAGTTGCTGATGCCATGCTGGCACAGGGAGTGGTTTAAGCCGGTCTGCATTTTCGTTAAGGACGCGGAGGAGTAGTTTGCAGGGTATTTAGATTTCGGGATTATCCCGGTTTAAATACCCTGTTTTTTTATTCGGTGATTCCCGACGATGTTGTATGTTTGTAGCCGCAAAAATGTTTATCGACTCACATACTCACCTTTACCTCGATGCCTTTGACGAAGATCGGGACCAAATGATCCAACGAGCCCTTGAGGCCGGCGTGAACCGTTTACTTTTACCCAACATCGACAGCCAGACTATAGCTGCTGTCTTTTCTCTGGCGAGGAATTTTCCATCTCACTGTTTCCCCATGATGGGATTGCATCCTACCTCCGTAAAGGAAAACTACCTGGAAGAACTAAAGCTCATAGAAAAACAACTTGATCCTGAGAAAATTATCGCCATCGGCGAAACAGGGATCGATCTATACTGGGATAAGAGCTTCCTGCCTCAGCAAGAAGAGGTTTTTCATACCCAGATTGGCTGGGCCCAAGATCTGGATCTGCCCCTGGTTATACACGCGAGAGATTCCTTCCCGGAGATATTTAAGGCTCTCGACAGGGCCGGAGGCCCCGGACTAAGGGGAGTGTTTCATAGTTTTACCGGAACCCTTGAGGACTTAAAGCGTGCCCTCTCCTATGATTTTATGATTGGGATCAACGGAATAGTCACCTTTAAGAATTCAGGCCTGGCTGAAGTTGTTGAATCCATACCCCTGGAAAGAATCCTACTGGAAACAGATGCTCCCTTTCTGGCACCACATCCCTACCGGGGGAGACGAAACGAAAGCAGTTATCTGATCCAAATTGCAGCAAAAGTGGCAGATATTTATGATTTGAACCTGGAAGAATTGGCCCGTATTACCACCGCTAATGCAGAAAAATTATTCCGACTGACGTCCAGATATGCCAGCTCATAGTCCTTCCATATTATTAATATATACCGGCGGCACCATCGGCATGTTCAAAGATCCGGAAAAGGGATCCTTAAAGCCTTTCGATTTCACCAAGATCTGGAAACTGATCCCGGAAATCAAGGGGCTGGGCTACAACATTGAATCCTACAGCTTCGATCCTCCAATAGATTCTTCAGAAATTGAACCATCCATTTGGATCCGGATTGCAGAGATCATAGAAGAAAACTACCACAAATTTGATGGCTTTGTGGTACTTCATGGTACAGATACCATGGCCTATTCTGCCTCCGCTCTCAGCTTTATGCTGGAACACCTGAGCAAACCGATCATATTCACAGGTGCACAGTTGCCCCTGGGTGAGCTCAGGACCGACGGCAAAGAAAATCTGATCACTTCCCTGGTGATTGCGGCAGCTAAAGAGAACGACCTCCCCATTGTCCCGGAAGTCTGTATTTATTTCGAGAGCAAGCTCTCCCGTGGAAACAGAACCACCAAGTTCAGTGCCGAGCATTTTAATGCCTTCCAGTCGGCCAATTACCCCTACCTGGCCAAAGCCGGTGTGCATTTGAATTATAGTCGCGAGTACATAAGCTACCCGGGTGAAGTCAGAGAATTGGTGGTGCATAAGAAATTTAACAGACACATCGCCATTCTTAAGCTTTTCCCGGGCATGAGCCCTGAATACGTAGATGCAGTATTGGGATATAAGAACCTGAAAGGGCTCATCATGGAAAGCTATGGGGCAGGAAACGCACCCACAGATCCCTGGTTTCTGGACAGAATTCAAAAAGCTGCCCAGGGAAATATCATCATTCTCAACGTAAGCCAGTGCAATCGTGGAAGTGTGGAAATGGGATTATACGAAACCAGTCGGAAACTTCTAAATGCGGGAGTGATAAGCGGTTACGATATCACCACCGAAGCAGCAAGTACCAAACTCATGGTCCTGCTCGGACAAAATCTGAACAACGAAGAGGTTAAAATGCTTTTAAATAAATCACTAAGGGGAGAAATCACTCTACCATGAGTGTTAGTATTAATATTTTTTTGTATTTTTCGCCGCAAATTTCTCCTGAGTGGAATGTGTATAAACAAGCAGGAGCAGTTCTTACAAAATTCTGAAGACTAGTGGGTTTGAGTGATAAGCCATGCTAGCAAAATTTACTGGAGAGGTGCAGGAGTGGTTGAACTGGCACGCCTGGAAAGCGTGTGTACCCCGCAAGGGTACCGAGGGTTCGAATCCCTCTCTCTCCGCAATGGTTTCCACCATGGTTTATTTTTTAAGGAATAAGCCTTATGTTTGTAGTGGTAGATTAAATATCTTTCCACTCGAACAGTAAAATTTATTATATTGCTTAAAAAGAAATATTTACGTTAAATCACAAAGTAAAACAAACAAACAACACCATGAAAAAATTATTTGCATTGATAGCCGTATTCGGGATGCTTTTTATGGGAGCATCGATCTTTGCACAGGACGAAACAACAGAAGCTCCTGCTGCTGAAGATGCCACAGAAGTTGCGGAAGAAGTACCAGTACAAGATGTAACTGTACCTGCTGATACTGATGCCGAAGAAGAAGGTGGAATTGCCGTATTGCATACCACTCTTAAGACAAAATTTATTGAAGGGGGCGCCGGATTTATGGGTGCTGTACTTTTAACTTTGATCTTCGGTTTGGCTTTGGCCTTTGAAAGGGTAATATACCTGAATCTGGCCTCCACCAATACTGACAAACTCCTTACTGCAGTGGAGGACGCTCTGCAGAATGGTGGTGTTGAAGCCGCCAAGGAAGTTTGCCGTGAAACCCGCGGACCAGTGGCCAGTATTTTCTTCCAGGGACTTGACCGAGTGGAAGAAGGCATTGATGTGGTTGAAAAATCCGTAGTATCCTATGGTAGTGTTCAAATGGGTCTTATGGAGAAAAATATGAGCTGGATTTCATTGTTTATCGCCATTGCTCCCATGCTTGGTTTCATGGGTACAGTAATTGGTATGATCGACGCATTTGACCAGATCCAGCAGCAGGGAGATATGTCTCCAACCGTTGTGGCCGGTGGTATTAAAATTGCCCTTATTACCACAGTTACCGGTCTGATGGTGGCTATCATCCTTCAGATTTTCTACAATTACCTTGTGTCACAGATTGACGGAATTGTCAATAAGATGGAAGATGCTTCTATCTCACTCGTAGACATGCTGGTAAAACATAATCTTAAAAAATAAGAAGCTATGGCTTTTTCAAAAATAACACGAATCATATTGTACGTGGTGGCAGGTCTCTCCCTACTGGTGGTTCTGTTCTTCTACATTGGTCCCAAAACCGTCGATGATTATGACGCCCTGGTTGACCGAGTGGATGAAGCACTGAATCCGGTAGATCTGACTCCTATGGCTCCCATGCCTGTCATTGACACCACGCTGACAGACTCTGCAGCCATTGCTGAAAACCTTGCGGCCGTTGAGAGGGCACAGGAAGAAAGGAATGCTGCTCCTGTAGTTGTTGAAACCAAAAGCGTTGGTGAAGTGACTTCAGGCTGGGAATATCTCTTGTATTTCCGTACCGATATTGCTCTGATTTGGGCTTATCTGCTTGTTCTGATCACGTTGATCGCATCCATTGTGTTCCCGCTTATTGCTGTGATTTCAAATCCAAAAGCACTTATAAGACTACTGTCTGTATTGGCAGGAGCTGCCGTGCTGGTGGTCATTGCATGGCTGGTATCGAAAGATACACCAATTGATATCATTGGGTACACAAAAACAGACAACAGTGATCCGGCCACACTTAAGATGATAGACACTGTCTTGTTTGTGACCTATATGCTGTTTGGAATAGCCCTGGCATCCATACTCTATGCCATAATTTCAAGGGCATTCAAGTAAGAATCATTAGAAAAATAGAAACCGATGGCATCAAGAGAAACACCGGAAGTTAATGGAGGATCACTGGCAGATATTGCCTTCCTCCTGTTAATATTCTTCCTGGTTACCACCACCATGGACACCGACACCGGAATTACCAGGCTATTACCGCCTGAGCCTGAAGACAATCAGGAAACAGAGGTGAAGGTGAACCAAAGAAATGTGCTGGTGGTTCTTCTCAACCGAAGCGATCTGCTAATGGTGGGTGGTGAAGTGATGGACCGTCTGGCTCTGAAAGAAGAGACCATGCAGTTCTTCACCAATCCCAATGACGATCCAACCTTGCCAGAAAAGGAAGAGCAAGAGGTGCAATTTCCTCCGGGAAGTTCCTCTCTTCTTCCACCTGACGGTGTCTGGACTGGAATGGTCTCCAAAGGGGTTATCTCCCTTCAGAACGACCGCTCCACCACCTACGGTAAGTATCTGCAGGTGCAGAACGAACTGGTAGCAGCGGTGAATACGTTGAGAAATGACTTCTGTAAACTCTACTTCGATAAGGAATATGATGAGCTTAATACCAACAAACCTATCGAAGAAGAAATACAGGCAGGCATCCGGAAGATTTATAAGATGAATATATCCGAATCTGAACCTAAAAGTATAGGAGGACGTAACTAATGTCTAAATTCAGAAAAAGCAGTGGTAAAGGTCTTCAGAAGATCAACACCTCCTCCTTACCTGACATTGTTTTCATGCTCTTGTTCTTTTTCATGGTGGCAACAACGATGCGGGAAACCGAGGTAAAGGTTAGGGTTAAGGTTCCTGAAGCAACCGAGGTGAAGAAGCTTGAGAAGAAGTCACTGGTGAGTTACATATACATTGGCCGGCCTGTTGCTCAGGTGGCCAGGATGTATGGTACCGAGCCATTGATTCAGCTCAACGACAAACTGGTCAGTGATGAAGGAATTCCCTATGAGTCCATCCAGGATTTTGTGCTCTTTGAGAGAGAAAAACTGGATGAGGCCGATAAGAATAAGATGGTCATGTC
>Ga0180430_10003659_pt1 | contig 13223 bp, 11 predicted proteins | sample SS_ome_9_FD_132999 | JGI IMG/M metagenome (GOLD analysis project Ga0180430, IMG submission 132999) | Hypersaline lake sediment archaeal communities from the Salton Sea, California, USA - SS_1_S_2 metaG | ecosystem: Environmental > Aquatic > Non-marine Saline and Alkaline > Hypersaline >... | reverse complement strand
GCGATGCCGAGCGCCTCGAGCACCGGCAGCTGGTAGCGCCGGAAGCCGTTGGTGGTGGCCACCAGCCCGAAGCCGGCATCGACCAGTCGATCCAGCGTCGCCAGGGCGCGGTCGAGCAGCCAGATCGTCTCGGGGACGGCGCAGTAGTGGCCGACGAGGCCCGCCACGTCGGGCACCGGGTCGGCACCGAAACCCCGCGCAACCTCGCTGAAGATGACGTCCCAGTCGTAGGCGGCGGCCAGGTCGCCGCGGTTCATGCGCACGGCGACGGCCGCGGACACCGCGTCGTGGATGCGGCGATCGGCCTCCTCCTGCTCGAGGCCGCGGAGTTCGACGCCCGCCCGCACGTGCGCGCGCAGGTGGGGACCGACGCCGCGCTTGAACGGGTTCTGGATGAGAACGCCGTCGAGATCGAAGCTGACGACGGATCTCACCCCTTCACCGCCCCCACCGTCACCCCGCGCAGGAAGTAACGCTGGAAGGCGAAGAACACCAGGATCACGGGCGCCGCGGCGATCACCGCGCCGGCCATGTGCAGCGCGTAGAAGAGCGGCACCTCCTCGCGGACCAGCGCCAGCCCGACCTGCAGCGTGCGCATCTCGGCCGAGCGGGTGACCACCAGCGGCCACACGAACACGTTCCAGGTGTTGACGAAGGTGATGATCCCGAGGAACGCCAGGCCCGCGCGGATGAGCGGCAGCACGACCAGCGTGTAGATCTGGAACTCGTTGGCGCCGTCGATGCGCGCCGAATCCATCAGCTCCGTCGGCAGCGTCTGGATGAACTGCTTCATGAGGAACACGGCGAAGGGGCTGGCGAGCAGCGGTACGACCAGGCCCGCGTGGGTGTCGACCAGGCCCATGCGCGACACCAGGATGAAGAGCGGCACGAGGATGACCTCGAACGGCAGCATCATGGCCACGATGTGCAACCAGAACAGCGGCCGCGACCCCTTGAAGGGGATCTTGGCGAAGGCGTAGCCGGCCATGCTGCCGAGCACCAGCGTCGCGAGCGTGAGCACGACCGCCATGAAGGTCGAGTTCGCCACCCAGTTCCAGAAGTGTCTGCGCTGCACGATCTCCTGCAGGTTGCGCAGGGTGGGATCCGCGGGGAACAGGTCCGGCGGGAACTTCGCCGTCATGCCGGTGGGCGTGATCGCGGTGACGACCATCCAATACATGGGCACGCTGATCGCCACGGCCAGCGCGACCAGGATGCCGAGCCCGAGGAACGACCCGAACGGGCCCGGCGGCATGGGGTGGTCCGGATCGAACAACCGGCCCCGCGTGAGGCGTCGCCACATGAGCGCGAGGTCCACGTCAGTACTCCACGTCGCGGCCCAACCAGCGGAACTGGATCGCCGCCAGCACCATGGTGATGGCGAACAGCACGATCGCCTGGGCCGAAGCGTAGCCGAGGTCGAAGCGCTGGAAGGCGGTGGTGTAGATGCGGTAGACCACCGTGGTGGTCGCGAACTGCGGACCGCCCTGGGTCATGACGTAGACGCTCTCGAACACCTGGAACGTGTTGATCGTGCCCGTAACCACCAGGTACAGCAGCGTCGGCTGGATGAGCGGCACGACCACCTGGCCGAACACCCGCCCGCGCGAGGCGCCGTCGAGGATGGCGACCTCGTAGAGGTCGCGCGGGATGCGGCTCATCGCGGCGGAGAGGAGCACGATGCTGGAGCCACCACCCATGATGATCTGCATCGCCATCAGCGACGGCAGCGCCGTGCGCGTGCTCCCCAGCCAACTCACGGGCTCCAGCCCGAACAGCGCGATGAACGCGTTGAGGAGGCCGAACGACGGGTTGAAGATCCACAGCCAGATCAGCGAGATGATGATCGACGAGGTGACGCCCGGCAGGTAGAACGCCGACTTGAAGAACGTCTGCCAGCCCTTGGCCAGCGGGTCGATGAGATAGGCGATCAGCAGGGCCTTGCCGAGCCAGAAGGTCACCACCACGGCGGTGAAGACCGTGGTGTTGCGGAGCGCCCGGCCGAAGAGCTCGTCGCGGAACACCCGCTCGAAGTTGTCGAGGCCGACCCACGTCACGCGCATGGGCCGGTAGTCGAGGAACGCGAGCACCACCGCGAAGGCGACGGGGAGCAGGACGAAGAGGGCGAAGACGATGAGGTGCGGGGCGACGAAGAACCAGCCCCACAGGTCACGGCGTGGGCCCCGCCCCCGGCGCGTGCGCGGGGGGCGGGGCGTCGCCGTCGCCGTGGCGGGCGACGGGGTCAAGGTCGGGTCAGCGCCCGAAGGCGGCGGCGTTGGCCTGGCGGACGAACTCGTCGAGCGCCTGCTGTGCGGACATGTCGCCGGAGAAGGCCGCCTGCATCGCCGATACGAAGAAGTCGTTCACGATGCCCCAGTCGAAGGTGGGCGGCCCGAAGTACGCCACGCCGTAGTCGATCGCGTTCGTGTAGACCTCCACCTGCCGCTGGACGTCGGTGTAGGCCTGCACACGCTCGAAGGTCAGCTGCGCGTTCGCCGACTTGCGGGCCGTGATGTACAGCAGGTCCTCGAGCAGCGCGATGTTCTCGGGGTTGGTCACGAAGCGGGCGAACTCCATGGCCATGTCGCGCTTGTAGTCGTCCGTCTGGCGGAAGACCACGAAGCCCCCGGAGGTCTGGAACGCGACGGGGCCGACCGTGGGATCGTGCGGGAAGGGCGCGAGCACGACTTCGAGGGGGTTTTCGAGACGGCCCTCCTTGACGTAGCGGTCGATGCGGCCGATCTCGTAGATGCCGCCGTAGCCCATCGCCGCCCGTTCCTGGTGCAGGTTGTCGATCGCGTCGTACACGCCGAGGCCCTCGGCGCCGCGCGGGGCGATCTCCTCGATGTTGATCATCTCGATCATCAGCTGCAGCGCGCGGACGCCCTCGGGCGAGTTGAGGGTGAACTCGGTGGCCTCCTCGTTCATCGTGCGGGCGCCGAAGCGGTGCAGCCAGGCCAGCATGTTGTGGTTGTCGCTGGCGGCGAGCGTGATGGCGTACATGCCGGCGTCCTTGAACTGGCGGGCGACGTCCATGAACTCGTCGATCGTCCAGCCGGCCATCGGGTCGGGCAGCGGGATGCCGGCCTCCTCGAAGGCCTCGACGTTGAGCATGAGGGTGGAGCCCATGCCGTTGTTGGAGTTGTTCCACGGCCACATGTAGTGGTTGCCGTCGACGTAACCGGCCTCGAGCGTGTAGTCGATGAAGTCGGCGCGGTCCTCGTCGGTGAGGTAGTCGTCGATCGGCTCCAGCACGCCGTCGTAGACCCAGGTCGGGTTCCACCAGCGGAGCACGTCGGGCGGCGAGCCGGCGAAGATCGCCGTCGTCACCTTCTCGTCGAAGCCGGCGTTGGGCACCACCTCGTACTCGACGGTGACGTTCGGGTGCAGCTCCATGAACTGCTCGCTGATGTAGGCGGGGAACTCCTCACCCGTGGGGCTCTCGTCGGCCGGGAAGCCCGGCGGCCGGATGCGCCACGGGTTGATCCACCAGGTGAGGGTGATCTCGGGCTCCGACGATTGCGCGAACGCGGTCGACGGGACGACGAAGCCGACGGCCACGAGCACCATCAGCACGACGAGGAGCAGCTTGCGCATGGCGACCTCCTTGGTCGGTGCGCAACCTAGCGGCCGCGCACCATCGCGGCGCCCACGGCCGGGATGTCAGCGGAACGTCAGGTTGCGGTCGCCTCAGTTTAGCGCGGCGGGCGCCCGATCCTGCGCGGCGGCCCCCCTCGCGGATCGCGTGCCGCGCCGGAGAACCGGCTCAGGCCCAACAGCGACGCAGGAAGCCGACCCAGTTGCCATGCATCACGGCGTCCACCTCGCCAGAGGCGAAGCCGCGTGCGGCGAGGAGGCCGGCGAGGCGCGACAGGTCCGCGACCGTGTCGAGGTCGCCTGGGCTCTGCTCGCGCCCGAAGCCACCGTCGAGGTCGCTGCCGATGCCGACCGCCGCCGCCCCACCGGTGACGGTGCACACGTGCTCGATGTGGTCGACGACGCGCTCGAGGGTCACGCGATCGGGGCGGCTGACGCCCTTGACCCAGCCCGGCTCCAACATCCAGGCGTCGAGGGCGATGCCAATCACGCCGCCGCGGGCGGCGACCGCGCGGATCTGATCGTCGTCGAGCTGCCGTTGGTTCGGGACGAGGGCGCGGCAGTTGCCGTGGCTCACGTGGACGGGACCTTCGACCCGCTCGAGCGCCTGCCAGAACGCGCGGTCGGACAGGTGGGTCAGGTCGAGCACGATGCCCGCATCGGGCAGGGCCGCCAGGAGCGCGCGACCGAGATCGGTCAGGCCCGTGTCGGTTCCGGTGCCACCCGCGTAGCGTCCCGGGCCGTAGTGCGCCAAGCCCAGCAGGCGCAGGCCGTCCGCGGCCCAACCCGCCACGTCCTCTGGCGCGAGGATCGGGTCGGCCCCCTCCATCGCCACCACCAACCCGAGTGGCGTGTCGTCACCGGCCTCGACGCGGGCCACGTGGCGCTGCAGCGCGGCGAGATCGCCGATCAACGTGGCGTGCCCGCCGCGCTCCAGCGCCCGGTAGTAGGCGAGGTGGCCGTGGGCCGAGGCGTTCGCCTGTTCCGCCGAGTCCCAGTCGACGTGGGGCCGCCGCACGCCGCTGCTCCGCGCCAGGAGGGTCCCGAAGCAGAGCCGCACGCCGCCGCGTCGCAGGTCCGGCAGCGCGACCGTGTTGCGGCCACGCCCGGGTCCCGCGTCGGCGGCCTCGCGGACGCGCAGGACGTGCGCAGGGTCGCGCAGGTCGCGGTTCCAGCCGAGGGCGTTCCAGGCGAGGTCGAGGTGCGCGTCGACGATCCACGGCGTGGCCGCCGTCACGCCCCGGCCCCCACCACCCGGTCCATGTCGGGGAACGGCGGGCGAGGCAGCCGCTCGGTGAGGAAGCGGGCCACCTGCAACTGCACGTACTCGCTGCCGCGCGGTCCCACGAGCTGCGCCCCGATGGGGATGCCCTCGCGGCTGACGCCGGCCGGGAACGACGACGCAGGGTGCCCGGAGATGTTGAAGGGGGAGGTGTAGCGGGCGTTGCCGCCGCGCCGGTGGGTGGCCGGGTCGCGCGCGGTGGAGGTGCGGACGACCGGCGTCGTGGGGGTCAGCAACAGGTCGACCGTGCCGAACACGGCGTCAATGGCGCCGCGTGCGATGCCGCCGACGCGAAGCGCGTGCAGGTAGTCGGTCGCCGTCAGGCACGAGCCCGGGAGGTTGTAGAACCCTGCGCTGCTGCCGTAGCGATCGCGCCTCGCCCCGGGCCCCTCGTGGTCGAAGTAGTGCTCGGCCGCGATGACCACGAAGTTCGCGCGCACGGCGTCGTGGAGCACGTCGAGCGCGCGCTTGGGCACCGCCACGAGTTCGAGGCCAGCCTCCTCGGCCGCCAGCCGCGCCGCGCCGAACGCGGCCGCCACATCGTCCTCCATGCCGACGTCGTCCAGGTACCCCTGGGGCACCCCGATCCGAACCGCCCCGGGTGGCGACGCGACAAACGCCGCCCGCTCGACGGGGAAGGTCCGCAGCCGCGCCGCGGCATCGACGGGGTCGACGTCGGTCTGCATCACGGCGAGCACCGCCGCCGCGTCCTCCGCGGAGCGCGCGAGGACGCCGACCTCGGACACGCGCCCGTCGCTGACCCCACCGCGCGGCACGTCGCCGTGGCCGGGTTTGATACCGAACAGGCCGTGCTGAGCGGCAGGAAGCCGGATCGAGCCGCCCCCGTCGGTGCCCAGCGCGACCGCGGCAAGCCCCGCCGCCACCGCGGCCCCGCCGCCGCTCGTTGAGCCAACCGAGAACTCGCCCGGGTACCACGGGTTGCGCGGGGGCGGCGCCAGGTCGTCCTCGCTCGGCAGGCTCCAGCCGAACTCGTTGAGGTTGTGTTTGCCGAGCATGACGGCGCCCGCGGCACGCAGGCGGCGGATCGCCTCGGCGTCACGGCGCGGGCGCCAGTCGCGCATGAGGGGCGAGTTGTACGTGCAGCGCATGCCCGCGATGGGGATCGAGTCCTTGGCGCCGATCGGGAGACCGTGGACGAGGCTACGAGGGCCGCCTTCGGTCAGTTCTTGGCTCAGGGCCGCCGCGGCACCGAGCGCGCCTTCCCGATCGACGGTGACGTACGACCGCACGAACGCGTCGTAACGATCGATGCGGTCGAGGTAGGCGGCCGTCAGGTCGAGCGGCGTGCCGTCGCCCCGCACGAAGGCGGCCTGAAGCTCCTGTACGCCGGAACCCACGGCGGCCGCCGCGCGCTCCGGTCGCGCGGCACCGGGTGGGGGTGGCGAGGCCGCGGGGGCGGCATCGGGTCCACGGTTGGCGTACCCGGCCCGCAGTGGGAGGTCGGCGCGTGCCCCTTCCAGCCCCGGCGTCGGCACCTGACGGAGCCTCGCCGCCATGTCCCAGACGGTCGTCACGTAGGCCTCGAGGCGCGCGCGTTCGTCCTCGTCCAGCTCGAGGCCGGCGTGCGCGGCGAACGCCGCCACCACAGCCGCTCGGTCGATCTCGCCGTTGCCCATGCGGACCTCCTCGCACCCTGGCGGACGCAGCGGGGGCACCGTCTTGACGCCGCCAACAGTGATGTGTAACATTTCAGATATTACATCTTACGTCACGCGCGTCAAGCTCCGGCCACATCGCCCGTGAGCCGACGCGGAACCGGAGGTCGCCGTTGGACACCCCCGCGCTGAGCGCCATCAAGGCCCCGCGAGTCACCGACACCGTGGTCCAGATGCTCCGCGAGGGCATCGTGAGCCGCACCTTCGCGCCCGGCAGCAAGATCAACGTCGACGAGGTCGCGAAGCAGCTGCACGTGTCGCGTACGCCGGTCCACGAGGCGCTGACGATGCTCGCCGGCGAGGGACTGGTCGAGGTCCAGCCACGCCGCGGCACCTTCGTCGCCGAGTTCACGCCCAACGACTACGCCGAGACCCTCGACCTTCGGCGGGCGCTCGAGGTGCTGGCCTGCGAGACCGCCTGCGTGCGGGCCACCGACGACGACGTGGCCGCACTGGAAGACCTGATGCACCGGATGGAACGGTCGGTGCACGAGGCACGCGACACGAGCGCCCGGGCGAAGGCCCACGACGCCTGCAACCTCGAGTTCCACCAACGACTGGTCGAGCTCTCGGGCAACCGAAGGCTGATCTCCATGTACGCCGACCTCCGCGCCCACGTCCGCATCGCACGGGCCCACCTCAACGCCACCACCTGGCTGGCCCGCGTGCCGATCGAAACCGCCGAGCACGCCGCCATCGTCGAGACCCTACGCCGCCGCGACGTCGCCGCCATGCAGCGCGCCCTCGACGCGCACCTGCGGCGCTCCAGCGCCTCGCTGATCGAGGACGTCGTGACCACCGAAAGGGGGCGAGCCGATCGGACCGGAAACCGAAGTGCATGAACCCGTGAACCCCTCGACCGTCAACATTGGAGGCACGATGCGCATCTCCCGAACCATCCGACCCGTCCTGCTCGCCCTGGCCATCGCCCTGGCCGCCCTCGGCGGCCAGGGCACGGCGCAGTCGATCACCCTCGACATGCCCTCCTGGCAGGCCACCGAGCCCGGCACGTCCGACTGGTGGAAGGCCCTCATCGCCGACTTCGAGGCTCGCAACCCCGGCGTCGCCATCGAGTTCACCCACGAGCCGTTCTCCGGCTACAACCAGAAGATGGTCACCCGCTTCGCCGGCGGCAACCCGCCTGACATCTTCCACATGCCTGCGGCGAACTTCATGGTGTACGCCCAGGAAGGCTGGCTCGCCCCACTGGATGAGCGCCTCGCGGCCGCCGACGCCCCCGTGCTGACGGAGTGGTCGCCCGTACAGCCGACCTGCTCGTACGAGGGTCAGACGCTGTGCGTGGTCATCCTTGGCTACGGATACGTGCTCGGCTGGAACCAGGCCGCGTTCGAGGAGGCCGGCCTCTCCGGCCCGCCCACCACCAGCGAAGAGCTCATCGAGATGGCCCAGGCGCTGACCGTCGACAAGGACGGCGACGGGACCATCGACCAGTACGGCTTCGTCTTCCCGACGGTCACCCACGCAGGCGTCGAGACCACGGCAGGTTCGTTCATCTTCGAGTACGGCGCCGACGCCCACTGGGTCGACGCCGAGGGGAACCTGCAACGCGACGCGATCAAGTACGCCTGGACCCAGATGCGCCGCATGATCGACGACGGCTCGGTGCCGCTCGGCCTGGACAACAACGGAAAGCGCCAGTTCTTCATCGAGGGGCGCGCCGCCATGATGCTCGAGGGCCCGTGGATCCAGGGCTTCATCAACAGCGCCGCGCCTGAGATCCAGGCCGGTCTGCAGGTCGCCCAGACGCCCTTCGGTGGCGCCGTGTACGGCGGTGCCAGCAACGTGCTCGCCGTTCCCGCCGACATCGCATCGGAACGCCAGGAGCTGGCCTGGGAGTTCATCCAACTCTTCACGACCAGCGAGTGGCAGGCCGCCTACGCGACGATCGCCGGGCAGCCGCCGGCCCGCAAGGGCGTCCTCGACGCCGCCTTCCTCGCCGCCAACCCGAACATGGAGCAGTTCGTCCAGGCGGCCGCTGTGGCCCGCGACTACTTGCCCCCGGCGTACGTCACCGAGTACACCCGCTTCCGCGATCTGGCCGTCGAAGCGACCCTCTCCGCCGTGGTCCAGGACCAGGACTACGACCGCGTGCTCGACCAGTTGCAGGCCGAACTCCGGCGCCTGCGCTGAACCCGCAGACGGGGGCCGGGGCTTGTGCCCCGGCCCCTTCACCGCCGTCCGAGAGCGAGAGGGCCCGTGATCCCCACCCCGACTACCCTGACCCCGACCCCCGCGCCGCGCCGGCGGCTCACCAGCGCGGCCCGCAGCCGCCTGTTCGCCGTGGCGTTGCTCCTGCCAGCCGTCGCCGTCGTGGCCCTCGTGATCCTGTACCCGCTCCTCATGGCGGCGCAGATGAGCTTCTACGACGTCAAGGTGTTCCGCATCGCACGCGGGTTCACGGGCGATCCGCACCTGCGCAACTACGTCGACATGCTGTCCTCGCCCGGATTCTGGCAGTCGCTGCGCGTGACGCTCTACTACGTGTTCTGGGGGACGCTCGGGTCGTTCGCCATCGGTCTCTTCACGGCAGTGCTGCTGAATCAGCCCTTCCGCGGCCGCTTCCTCGCCCGTGTCCTCATCGTTCTTCCCTGGCCCATCCCGGGCGTCGTGGCCGCGAGCATCTTCATGTGGATGTTCAACGCCTCGTTCGGCGTCGTCAACTACCTGCTGCTCACGCTCGGCATCGTCGCCGAGCCCGTGTCCTGGTTCACGCAGCCCCTGCCGGCCCTGATGGCGGTCCTGGCGGCGACGATCTGGAAGGGTTACCCCTTCTTCACGATCACGTTGCTCGCCGGCATGCAGTCCATCCCGGGCGAGCTCTACGAGGCGGCCCGCGTCGACGGCGCCAGCGCCTCCCAGCAGTTCCGCTTCATCACGATCCCGGCCCTGCGCAACGTGATCGGCATCTCGCTGGTCATCTCGACGCTGTGGCTGTTCCGCTTCTTCGAGGTGATCTACATCATGACCGGGGGCGGGCCTAGCGGCGCGACCGAGACGCTGTCGATCCAGATCTACCGCGAGGCCTTCCAATACTTCGAGATGAGCTACGCGGCGGCGATCGGGATGGTCACGCTGCTGCTCTCCGTCATCACCACCTACGTCTACCTGCGGGCGACCTCGCGGTCGTTCTACTGAGGCGGCGAGGAGGCCCCGATGCTGCTGCGCAGACGCACGACCACGCTCCTGGTCTACGTGCTGGTCATCCTCACGCTCATCGCGCTGCTCTTCCCGCTCTACTGGATGCTCGTCACCGCCTTGCGGCCGGGGAACCAGTTGCTCTCGTATCCCCCTCGCTTCTTCCCGACGGACCTGACCGTCGAGACATTCCGGCGCGTCCTGAGCGAAACGCTTATCTTCCGCTGGTTCCTCAACTCCACGATCATCACGGGCGCAACGATGGTCATCGCCGTGCCCATCTCCGCGCTCGCCGGGTACGCGATGTCGCGCTTCCGCTACGCCGGGGTGCGCGAGACGGGCTACTTCCTGCTGGTGGCGCGGATGCTCCCGGCGAGCCTGCTGATCATCCCGCTGTACTTCATCTTCGTTCGCCTGGGCCTCAACGACAGCTACGTCGCCGTGATCATCGCCAACACGACCTTCGTCGTGCCCTTCGGCGCGTGGATGCTGAAGGGCTTCTTCGACAGCATCCCGCGGGAACTCGAAGACGCCGCGATGATCGACGGCACCACGGCGCTGGGCGCGCTCGCGCGCGTCGTTCTGCCGCTCTCGCTCCCGGGCCTGGCGGCCACCACCGTCTACTGCGCCATCATCACCTGGGGCGAGTTCGTGTTCGCCTCCACCCTCATCTCCGGCGCGGACCGCTGGACCGGACCCATCGGCATCGCCTCGTTCAACCAGCAGTACCTCGTCCAATGGAGCGACATCATGGCCGCCTCGCTGGTCTTCATCGTCCCCGTGATCCTCTTCTTCGCGTTCCTCGAACGCTACCTGATCCAGGGCATCGCGGCGGGGGGCGTGAAGGGATGAAGGACCTCCACGGCATCGTCCCCATCCTCCCGAGCGTCTTCCACGCCGACGGCTCGCTCGATCGCGAGGGCTTCGCCCGGGTCGTGCGCTACGTGCTGGCGGCCGGGGCCCACGGCGTCGCCTTCCCGGCCCTCGCCTCCGAGTTCTACGCGCTCAGCGACGACGAGCGCGTCGCGCTCACCGAGGTCGTCGTCCACGAGGTCGGCGGCGCCGTGCCGGTCGTCGGCACCGCGACGGCCGCCAGCCCGCAGGCCGCGCTGGACCTCGCGAAGCGCGTCGCCGCGATCGGCGTGGACGCGCTCATGGTCATGCCGCCCTACGTCGTGCGCGACCCAGCCTCGGCCGTCGTGTCCCTCTTCGAGCGCATCGCCGCCGCCGTCGACGTGCCGCTCGTCATCCAGAACGCGCCCCCGCCGCTCGGCTCCGCCTTCGGCACCGAGGTCGTCAAGGGCCTCCTGCGCCGGGTCCCGGCCGTGCGCTACGTCAAGGAGGAGAACACGCCGGGCGGCCAGCGGATCACCCAGCTCCTCAGCGACCCACCCCCCTCGCTAGCGGGCGTGTTCGGCGGCGCCGGCGGCCGTTACATCATGGACGAGCTCAACCGCGGCGCCATCGGCGCCATGCCAGCCTGCGAGCTGACCGAGGTGCACGTGCGCATCTACGAGCGCTACCGCGCTGGCGATGCCGTCGGCGCGCGCGCTCTGTACGACCGCACACTGCCCCTGCTCACGTTCCAGACGGTGTTCCGCATGGACATGACCAAGGAGGTGCTGCGCCGGCGCGGCCTGATCGGCGCCGCCCACGTGCGGGTGGGCGCGGTTCCGCTCGACGCTGGCGACCACGCCGAGCTCGACGCGCTCCTCGCCGGCGCGGCGGACCTGCTCGACGACGTCGCCCACGCATGAGCCCAGCCCGCGACGCCGGCCACCACGCCGATCGCGTCGCGGTGGCGACCGCGGCGAGCGCGCGCGCACTCGCCTACCCCTACCGGGTCTGGGGCTTCGGCGAGGACATCGCCTTGCGCGCCCTCCTCGAGGTCCACGAACTCACGGGCGACACGCGCCCGGCAGCGTTCGTGCGCGACCTCGTCGTCGGTTGGGTACGAACCGGGCCGCGCCTCGCTCCGGCGGACCACGTCGCCCCCGGCGTCCCGTTGCTGCACCTGCACGCGGCCGAGCCAGACGATCTCCTGCTCACCACGGCCCTTGACCTCGCGCGCCTGCTCGCGGGCTTCCCGCGCGTCGACGGCGTCGCGGTCCACCGCCGTGACCTCGACGTGTGGCGCGACACCATCTGGGTCGACTGCATGGCCCTGGACGCGCCCTTCCTGACGGCCCTCGGCCGCGCCACCGACGACCCCGGCTGGACCGCCTTCGGCGTCGACCAGCTGCTGGCCTACGCCCGGGTCCTACGCGACCCCGAGACGGGGCTCTTCCACCACGGCTACGACATCGCGAGCCGGCGGCGCAGCGCCTGCCGCTGGGCCCGCGGCAACGGCTGGGCCCTGCACGGCCTGTTGGACACGCTCGAGGCGCTCCCGTCCGCGCATCCCGCGCGGGCCGAGGTCGCGGACCTCGCCAACGGCTTGCTGGGCGCGCTGGTCCCGTTGCAGGACGCGTCGGGCCTGTGGCGCACCGTCCTCGACGATCCGACCACCCCGCTGGAGAACTCGACGGCGGCGTTGTTCGCGTCGGCGGGCCTGAAGGCGCGACGCCTCGGCCAAGTCGCCCCCGAGCTGCAGGAAGCGATCGACTCCATGAACGCGCGGGCGGCCGCTGCGCTGGCGGCCCACGTCGACGCGGACGGCGGCCTGCGCGTCTCCGCCGCCACGCCCGTCGGCGACCGCGCCACCTACGCCGAGCGCGACCTCGGCGTGTTCCCGTGGGGCCAGGGCCCCCTGATCCTCACCCTGCTCGAACGCCACCGCGCGTCCTCACTGGAGGCACCCGCATGAAGATCGCCCACATCGAGGCCATGGTCCTCAAGGCGCCCGTGCCCGGCATCGACACCTGGAAGGCCGCGAGCTTCGCGGTCCCCTTCGCGTTCGCCGAGACGACGCTGGTCAAGATCACCGCCGACGACGGGACCGTCGGCTGGGGCGAGGTGCACGCCCCCGTGGCGCCGGAGGTCACCAAGACGGTCATCGACGTCCTCATTGCCCCGGCCCTCGTCGGCGCGGACCCGCTCGACACGGCGCCCGCCTGGGACCGCATGTACGCGCTCATGCGCCCTCGCGGACACGCGCTCGGCTTCATGCAGGAGGCCATCAGCGGGGTGGACATCGCCCTGCACGACCTTGCCGGCAAAGAGCTCGGCGTGCCGTGCTTCACCCTGCTTGGCGGCCTGCATCAGGCGCGGGTGCGTACCTACGCCTCCGTGCTGCAGTGGCTCCCGCCCGCCGACCTGGCCGAGGCCGCCCGGCGCTACCGCGACGCCGGCTTCACCGCCATGAAGCTCAAGGTCGGACAGGACCCTGGCGTCGACCGCGCGAAGGTCGCCCAGGCGCGTGCGGCGGTCGGCGACGGCATGGACCTCATGGCCGACGCGAACTGCCGCTACACGGTGGCCGAGGCCGCGGCCATGGCGCGCGTGCTGGAGGCGCACGGCTTCACCTGGTTCGAGGAACCGGTCCCGCCCGAGGACGTCGAGGGCTACGTCGC
>Ga0180430_10003656_pt1 | contig 13225 bp, 12 predicted proteins | sample SS_ome_9_FD_132999 | JGI IMG/M metagenome (GOLD analysis project Ga0180430, IMG submission 132999) | Hypersaline lake sediment archaeal communities from the Salton Sea, California, USA - SS_1_S_2 metaG | ecosystem: Environmental > Aquatic > Non-marine Saline and Alkaline > Hypersaline >... | reverse complement strand
TGCTTTTCGAGAATACGTCAGAAGAGCCCTGTTCATCTTGGTGGGTTTCATTTTCGCCTACGTAGTCTACTTGATAGCTCACAATGTTCAGCGCCAACTCTTCTCTGGAATGCTGGCGGTACTAGCGCTCCTGTTGTCAATCTCTGCCACATCGCTATTCCTTGCTCGCAAGAGTCCTGTTTCCCTCTCCTGGCATGCTCTCTCCTTGTGGTTTATGCACAACCGGTACGAGAAACACACTGTAGGGATGCCAACGAGCTCCGCGGGTGGAGCAAGAGTTCGTTCTTTGCTTTCAAACGCTCTCATCATCGTCTTTGTGCTCTGCATTCTCCCCGTTGCGGCCTACTTCCCGATTGTTCCTCAAAGCATAGGAATTGAAGCCTGGGTCAAGGCCAAGAACCAAGGTGTCTTTCCGGCCCTACAAGAATTCTTTGGTGACAAGGATGACGATCCCACCTCCATGCCGCCGTCAGCGCGTCTGAGGCCCCAAGATCTCTCTTCAAAGGAACGAGATCTTTATGATGCTGAAGATTCACCTGAAGCAAGGGCGCTGCTGCTCGACTATTTCACCCATATGCGCCGCGCAAACCAGGGCAACACCACATCCGACCTTTCTGGCCGCCGGGCAACTCGCCATTTCATGGCCAAAACACCAGAAAGTTGGCTGCTTCTCACGTTCCGGGGTGTCACTACAGGAAAACCTGTTTTCCTATGGTCTCTGCTTTCCTCAATAGGCCTGTCTATCCTGGTACCACTCGCGTTTCTATACTTCGTGGTTCATTTATTGGCTGGCCCGATCCTGGCCTTCGCTGTTTCGTCTGGAAGAGACCCAAACCAAGACGTGGCTCGCGACAAGGCGCAAACGCGCCCGCGACCATCTCCAGATCCTGAGGGTGAAACGTCACCTTCTGAGGGAAGCAATCAAGCCTGGGAACGCGTTATTCAACATTTCCAGGCTAGTGCCTACGAGGCTGACGGCATCAAACTTCGTGATCATCTCTTTGCGGGCACTCGCCACCCCTATGGCGATGTCGTGCCGCTCGACCGCCATCTCTTGCACGATCACTGCTGGGTTCTTGGTGGAACCGACACAGGAAAGACCCATCGGTTCCTGTCTCCTGCTATCGCCCAGCTCATTCGCCTAAACGCCACACTTCCCAAGGAGGAACGTCACGCCGTCTTTATCTTTGACTTGAAGGGTGATGCCGCGCTCAGGCGGGGGGCTAAAATAGAAGCGGAGAATGCCGGACTTCGTTTCAAGTGGTTTTCAGTAGAGCCGGACACAACAAGCTACGTTTTCAATCCACTTCGTCAGTCCTTCATGAAGGACATGGCCATAAACCAACTCACTAGCAATACCCTCAAGGCCCTCGGTCTCGAATATGGTGACGGATATGGAACACTTCATTTTTCTCTCGTCTACCAACGAGTCTTTGGGCACCTAGTTGAACAGCATTGGGGACCCGATGGTCCGACGTTCGGCTCTTTCGAGAAAGCTCAGGAGCTTCTGGGCGCTGACGACCGACGTGACAGAAAGAGAGTTTCGCTGAAGGACCGTGAACAGGCATCAGACCTCTTCACGCTCCTAGACGAACTCGCTCGCGTCCCGCAGCTGAACATTACAGAAGACGATCCGGATCCCGAACGCGCAGCCCTTGCTCGAAGAGGCGTTGCCATTGACTTCTATGATGCGCTTCAGGGGAATGAAGTTATCTACTTCCATCTTCCCCAAGGGCAGGGCAAGGTCATTCAGCGTATAGCCACATTTGCTGCCTTCACCCTCCTTGACGCAGCCGCTGTGTATCGTCGCCAGCACCAGGGCAAATCTCCAAGAGCGTATCTGTTCATTGATGAATTCCAGAACATTGCAGCAGACCACTTCGCGATCTTTGTCACGCAAGCCCGTGACTTCGGCTTATCGACCATCATGGCGAATCAAGCACTCGCTCAGCTAAAGACCCAGAAGGAAACCCTGATCCCAATCGTGCAACAGAACACCCGTGTTAAGATCTTCTACTCCGCTGTTGATAAGGAAACTCGGCAATATGTGACTGATGCTTCAGGAGAGGCGCTCTACGACATCGCCCCGTCGATTACCCAAGATGAATTAGACGGAGACGACCCGGCTGAGGAGCCTGGACCAATGAAGGTTCTCTCAAAAGGCCTTGTCTCATGGCTTGATCTCGAAGAAGAAGAGACTCATCAGTGGCTTATCGATGATCTTCACGGCTATATGGACGAGGGCTCTGGTGTCAGAAAAGAACTTGGCCCGGGAATCCGTCCAAATGACCTTATGGACATGAACAACGCCCCTGACCGCGGCGTTCTCTATGTGGACCGTTCCTCCGGATTCACACAGTATCGAGGGCGCCCTATCTTCATCGAATCGCCGTATCACATCACAGCCAGAGAATTCGCACGCCGCAAAGAAGCTACCTGGCGAGAGCACAAAGGCGAAACGCTGCAAATCAAGTCTTTCTATGGGGAACCGATCAGTCCGGAACCAAAGACACCCCATCGCAAGACCGGACCAGATAAGGACGCCCACGGACTAAGTGCGTGGAATCGCGACCTGGATCAAAGAACAAGACAACAAACACCCCCCAAAGATCAAAGGAGGCCTTCTTCATGAAAACCTTGGTCGCCATGACCGTCCTTTCCTTGCTGATTGTGGGATGCGGCACATCAGAAAAGGCGGACGACCTCCAGGACGCGGAGCTTCAGAAAGCACAAGATGCCCTGGATGATCACACAAGCATCAAGCTCCAGGACTATGCCCTAGCGACTGCCCAACTAAACAGGCTGGCTGACCAGGCCCGTCAAACGCTCGCATTGATGGACGAACTCGAAAGCGAGATTCTTCGATGGCGCGATGAGATTGAGCCGTTGCTTACCGACGAGCGTGGCCGTCGCCTGGCCTCACAGGACGACCTTGTCGGGGGTTTTGATGCCTACTATAAAGCTAGGCCTCGGAAACGAAAGGAAGACGTCACAGCAGCTCGCGTGCGTGTTGCCGCCATCGCCGCAAATGTCTCAAAGCTATTAGATGACCCTACACCACGCATTTCAGAAGCCGCCCTTACGGGCTTTTCATCCGAGATTTCGACGGATCGTGATGATGTAGAAGAAGCGCTTTCGGGCTTTCAAAACTCACGCCAAGGAATCGAAGGTATGCTTCAGAGAAACCGCTCTCAGCCCCCGGCCTCAGTTCCACTCAAAGATGCTATTGCTAGCCGTATGGCCCGACTTGCTGAAGACAGGGCTCGTCGCATAGCTCAGGCTGAAGCTGAAGCCTATGAGAAGACGACGGATCGCCTTGTTGAGATTGCCCGCGAGAAAGAAGAAGAGCTTCGCAGAGCCGAAGAGGCGAAGTTTATTGCCGAACAGGAAGCGGAGAAAAGACGGCTTGCCCAAGAAGCGCTCGAGATCAATGCTGCTGACCCTAACATCATTAGTAGATTCGCCGTGTTCACTCAGGCAGGCAAAACGGCTATCTGTGGCTTGGTGCTAAGCGGTGGGAGCTCAACTCCGCAAGGCACGCTTTGCATGAAGGAATTCGACGGGCCAAGCCGTCCCGTTAGTTACACAAAACTCATTGAGATTGGGGCTCTTGAGACAACTCAAAACTTTGCCTGGGTAACCAGCCACAAACTCCAAAGTCCATACTGGGGGGTCAGGAATGACCGGCCGACCTGGACCTATCCCCAGACGGACGAGGACTGGAGCCAACTCGAAGAAGATTTCGAGCTCTTCAAGTTGCTCGCGCCGATTTGGGCACAGAACGGCACACTAGCGCCGTAGTTTCCGCAGGCATTTTTGACTACCGCCGGCCAGCATGGCAACATGGGTGTGTAGGAGGCCCTAAAAGAGGCCCTGGCAAGCCTCGAATGAGTTTACCAGGGCCAAGGCGCGGGAATTGGTTGCTAGCTGATTGTGAAATCAGTGCAACCGAAACCCGGTATGTCGCAGCACGATTCGCGCGACGAAGAGAGGAGCTGGAGCTCTCCTAGAATGGCGATATTTCCAGCACCTTGAGTGCTGCAACCAGCACAAGAATAGCAACGCAGTAAATATCCAGGATGTCTTTGCTATTCATCATGGCCTCCTATGTTTCTTCCATTTCAATTCACTACCGCCCAATCTCGACGAGACGCAGGCCAGTAGCCTTTGCACCGCAAAGGTCAAGCGTCGGTGATTTCAATGAATGAGACGTAGGATCGTCGAACGACCTCCCTAAGTGTTCTTGTGTCACGCCCTGGGAAGACCAGGCGGAATCAAACCCGCAGTGGGGTTCTCTGGCGATTTATCAGTGCATCGCCTGTTGGAATTGTACGAAATCCAACCACTTCTCGATACCAAAACCCGGGGCCTTCTCGACTGGCCACTTAGATGTAGAAAAAAGGGAGCCCAGCAATGCTGGGCTCCCGGCGAATTCTTCACACGCCTTCGCGGCTCTTCCATCCCAATGGTCTGCAGTAGTAAGCACGACCATCATCGGCTTCTACTACATCCCCCACACTCGTCGACCTCGGAGATTCAACCAGTGCCCGAACGCCTTCGTTCGTTGTCCAGTCGACAGCGGTATGGTTGGTCAGGCGATAGGCCTCGTCGAGACTCTTCGCTTCAACCAATGCCACGAGGTCAAATGAGCAGGCAACCCACTCGTGTGATTCCCTGAGGGACGAGAAGCTTGCCCCTGTTGCGTGCCAGATGCGCCATTGTCGTTTGGCCATAACGTTTCTCCTATTCTTCAGGTTGAACATCGCTCGCGGAACAAGCCCGTCGACCGATGAACAGCCGTTCTAGGAGCTTCAATTGTGGCCATTCCCCCTTTGTCTTTTGTCACGTCCTGGGGGGCCCAGACGGAAATAAACCCACAGTGGGATTTACGTGCGATCTATTGGTGATCGCCTCTCATAATTCTATAAGATCTTCGGTCTTGATGGTACTGGATCCTGTGCCTAGGCTGCCTTGCGCACATCAAGAAACACCCGTACGCTTCGCCGCGAGAGTTTGATTGCCTCAATCGGAACCGGATCGAAGCCTGCTTCCTTGCGCTTTCGATTGATGGCAGAACGGAGATTTAGCACCTGCCTTCTGATCGGTGCATACGCCGCGAATGGAAGTGAGTTTAGTTCTTCTGCCAGTAGCTCCACGTGCCTGCTTGTGGCGATGTCTTCGAAGTAGGCTCTCAGCCGCTTGTACTCTTCGCGCACAATCCGGACGCTTCCGTGTCCCCCGCGAAACCCGACCGAGTAGTTTCCATGAACTATCGGCTCTCTTCTTATGTCGCGGATTGAGTCCTCTTCGTAGACTCTGAATTCGTGCGCGCCGAGTGTTGCCAGAAGAACGAAGAATCGGTCATGCCGAAGGTATTGCATATTGGCAAGGCCTCGCGCCTTTCGTCGAGCTCGTGCTTGCTTGGAGATGTCGAGGGCATACTTCGCAATGAGCTTCTCATCGACCGCTCGAGCGTCCTTTCGTTCCGGAATTCGGCCCGTCACGTAGAACCAATATCCTCGAGCTACATACGAAACGGCTAATTGTTGGATAAACGCCTCCAGCCCTTGTGCCTCACAACGGTAGGCCATTTGCCCCCCTCGGTTGCGGCACACACTCCTCGGCCTGTCCTCTTATCGCCGTTTCGCCTGCTAGTGCTTCAGTAGCGACGAGGGGAATTTGTCGCGTCAGCGACAGGCTTCCCCTCAAAGCCTCTAAATCCTTCTCGGCAGCCGCTACCTTGCACAGCTCCTTCGGGCTCCTCCAGCTCCAAGTCCCTGGCACGTCTCGAGAGAGCCTGACACGCTAGTCCTATCCAAGGGACAGCGCGTCAGGCTCCATCCCGAGCACGCCTTGGGTCCTCCGCCTGGAGTCTCCCTCAGGGGCAACCCGCATCAGGGTCGCGCCTCGTGCAAGCGCTAGCGCTTGCCCCATATCACCTCCTCTCTGTCGGTGCGCACCCTCTCGCGGGTCCCGCTGTGTTCCTTCTTAGCGGGACCCATCTAATAGAAGTCCCGCGCTCCGACAAAAAAAGACCTGCACTCCCAGAGCTGCTCGCAGCTCGAGTGCAGGTCGCCTATCCGCTGCCAGAAGACACTTCCCGTCAGGGAAGTCTCATCTAGAGCGAAGCTCTTCCGAGACTCACATGATCCAGGGAGGGGCCATTTACGCCCCCCCCAAAGACCGTGAGCACACCACTTCAAGCAAAGTTGCCTGTCATCCCTTTCGTTCGCCCTTTCGCATCCGGCACCACCCGTAATGCAGGGAGGAACTCGTGACTGCCCTGCCACTCATTCCCCGGCTTCCGCCGCTAACCTACTCAGGACCCACTCCCCCTCTACGGATTTTCAAGCACCTCCTTGACCAAAGGAGGCACCGGTCACCACACCGGCATCCATAGAGGTTCCCCGGTTAGTGTGCATCTTCGACTGACGATTCACGTCGCTAAGCGGGCAGATTCCCGCGGCCCGGCACTGTATGCGCTGAGGTTCCCCTCGGCCATAGTTTCCGAAAAGCGGACTTTTCGATTTCTGGGGGCAGAACACAGAAGCTCCCCCTTACCCATCAGTGCTCGAGTTGTCGCTGTTTGGCATCGTCTCCCGTCAGTCTCACCAGCAACGGCTTCGAGGATCTCCCCTCTTCGCCGCTTTCATAGTTGAGCTCTTCGCAGCCGCTCTTTTCAAACGGTCCCCGAGTAAGTCTGACCCGGTCGTGCGTGTCGCCACGCACGAGCTCCCTACGCTGGCACAGGTTGAACGGCCCTCATGCTGAGGAACCGAACCCCCTGGGCGGATTCTCACCGACTTCGATCGCACACGACCTGGCCCTCAGGCCAGGCGTTTCCCGGTCGCCCATGTTCATCTTCTTGAAAAGAACGCCTTACACTATCGGATCGAACGACGGGATTGGGCCGGGATGAAAACACCCGGATTTACTCCGCCGAGCCTCCGTCGAGCACGGACAAGCCACTCTCATGGCATCCGGCTCTACAGGCATCACGGCAAATGCGGGATGGTGAATCCCGCCCCCTTAGCCCAGATGGTGAGTCTGGGTTTACCGGGCGCCGTGCCTTGCTCGATGGGGTCAGAATCGCCAAAACAGCATTACTGACGACCATCGGACGGTTAGTCCGACTGCCCGCCAAGCTACCGTACTTCGGCAGACGGATCGAATGTCGGACGTCCGACATTGATGGAATCCGCAGCCTTTCCGGGGTGTTGAGCGCGGAAAAATGCCCTTGGTGTTGGCCGCACTTGCTCACCTTTGCCACGTCTGCCTCTGTGGAGCTCGCCGCCGGGTCCTGGGCGCTCGGGCGCCCTCCCATGGGGTGAGACCCGACGACGACCGCCACATACGGCATCCCAGATGCCCGTCAGCTCGAGTAGAGCTCTGGAAACCCCTTCCAGAGAGGATGAGAGCCCTCTGTCTCCCACCAAACCGGCACCCGCTGCCGTAAGTCCTATCCAGGCTAGAGATTTTTCTTCTTGCCAAGATTCCGAATCGGTTGTAGGACAGCTTTAAGGAAGTTAAATCAACCATGATCGACCTAGATCAAACTAGGTCAAATCCTGGAGTCTTAATGAACGACCAGAAGCTCTACAAACTGGCGGAAGTGGCCAAGGAGGCGGGGGTGAGTCCTGTCACCCTTCGCCGTTGGCTCAAACTGCAGAAGGTCAGAGAGCCGGGAAAGGACCGCAACGGTTGGCGTGTCTGGACCGAGGAGGAGATGCAAGAAGTCATCGACTTCGCCGGCGTCTATGAAGAGCCGAGTTACAAGAAGCAGTCTGCGCTCTTCAATGGTCAAGGTGAGCGAGCAGCAGGGAACGCATGATGAAAGTTATTGCAGTCGCGAACCAAAAGGGTGGGGTAGGGAAGACCACCACGACGATGAACCTTGGAGCTGCGCTTGCGAAGCAGGGCGCTCGGGTCCTCCTCATCGACTTCGACCCCCAATGTAGCCTCACTCTCGCTTTTCAGGTCACCCCGCATGAACTCAAGTTGAATGTCTATCATGCACTCATCGGGAGGCCGGCGAAGGCAACGATCGACTCGATCACAATCGAAACCGAAGATAGGGGCGTGTCTCTCGTTCCATCGGGAGTCGATCTTGCCAGGGCTGATATGGAACTCGCTTCCCAAATTAGCCGCGAGACGTTTCTCAAGCGTGCTCTTAGCCGGATGAAGGAGCCGTATGACTATGTCTTCGTTGATTGTCCGCCGAGTCTAGGAATCCTCACAGTCAACGCGCTTACTGCTGCCGACCAATTGCTCGTTCCGGTAGAAGCGGATTACTTGGCCTACGAAGGGATGAAGCTTCTTCTGGAAACCACCTTCCCGATGATTCAGGAGAGCACCAATCCCACGCTCCGGCTTCTTGGGATTCTCATCAACAAATATCAGCCACGAACCACACACTCGAAGGAAATCCGCCAGGCCCTATACGACGCCTGCCCGGGCAAGGTCTTTGAGACTTACATCAGCGCCGGCACCAGGCTCAAAGACGCAAGCGCCTCTGGCATGTCGCTTCTTCGCTATGAACCAAAGAGCCCTCAATCCAATCAATACAAGGGTCTTGCTCAGGAGATCACCCATGCCCAAGCGCACTAGCAAAGGACTCGCTGACCGCTTGAAGGTTGAGCAGGGAGGTGTTGCGGTGGCTACTCGCCACCCGGTCGATTTTATGACCGCCGATGAGGCGGGAACGCTTCTCAAGATTCCTCTTCAAGCTATCGAGCCGAACCCCGATCAGCCGAGAAAGCACTTCGACGAGAAGTCTCTCGAAGAACTCGCGGCGAGCATCCGCATCCAAGGAGTGCTTCAGCCGATTGTCGTCAAGCGTAGGGGAGAGGCATTCCTTCTGGTGGCAGGGGAGAGGCGCTACCGCGCCGCACTGCTTGCGGAGCTCACCGAGCTTCCAGCGGTCCTCACAGACGGAGACGAGCAAGAGATCGCGCTCATCGAAAATCTTCAGCGCGAGAACCTAAAGCCTCTCGAGGAGGCTGAAGCGCTGAGTGCCCTTCTCGAGGACCGTGGATACACCCAGGAGCAGCTTGCCGGCATCGTCGGAAAAAGCCGCGTAACGATCACAGAGACCCTCGCCCTTGTAGACCTTCCGGAGGAGATAAAAGGCGAATGTCGGACGTCCGACATCGCCCGGAAGTCGCAACTCCTTCAGGTTGCGCGCGAGAAAGACCCCGAGCGGCAGCTCTCTCTTTGGGAGGGCATCAAGAACGGCACCATCACCGTGAAGCGTGCTCGGAAGGTCCGTAAGGGAGAGGAGGATGAGAAGCCAAAACCTAAGAAGGTCGTCAAGAGCTTCGACGTCGAAGACCCGACAGCGAAGATCACAGTTCGCTTTGATAAGGGCCGTGTGACGAATGAGGAAGTTTGGAGAGCATTAGACACAGCAGCGAAGGAGGCAAAGAAGGCCCTTCCAGTGAGAAAGAAGAAGCATAAGAGATAGCGCATATGAAATCGAAAGGACCGATGGACCGGGAACACGAACACATGGAGGTAAGAGACCGCCAGGGCGCTCCAAGCCCTGACGAGATTCGTGCCTTCTACGATGAACTTCCTCCTGAGGAGAGACGCGAGAGGATCTTCCTCGCCCCTGCCTATCGCACTCTCTACAACCGGATCGTTCAACCCGACGAGATGGTGGGCTTCCCTGGTTCGGCATACTTCTGGCAAAAATGGCTTCCTGTTCTCAAGCCAACAGCCGCGGCCGTCTACATCGTCCTTCGAGACATCGCCTACGCGAACAAGAATCTTCCTGAAGACGCTTGGTGCTATCCAGACCAAGCAGAGCTTGCGCGCATGCTGGGGCTCTCTGATCGCAAGACCATCCGTCAGCATTTGAATACTCTTGAGAGCTATGGATTCCTGAAACGGGAGAAGGACTATCGCGCCATTCAGGACCAGGAACACGGCGGAAAATTGGCCCGGCAGAAGACCTCTCTCTATCACATCTACTACGAGATTCCCCTCGTTGCGGAAGACGCAGTTACCCTTCTTATCTCCGGAGAGGGATTCGCTAACTCATTGAATTTCAATACCGTCACCAATGAGGGGGGAAATCCCCCACACCGGTATGGGGGGAAACCCTCCACACCGGTGAATCACCTGGAGGGAAACCCTCCACGAGGCGCGAGTTATCCACAGGAATCGACCGGTGAGGGGGGTTTATCTGGGGGGATATCCTCCAGCTATAACGTTAGAGGATCTAACGTACATTCAACGTTAGATAACGTTAGTGAGAGAACTCCTTCTTCAAACGTTTCTCGGAAGCGCCAAAGCAGATTTCAGCAGGACCCTCGGATTGCTTCGATGACTGCTCTCGAGAAAGCGAAGAAGGAGGAGATCGTTCTGGAGATTGCGAGGCGCCTGAATGCCTGTGCGGGCGACCACGGAAAGGAAGAGCACAAGAGCGCGGGTCTCCACCGCTGGATTGCATACCTGATGCCTGTCCAGCTCGTGAATGACGCGCTCATGGCTGTCCAGGATTTGGCCTATGAGGCTCAGGCGGGACGGAAAGAGATGCGAGACCCTGGAGCCTACTTCGTAGGCATAATCAGAAACATGGCCGAGAAGGAGGGAATCGATCTCGGTCCGGTGACCCGCTCATGACGAGAAGAGCACGAAACCGTGGAGTGGACCTTGTGACTCTGAGTGAGCATGACCCAATGTCGGACGTCCGACATTGCAGATGGTGGGCACGCATATGATCCAAACATCAGTGAGAGACGTTTTCGGAGCGCTTAGCTCGGTGGAGGAAAAGAACGCGCCAGTGACGCTCTTCGCCCGGGGCGATATAAGTCTTCTGCAAACGGGCCTCAGAATCTGTGTGATTGGAACTCGGAAGCCGTCACTAGCGGGACAATCAGCCGCGCAGCAATACGCAGGATTTCTTGCGCGAAACGGAGTCACCGTTGTTAGCGGGCTCGCCATGGGGATCGATACAATCTCGCACCGCACGGCTATTGAGGTGGGGGGGCGCACAATTGCAGTTCTGGGAACTCCGCTGGATCAAGTGAGTCCTCGGTCGAACACCGAGCTTCAAAGAGAAATTGGCTCAAGACACCTGCTGGTTTCTCAGTTTGCTCTGGGCTCAACCGTGACCCGCTCAAATTTCCCTCAGAGGAATCGCACCATGGCGCTTCTAAGTGACGGGACGATCATCATCGAGGCGGGCGAAGGAAGTGGAACTCTTCATCAGGGATGGGAGGCTCTTCGTCTGGGTCGCCCGTTGTTTATTCTAAGTAGCGTTGTCAGCTCTGGACTCGAGTGGCCCGCTAAGATGCTTGACTATGGCGCAATGACGCTCTCGGACCCGGCTGAGCTCTATGAGGCTCTCCCGATACGCATGGAGGCTGTCGGTGGAGAGCAGGCCCAGTAAACTCAAATTCGGATCGTTTCTTGTCTACCCGTCGACGGCGCCAACAGATGAGACACGAAAGTTCAAGCAGACTGTCATTGACATCAAGGGCGACCGTTACGACCGAAGGGTCTCTATGCGGATGCCTGAATACGCCGCGAAACGTATCGCGGAAAAACTGCCCGGGTCCCCGCTAGAGGGCTTCTTTGACGATGCGCTGCTTGTCCCGCTGCCCCGAAGCGGGCTTACGCAAAAGCACAGTCTTTGGCCAGCCCAGCGAATCTGTGAAGAGCTCGTGCGCCACGAGATCGGAAGTAGGCTGGAAGCAGCACTTGAGAGAAGGACACCGGTGAGAAAGTCCGCGGGAACTACAGATCGACCATCGCCGAAAGATCACTACGATTCTCTTGGAGTGCTGTTGCCGCCTCCAAGTGCCAAACGAATAGTTCTCGTCGATGATGTAATCACCCGTGGCTCAACAGCCCTCGGGGCGGCCTGGAGGCTTCTTGATATGCTCCCGGACGCGGTGATTACAACGTTTGCTATTGCCCGAACCGTTTCTGCTGAAGAGGCGAGCCAGGCGGTAGATATACAAGTTGGAATAATTGAGCTTGAGGGAACGAACTGGCTAACCCGTTCCCCATAGGTAGGTTTTGGGAATGCCGGATTCCGACACCAGCAGAATGGGTAGGAAACCGGAACAACACGCGCATGGTGCTGCGATGACTAGTTTTGAGTTACTTCGAAACGCTCAGTTCAAGATTGGCGGTGAGGACCAACTCTCAGCGCTTCGTGAGAAGTATTCTGAAGAACCCATGGAGCCAGAAGACAAGCGCCGGATTGACACCGAATGGCAGCGACTTGTCGCTGATATGCATATTCGAACCGGGACCCTTCTCAAGTCCGACACCGTCTCTTTCCTCCTTGGTGCTGGCGCCTCCAAGGAATGCGGTGGACCGCTCATCGGTGCAGTACCGCTTGAATTGGAACGCAATCTGCTTCGGGATGGTGTTTTCGGTAAGACAAAGCTTGGAATTAGAGCTTGGCTCAAGTGCTTCTATTTGACGGCGTGCAGACTCGCACCACAAGACAATGCCATTCCTGCAAACCGCGATGAGATTCTCCAGCGCCGGTCTGCCCTGATAACAGAGCCAGACAACGCAAAACCACTTGCTGTCAACTTCGAGGTGCTCCTAGGCCTCCTTCACAAGTGGCGGGCTTGTCTTCCCTCGGTCGAGGGACGGTTGCGCCTTGCGGGAGACCCGCCGGTCGATTTGCAGGCCAATGTGATCCGCGAATGCATACGACGGGCAACCTTGGCACTTGCCATCCTCTGCAAACTTCCGACACAAGAAGCCACTCAAGAGAGCTTTGATGCCTATAGGGATCTCCTGAGAAAAATCCTTACTCGTCCTCTAAATCTCAAGCGGGCAAACGTCTTTACGCTTAACTACGACACCCTTGTCGAGCAAGCCGCAGATGCTGAGGGAGTTGTTCTCATAGACGGCTTCGTTGGCACAGTGTTTCGAACCTTTAGACCAGAGTCATACGATCACGACCTCTACTTCCCAGGGGAGACAACCGAAGGCAGGGTTCATCGCCTTGACCGCGTGCTTCATCTGTATAAACTCCATGGATCAATTACGTGGACTGCCGACGCACCTACGTGGGAGAACCCTTACGGCATCCGTGCGCATAGCGATGAATTATCCGACGATCAACCTGTGTTGATTTATCCAACTCCAGCGAAGTCGGCCGATACCCTTGGAATGCCGTACACGGACCTATTACGACGCTTTTCAGCCGCTGTTGTCCGCCCCCAGTCGGTTCTCTTCGTGCTTGGGTATGGTT
>Ga0180430_10003655_pt1 | contig 13230 bp, 26 predicted proteins | sample SS_ome_9_FD_132999 | JGI IMG/M metagenome (GOLD analysis project Ga0180430, IMG submission 132999) | Hypersaline lake sediment archaeal communities from the Salton Sea, California, USA - SS_1_S_2 metaG | ecosystem: Environmental > Aquatic > Non-marine Saline and Alkaline > Hypersaline >... | reverse complement strand
GCTGATTGTGTTGACGTCCTGTCGATACTTCGCGGACAGCTCAGCAATGATGGCATTCTCTGCAGCTGTCGGCTTACCAATCCTGCTGTTGTTGCGAAGACTTCCACCTGTCTGCCGCTTGAATGCCAGGGCTTCTCGTGTTCGCTCGCTTTGCAGGTCTGATCGGAACTGGGCAAACGAAGCTGTCATATGCCCAATCAGTTTGCCCATCGCCGTGCCCATGTTGATGTTTTCGCGCACGAAGATCGGATTGATCTGCGACCGATCAAACTTGAGCCATGTGTTACTGAAGTCGTTGACTGAGCGAAACGCACGGTCGAGCGTCATCACTGCGATCGAGTCACCGGGACGAACGTGACTCCAGAGCTTCTGAAATCCCGGCCGCTCAAACAGAGGAACTCGCCAGGCGCTGATTCCCGGATCGGCAAACACACCGGGATTGCGATAGTTGGATTCGGAACCGAGGACGAGATTGTTGCGGCTGCAGTAGTCGAGACAGTATCGCCACTGAGTTGGCAGGGACGTTCCGTCAGCTGCCTGTTCTTTCTTTGAGACTCTGCAGTAGATCCAAGTTCGTGGGCTCACCGTCGTCCTCCTTTGAAGTTGAACATGTCACCGAACAAGTCGCCGCCGTCTCCGAAGCCGGACTTCTTCCCTGCGTCCTCAGCGCCTTGATTGTAAGACTGCTCCATGCTTTTGCGGAACGATGCAACAGTGATCGTCATCTTGGAGCTTTCGTCATTGAGTCCCATGTTCTTCATTCGGAGTCGCGTCCAGTACGCAAGGAATGTCTTACTCACCCGATTCGTCCTTCCTCAGTTTCAAGTTGGATGTGAAGACAGTCCTTCGGGCAAACCATCCGTCATCGGTGTACTTCACGTCACTGCCAACATCGATCAGTGCAGCAATGTCTCGTCGAACAGTGTCACGCGACACTTCCATCTCGACGGCCAAATCTGTCAGATGCCGAGGCCGCTGAATCAGCAGCGACTCCAGCTTCTGAACTCTCACCATGTTCTTCATATCTGCCTCAATGCACGACAAGCACGTTGTTGCCCATCGTGTTCACAACACCAGCTCGAAAAAACAATGCCTTCTCAGTTGGGTATGACTCAACGACTGAATCGGAGAGGAGTTCCTGATCCTCTTCGGACAGCATTGAGATTGAAGTCTTCGACGTTCCCGGCAGAGTACAGACCAGCATGTTCTGCACTCGATCGGAAAGCAGAACACCAGAGACTGTGTACTCGCGCATCATCTCGGCCATCTTGCCCAGCGCTTCAACTGGATTGCCGCAGTCGATGAATTTGTTCTTGCTGACCGGATCATCACCGCCGTAGAGAAACAGCATCTCAGCCTGAGTGGAAGAGTATGGCATCGGCCGACTCTCCCAGCCGACATCGTTCGGAAGCAGATGACGGTCCTCTGTCTCGTGCAGGCCCTTACGATTCCGACGAATGCGATCGGCCCGGCCGTGCGTCTCCTCCACTACGAAACTGATTTCGGTGGGCTCGGGAGATCCATCCATCGAGATGCAGTGAACGGCTTCGTCTGGAATCGAATCCGCAAACTTGACGCACTCCTCTTCGGTGCCGATGGCCAGCAGGCGACGGCATGGCCGTTCGTCATCGAAGTCGACAACCAAATATGTCGCGTACTCGCCCATACTCAATCGCCTGAGCATCGTTTCGCGATAGCTGCGAAGGCCATCGAAAAACACGAAATCAGATTGCTGAGTTTTGACTTTGCTCTTCACTGATGCTCTCCCACTTCTGCCAGTTCATCAATAAGCGACTTCGTTTTGCGAGCCTGTTCCTCAACTGCCCGCTGCTTGTCGATCCGTCGCTGCCTGTTCTTCTCGATCCAATCTGCGCCACCCGGTGCGTAGTTCATTAAGAGCTGCTTCAATGCATCATTGTCTGACATTCCCTCAAAGACATAGAAGTAAAGTGACTCGTGTTCGTCGCACCGAATCTCGCGGAGTTTATAAGTGCGAGTCTGGATCATTTGCTTTGGTGGCCCGTTAGTGAAAGGCCCGAATGAAGTCGGCTTCTCAACCTCGTTCACCTGAAGCTGGCCGCCCACGTTTGCCATCAGTTGGCCATCGATTGGGCCACCGACACAGACAACTTTGTTATCCAGCTGGGCTTCGACTTCGACATCCGGGACAGGCCATTGTGTAGTCGGAATCTGGTACGAAAACGTCTTGCCGGCCTGAGGACCAACACCGTCCTTACTCATCTTCTTAATCATATCTCTCAGGCTTGGCCTACCCACGACTCTTCTCCCCGACTGCATTCGCAACAATCTCAGGCCACGACGCCGGCTGTGCTGGTTCCGTCAACACCATATTGATTCCTCGACTGTCCGGATCTTCGGTCACGTTCAAAATGCATGGAGCAGACTTCTGTAGATCAGAGTTCCGGATGTGAACAACCTTTCCTTCCGCGCGACCGATCCGGTACACCAGAGCCTTGATGAAAAACATCAACTGTTGCAGCTGCTCTTCCGTCTCTTCCGGATTGCGCATCCGATTGAGAATGTCATCAACTGCCTCGTCAACGTCCTCTGTATCAGTCTTGCTCATCCTTGTCCTTGCTCTTCTTGACGATTGAGACATTGCCTTTCACAACCTGCATCGCCCCCTCTGCTCCAAAGAACAGAAGAAGCATTTCCCGCATCGTCATCTGCTCGCCCTCATTGTAAGTCTCGGCGTTCATTCCGAGGCACAAACGAAGCACAACAGCGTAAGTGATGATCTGCAGCAATCGCCAAAGTGGGTGATCCGGGTCCGACATCTTCATTGGTTCGATCCTTCTAAGGGAGTTAATGACTCCGTTAGTGTATCAATCCGAACCTTGTTCCTGTGACTGGATCTCGGCAATCTTCTGCTTCAGCTCGACACCGATCTCCTGAATCTGCATGAGTAGAGCAACCCCGATGGCCCTCACCGCAACGATTGATTCTTTCTTGCCGGTCGCCAGAGCCTTGTCTTCGAGGTTCTCCAGCATGTCGGCCACTTGACGAATTCGGGCACTCGGCCGCTTCAGTTCTTCCTCAGCCACGTTGGCCCCCTGTCCAGAAAACGGCCGAAAGGCCAAAGATGGCAAACAGAATGATGCCGGCAATCAGCAACACGATGCTTGCAGCTGAGCTTTTATTGAAGCCCGCAAAGATGGAGCCAGCAACGGCGAGGTTCGCCAGTACCAGCCAGGTCGCTTGCGGTTGGTGTGTCAGTCTCACTGTTCTGTCTCCTCAATGATGGTATCGACGAGATTCAAGACGGCATTCTTGTCATTCTGCCGAAGGAATGCCGACTGCCTTCGGACTTCTCGAATTGCTTCCTGTGCTTCGCTGAAACCGTGTGAAACCTCAGCTGGCTCTTTGGCCCAGACCGTCAACCACACTCCTGTCTCAAGATCGACGGCCGCAATCTCAAGAGCCCCGGTCTTCTCGGCCATCTCCTTGACCTGATTGACACCGAAAGATGTCGACGGTTTCACAACACCAAGTGAATCGCGAAATGCCATCCACGACTCTGGATCAACCTTGATTCGGTGCAGCAACAAACACTGGCTGCCCATGTTCGGGATATCAAGAGTTCCCGACCTGCCCCAGCCGTTATTGTTGACCGCATCAACCTGAAAACCGATTTTCTTCTTACGTGATCCCATCATGCTCCACAAACTGGCAGAGTTGAAGTCGAGCGCGGACGGCATCCCCAGCCTGTCTAACCGAACCGGCTCCGATTCCTCGCAGTGTTCCAGAAATGATTTCGACATCGACCCACACTTCATCGTCCGAGATTGAGAGGATCTTGACCTTGGCGTTCCCCTTTCGGGAGTGACGCATCAGGTATGTCTTTCCAACTTCCGGCAGCATCACAGATCCTCATGGTCAATGTTGTCGAATGGTGGAGTGATGCCTGCGGACGTCTCGACGATCTCAGCTGCACCGTGGCTGATGACCAGTCTCGTGTACTCGCTGGCGTTCTCCCGAAGCCAGTGAATCAAAGGCCGAGCCAGCTCCAAAACTTCCTTCTGTTTTTCAATGGCGAGAGGCTCCACAACAATGTGCTGATCCTCACCGGAAGCAGGAATCGGATCATCCGGCTCCTCAACCGCATCAATGTCTTCGGCATTCTCGTCAGGCTCGTACCAGCCATAGTTCTGCATGACTTTCAGGAAGAAGTCCAGAGCGTAATTGTCGTAGCTCTCTTCCTGCAGATCGTTTTCGAGTAGATGACACCACATGTTCACGCAGCGAAACATCATGCCGGATGAAATGCCGCGCTGGTTCTGAGCCTTCTCCAATCCAAAGAAGACGTCCTTCTTCAGATCTTCGAGGATGTTGGCCGGCGACCACTCCTTGGGCTCGCCCCACTGTTCTTCAGTCATGCCCTCGACTGGTTCCCAGCCCATCGCCTCTGACTGAGCCATCGTGATGTACGCACAGAACCGACCGTGATCCCGTCCGTCCAATGCCGGCTCCCATGACTTCATGAATTCCATTGCCTGATCAAGCGTCTTCATCTCACCGTTCTCCATAGGACAGAAAAAGTAAAGCCCCAGTCCGGGAATCGAACCCAGCTCGGGGGATTGAGTATCCCCGCTGCTCACCTGAGACTGGGAACCATCGGTCACTCAGCGACCGACTCACCAACTCTCACTTCGATTCCCAGATTCGTGCAGACCTCCACTGCGTGATGGAATGCGTTCTCGAACACTTTGCCAACGTCGTGCAGAGCCAGTAGATCACCGTTGCGAATTCGCTCGGCCACACCACTGGCTTCCTTCGTGAACCGATCGTTCTCCTTTCCGATGTGTCGATGTTCAAAGCAGCCCGGCCAGATCTTCGTCTGCCAGATGCAATAGAACAGCATGATGTCAGACGGAGCCCCTTCAACTTTCGCGACTCGGCCGTCTTCAGTCTTTTCCAGTTTCAGCATTTGCGTTCATCCTCTTTGATGTGCCACCAGCCGATTTGCTTCACGTACTTTTTGGGCGCCCAGAACTTCCACCACGGCTGTTCGATGTACTGCTCGTCAAACAGGACAACCCACTTCCCTACCGTCTGCTTCACCCGTCCACCGCATCGACGACACGGATTAACAGGATGCTGATCGGATCGAAACCCTCTCAGCCCACAGTCCTCACACACAGTCACGTTGACCCAGTCGCCTTCTTTGAACTGAGTCCTCGCATACCATGACGGAGGAGTTGACTGGTGTACCAGATTAACGTCTTCGTTAGCCACTGTCTACCCCTGTCATGTCGATGATAGACTGGATTTCGTCATGGATGTCGACGGCCTTCCAATAGTCGTGAACATTGATTGTTTCCTCTGCATCAAGGCAAGGGTCTCCGATTAAGGCTCTCGGCCTTGCATACTGCGTACCATTCGGCTGAAGGTAAAGCAGTTCACCCTCCCTAAACGTCGGGCCAAAACGAACCAAGACAGTTCGCGTCAGTTCGATGACTGGCGGATAGCACGGAACCATCCCATCGCTCATTTCCTCAATGCTCAGCATCGGAATCCCCAACTGACTGAAGCTCACTGAGCAGATCGTCGAATTCTTTGGCTTGCTGCTGATGCCTCATGTCACGAATCGCGGCGTCAAGAAACGATCTGCCGCAGTTCGTTCCCAGCCACTGAATCACGGCCGTCGCAACATCCATGTCTCGCTGAGTCACCGGCCCCAGTTCATCCTCAATCAGAAGCTCAAGCGTTCCGCGACCACCGTTCAGCCATGAGCGACGAGTGTTCGCCTCCTCCCACATTGCGACCAGTGTTAGCTCTCGAACTCCATGCTGCAGCCGATGTGGACTGATCGAACGAACCTTCGGGTAAAGGACTTCTTCGAGGTACTTCATCGCTCTGGTTGCAGAGCAGGCATCGCAGGTACAGGGGTCTTCCTTATCTGGATCGGGACCGAACGAATGCCAGCAATCCTGATTAGCAATCTTGGACAGCTCGATCGCGGCCTCGACAATCTCCTTGCGGTCTCTGTCGCCCGGCCAATTACCCAACCGCTGATCTTCAAAGTCATTGCTCAACTGACTGCCCTCCTTCCCTATCTTCTTCATCCAGAATCCGATCCAGTTCGGAAGCAATCAAAGCGCCGGCGATAATCAGCCGCTCCTTCCGGTCGTGATGCTTCCCGATGATCGTGCGGAACTGCTCGGGCAACGGACCACCAGCCAAGATGATCCGCTGGTACAGACTGCGATTGTCGGCAACTGCACAGCACAACATCGCGGCGGCCAGAGGCAGTTCGTTGTTGACGTAGTGTTCGTCCGGATAGCTACGTCGCCACTGCCGGCGGCGCTCCAAAGCAATCAGTCCGGCACCGTCCTCATCTTCAGGCATTGCAATGTCACTCATGGCCCCACTCACCGCCTTTCTTTTTTGGAAATGGAGTAGATCTCGCGAAGCAGCCGGACTTCCGGAGACACTGGTCTCTCAACCTGAGTCTGTGTGTCGGCATCCCAATGAGAATCAGGGAACCTGCCTTCTCCGTACATCGTCTTCAGTGATGTCTCACAAACGAGCCCGATGTCGTGGAGCAGGCCCTTCGCGAAGTCGCAGGCATTGGCCGCAATCTCACGCTCGCGCTTCGCAGCATCGACCTGCCTCTCTGCCCTCTGCCATCGTTCCTGAACCTGATCGACGTGATCAATCAGTTCCTGCTTCGTCATTCGCTTCAACTCAATACCCACAGCGTTCTCCTCAGTCGGGCAAGGTATCTTCAAAACATTCGTGCTGCTCACCCATCAGCTGAATGTCCTCTGCGTTTTCGCAGTCCATCATTCGCATTCGCATCCCGATGTTGTTGCCCGGCCCCAGCTGGTTCATCAGCCAGCCGATACAATGCGCGTCATCGGTTTCGTGACAGGCCATCGCGGAATTCTGCGTCAACGACTGTTCCGGACTGGACGCAATCGTCGATTCAAGATCTCGATGCTTCTGCTCACAGTAGCCGTTCGGGATGTCGTGAGGATCAGTCTCGACCCGCCACGGACATTTCACGCACTGCTTCGTTCTCTTCAGCTGCCAGCTCATGCCTCAGCACCCCGCGCAAGGATCGTCCCAGTTGTCCTCGTCATCGTCATCTTCGGCGGTCGGCTGGATCTCACCAGCAGCCAGCAAATCGGAGCCATGAAACAGAACGCCACCCACACAAACAGCCCGATCAGTAGAAAGAACTCCCACCAAACTCCCACCGAACTCCCCTTGAACTTCACACCCGCAAATGATCGCGGATCGCAATGATGAACTCGTTCGACTGGTGAACTCGACGCAAAGCCTCAGCCAACTGACTCCCCAAAGGAGACTCCGAAGGTGGCGAAGGCGATTCCGCCATCGTGTCAGGACCGCCGTGCGTCAACACCAAGTTCAGCCGGTCTCGCAATCCCGTCAGCAATTCATGCTGGTTGTGCAATCCCTGCCCCAACTCGTCCAGCAAAGTCGGAATCTCACCCTTTGACATCTCTTTCGACACAGAAATCTCCGCACTCGCCACGCCCATACTCATCTCACCACTCCCAAAAAGAACTGCCAAGCTCAGCCTCTCACTCGCCCCGTAAAGCCCTCCGCAGGAGGCAGGGCAAAAGCCCCGTGACCAACAAAAACGCTAGTCACGGAGCCTACTGAGAAGTCCTCGAAGCCATACTAACCCCGAAGCAGATAGCAGGTTACAGACATAGGCAGATCCTGCATAGGGGTAAAATCTGCAGGGGGTGAAATTTTGGCGGAAAAAGTTTAGTGCCCTACCTAAATATAGTGAGATTCGCCGCGTGGTCCGAGACCCGCCCAGTCCCCGGCCAGCGTTTTTCCTGCTCAAGTCGACTCGAATCAGCTCAACTCAGCTCGACTCGCCACGATTCAACGCTACTCAACTCAGCTCGACTCAACGACTTGCAACGATAACATGGCATCGACGGCCGGAATCGCCATTTTGCCGGCAGAATCGCAAGAATTCTCGCCTGAGCGTCTGCACTAGCATCCTGCCTGCATCCTCCCACTTGCTGAGCGTCTGAGCTGTGCTGTGCAGATCTCGGCTTGTGAGCTGTGCTGAGTGGGGACATGGGGACATCCGAGGACTGTGCTGTGCTGAGGACATCCTGAGCTGTGCTGAGTGTGCTGAGTGTGAGCTGTGCTGCAGGTGGCCAGCTGCGCAGCTGCGCAAGTATGCTGGTGAGTGTGCTGCAGGTGGCGATTGTGGCGAGTGCCTGAGTGTGCTGAGCTGTCATCGGTCTGAGTTCCTGCCTGAGCGTCTGAGTGAGCGTCTGAGCGTCTGCGCATAAAAAAACGGCCGAGGACATCCGGGCAGGACATCGACGGCCGTTGTGGTGAGTGTGAGCGTCTGCAATAGGGATTACAGATTGTGCTGTCGATCGAATTCAGCCGTTGCATCGTCGGCTTTGCTGGCCAACTCCAACAGCTCGGCGCGTTGCTCGTCCGAGAGGGACATCAGCTGTCTGAGCGCGTTGCAGCTGAGCCAGGTATTTTTCTTGTAGTTGAAGTCACCACCATTGATCTCGATGCAGCTGGCGATTCGGCTTGCTTTGTTCTGCTCTTTGGCCTTCTTCCGAAAATACGGATCAGTGATGCGAGCGACGAACGGGCCGCGCTCGGACTTTTCTTTGGCCAGCTTCGCCCAGTGTTCATCGGCCTGAGTCTTGATCTCGGCTGCCAGCGCGCCGTCCAGCTTGCTGACGTTGCTGTGCAGCTCTTTGATGATCTCGTTTTGCCGGTCCTGAGTCAGCTCGACGCCTGAGTCATCTGCATCGGCCTGGATTGCTGCCAGAATGCCGGATGCAATCGCAGCTGTCGGCATCTTGCCGAACAGTCCGACGATCGGCTTGCAGGATTCTGCAACCTGGCGAGCTGTTTTCTGAGCTGAGCTGTCTGAGCTGGTTTTCTGAGTTGTCATCTCGATTGATCCTCGATTGAGTGTGCTGCCATGGGAATCAGCTGGCAACTTGCTGAATGATGCGAGTGAGCATCGGTCGGCGCTCAGCTGGCGAGTGTGCTGAGCGCTTGGCGATGATCACGCGAAACGAGTGTCAGTGACTTCCGGGCGAAAGATCTCGATGACTCCCCGAGATTCGAGTTCCAGTCGGTTCCAGATGCATTCGAGTGCAGCTTGCTCGCCGTAGGAACGGCCGTTGTGCGAACGAGTCTTGACATGGGTTTTCAGGTGGATGCCGTCTTGCTTCAGCTGAGCGTATGTCTGAGCGGCATCCAGCTCGGCTGAGTGTGCTGCATCGGCTTTGACTTTCCGGCAGATGACATCGCCGACTGTGCGGGATATCGTCCGGCCGAATTGATCGTCTGCCAGCGCTGAGCTGTCCTGAGTCCGGCCGAGGAATGCAATCAGCAGATCTTGCAGAGTGTCTGCAGTCGGCAGCTGTCCGGTCCTGCGCTTGTAGTGGTTCCTGAGTGTGCGTCTGATTGACCGCCATGAATCATCTGAGCGATTCCCATGAACGGCCTGGATTGTTTCGGCTGTCAGCATCTCGATTGATCTCCTTAGTGTCTGATTGTTTCGGACTGTTCCGGCCGGCCGGCAGTCGGCTGCCACCTGAGTTGTACCATAGTCCTGAATCGGTTTGTCTGAAAGATTCCGGATTCTGAGCTGAAAAGTAGGGAAATCCCCCATAAATCGGCTGAGCTGTCCTGATTGGCTCCATGGGGTTGAACTGCTGAGGATTCAGGCAGGACGGGTCCGGCAGAGTGGACGGCCGGCAGAGTGTTGCCAGCTGTCCCATGGGATCGGCCGACTGCGCTGATTGGCTCCAATGGAGTCGATCAGTTTCCAGTTGGTCGGTTCCATGCCGGCAATGGGGCCGGGCCGGGCGACCCTCGCGCAGAAGGCGCGGCGTTGCCCGAAAATCAAGTTTTTGGCGGAAATGGGGTGTCCATTAGGAATCCATTCTTCAGGGGCGGCGGGTCCGTCGCTTTTGGGCGGCCGGTGGTCGGTCGCGGCTGGTTTCTTTGGTTCTGTGAAAGTGAGGCTGGAATGCCTGTGCAAGACGTGATTGACGAGGTCAATCGAGGGCTGATTGAGAGGGAAAGTGAGGTGATGCTGATGATTGTCGGCGCAGTCAGTGGCCAGAACGTGCTGTTCGTGGGGCCTCCGGGAACTGCGAAGAGCCTGATGGTGGAGCGGCTGATCAAAGTGCTGGGGGTCAAGGGCTTCGTGCAGCTGATGCACAAGCACTTGCCGCCTGAAGAGCTGATCGGACCTGTTGAGCTGGATGCTTACAAACAGGGCCGGTACGAGCGAGTGCTGACCGAGATGCTGCCAGAGGCTGAAGTGGCGTTTCTGGACGAGATCTGGAAGAGCGCTCCGGCGATCCTCAACACGCTGCTGAGGATGCTGAACGAACGTGAGTTCCGCAATGGGACGGCTGGCATGATCCAGTGCCCATTGGAGTTCACGATCGGGGCCAGCAATGAGTATCCCATCGGTGAAGGATTCGAGACCGTGGGCGCTCTGTTCGACCGTTTCCTGATCCGTAAGACGATCAAGCCTGTCAGTCCCGGCTCACGACGGCAGTTGATCTACGGTGGGGATCTTCCGGTGCCACAGCAGTTGGCCAGTATGGTCGAGCTGAAGAGCTGGCAGACGGACGCTGCGGCCATTGGCTGGACTGATGCTGCCATGGATGCTTACGACGACGGCCTTGACACGCTTCAGGCTGAAGGCGTCATTGTTGGTGACAGACGAATGAAAGCGGCGGCCAGTGTGGCTCAGGCTGCTGCATTCATCAACGGCCATGACAAGGTCGAAGTCGAGGACTTGGAAGTCCTGCAGCATGTGTTGTGGTCTGTTCCGGATCAGGAACAGCTCACGGGCCAAGTGATTGCCAAGATCTCCAATCCCATGGGATGGAAGGTCGAGGAGATCCTTGCCAGTGCTGACTCTGCAATTGCTGCCATCACGGACTTCACGAGTCCTGATGCGTTTGCAGCTGCCAAGAAGGTCAAGGAGCTGACTGAAGAGCTGAAGAAACTCGACACCAACCATCCCAAGGTGAAGTCTGGGCTCTCTTACATCGGCCAGCAGATGCGAGCGCTGTCAGACAAACTGGTGGGAGTTTGAAAGGCGGTGATTGAATTGGGAATGCGATCCAAAGTGATCAAGCGGCTGAGTGAAGTGAAACACAGTCGCATTGACAGACGTTGGACCAGTGGCGCCAGAGGTCGCCACAAGAAGAGCTGCCGGCGACTGAATCGAGCATTGCGACGAATGATCGATCAGGAGCTTGCAGCGTTCGTTAAGTGATTCCTGCTATCCCTGCCGGTGTGAGAAGCCGGCAGGGAGTGTTGGAGGCACTTTACTTTTGAATGGGAGCTGATGATGAGTGACAAGGTCTACGACATCTTTGGAGACAACCTGAAAGCTGGTTGTTGGTACGAAACGGAAGGAGGCAAGCGATGTTTCTGCATTGGCTACTCTTCGGATGACAAGATATTTGTCGAGCTGTCTGATGGAGACATCGAAGAGAGCGATGAGATTCATTACAGAGCATTGCCTGAGTGTGATGGCTGGGAGTGGGAAGAGAGTGCTGACTATCCACTGCAAGGAAGTGAACTGGAGCCCGGCGAGTGGTATGAAAGCGACCTTGGATTTCGATGTTTCTGCATTGGTTTCTCTGTTGAAGGACAATGCCAGATTCAATTGCAAAAAAATGTCAACGCTTATGGGGCCACCGGAACAGCAGCTCACGATCGCACATACCGGCATCTTCCAGACTGTGATGACTGGGACTGGGACGACAAGCCTGAAGTTGTTGAGCTGACTGAAGAGAACGCACAGGACTGGCCAAGGCGTCACATGTTTGCTCATAAGAGCGCCCCTGCTGATTCCGCCTGGAATCTGATCATGGCCAACGAGGACGAGATCACCAAGGAGCGGATCAACAATCCTCATTCAGCCTACCTGGCTGTTTACCCATCCATGCTGGACGGCTTTGCCGGCAGTAAGTGATTCCATGACCGGCAGCTGTTGAGAGGCAGTTGCCGAGCATGGAGACACTTGACTATCGACGAAGGGCAGGACGATGGAACCTAGTTGCGTTCAGATCACAGATGACTTGCTCGATCATTACACCGAATGGCCGTCATGGTTCCGTCAGCTCAAATACGACACTGAAGACATGAGGCAGATACCTGCAGGAATGTGGACGTGGAGTGAAGAGGCCGGTAAAGAATTTGAAGACTTCGATGAGGACACTGATCCTGTCCTGATCATTGCTCTCCCAACAAAAGGCTGTCATCAAAGAATTCTTCTGGGGGACTGGGTTAGCTTCCTGCGGAACGACCGAGGCTGGTTCATGTGCAAAGCAAATCCAGCAAGGGCACAGGTCCAAGTCAAACTGGAACTGAGGAACTTCATCAACTCTTTTGTGGAGGACGACAATGCAACTGCATGAGCAGTATCGCCCCAAGGACTTCGATGACGTCGTGGGACAACCCAAGGCGCTCAAGAAGCTCAAGAACCTGAAACGGAGAGGACTGGCCGGTCGCGCTTACTGGATATCAGGCAAAAGTGGGACAGGCAAGACGACCATTGGCAACATAATCGCTGCCAAGGTGGCTGATGAGTGGACGACGTATCAGATTGACTCCCGAACATGCACCATGAAGACTCTTCAGGAAGTGTGTCGGAAGTTTAGCTTTCGCTCACTGACGGCTGATGGATACGCTGTCATCATCAACGAGGCTCATGGGCTTCGGAAGGACGTTGTGACGCACTTGCTCGACGTCTTGGAGCTGGACATCCCTGAGAACGTCGTTTGGATCTTCACGACGACCTGCGAAGGGCAAGAGTCGCTCTTCGAGGATCACATTGACTCGCATCCATTGCTGAGTCGATGCCAGGTGATTGGCCTGCAGAAGAATGTCCGTTCGGCCTTCGTGAAGCGAGTCAAGGAGATCGCTGAGGCCGAGGATCTTGGTGGCAAGCCGGACGTTGCCTATGAGCAGCTGGCTGTTCGCTGCAAAGACAACATGCGAGCCATGCTTCAGGAAGTTGAAGCCGGCGAAATGATGGAAGAAGAGACTTCCGTTGAGGAGATGTTTGCATGAGATTCGACTACCAAATGACTCTAATCAATAACCCGGAGAAGCTGCCGGAGCTGCTTGAAGACTACTGGGAGCGGCTGTCATCAAAATTCGAGGCTGAACAAGCACCTTGTGGCCGATGGGAGTTTTTTTGGG
>Ga0180430_10003654_pt1 | contig 13230 bp, 11 predicted proteins | sample SS_ome_9_FD_132999 | JGI IMG/M metagenome (GOLD analysis project Ga0180430, IMG submission 132999) | Hypersaline lake sediment archaeal communities from the Salton Sea, California, USA - SS_1_S_2 metaG | ecosystem: Environmental > Aquatic > Non-marine Saline and Alkaline > Hypersaline >... | reverse complement strand
CAGATGAGTGGGGACCGGCTGTGGTACCGGCCTGCTTTGGACTGGGACCTAAATTCTCTTGGAAAGTGAATCCGGTGCTACATATGAAGGAACCCATCCGGATGGACGGGCAGGCTTTTACAGCGGGCGGACTGCTGGATCATTGCAGGAAAAAGCTGGAAGATCCCGGCCTGGCCCCCTGGTTTCGGGAGCTGCTCGAATTTATTGTTCTTTTTATGGATGCATCGGCCCGGCCCATCGTGCAGAGGAGCAGTGGATCCACCGGCGATCCCAAGACCTTCAGTCTTTCAAGAGAAGCCATGGTGCTCAGTGCACAGCGAACCCTGCAATACTTTGATCTTAAAAAAGGAGAACGCGTCCTGCTTGCCCTGCCGGTTCACTACATTGCCGGAAAGATGATGGTGGTCAGGGCCCTTGTGGGCGGACTCGATCTCCTGCCAGTAGAGCCTTCCTCCCGTCCTCTGAAAGGGGTGAAGGGCTCCATCGCTTTTGCAGCCATGGTACCCCTGCAGATTGAGGAGTCACTGAATCATGGTGATCCGCTGGAGCGGATCTCTAAGCTGCTTATCGGCGGGGGAGAGCTGCATCCGGCCACCCGGGAAGCTATTTCGTCCATGGCTGGAGCGGAAGTATATGAAAGCTTTGGAATGACTGAGACCTATACGCATTTTGCCATGAAACGCATCAATGGTCCTGATCCGCAATCCGCTTTCGAATTGTTGAAGGGAGTCCGTGCGGGACTTGACCCACGGGGATGCCTGGAAGTGGATATTCCAGGGATCACATCCGGTAAGCTGCTAACCAACGACCTTGTGGAAATCAATCCCCGCGGAGATGGATTTACCTGGTTGGGAAGATTCGATAATGTTATAAATACAGGAGGGATTAAGATCATACCCGAGTTGCTGGAAGCACAGATCGGGGAGCTTATCGGCCATGAATGCCTGGTGCTGCCTGAAGCGGACCGGAAACTGGGCAAGAGGCTGGTGCTGCTGGTGGAGTTTGGGGGCGATCCGCCGGTGGAAATGTGGCTGGATCTGCTTCGATCCAGTCTCTCAAATTATGAACTGCCCCGGAGGATACTTGCTATTCAGGCGCTGCCCAGGAACCGCTCCATGAAGCCCGACAGAACATCTGCCATGGAATTGTTGTTATAGTAAGTAACTACAAACCAAAATATTCGACTATGAAAGCATTGAGAGTTATTTTAATCATTGTAGCTGTCCTTCTGGCAGCCATATTGATTGTACCCCTCTTCTCACCCGCTACGGCCGAAGTTAGCGCGGAAACCACCATTGAGCTTGAAGCGCACCGGATTTTCCCCAAGGTAGCCTCCTTTACCGGCAGGGATCTATGGGATCCGTGGCTGACCCAGGATAGCACGGCAGATGCAAGGATCGAACCCAATTCTGCTTATGTGGGATCGTCTTATTCCTGGACGGGCCAGAAGGTAGGGTCGGGCCGGATGGAGGTGATCTCTGTCAGGGAAAACGAATACATCGAATCGCATCTGTGGTTTGGTGATGTGGAGGAACCTGCACTGGTTGAATGGACCTTTGAACCTGTGGAAGGCGGAACCCATGTACTCTGGACCTTCACCCAGGAAACCGCCTATCCCATTGGCAGACTTGGTATGATGTTCGGGAAGGTGTTCCTGAAGCAGAGTTTTGAACTGGGGCTTGCCAACCTCAAAGAATTGATGGAATCGATGTCTTACCAGCAAAGTGCACTTGGACCCATTACAGTGGAAGCGATGCCGGCCATGATGGCCCTGGTTGCCGATGGAGCCGGGACCATGGAGACCATTGGGGAGCAGCTGGGAGGACTTTACGGAATGCTTTTTACAGAGGCCGGAAAACAGCAACTGGAAGTGGTCGGAGCCGCCTTTGTCCACTACCTGGATTATGATGAATCCACCGGTTTCTCCAACTACAGGGCTGGAATACAGGTGAGTGCTCCGGGGATGGATGCCGGGCAGGTGAAGGCCGTTTCCTATCCTGAGGTACAGGCTGTTCAGGCCCTGCATACCGGTCCCTATGAGGAGTTTACCTCTTCGTATGATAAGATTGGAGCCTATATTGAGTCCAATGAAATCCTGGTGAACGGAGAAGCTTTTGAGTTCTATCAAACCGGGATGCAGCTCGAGTCGGATCCTGCTCTCTGGGAAACCCTGATTGTCTTCCCGTTGAAATAACATGGAAGCAAGGGAAATCAAGCGAATCTTTTACCGCGACGGTTACAGGCTGGCACATCAACACCTGGAGCAGGGGGTCACTGCGACCCATGTAAGGACAGCCATTACCGAACTCTACCTGGCGGTAGATGAATTGCTGCATTCCTTTATTCAACGCTCAGAAGCCGAGGGTGCAGCCGCCGAGTGTAAGAAAGGCTGCTCCTGGTGTTGTCACCAGGAAGTATTTGCTGTGACCCATGAGTTTTTCTACCTGCAGGATCATCTCAGATCAAAGTTGAGTGAGGAGCTCAGGGAGCAAATACTGGAGCGGGCCAGGACCAAGGTAAAACTTACCCTGAATCTTTCACCGGATGAGCAATTAAAGGTTCGCTCGGCCTGCCCGCTTCTTCATGCAGGATCGTGCCTGGCTTACGAGGCCAGGCCCATGGCCTGCCGGATCTACCTTTCGACCTCGGAGGCTTCCTGTAAGAGGGATCATGACAGGCCCGGTAATCAAAAAATTATACCGGAGCTGCTGGAATTTCCTTTGCTTGCCGGACGCATGCTGAATCAGGGCTTCGTGGCCTGTTTGAAGCAGTTTGGACTGGGATCCTCGGAATTGTCCATCGAACAGGGCTACTCTTCCATGCTGACCATGGGACAAAGCATGGAGGACTGGATCAATGGGGCTGCCAATTCTGAAACATGAACGACAGGCCCGGAGGTAGGAGCTTTTTATTTATATTCGTGTATGCAAAAGATCAGCCTCGGAATCGTACGCGAAACAAAGATACCTCCCGATAAGCGGGTTCCCTTTACACCCCGCCAGTGTCGCTTGCTCCTTGAGCAATACGAGCACCTGGAATTACTGGTTCAGCCTTCCGCCTACCGTTGTTATTCAGACGATGAATACCGGGCTGAAGGTATTAGGCTTTCGGAAGACCTGAGTGGCTGTCATATACTGATGGGAGTGAAGGAGGTGAAACTGAGTGCGCTGATCGACCAGAAGATCTACCTTTTCTTTTCACATACGGCCAAGAAACAACCCTATAACAGGGAGCTGCTACAAGAGGTGATTCGCAAAGGCATCCAGCTGGTAGACTACGAATATCTGACCGATGAGAAGGGCATCCGGGTGGTGGCCTTTGGACGTTGGGCGGGTGTGGTTGGTGCTTACAATGGCTTACGGGCCTATGGTCTGAAAAGCAGTGCTTTCAAGTTAAAGCCGGCCCGGGATTGTTTCGATCTCGAAGAGCTGCTTGAGGAGCTGAAGAAGGTGGAGATGGGTAAGAACAGAATCCTTGTCACCGGAGGTGGAAGGGTAGCCGGGGGTGCCCTTGAGATCCTTGAAGGTGCAGGCATCCTGCAGGTGGAGCCGGAGGAATTTCTGAGTAAGGACTTTAAGCGGGCCATTTTTGCACGGCTCGATCCCTGGCACTACACCCGGAGGAAGGATGGGCGTGACTTTGATTTTGAGCATTTTATGAAGCATCCTGAGCTTTATGAGAACAGCTTCCTGCCCTATGCAGCCCGTTGCGATACCTTTATAGCCTCTCATTTCTGGGATCCGGCCTCTCCGCTTATGTTAAGTGGTGATGCACTGGCCGGGGGGGAATTGCCCCTTTCCCTGGTGGCCGATATCAGCTGTGATATAGATGGTCCCATCGCATCAACCATCAGGGCTTCCACCATCGCTTCCCCTTTTTATGGCTACGACCCGGCTACGGGTAAGGAGACTGCGCCTTTTGATAATGGGGTGATTACGGTAATGGCCGTGGACAATCTTCCTGGGGAACTGCCCAGGGATGCCTCGGCCGATTTTGGCTCGGCATTAATGGAGCAGGTTATTCCGGAGTTGCTGGGTGTCAGGGACAGTGGCATGGTCGGGCGGGCATCCATTGCTGCAGCTGGTAAACTTACTTCCCGCTATAAGTACCTGGCTGATTACCTGGCTGGCAGGGAGTAATTAGTTAAGAATGGTCTGATCCACAAGACACTCCACATCCGGATGCAGGTGGAGAAAGGAAGCTGGAAGACTCGTTGATATTTTTTTCTCCAGAAAGGCTTTGGCCACCTGCTTCTTCTCCTTTCCGGAGACCAGCATAATGATCTTCCGGGAGGAAAGGATTTCCTGCATTCCCAGGGTAAGACCGTATTTGGGCTTGCGATCGAGGGAAGCGATCATTCCATGTTGGAGGGAAGCTTCGCTTAATTCAGCAACATGACAAAAGGGTTCCAGTTGGGGACCGGGTTCGTTGAGTCCCAGGTGGCCATTCCGGCCCAGTCCCAGAATGCAAATATCAATGGGGCCCTCTTTCTTCAGCCGGGAACGGATTTGTCTGCATTCGGCTTCCGGATCCTCCGGATCAGAAGCAAAGGAGATATAGTTATCCGCAGGTATCCCCAGGGGCTCCAGCAGCTTCTTCTTCAGAAAAAAATCGCAGGTTACAGGGTAGTAGGCAGGAACTCCACCCCACTCATCCAGTTTCATCACCCGGAGCTGATTAAACAGGCTTCTCTCCCTGCGGGCTGTTCGGGCCAGTTCCCGGTACAGACCTTCCGGTGAGCCGCCTGTGGCCGCACAGAGCAAGAGCTTCGGTTTTTTAAGCATTTCCTCCAGAACCAGGGAAGCAGCCAGGTCGCTCATTTCCTGGTAAGAGCGGCAGTGTGTGACTTGCATTATTTGCGGTTTTTCCAGAGATCGTAAGGCTTGGCTGCATCCGTTTTGAAGGGCAGTTCTACCTTTTTACCCGTACCGGCGCTTTCGTAGGCAGCAAAGATGATCTCCATAACGGCTTTCCCATCCTCGCCGCTCACCAGGGGCTCTTTGTCATTCTTCACACAATCCACAAAGTGTTCCATTTCCTGGGGGAAGCCATAGTTCCAGTTTTCCTCATACATGGTATAGCTCCAGCCTACGGTATTGCCTGCCTTTTCCACCGCATACCCGATCCCTTTGTTGCTGTAAGTCTGGATGGAATTCCCCTGCAATACATCGGCATAGGCCACACCTTCGCTGCCATGGATCTCGGCCCGGTCGTCCATGCCACCCGGCTTGGTCCAGCTCTCTTCGGCCATGGCGGTGACCCCGTTCTCAAACTCCAGGATGATGATCCCGTTATCATCCCCTTTCGTTTTATCCTGGTGTAGGGTGGTACTCATCTGGGCATAAACCGATTTCACCGGGTTATTCTTATTGAGCCAGCGGAAGAACTGGAAGGCATGACAGCCCATGTCCATTGTCACTCCTCCGCCCGCGCGTTCCACGTCCCAGAAGTGAGGGGCATGGGGACCGTCGTGTTTTTCCGATTGTTTGAACAGGATGGGAAAGCCCAGGGCTCCTTCATCCAGCAAACCTTTCAGGCGCACATATTTTGGAGTAAAACAGAGTTCTTCCGCATACATCAGCTTTACCCCGGCTTTTTTGCAGGCCCCGATCATCAGATCTGCCTCCTTCATGCTTACGCATAAGGGTTTTTCCACCACCACGTGCTTGCCAGCTTCAGCGGCTTTCACACAGATCTCGCAATGGACATGGTTGGGTGCCCCGATGATCACCATGTCAATCTCATCCAGGGCAAGCATCTGATCCAGAACAGTAAAGTGTTTGGGAATCTGGTGTTTCTCAGCGAATTTCTGTGCTTCACCCGGAGGGGGGGACATGACAGCAAGTATTTCTGCGTCCTTGATTTTTTTGAAGGAATCTACGTGAATGGAGGCAATGAATCCCGATCCGATCAATCCTACTCCTACTTTTTTATCCATATGACAGTACATTAGTTATTTATTTGCATCCGGACAGAGTGCTGCGGCACCCAGGATGGCTATGTTCTTTGTGCTGGTAAATTTTACCTGGAAGCTGTCCAGAACAGAAGGAAATGGTATTTCCCGGATGGACTCCCACATGGCTTTTTTGTACAGGCCATTGGCTGCGGCCACCGATCCCCCTATGATAACAAGAGGAGGATCCACGGCCATGATAATAGTCTTTATGGCATTGCCCAGGTGCTTCCCAAAGGTATCGAAAGCTTCCTGGGCATCCTTATTTCCGCTGGCAGCTTCCCGGGCCAGCTCTTCACCGCTTTTGCCATATACACGCTGGAAAAAAGGTCCGGCGGTATAATCCTCATAAATGCCATCCAGGTATGATATGGTCCCGAATTCCCCTGAACAGCAGTGTGCATCCGGGATCAACCGGCCATTTTTAATAATGCCCGCACCCATTCCGGTTCCCAGGGTGATACCCACAAAATCGGGATGTCCCGCATGGGCTCCGTAACGGTATTCACCCATGGCAAAACAGTTGGAATCGTTGTCCACAAAAACAGGAACCCTGAATTGTTCCTCCAGAATGGCCCTTAAAGGGATTTCTTTCCAGTTGGGGATGTTCAGGACATCATAGACCACGCCGGTAGCACGGTCGACCGGACCTGGCACCCCGATTCCAATTCCGGCTACCTCTTCATCCATCAGCCTTTGAACGAGCTTGATGATAAGAGCAACTGCATCCATGGGGTCCTGTGAGCTTTGATCCAGCTTCTCTGTGATCTGTTCTGTAGGAGTGCTTCCGCTTACTTTTCCGACGGCCACCTTGGTAGCTCCAAGGTCCACACCGATCAAAGAAGAATTATCTTTAGTCATAAAGGAATGATGATTAGTTGAAGTGCCTTGTATTATCCTTGTCTTTCCTGTCTTTCCACTTATCCATATTGCTGAGGCTGATCACCAGCCCGACACCTCCGATTCCCAGCAGGACAAAGCCCGCCGGGCGGATCATGGCCAGGTTGATGGTAAGCACAATGCCCAGGCCAAGCAATACCATGCTGATGACCCACATGGAACGGTAATCACGTGGTTTTTTCTGTTGGTACATGCGATCAGTTGTTCTTAAGATTTGTAATTATCTGCTTCGGATCGTCTGCCGAGAAGATTGTATTTCCCACCACAAAAACATCCACTCCCACCTCGATCAGCTTTCCGATATTTTCCTCTGTAACCCCACCATCCACCTGGATCAGGGTGTCTGCACCCGCTTCCGTGATCATCTTTTTTAACTTCCGGATCTTTTCATAGGACTGCTCAATGAATTTTTGTCCCCCGAATCCCGGATTCACTGTCATAATCAGCACCATGTTCAGATCAGTCAATACATTTTCCAGCAGGCCCACATCGGTATGCGGATTCAGTGATACGGCCGGTTTCATGCCCAGTTCCCCTATCCTGTGAATGGTGCGGTGCAAGTGGGTACATGTTTCATAGTGCACCGTCAGCCAGTCGGCTCCCGCATCGCGGTAGGCCTCCAGGTAGCGATCCGGGTCCACAATCATCAGGTGTACATCAAGGGGCTTGCGGGCCACTGATTTTATCTGGCGAATGACCGGGAAACCAAAGGTCAGGTTGGGTACATATACCCCATCCATGATATCCAGGTGCAGCAGGTCCGCTTCAGAGTTGTTCAGCATCTCAATTTCTTTCTCAAGATGGAGAAAGTCAGCCGTCAAAATAGAGGGTGCAATCAAGTGTTTGCTCATGATATGCGCTTTCATGTAAAAATACATTTTTAAACGAATATGCCATAATGCATGGGCCTACTCTTTCAATTCGAAGTTTCATTACATTTGCATTATGATTGTTTTTGAAGAAGTAATTGCCCAACGGACCGGGATTCCATTAAGGCAGGTGAAAAATACAGTGGAACTTTTGGAAGAAGGGGCCACCATTCCCTTTATCAGCCGTTACCGGAAGGAGCATACAGGCAGTCTGGACGAGGTTCAGATTACCGAGATAAGGGATGCGCTGAATCAGTTGAAGGAACTTCAGAAGAGGCAGGACTATATCCTGAAGATTATCGAGGAGCAGGAGAAACTGACTCCTGAATTGAAGCGCAAGATAGAGGAGTGCCTGGATCCGGTGCAGCTGGAGGACATCTATCTCCCCTACAAACCCAAGCGCAAGACCAGGGCCACAGTGGCACGTGACAGGGGACTGGAGCCCCTGGCCAAAATCCTGATGAAGCAGCAGGAAATGAATATCGAAAAAGCAGCATCCGGATTTCTGAATGAGGAAGTGGAAAGCGAGGAGGATGCCCTGCAGGGAGCCAGGGATATCATTGCCGAATGGGTCAATGAGAACGAACGGGCCAGGCGAACGGTCCGTTACCATTTCGATCGCAGTGCGGTGATTTCTTCCAAACTGGTGAAGGGTAAGGAAGAAGAGGGGGAGAAGTTTAAGGATTATTTTGAGTTTAGCGAGCCCCTGAAAAGGTGTCCGGGTCACCGCATCCTGGCCATGCGCCGGGGAGAGCAGGAGGGATTCCTGAAACTATCCGTGGAGCCGGAACAGCTGCGGGTCACGGAGGCACTGGAAGAGCAGTTTGTAAAAAGCCCCTACGATGTGGGACAGCAGGTGGCAGAGGCGGTGAAGGATGCTTACAAACGCCTGATGCAGCCCTCCATTGAGAATGAATACAAGGCCCTGTATAAAGAAAAGGCCGACCAGGAGGCCATCCGGGTTTTTGCCGATAACCTGAGACAATTGCTCCTGGCTTCCCCGCTGGGACAAAAGCGGGTGCTGGCCCTTGATCCAGGCTTTCGAAGTGGTTGCAAACTGGTTTGCCTGGACGAGCAGGGAAATCTGGTACATAACGAGACCATCTACCCCCATCCGCCCCAATCGGACCGGGCGGGTTCAACCCGTAAAGTCTCTTCCCTGGTTCAGCAGTATAAAATTGAGGCCGTGGCCATTGGCAACGGTACTGCCAGCCGGGAGACCGAGCGTTTTATTCGCATGATCCGTTTTCCTCACGATATTGAGGTTTACATGGTTAATGAATCGGGAGCATCCATCTATTCGGCTTCAAAGATTGCCAGGGATGAATTTCCCGATTTTGATGTGACCGTACGGGGAGCAGTGTCCATAGGCAGAAGACTGATGGATCCCCTGGCCGAACTGGTGAAGATTGATCCCAAGTCCATCGGGGTGGGACAGTACCAGCACGATGTGGACCAGGGAAACCTGAAGAAGAGCCTGGACGAGGTGGTGGAAAGTTGTGTGAACCTGGTGGGTGTCAATGTAAATACTGCCAGCATGCATTTGCTCACCTATGTATCCGGACTGGGACCTGTGCTGGCTCAGAATGTGGTGGACTACCGGCAGGAGATCGGTGGATTCACTTCAAGGAAGCAGCTTAAGAAGGTCGCCCGCATGGGTGAGAAAGCCTTTGAACAATGTGCCGGATTCCTGCGCATCGAGGGTGCGAAGAATCCACTGGATAATTCAGCGGTACATCCGGAAAGTTACCATATCGTGGAAGAAATGGCAGCCGATCTGCAGGTCGATCTGACCCAGCTGGTCAGGGATGAAAGCCTGGTGAAGCAGATCCAGCTGGAGAAGTATGTGAAAGGAGGAATCGGATTACCCACCCTGAAGGACATCCGTTCGGAACTGGAGAAACCGGGAAGGGATCCCAGGGAACAGATTGAAGTCTTTGAGTTCGACCAGACGGTATACAGTGTGGAAGATCTGAAGCCCGGTATGGAACTACCCGGAATCGTTACCAATATAACCAAATTCGGAGCCTTTGTGGATGTGGGGGTGAAACAGGACGGACTGGTCCATATTTCCCAGCTGGCCGACCGCTTTGTGAAGGATCCCAACGACATCGTGAAGATTCACCAGCATGTGAAGGTCCGGGTAATGGAAGTGGATATTGCCCGCAAACGCATCGGGCTTTCCATGAAAGGTCTGGGGAAGTAGGCTTTGCTGTTAAAAATGAATGTCAAGCGGATATTTCTGATTGTACCTGAGCAGGAAAGTATATTTCATTTCCTCTTTTTCTCGCTTCTCCAGGCTATTGAATTCTTTCAAAAGCTGCGGATCATTCTTTAATACTCGCTCTATTCCTTCCATATCAAACTCCCAGACCTTATTCTCTTCAATATCAACCAGATATTCCCGGTACTTAAGCGTAAGCACATAAAGTGGACTGTACCAGATATCAGGATGGTCTAAGTATTTCATTGGAGCATAGGTGGTTTTTGATGCAATAAAATGTGAAATACGGCCAACAAAGTCAATCTTGTGAAAGCCACCACCCACATTGATATACAGGTCTCCTTTGGAAGCGTATCCCCAGATACTCCTGGTGTTCAGATAGCTTCTGACTCCATTGTCATCATAAAATACAAGCAGGTCGGTCCGGGTAATCTTTTTGTAGAAATTACGATCCTCTGGGTCCATATCCGTTTCGATCCAGCCTGCCGGAATGGGATTGTTGTTTTTGACCATTTCGATGTTGGCGTAGAGGCCATCTCTGAACTCTGGTGGTGGCTGGTCCAGGTAAAACTGTTCAGCTTTCTGTGCAAGCAATGCAGAAGCCGGTATGGAAAATATAAGCAGGAATAAATGAAATACCCTATTCATGTATCTTGATCCATTCAATCGTGTTGCTGTCCGAAAACTTAATTACCATGGTCTTCGTGTGCAGAGGCCAGGGTCCAATGCGTTTCTGATCTATCATGTAGTAAAGATGATTATCATTCACCCGGTCCGGCTTCCCAAGCAAGTTAAATATTTCCTCTTTGTTCAGCAAACGCACCGTATCGTTGTAGATCACCTCATTTAGCATTCTGTCCCTGAACGGATATTCTTTTCCTTCTTTCCTTGCCCATTTCGTTTTATCAAATGCCATTTCACTGTCATTGGTACTTTTCTTATTTACTGGCCTGATCCAGATCCGTTCCCCTGCTGAAGTTTCAATTTTCAGTCTTTTTGCCTGGACAACTTCTTTCCTGTGTCCAGGTCGATGAATCACTACTCCCATTTCCCAGGGATTCAGAAGTTCAAGTGTTCTGCCTCTTTCACTGAGTACCTCAATATACTCTACCCTTTCATCCTTTAGTTCACTGGATACAAGAAAGGCCCCATGGACTCTCAGCTGATGAAAACTGGCATCCTTGTTTTCAGGCCACACCGGAAAGACCCGCAAGATCCCACCGTGCCCCATGCACAGCATTTCATTGATGGTATTGGGAACCGTGCTGAAATTTTCAATCCCATGCGGATTGTTTAGCTGAAAGCTGTTCGGATAGGTGTTTTTACAATAGTTGTGCAACTGATTCAGTATGATCACAGGATCATAACCAACACGCACTGCGGCCGGAAAAAAGCTGTTGGAGCCATTGAAATCTATCCAGCGCTGCATCACATCAATTGTATTATGGGCCACCAGCAATAATTCCGGACTGCTGTGCAAGCCGATTTGTCCGCCCGGGTATATATGCTGAATTCCAAGGGTATTATCCCCCCACCAATCGGTGCCTTTTTCAGTATAGCGGAACACTCTTTTCCCATCGCGTTCCTGGTAGGTATAATCAGACAGATGAGTCAGAATGTGCTGCCAGGACGCTGTTCGCTCAGCATCAAGCTGAAGCTCCTCACTCATGTCAATCGCCGTTTGAAGCACCAGTCGTACCAAACCCAATGAAAGAATTGGATTGAGTGTGCCTATGGTCCCTTCATGGATCGCATCATTGTAAATCACATAACGACCGTCTTCAAAGGTGAGGTAATGTTCCCAGAAGGTGGCTACTCCTTTCACAAAGGGGTAGTACATCCTGGTATACTTTGTGTCGTAGCTTGAATAAAAATGCTGTGCCATGTTTACCACAGCATAGGAAGAATTGCTTTTCTGTCCGTAAAAAAGCCCTTCGTCCTGCACGCTGCCTTCTTCAATCCAGTGAGCACGATGTTTCTCCATTAATTCGTTCCTGCGGGTGGTCTCTATACCAAGCGGACCCACGCCGACCGGCAGCATAATTCCTCCCTGAATGCCACATACCTTTTCGGAATAATATTCACCCCGTTCCTGTTGTGCCAGAACAGGCATGTTGCAAGGAATGGCCTGCTCGATATGGTTGGAGGAAAACAGCCCGTAATAAGGGGCAAAATGATTGTAGTTCAGGTGATAATCGCCGCTCCAATAGGGTCGTTCTTTGGTGATGCAGGACCCGAAAATGGAGGGTGGAAAGTCCGGATCCCGGCTGAAGCTGGCCATGCTGTAATTCGACAGGTAATATTGCTTTTCTATCAGGCTGTCGTTCAAATTTACATGGGATTTTGACCAGAAGCTGCTCCACCAGTCCTTGTGTTTTTGTTCGATCTCTTCCAGATCCGAAGGCCTGATGCCTGCAACACGATCAATAACCGTTTTTACACAATCGTCGCTTTTAAAATTGCTGGAGAAAGCAATCACAATCGCAAGCGGATTATTAGCTGAGAGTGTTATGTTATTCGGGTCATTTCCTGGTACTGAAAGCGCGACAGCCGCTTTGGTCGGAATATCCACGTCCTCTTCAAATCCCCTTGAAATGTATAGAAATCCATCAGCCGTTTTTCCCTGTTCCGTCACCGCGGGGAATATCAGATCCATGGGTGGCTTGTCTACAAATTCATCATGGCCCGGTAATTTCAGATGGAGGCTCCCTTTCAACTCCCCTTCCCCTTCAAGATTCAGTTCTATGATCATCAGGTCCTCTTCAGCAGATACAAAGCTTTTATACCCGACCTGCTGTTCTCCTTTTATAAAACTGGAGTGTGTTACAGCCGTATATAAATCCTGTTCAATCCGGTAAGTCGCATGTTCCAATTCCGGGAAGACAATTTCCAATTTACCCAGGACAGCCGGATACGATTCATTGAGGGATGATTTCAGGCGCCAGAAATCGTTGCGGGAAAAATAGTAGACCTGCTTTTCCGGAGCGCCGGAGAGCGCCACACCCGTATAGCCATTTCCAAGCATCGGTGCGTCAACTGAGTGCGGGACAGGTATTTTTTCCGGAGGCTCGGTAAAAATTGCTTTATGCTTTCCGATAAGCTCGTCCGGGGAGGCTCGTTGATCTGAAGGATTACATGAGAACACGAACAGTAATACCCCTGTGATGGATATGACATAAAGCTTTTTCATGTTTATTCAAATCTCATATATTTCTTTACGACAGCCACATTTTCTGTATTAGTCAACATCTCCAGCAGCTTGAATGCCACATCCAGTCCGGTTG
>Ga0180430_10003651_pt1 | contig 13238 bp, 14 predicted proteins | sample SS_ome_9_FD_132999 | JGI IMG/M metagenome (GOLD analysis project Ga0180430, IMG submission 132999) | Hypersaline lake sediment archaeal communities from the Salton Sea, California, USA - SS_1_S_2 metaG | ecosystem: Environmental > Aquatic > Non-marine Saline and Alkaline > Hypersaline >... | reverse complement strand
GTGGGCTTTGTTCGGCCCAGCGGCAGCTAGCCAATCCATCTGCGGCGGCAGGCGATGAGCAGGCCGCCGACGGCCAGCAGGGCCATGGAAGCCGGCTCGGGCACGACGACGGCGGTGACCTCGAGGATGCCGGTGGACTCGCTGAACTGGTACGAGGCGTTATTGGCTTGGCCTTCCCACACGCCGGACGTCTCGGTCCAGCCGGTAACCGCGAATGCCGGACCGTAAGAGACGGTGGCGTCGACGATGGTCCACGAATCGCCGAGGGAGTTGCCAGCACCGGTCAGATCGAAACTGAAGTTACCTGTCAGCGTTGTGCTGGTGCCGCCGCCGAAGCTGACCTGCCCGTTGGCTTTGACCTCGATCCCACCGCTGAACGTATGCCCTGAGCGGCCCGGCTCCATGTTGATCCGACCGCCACCGGTCAGCTTCAGATTGCTATTGAGCGTGAAGTTCGTGTAGTCGAAGGTCAAAGTCCTGCCGTTGCTGTCCCAGACCGCATCCGCGGCCGAGCCTTCGCGAGTCTCGCCGGCAGTCGTGGCTCGCGGGCTCAGCCTGAGGCGGGCAGTTTGAAAGAGAGCTGACTCGAGCCGTCGGGGGGGATCTCGGCTTCCAGGGTGGAGTTGTCGTTGAACTCGGGGGGGACGAAGTCTTCCCGAATCCCTCCCGGCATATCGGACCGCACCGCCGCGGCGTCGGCAATCGGCCGGGAGCCCCGGATCTCGACGCGGTAGCGGCCCGGAAGGACCCTCGCGGTGTAGCGGCCCGCCGTGATCACGGCCCCCTCGGAGCGGCCGCCGGAAAGCGGCAGAAAACTGATCGATCCCTCCTCGATCGGCTCCCCGGCAAAGCTGACGCTGCCTGAACATTCGACGCGGGCGTCGGGTGGGCCGCAGCCGGCAAATGCCAAGCAGAGGACCACCGCCGCGAGCTGGAAGTCGTCGCGATGGCGACCGCTACATGTCGCCACTGCCGGTCTCCCCGCCTGCCCGAGAGCCCAGGTCGTGCCAGAGCTTCGGATCGATCAAGTCGGCCACGAACCGCATCGAGCCATCGGCCAAGGCCGCGGTCACGCCGCCGAAATGGTGGCTGCGGGCCGAGACGACGACGTTGTCCGAGGTGTTCACGCACGGGGCCTTCGCCACCACGCCGTTGATGCAGTAGCTGAAGCGGTCTGGCTGCGAGGGATTGGGGGGGTAGAGCGTGCTGAAAAGCGCGCCGGCGTGCCCGACGTTGTGGTAGCGGCCGCGGACGTCTTCGCGGCCCGAGCCGATCGCGCCATCGGGCACGAGCACGATCTCGCTGCCGAGGAGCGTGTTGGAAAGGCCGTCGCGGACATGGGCGGCGGTCACGTGTGACTGCGGGAAAAAAAGCCCGTTGAGATTCCCGCTGGCAGCGAAGCCGCCGGGATTGAAGAAGCCGTTGCCGGCGTTGAGCACGTAATTGCCGTGGAATCCCTGGGCGTTGTTGGCAGTCGAGCCGTTGTGCACCTTGGGATTGGTGCTGTCACTCGGACAGAGAAAACTGGATACCACGGCCATCTTTTCAGGCAGGTGGGTGTAGGAATACCAGCCAACAGGCGAGCCTTCGTAGTGCCGGGTGTAGGTGTCGTGGAGGGTGAGTTGCTCCATGTGGGCGAGGGTGGCGGTGAACCAACTCCACCGCTTCCAGTCGCCACCGGCGCGATGGATGTCGATCAGGCACTCCTGTCCTCGAGGGAAGGCACCGTGGTGGGCATGGTGCGCCTGGATCGCGGTCGCGATCTGCCGCATGTTGTTGCCGCACTGCAGCCGGCGGGCCGTCTCCCGGGCTCCCTGCACGGCCGGAAGCAGCAGAGCGATCAAGACCGCGATGATCGCGATCACCACCAGCAGTTCGACGAGGGTGAAGCCCCGAGCGGCATGTGGAACACGCCCGGCGGTACTCACGCGGGCGAACTCCGCCGCCGGGTGATAAGGCCGGCCGTCACGGCCAGTCCGCAAAGGAGCACACCGGATGGCTCCGGGACCTCGACAATGTCGAAGGAAACCGGACCGACGTAGGCGCCGGTGCCAAAATCCACCCCATTGATGGAACCGATAATTTCGAACTGGTCTCCGGCGGACATGCCCGTGATGTCGAAAAAGTACATCTCGGGCACCCCGTTCCCGGCGGCGCCCCCCCGGAGGGAAATATCACCGCTGTTGCCGGTGGTGTTCACCCCGACCACCCGCAGGGCCTTTTGGCTGTCCCCCGCGTATTCGGCGGGGGTCAGGATGTCGTTCATGACCCCGATCCGCACCCGCTGGTCGACATAGGTGTTGGCATCGCCGGTCAGGGAGAAACGGAACGAGCGAGATTTAAGTCCCGCGTCGGTATTCGTGGGCGCATTGGTGATGTGATCCACATCGCTGTAGCCAGCATTGGTGAACTGCCCGCCGGTGGTATTGATGTAGGAAAATCCCGGGTTGGTGGAGCCCGTGGGGTGAATGTTTTCCGACGCCACCGTGAAATGAATGGCGCCAAAGGTTCCATACACGTTGTCACCATCCACATCGAATGACTTTGTCGTGGAACTGGTCCGCCAGTCGGTGACTTCCGTGCCTTCGACCGAGCCGACGTAGGTGATCGTTACCGCGTGTGCCGCACCGCCGCCGGCCAGCACGCAACATCCGACGACCAGGCTGTTGGCCAGAAATTTTTGAAAGGGACGCATGCGGATTTCCTCAAGAAGACCAACAACGATCAGACTCGATTGGTCGGCGGCGATCACGCCGCCCACGAACTACGTATGGCGATATCGAATGGCCGCACCATCGCAACCGAATTTGCGTGAGAACTCCATGAGATTTCACGCGACAACCACTCGAAGTAGTCGTTTCGGTACAGTTCTTTGCCAATTGGACAGCTTCCGCTCGGTCCACCGATTCATGACCGGCATGTTGTGATGAATGTCTGCAGACGGCTGCGGTATCAACCGGTCGCGCCGGGTGCCTCGCAGTCGGCTCGACGTGGCCGCGGAGCATCAGCGGAGCGTGAGCAGGCTCTTGAGCAGATTGAGCTTCTCAGTGCCAGCCTGCTTCACCCGCGGGCAGGTGGCGCAGGTCTGGCGGCTGGCGGATTCAGCCAGGCTCGACGCGCGGGTGTACAGTTCGGAGGCGGTCACCTCGCCGTCGCCGTCGCGGTCGATGCCGGCAAATTCAGTCCTGAAAACCGTTGTGCCGGCCACCTCCGGCAGCGAGAGGCTGTTGGAGCCGTCGATATCGGCCCGCTCGATCACCGAAACGACCTGCATCCAGGAGGTGGCGTCCTCGATCTGCACCAGTCCGTCGCCGGCATACAGCCGCAGTTTGCCGAACAGATCGGCAGCCATGCATGCCTCGCTACTGTCAAGACAATCGTTGCGGTCAGTGTCGGCCGACTTCCAGAGATGCATCGCCAGTGGCTCGACCGCCGGACGCACGCTCCCGAGCGTGTCCAGATAAGCCGCCATCTCAGCCTTGTCGGCGAGGCCGTTGGCATCGCGGTCGATCAGCGAGAGCAACTCCCTGGCATCCTCGGCACGCGGATCGACGGCGAGACGGGCCTGGGCGACCGCGGAGCGTGCCTCTGGCAGCGATACGCGGCCATCGCCATCGGCATCAGACTCGGCGAGCAGCTCGGCCGTCTCGCCACCCCTGCGGGCGGCGGTCTCGCCGCGGAGCTTGGAAAGCCGCATCGCAACCCGCTCGGCCTTGATGTCGCTTACGCGGCCTCCGGCGACGAGAATTTTCCGCACAGCGGGGCCCGCCTTCGTCGATCGGGCGGGCTCTGCGGCCTTCGGCTCCTCGGCTTCCCCGGGGTCGCGGTCGGCACCCGTCGCCGCGGCCGCTTGGCCAAGGGCCTTGGTGCCTTCGATGAACGCCGCATCGAGCGGGGAATCCTCGCCGCGCGATGCGGCCGGCATGGCAGCGAGCAGCAGGGCGACAATCAGGCGGATCGGCATGGCAGGCTCCCAGTCGGCTTTCAGAAGGCATTTCCGGCCGCAAACCACAAAATCCAGCGTGCGGTTGCGGGTGCACTCAACATTCTATCGTAGTTCAAGGGCGGATGTATTCCCGGGCGTTGGTCAAGAAATCGTCGTGCCGGCTCGCGAGATGCCCGCAGATCACCGGCCGGTTTGCCGGCCCGCGAAGATCGCGACTATCATGCCAGCATGTCGCTTTCACCCTTAGGAGGATCGTACCTGTGAGCTTTCGTAAAACCCTCGTCGACGAAGTGGCCCAAGCCCTCAACGACCAGATCTGCATCGAGTCGTCGGCCGCCTTCCTCTACTTTTCGATGGCCTCCTGGGCGAACGTGCGTGGCCTGACGGGCATGGCCGACTGGTTGCGCGGCGAGGCCCACGGCGAATTGACCCACATGAACCTCTTTGTCAACTACCTCAATGATCGCGACTACCAGGCCCGCTTCGCCACGATCGAGGCCCCGGCCTGGGAATGGGAAAGCCCCGTGGCGGCCTTTGACATGGTCCGTACCCAGGAGCACAACCTGCTGCAGCGAATGAACGACCTGATCGACATGGCCGACAAGCACAACGACCACCTCACCCACAGCTTTCTCACGCAGTTTGTGCCGCAGCAGATCGCCGACACCGCCGAAGCCGACGACGTGCACGACCGCTTGATGCTCGTGGGCGGTGACGGCCACGGGCTGATCCTGATCGACCAGGAACTCGGCCGGAAGGCGGAATCTGGCGAGGAGCACGTCTGAGCCACGGTCGGTGTGCACCCGCCTCCGCGGCGAGGACCTCCACGCTTCACGAGCCAGCGATGCCTCCGCCACACGCCCAAGGCCCGATCTTCCTCAGCGGCACCGACTACGAGCTGCCCGAAAATCTGCCGCATGGTCTCGAGAAGTACACCAACTTTCACGAGATGGCCCGGGGCGGCTCGGCGGTGCTCCGCACCTGCTTTGATCAGATCACCGGCCGCACGGTCGTGATCAAGACCCTGCAGCCTGGGTTTCGCGAAGACGAAAAGGAGGCCCGCCGTCTGCTCCGCGAGGCCCGGGTCACGGCGCAGCTGCAGCATCCCAACACCGTGCCGGTCTACGAGATCGGCCGCGATCCCGGCGAGGGCCTCTACTTCACCATGAAGCGGGTCTCGGGGGAGAACCTTTTCGAGATTCTCAAGCGAATCGCCCGCAGGGATCCGGAGACGATCGCGGAATTCCCGCTTGCAAGGCGGGTCGAGATCGTGGCCGATGCGGGCCTGGCGTTGATGTATGCCCACACCCGCGGCGTGATCCATCGCGACGTGAAGCCGGAGAATATCTGGGTCGGCAACTTCGGCGAGGTGATCCTGCTCGACTGGGGCGTGGCCAAGGTCTGGGGCCAGCCCGATGACCAGCCGATGCACCCGATGCTCGCCCGCCGCGACGAGGAATCGCCCCAGGCCCTGACGATGGCCGGTGACCGACCTGGCACGCCGCTCTACATGTCGCCGGAGCAGGTGAACGTCAACCGTGCCACGATCGATGAGCGGTCCGACATCTTCAGCGCCGGTGTCGTGCTCTACGAAACCGCAGCGCTGCGCGAGCCCTTTCGCGGCCGGGTGATCCAGGAAACCTTCGAGAATATTCTCCACGACACCCCGCCGCCCCCCTCGCAAGTGAGTCCTGAATCCGGGATTCCCGCGGCCTTCGACGCGGTGGTGATGAAGGCCCTCGCCAAAAACCCGGCCGAACGGTTCCAGACGATGCGGCAGATGCTCGAAGCCCTGCGGGCGGTGCACCTCGAGCGGTAGCAGACGGTGGAACAAGTCTGCCGCCGCGGCCGTAAGCCGTGCGGCTCTCACGGACTCTCACGGGCTCTCACGGACTCTCACGGACTCTCACGAAGAAGGCCCCCCGCGGCGTGTCGCCGCGGGGGGCCTTGCGTCGTATGGTCAGCGGACAGGGGTGTCGATCCGACGGAACCCTGGGCGACTCAGGCCACGCCCGCGGCAGCCACCGCCTCCTTGACCGTCTTGATGATCGCCGCGGCGACCTTGTAGGGATCGGCGTTGGAGGCCGGTCGACGATCCTCGAGGCGGCCCTTCCAGCCGTTCTCGATCGTGCCCACCGGAATCCGAATCGACGCACCGCGGTCGGAGACTCCGTAGCTGAACTGGTCGATCCGCTGCGTCTCGTGCTGGCCGGTGAGCCGCTGGTCGTTGTCGGCTCCGTAGACGCTGATGTGTCGGTCGACGACGCCGCCGAATCCCTCGCAGATCCGCATGAAGACATCCTTGTCACCGCAGGTCCGCATCAGCTCGTTGGAGAAGTTGGCGTGCATGCCCGAGCCATTCCAGTCGGTCTTGCCGAGCGGCTTGGGATGCCACTCGATGGCATAGCCATAGCCCTCCCCGATCCGCTCGAGCAGGTAGCGGGCGACCCAGATCTGGTCACCGGCCTCCTTGGCTCCCTTGGCGAAGACCTGGAACTCCCACTGGCCTGCCGCCACCTCGCCGTTGATGCCCTCCACGTTGATGCCGGCGGCGAGGCAGGCGTCAAGGTGATCCTCCACGCAGGGTCGGCCGTGGGCGTTGGTCGCGCCGACGGAGCAGTAGTAGGGACCCTGGGGCTTGGGATACCCGCCGGCCGGGAAGCCCGGTGGGTTGTTGTTCTTGGTATCCCAGAGGAAATACTCCTGCTCGAAGCCGAACCAGAAGTCTTCGTCGTCGTCTTCGATCGTGGCGCGGCCGTTCGACTCGTGCGGGGTGCCGTCGGCGTTGAGGACCTCGGTCATCACGAGGTAGGAATCCTTCCGGCCGGGATCGGGAAAGATCGCCACCGGCTTGAGCAGGCAGTCGGAATCGTTGCCGCTGGCCTGCTCAGTGCTGCTGCCATCGAAGGACCACATCGGGCACTCCTCGAGGGTGCCGCCGAAATCCTTCTCAACGCGGGTCTTCGATCGCAGGCTCTGGGTGGGCTTGTAGCCGTCGAGCCAGATGTACTCGAGTTTCTTCTTGGTACTCATAACTGAAGCTCGTCCTTACTTCACGAGGGAAATGAACACCTGGCGAAACGCTCCGCGCAGGCCGCCTGTTGACCGCAGGACGACGCGACATCGATCTGCACTTCCACTGGGGATCGGGGGAGACCCGGAAGGGAGCCCTGCAGGTGCAGCCGCCTGGTCGGTGTCTGAATGGCTTCAGGCAACCTTCCATTTACGGCAAAAATCATGCCGATCGTCTCGACAAATGTGATCCTAAGAAATCACGGCTTGCAAGCAAGGGGCGGTCGTGGGGTTGGACGGGAAGAGCCGCGGCACCGCCCGTTTTGCGGGCAGTCTGCCGAAAACTACGGCACAGCTGCTGGGTCGGTGCCCGGGGGTAGCGGGGGATTCCGGGCATAGCGGTAGACCCAGACCTCGATCGAACTCCCGTCGTCGCGGTGGGCCCGCGTGCGTTCGCGGCGGTAGAGCGGATCGGGCCCGCTGCACTCCTCGTAGTCGTCGAGCGCCGCAAGCTGCTGGGGGTCATGCACCGCGAGCAATTCTCCCCGCACGAGCTCCTCGCCGGCTACCAGCCCCGGGTAATCGCCCAGATCGATCAGCCGGCCTGTGACCGTCGCTTCCCCGAGCCGCTCGAGGCCCTCGATCAGCGGCCGCTGCTCGTCGGTCGCCACCGACGGGCGAAGCGTTCCGTAGACGAACAGGATTTCCCTGAAGGGCATGACTCTCGACCCCCCTCAGACGGCATCGCCATCGTGCTGGATTTCGACCTCGCAGAGTCGACGGAGTGTGGTGTAGTCGGTCTTGCCGGTTCCAAGCAGGGGAATCGCGTCGAGTCGCCGCACCTCGTCGAGCCGCATCACCCCGCGGAGGCCCTCGGTGAGCAGGATCTCGGAGGCTTCCCGCAGCGAGAGATCGAAGGTGGTAAAGAGCACGATATGGCGTCCGCCATCGGTCTCCACACCCTCAACAGCGACCTGGGGCCCCTGTTCGTCGGGCGGGTAGCGTTTTTGAAAGGGCTCTTCGAGCGCCGGCAGCGAGATCATCTCGCCGCCCGCCTTGAGAAACCGCTTCAGCCGGCCGCGGAAGCGGAGGTAGCCGTCGTCGTCGGCCGCCACCAAATCGCCGGTGCGATACCAACGCTCTCCGTCGATCTCGACAAAGGGCGAGGGGCCCTCGTAGCGGAGGTAGCCGTCGAACACCGAGGGGCCACGGACCAGCAGCATCCCCGGCTCTCCGTCGGCTACCGGCTCACCGGTCTGTTCGTGAACGAGCCTGGCCTCCACGTGACGAACCGGCAGGCCGATGCTGCCGTGCTTTGTCTTGGAAAGGCGGTTGGCCGCGACCACCGGCGAGCACTCGGTGATCCCGTAGCCCTCGAGGATCACCGCCTGCGGGGCCCGCTCCCGGCAGAGATCGTAGGTCCGCTCCGGGCAGGCCTCGGCTCCGGTGATGATCTTTCGCAGGCTCGCCAGCTCTCCATTGCCGCTGCGGGCGAGGATGTAGCCGAGGAAGGTCGGCGTGGTGAAGAGCATCGAGGGACGGTAGGCCTCGATCACGCGAACCAGCCCGGCTGAGTCGGTCGGATCGGCATGCCGCACGCAGCGGATGCCGGCGAGTTGCGGCAACAGCACATTGCCCGTGAGCCCGAAGGAATGAAACGGCGGCAGGAAGCCGAGCAGGCTGTCGTGCGGGTCGGGGTCGAGCACCTCGAGGCTGTCGAGGATGTTGGTCAGCAGGTTGCGATGGGACAGCGGCACCGTTTTGGGAGCGGTTTCCGATCCGCTGGTGAAGAGAAACACCGCCGGGTCGTCCTCGTGGCGGTCGGGCATCCCGGCGAGCATCCGCTTCGGGGCGATCCGGGTCGAGACCGCGGTCGCGACCGCTTCCCGCTTGCCGATTCCCGCCCGCAGCTCCTCGAGGAACACGAAGTCCGCCCCCTCGACCTCGATCCCGAGGCGGTCGACCAGCCGCTTCGAGGTCACGATCCGGCGTGTCTCGGTGACCTCGACACCGTGGGCGAGGTTGGCCGGCCCGGTCGTCCAGTTGAACATCACCGGAACCTTGCCGGCCAGGTGCAGGCCGTAGAAGACAAGATCGGCGGCCACGCTCGCCGGCAGCATGACGCCCACATGCTCCTCGGGATAGCCCGCGAAGCGACGGGCCATGAGACTCGAGCCGAGGAGCAGACGCCGGTAGGAGAGGGCTCCCGAGATCCCGTCGGCGGTGGCCACCTGCCCGGGCCGCTCGATCGCCCGCCGGACGAAGGCCTCGGCCACGGTCGAACCCAGCAGCCAGTCGCCTCGCGGGCGGGCATCGCCGCCGCCTGCCCCGCCGGGATGCCGCTCGAACCAGGCCGGCGGCGCCGCGAGCGGCTTGGCATCGGCCTGGCCGGATGGGAGCCGGCCGTCGGCGAGGGCCCAGAGCTGGCCGAGCGTGTCGACGACATGGTCACTGTGGAAGCCAAACTGCTGCTCGATGCGGAGAGAGAGCTCCATCCGATCGAGGCTGTCGAGCCCGAGGTCCTCGAGGCTCGTGGAGGCCTGCCGTTGCTCGGCGGTGAGATCCTGTTTGAGAAAGGAGGCAACCAGATCGTCGACGAGCTTGATCGTCTTGGGGTCGAGCGAGGAGGGGTCGATCTCGACCTCCGCGACGGGATGGAAGTCGCCCTCGGAGGGCCCGAAGAGGTAGCTGTAGCGGACGAACGTCGGCCGCTCGCCCTGGTTGTCGGTGGCGGGGTTTTCGTTGAACCAGCCTTCCAGGAAGCGGTTGAACTCGGCCCGCGATTCCAGCGGCAGCCGGTCCCGCGATACCAGTTCCGCGTGCAGATGCACCTTCCGGCGTGGCAGGAAAAAGAAGAGGGCGGCCGCGAGCCAGCCGGCCGCCCGCAGCACCGTGGGGGTCAGCTCCGGCGGCTTGCCGGCGCGAGCGCAGCTGAAGAGGCTGCCCCACACGCCGCGGGTGCGGATCAGCACGACCGAGAGCTCCGGGCAGGTCGAGACAAGTTCGTGCACGAAGCGGGCCGAGCCGACGACCTCGCGGTCGCCCCGCTGCAGGCGGCCCGATGGATAGATCAGGAAACTCTCCCCGGCTCGCACCCTTGCTTTGACAGCATCGATCAGGCTCTCGGTGCGGGCGGCGGCTTCGCGGCTTTGTGCCGAGAGATCGGGCACCTCGAAAGCCCTCACAAGCTTCATCAGCGGCAGTAGAAAGGGCACCCGGTAGGTGCCCGCATAGACCAGCGGCCGCAGAGGCTGCCGCAGGCCGACATGGGAAAGCACGATCGGCGGATCGATGTAGCCGGGGTGGTTGGGCAGCACGAGCACGGGCCCCTCGAGGCCCGCGAGCGGCTCGAAGCCGTCAAGCGAGACGCGGTACCGCAGCCGCAGCAGGACCCACACGAGAGTCCAAAACATCCTGTTGAGCAGGCGAATCATGCCGATTTTCCTCCGCGCACGCTCCCTATCATGCTCGAATGTCGCCGGCGTGAAACCCCGGAAAACGGTCCCTTGCCGCCGCCTGGCGGCTCCCGGGGCTCCGCGGCGGCATTCGCCGGGGTTTCGTGTATCTTTGAGAGGTGACGCTGTCGGGCATCATCGAGACGAAGACCCAGCGAAGACCCAGCGACGACCCAGCGAAGAAAGGACCGAGCCGATGGCCACCGCCGCCTCCCGCAACACCGACCCTGCCGCGAGCGGATTCGTTTCGGGCGCCGACGCGGTGGTCGAGTCGCTCGTGCGGCATGGCGTGGAGGTGATCTTCGCCTATCCGGGCGGGGCGAGCATGCCGCTGCACCAGTCGCTCACCCGCTACGGCGACAGGATCCGCACGATCCTGCCTCGGCATGAGCAGGGCGGCGGTTTTGCAGCCCAGGGCTACGCCCGCACCACCGGCCGGCCGGGAGTCTGCATGGCCACCAGCGGCCCGGGGGCACTCAATCTCGTGACCGCGATCGCCGACGCCCGCATGGACAGCGTGCCGATGATCGCCCTCACCGGCCAGGTTGGTACCAGCGTGATCGGCACCGATGCCTTCCAGGAGACCCCGATCGTCGAGGTCTGCCGCGGGATCACCAAGCACCATTACCTGGTCACCGATGCCGCCGACATCACGCGGGTCATGCGGGAAGCGTTCCACGTCGCCACGACCGGACGTCCGGGGCCGGTGCTGATCGATCTGCCCAAGAACGTGCAATTGACCCAGATCGTGCCCGACTACGAAGTGCCGATGAACCTGCCCGGCTACCGCCCCGAGTCGCCTGCGGTGCGATCGGAGCAGATCGCCCAGGTGGCCGCGGCGATCAAGCGGGCCAAGCGGCCGATCATCTACGCCGGCGGTGGCGTGATCACCGGTGACGCCTCCCAGGAACTGCGGGAACTGGTGGCCAAGACCGGCATTCCCGTGACCATGACGCTGATGGGTCTGGGTGCCTTTCCGGCCGACGACCCGCGGTGCCTCGACATGCTCGGCATGCACGGCAGCGTCTATGCCAACTATGCGGTCGACGAGGCGGATCTCCTGCTCGCGATCGGCGTGCGGTTCGACGACCGTGTGACCGGCAAGGTGGAGGAGTTTGCCCGCCACGGGTTCATCGTGCACATCGACATCGATCCCTCCGAGATCAACAAGAACAAACTCGTGCACGTGCCGATCGTGGCTGACGTGAAGGAGGCCCTCGCCGCGATCAATGCGGTCGTCGAACCGCCGGCGGCCGGGCTCGACGAGTGGCACGGCCGGATCGCCCGCTGGAAGGAGGAGGACCCCTTCGCCTTCGATGCCGACTATCCCGGCATCCTCGGCCAGGAAGCGATCCACGAACTCTCCCGGCTGACCGCCGAACGAGACACGATCGTGACCGTGGGCGTGGGGCAGCACCAGATGTGGGCGGCCCAGTTCTTCAAGTTTCGCCGCCCGCGAACCTGGCTCTCCTCGAGCGGCCTGGGCACGATGGGCTTCGGCCTGCCCGCCGCGATGGGCGCGGCGGTGGCCCATCCGGAGTCGCTCGTGGTCGACATCGACGGGGACGGCAGCTTTCTGATGAATGTCCAGGAACTCGCCACCTGCCATTGCGAGAACATTCCGGTCAAGGTGCTGCTGCTCAACAACCAGCACCTCGGGATGGTGGTGCAGTGGGAGGACCGCTTCTTCAAGGGCAATCGGGCCCACACCTACCTCGGCCCGGTCGATCATCCGGAAGCCTGCGGGCAGGGCGACGGCATCTCGCCGGACAACCGCTATCCCGATTTCGTGGCGATCGCCCGCGGCTTCGGCTGGCAGGCGGAGACGATCTCGCGAAAGGACGAACTCGGCCCGGGGCTCGAACGGCTCATCAACGCTCCCGGCCCGGCCCTGCTCGACGTGCAGGTGCCCTATCAGGAGCACGTGCTGCCGATGATCCCCTCGGGCATGACCGTCCGCGACCTGATCAAGAAGTAGGCGGTCGTCGGCCGCACCACGAAGCGGCAGTCGCCGTGGAGTCTCTCCGAGCCCGGCGGGCCCTGTGAAGAGACAGCTCCCGAGCAAGGCAATGATGCCGAACAAGAAATCCGAGCAACGCACCACGACCCTGCTGACGGTCGGGAAAATGTCGATCGATCACCCCCATGAACACCCCATGTATACTTTGTACGCGGTTCTCGTCCTATGAAGATCACAGTTCATGCCGCGAAAAGTCCGCATGCTGATCGCCGATCTGCTGGCTGCGGGCTTCGCCGAAATCGCCGGCGGCGGTAAGGGATCCCACCGAAAATTCGTCCATCCACGTTTCGCTGGGGCCGTCACCGTGAGTGGCCACGCTGGCGATGACGCAAAAGCCTATCAAGAGAAGCAGGTGCGCAGGGCCTTGGAGGAAATCGATGAAAAAGACTGATGCGTATCACAAGTGGGTCGAGTGGAGTGACGAGGATCACACGTACATCGGCAGATGTCCCGACCTGATTTCCGGCATTCACGGTGATGACCCCGTGCAGGTCTATGCCGATCTCTCACGAGTCGTGGAGGAGGTGATCTCCCATTTCGAAGAGACCGGACGATCGCTTCCTCCGCCCCGCGTAAAGCCGATGCAAGAGGTCGGGTGACACGCGGTCTCCCCGCTACGCCCAGATTTCCTCGATCGGCGTGACGTTCTCCACGCCCACGAGCTTCTGGTCGAGGCCGCCGAAGAAGGAGCTCAGTCGATTCGGGTCGAGACCGAGGCAGTGCAGGACCGTGGCGTGGAGGCTCTCCACGTGGAAGCCGGTCTTGCCGTCATGAATTGGCGTGATCGCCGCCGCGCACCGCTTGC
>Ga0180430_10003649_pt1 | contig 13240 bp, 24 predicted proteins | sample SS_ome_9_FD_132999 | JGI IMG/M metagenome (GOLD analysis project Ga0180430, IMG submission 132999) | Hypersaline lake sediment archaeal communities from the Salton Sea, California, USA - SS_1_S_2 metaG | ecosystem: Environmental > Aquatic > Non-marine Saline and Alkaline > Hypersaline >... | reverse complement strand
CGGCAACGTCGGCATCGGGACGACAAATCCCCAGAACGAGTTGAATGTTGAAGGAGGATTGAACGCTACAACTAACAGCTACTTCGGAGAAAACATAACTGTTACTGGATGTATCAACTTTGGAAGCGGAGGATTTATCTGTAGTGCGTGATGAAAAAAGCAATTCTATTTTCAATCTTAGGAATCTTTGTTTTAAGTTCGGTTTTAGTTAGTGCAGGATTATTTGATTTTTGGAAGGAAGATAAAAAATGGAAACCACAAGACTTTTATTTCACAAGTGAGGACATACAGGCAGATAATTTTTGGATAAATAAGTATAACTCCCCGCAACACAACCAAATAGTTTCAAGAGTCTCAATGCAATTAAACAACTCAAACGATTATTTAAACGGCAAGACAGAAACGATTACAATATTTTATCCTTCTGACGAGCAACTTTTAGACTTCAAAATCGTTCCCTCAAATCCCTCGGAAGACGAGAAGATGTTGAACAACGAAAGCTATGTGGCGGAGAAATCAAATTCAATTTCGCCTTCCGAAAAGAAAGACAAAACAAAGGAACAAAAGAAAGTCGATATAGAAACGAAAATTAATTCTTTGTCTATAAGCTCGGCAAATAAGAATAAATTAAAAGTAGGAAAATTAGGAGATTATGCTTCCAAAACATTTGAAGTCCAATTCAAAGACGACGAAGAATATCTAATTCAAGCGTTCGTTTCAAGCGAATACGGAAAAGAAGAAAAACTTTATTTATATGTTGAGGGTTCATTTGCAGGGGGTTCAGGAACAGCAGGAGACCCTTATCAAATTGAGACGTGGGAGCAGTTGGATTCAATAAGAGACGTTGATGAATATACTTATTATAGCTTTGTTTTGAATAATGATTTAAATGCTTCAACCACAGGATATTCTACGTACGCATCTCCTTCTGCAAACGGAAGTCAGGGCTGGGAACCAATCGGTAGTGGTTCCTTTAGGTTAAGAATGTATTTTGATGGACAGAATCACACGATTAGAGATTTTTTTATAAATCGGAGCACAAATTATGTCGGAATATTTGGCTATAGTGATGGCGGGTTTATCCAAAATCTTAAGACAGAAAATTCTACAGTAATTGGAACAGATTATGTGGGTACTCTCATAGGTCAACATTCTGCCGAAGAATTCAACATAGTTTGTATAGATGGGATTGTAGAAGGAGATGACTATGTGGGGGGAGTGAGCGGAAAGTATTATGGGTCATCAAAAGACTTTCAGAATGTTTATTCCTCTATAAATGTTAGCGGAGATATGTACGTCGGGGGGTTAGTAGGAGATAGACATCATGCAGATATTGATAAGTCATATTCTGTTGGAGTCGTGACAGGAACTTCTAATGTTGGGGGTTTAATTGGTTATAATACTTATGGAGGGGATGTCACAAATTCTTTTTGGGACAACGAAACTTCTGGACAATCTACAAGTATTGGTGGAACTGGGAAAACAACTGCCCAAATGCAATCAATAGAAACCTACTCCGCTTGGGACATAGTCGCTGTAAGCTCAAAAGCGGACGGCTACGCTAATCATTCATACACATGGAACATCGTAAACGGAAGTTCATATCCTTTCCTTTCTTGGGAATATACAGAAGGAGAAGCACCATCAGACTCCTGCACATGGAACGGAGCGTCAAACCACGAGTTCAACTTCTCGGATTCCTGCAACATAACAACAAATATCGACGCCACTGGTTACAACTTAACCTTCGTCGGAACAGGAACGCTTTTGTTTAACTCGACAATGCAAATATGTATTATGGGCGAGCCCCCATCGCAGCAAACAATAAGTATGGGAGAAGAAGCTAAAGTCTATCTGGGAGAGTGCGCATGAAATTCCTAACAATTCTTTTAATAAGCATTTTAGCTTTAGGAATAGTTTCCGCAGGAACACTTATAGTCGACGATAAAATAAACGTGGAAACGTTCACAACAAAAGTTCTAACGATTTCTAAACAAGACATTTGTGTAGAAGATGCAAAAATTTTAAGCAAGGCGAGAGAATCGAGCTGTATAAAAGAAAAGGACGGAACATACGGGGATTTGGACGTGTCGAAGACAGATTTATTTACAGAAGATAAAAGTGGGGTTATAAGGTTTAAGAATGAATAAAATTCCAATTTTACAAGTTTATACTGAAGTAAGTACAAAAACGGGAAAGCCGATTGTTAACTGGGAGTTTCAGAACGGAACGAAGGCTTGGAATATGGTTGGGATTTTAGAGACAATCAAAAAAGAACTTCTTGACACTATCGACGAGCAATCTTGGGAAGAGGAGGGAAAGCATGAATAAAATATTTTTAACTTTTGTCTTGGGAATGTTTTTGTTTAGCTTCGCTTCCGCAGGAACCGTTCCGGGTAGCCCATTTAAACTTGATGAGGAAATGCAAATAACCAATCATTGTTCTGCAGGCGGGTGTACTTTTATGAAAATCTCTTCGATAAAATATCCAAATGGAACGACTATTTATCTCGGAGCTGCGATGACACAAAACGACCAAACTTTTAATTACACCTTCGTTCCAGACCAAATTGGAACTTATTCTGTCTATTACTTAGACGACCCTCAAGGAGTAATTGAATTGTCTGACAGCGACGAGTTTATTGTGACTCCCGAAGGAAATGACATAGGAGAGTCGGGGACATTATTAGTGGGTGTTTTAATGGCCCTTTTGTTCCTCGTCATTTTTTTCTTATTTTTGGGGCTTAAACAAGAAGATAAAACATACAAGTTATTTTTTATTCTTTTAACGATTATCGCCTTCTTTTTTGCAATAGGAATTACAAATACTCTAATAAGAGGATATTCAACCTCAGAAGGGCTTGTGGATTTGTTTGATTACATGTATTGGACTTATCTCGTTGTTGGAGGAATCGCTGCAATTTTCGTTTTCATAGACTTATTAATTAAAGTATTCGCTCCAAAATAAATGAAAAAAACTGGAAGAAATGTGAGACTATCACAAAAGGCTTTTGAAGAACTAACAAAAGTTGAAAACTCAATAAGAGAGAATGTTGGATTAGAGACATCTCTAAAATCTGAACTTATGAGGCAAATCGAGCCTGAAATATGCCTTGGTCTTAAAAGAATTAAAAATGATTTTGTTAAAAAAAACAAAATCCCTAAAGAGAGAGGAGCATGGTATGAAGAAAATATTAAGTAATAAAAAAGGCATAACGGACGTATTTTACATAATAGGAAGTCTCTTTGCTTTAGGATTTTTTATTTATTTATTTTTGACTATTGGGGGAAGTTTTAATGAGAAGTTTACCTCAAAGATGAGTCAAGATGAAGACTTTAATCTTGCTAATGAAACATACACAGAAATTCATCAAAAGAATGTGCGGATGGCAGATTATCTTTTTCTCGGAGCATTTTTCACTTTGGCATTGGGATTAATTTTTGTCTCTTTTTTTATACGAGCAAGTCCCCCTTGGGTAATTTTATTCATTTTCTTAACTATCATTGCTACAATAGGATCCGCGACAATCTCTAATTATTATCAGGCGACAGTCGAAAAACCTGCTTTTTATGAGCATTACAATGAAGTTCCGATGACAAATTGGATTATGGAAAATTTAGTCTTAATTGTTCTTGGGCTTTGTATCACATCAATAATTGTTATTTACGGTAAACCATATTATATGGGAGGAGCTACAAGATGAGAAAACGATTTTTGTTTTTGTTTAGTTTTCTTGTTTTAATTGGGCTTTTAGGAGGAGTCTCTGCTAATGTGAACGAGTCCTTAGTCGCATGGTGGTCTTTAAACGAAACTTCTGGAAGCACTGCTTTAGAGTGGGTCGCAGGACAAAATGGAACTTACGCGGGAGATTTGCCAAATGCTGTCTCTGGGGTTTCTGCTAACACTGGAAACGCGCAAAGGTTTGATGGAACAGATGATGACATAAGCACAACTTTGACCACAGGGTGGACTGCAACAGATGAATTTAGCGGATGTGTTTGGATAAATACAACTTATGTAGGCTCAAAATCCATTATGGGAGATAATATTGGTGTCTCTGGAATAAATGTAGAAAGTCATAGTAGCAATACAGCAGAGATTCAAATAAGAGATAGCGACGGTCACGTAAGACAAATAGATGGAGCAGTCACAATAAACGACGGAAATTGGCATTTAATCTGTTTCACTTACGATGGAGCAAATAATTTAACTTTGTGGGTTGACGGTTCAATAGATGAGGCAAGTGATGACGGAACTACTTTAACAAATAATCTATACAACGGAAATTGGCACATTGGAAGTAAAGCCGGGTCTGTCAAATTCATAGGAGACATAGACGAGGCGGTACTTTATAATCAAACTTTGTCTGGAGCAGACATAGATACGCTCTACAATGGAGGAAATGGAGTTACTTATCAAGGAAGCTCTTCTAGCACAAACATAGTTCTAGAGCTTTTCTCTCCCTCAAACAATACAATAATCTCTTCAGATGGAACTAACTTTACAGCCAACTTCACAATCGAAGGGAGCAACACTTATAATTATACTTGGAAAAACGCAACATATTATGTTTGGTATGAAAATGGATCGCTTCTAAATGCAACATCAGTAGTTCTGCCCCCATTAAATACAACATCTTACACTCAATTCATCGACGCGTTTACGCTTGGAGATTATTATTGGAATGTTTTGAGTTATTATGGTAATGCAACTTATGATAATTCTCTCTGGGGGAGCAATGGTAACTCCACTTTAAATGTAGGAGCAGATATTCAGAATATAACTTATTCCAATTCAACTTATGAAACACAAAGTCAAGAATTCATTGCTTCCGTAGAGCTGTTAGAAAATTCTGATCTATTTGCAGTTAAATTCATTTATAATGGAACGGAACACTCTGCTACTAAAACGCAAATAGATTCTAATTCCTACCAACTTAGTAAAACGATAGATATTCCTTTAACTAATGAAGAAGTTAATGTCTCTTTTTATTGGAGATATATTTATGCTCTCGACGGAGATTATGCGTACCAAAACTCCACTTCTTTTAATCAAACAATTTTACCTCTTTATTTTGTTAAGTGTAATGCGACATACGTAAATACTTCAATTAGATTCATAGTAAAAAATGAAACAAATCCTAATCCAGAAATAAATGCAAAATTTTATTCTTCATGGGACTATTGGTTAGGTTCAGGAGATGTCAAAAAAAGCTATGCTTGGGAAGATGTAACAGAAACGAATGATACCTTTGAGTTTTGCATTTCTCTGCCCAGTTTGGAATACTCTATTGATGCCCAAATAGATTACACCGCCTCGGATAAAGTATTGAGAACTTATTACATTCAAAATGGAACGGCTACGAATGAAACAAACAACATAACACTTTACCTCTTACCCGAAACAGAATCGACTTCAATAATGGTCTATGTTAAAGATTACCTTCTTAATGCTCTCATTGAAAGAGTTGTTAAAGCTCAAAGATACGACACTGGAGAAGGTATTTGGAAGACAGTTGAGTTAACAAGAACGGACGACACAGGTCAAGGATTACTTCATTTGCTCGAAGAAGATGCAGACTATAAATTTTTAATTGAATATCAAGGCAACAATGTTTATTCTTCAGAACCAAGAAGAATAGTATGTACTTCTTCTCCTTGCTCTATTGAGTTTAAAGTCGGAGAATCTTCGGAAGAAGTGATTTTATTTAACAACATCGACGGCATAACATACGATTTATCTTTCAACAATGAAAGTGAAAATATCGTTTTCGTTTGGGATGATGTAACGGGTCTAACCTCTTATTTTCGGCTTTTAGTTGAAAAACAAGGATACAAAGACAGCACCACAATTTGTGATGTTCAATCCACAGACACTTCTGGAAGTTTAGTTTGTTCATTAGCAAATAAAACTGGAACCTTTATAACGACCGTTTATCGAAGTGCAAGTCCAGAAGCTCCCTTTAGCCAGTTGATAACAGAATTAAAAAATGGTTTTGCTACATTCGGAAGCGAAACATACGCTTGGGGTATTTTCTTTATTCTTCTAATGTTCTTCGTCGGATTGGCGGGGGGAGTAGTAACTGCTTTAATGAGTTTATTTGCAGGAATTATCATTTTAGCTACAATGGGGGTAACGGCGTTGGGATGGACTTCAATAGTGCTTTCAATAATCATTATTGGATACTTCATCATACAATTAAAGAATTAAAATGCTACCAAGAACATACATTTATATTATGATTGTTGTGACTTTAATTTCGATTTCAGGATTTGGATTAATCCAAGATGGAGGAGAACCTTTTGGAGTTGGAATAGAATCCAATAGCACAGTTTATAATCTAACAAACCAAATCGCAAACTCTTCCTTAGACTTGCAATCCAAAGTTAATACTGGAGAAGTTTCTGGATTAGACTTTTTAGATTTCATTGTAGATGGCGCTTGGAAAGCAATTTTGACATTATTAAGCGTACCTGCAATGTTCCAAACAATGATAGAAGAAACTGCAATTGCATTAGGAATAGGAGAATTTACTTGGTTGCTTAATTTAGTAATCTACGGATTTATTATCTCTGTCGTATTCGCAGTCATCTCATCTATATTTAGGAGGAAAACATGAGCTACTACAATTTAACTGAATGTATGAATGTTGAAAGTCTTACAGATTTTCTAAATTGTCCAAATAGTTTATCAAATGGAGGATTTTGGATGTTTATTTGGGTTTCTGTCTTTTTTGTAACCTTCATTATAACTAAAAACATGAGATTACAAACTCAAGAATCATTTGCAGGAGCTTCTGTACTTGGATTTTTCTTCGCGGTTTTTCTTTGGTGGCTACAGCTCATAGGATGGCAACTCATGTTAGGGTCATTAATCTTGATGATTCTTGCGGGAGTTTGGGTTTTAGTTTCCAATCAAAGAGAAGTTTCCTAAAAGTGTTACATGTGTTACATTTTGTTAAAAAGGGTAGTTTCCTCAAAAGATGGAAAATGGAAACTCAAATAAAAAAAAGGAGGTTAAACATGGAGCTAAAGAAAGGCGTTATTGGAGACATTTATACTCTCCTTAAATACCTATTCCTTATAGCAATTTTTGCAGGTTTGGCTTTGATGATTTTGGCTAAGTTCCAAACTAAGGCAGGATCAGGAACCACTGCGGAAAGCGGTATTAACGACACCGTTTATGTCATTAAAGATGATGTAATCGGATGGTTGGGTATCGTCGCTATCGGAGTCATTGGATTCGGTCTAATGCGTTACTTCGGTTTGGGAATGGGCGGAAAAGGAGCTAAATAAAATTAGCTCCTCTTAATTTTTATTTTTTTATTTTTTAATCAAAAACACACAAAACAAAATGGAATTGAGATCAGTTGTAAAAACAAAGAAAGGAGCAATAGAAGAAGTTTATGGACTTCTGAGAGTACTTTTTATAATTGCTATCTTTGCTGGTCTTTCACTAATGATTCTTGCCAAGTTTCAAAATAAATCTTATGATTCCACAAGTGGAAGCGTCACAAACGAAACATTAACTACTGTAACCGAAACGGGAGAAGATTTTGCGGTTGTTGATTATCGCGATGTTGCTTGTACCGTAACTCTTGTTCATAATGCCTCTAATGGAGCAGTAATTGGTTCAGGGAACTATACTGCCACCAATTGTAATTTAGCTTCTGCCGATGCAGAATTTAATAACACTAATTGGAATGTAACATATACTTACGTCTATAATGCAGACACAGTGGCGAGTTCAGGAATGAATACTTCCATTGCCACAATTAAAGATGACATTATTGGATGGTTGGGAATTGTAGCAATAGCAATAATTGGTTTTGCCTTAATGCGTTACTTCGGTTTGGGAATGGGCGGAAAAGGAGCTAAATAAAATGGTTTCAGTTTCTGAACTTCAAAAACAACTTAAAAAGCTGAAAGAAAAAGAAGCTCAGCAGGAAAAAGAAGCTCATGAAAAGCAAAAAGTTCAATCATTAAGAAGACAAATATTTTCTAAAAAATATGGTAGATATTACAAACCAGTTGGAAAAACCGTCTCGACATTGGGGAAGGGATTTGTAAATGTAGCCCAAGCGGCTGCTGAAGCAGATAGGCAACGAGAAGCATCCCAAAATTCCGCCAAAAAACCTCGTAGAAAGACAACAACAAAAAAAATACCTACAAAAAGAGCAGTTATCCAAACCTACCCCCAACCATACCCTGCCTACTATTATCAACCAACACCCCAAGAACCATACAAAAAACCCAAGAAAAGGAAGAAAAAACCCAAGAAAAAAGCAAAAACTCAAACGAGATTTGGTTTAGAACCTACTTTGGACTCAAGCGGACTTCCGTTTTAATGAAAATGGCAAAAAAGAAAAGAAAAACTACTCGTAGAAAAAGGAAAAAGTAAGCCCCACTTTCAACTCACAAACCTTGAAAGGAATAAAACCTTTCTTAAAAGAATCATGGAAATAGATTTTACATAAAGGAGAATATCTTTTAAATTTCAAAATTGTAAGTTGCTCTTCTTTTGTGGGCAATCTAAAATTAATCTCACTAAAATTATCTTCAATCAACTTAGATAATTGAACGCTGACATTTCTTAAACAAACATCTAAAGCTTCGGCTATCTCCGAAGATGTCCATTCCTTTTCATTATGTTTTTTTAAAAAATCAATTATTTCTGCTTGAGCCATTTTGAAATTCTATTTGATTTAGTCCTGAAACATATTTGACAGATTCATTAGGCTCGAAAAGATATTTGCTATTGCTCAATAAATTAGAACTTGAACACATCCAAGATTCCCCCATTTTGTCCGCACAATACTGACAGGCATCTAAAGGTTCTGTTATTCTCTTAACTGTTTCGATATTGTAAACCCCATAAAATACAAAACCAATTAGGACAACCCAAAATGCTATGTCTGATATTTTTCTGTAATTTACCATAAAACCCCAAACAACCATTTAATTCCTAAAAATGCCAATAAGAAACCTCCATAAATGATAAAAAGATTGATGTCTAAAGCCCATCCTTTAGAAATAGGAGATTTGTAAAAAGGAAGGAACTGCCACCAACTTGAAGGAGTGGTTAAGATAAATTTCCACATTTTACGAGGTTTTGTGGGCTTAGTGTCTAACATTAAGTCTCTCATTGAAAAAGTCGTGTTAGTATGACTTAATTCATGTTTAAGGATGCTTTCATAGAGACCCTCCCACTCTGGACGCTTCAACTTTTCATGGATTTCTATTCTATCACCAAAATTATTAGCAATTCCTTTTTTTACATAGTATATTGGTATCTCTGACATTTTCTAATTGTCCCTCCCCAAGGATTTGTGCAACTTGGTAAGTTTTTTATAGACAATCATAAAAATAATTAAAGAGGCTATTGCCAAGATTCCTAAAAAATTTACTCTCCAAAAAGAATAGAGTAAAGTTAGAGTTAAACAACCCATACCAAGCCAAATAAAAATAATCTGAAAAGAAATTCCTATTTTAAATTTAGCCAAATCCTGCATTATAAATCTTAGATCAATCCAATTAGATTCTTCTTCATATATTTTTTTTATTTTATTTTCAAATTTCATTTTCTTTGGAATTTATTTAAAGTTTTTTCTGCCATTTTCTCGGCTTCGACTTCAGCTATTTTATACCAACCTTCAATATCCGAACCTGTTTTCTCGCGCAGTTTTGCATCTCCCCCTCCTTTCTTAAAAAAACGGGCAAGGATTTCTCCTACAAGAAGAGAAACCCCAAAAATCACTAAAATCCAAACCCACAAATCCATCTTATTTGTTTAAAAGTTCTGTTAATGCTTCTTCTATAGTGATTAGTCTTACAATCTCACCCGTTTTATCATCTTTTAACCGAGAAATTTGTTGAGTTGGTAATTCTTTCACAACAACAACTTTCTCTTTTTTTTCAGATTCTTTTACCATTTTTTACCTCCTTTGATTTAGTTTTAAATTTTAGTCTTCTTTCTTTCAATGCTTCCTTTCTCCATCTATTTCTTGATTCCTCTAAGTCTTCGATTTTGCGACTTAGAGAGTGAATGTGCGAAAATACTTTGTCGACTACGGATGTGCCGAATATTCGGTTTAGGTCGGCGTATATTTTCTTTAATTGAGTTGGTGATTGTAACATTTTTGCTTTTCCTCCTTAACAGGATGTTTGGCGAAGTCGCTGTAGGCGATTTGGGAAAATTCCGACGGCAAAAAGCCGTCTGCCGATAGGCAGAGGAATTTTCCGTTAAACCTATGCTTATGTTCCGAACGAAGTGAGGCACGAGCTGACGCTACAGCGTCCTCGTGTGTATGAATTTCGTTCTCAACTTTAAACGACGTGGAGTTTGATGAGCCGATGGATTTAAAATTCACCGGCCCCTTAGTTATTTGGAGGTAACTAAGCATGCATAAAAAAGGAAATGATGTAAATCTAAGTGGCTGGTCTGGTGTTGCTGTTGCTATTGGTGTAGCTGGTTTTATGGCTTTCACAGGAAACACTGGTTGGGCTTGGTTCTTTGGAATTTTAGGAATTATCATTGCAGTAATCCCCCGTTTGTAAAAATTCCAATTATACAGCCAGCTAAAAAAGAAAGCAATAAAAAAATAGCAACTGCTATGTTTTGCCGGCTTGTCAAATTAGCATTTAATTCCGTGTTATGCGTTGTATTTTTATTTCGCATTTTAGGAATTAAATCTAACGAGTTTATTTAGTTGAGAACTACGAAGTAGTCCATTTTCCCGACGACAGAGGACGAAATTCATATAGACATAAGTATTGTTGTTTAAAGAAGTTTCATCGTTAGATGAAATTTGGGATAATTTGTCAGAATTATCCTTTAAACTGATATTATGTTCCTTTTCGTTAGAAAAGTCGCCTTTAGGCGAAGTTTTAGAGGTCAGCGATAGATTAAAAACATCAAGGAGAAAGTTTCCTTTATTTGTTAAGAATATTTTTTTAACTTGTTTTTCTTTTTCTATATAGATTAATTTAAATAAAATCAATTTCTCAAGATGTTGTTTAAAGGAGTTATGCTTAATTTTTATCTTTTTTACTAAAGGCATAACATTAATTCCTTCTTTTTGAGAAATTGTTTTCAAAATAGAAAAATCTATATCGTCAAAAAATATTCTTGCTCTTTCTCCTTGTTTCCTTGTTTTTATCATTTTAGTTTCTCACAGCTTTGGAGCCGACCTCTCAAATTGAACATAATATTAGCGTTAAGGAAAGTTTTTTCCATAGGAAAAAATTTGGGTGAGCCGTAGGCGAACTCTTTAACGCATATTATCGGCTCCGTAGGACAAACCTGAAAGGTTTGAGTTTCAAAAACCCCCGTCATGTTGAACCTCCTCGTTGCTTTCTTCTTTCTTTATCCTAACTTTTAACTGACAAGAGGGACAAGTAACAAGAACAAGTTTAGATTTAGTTTCCCATTCGTGATTACATTTAGGACATTTTACTTTTTTCATTTTATTTCATTCCCCCATACATCCCAACCTTCTACTTTTTGTCTTGCAAATAATTCTATTCTTGGAATATCACCACAAAGTTCTACAATTTTATCTCTAACACAATCAGGCTTCTTGCTGTGTTCTTCTATTGGTGTATCAATAACTTGAGATATGCTTGCAGATTGTCTTATAGGATGACCTTTAACACCAATTAAACATAATTCAGAGTTACTTCGTGTCCAATTACCCAAACCAAAAAACCAACCATCTCCTTTCTTCTGTCTTTTAACCCAATTAAAACCAACAGTGGCATATCTAAAACCCCATGCTTCCATAATTGAGAAAACTTCTGGAAGTATTGGGAAAGTAACCCACATAAATAAAATACAATCATCATCTGCAAGTTTAGAAACAGGAAGATTTTTTATTTCTTCTATCTCCATATTGGGATAATGAATTGATTGATTTTTATTTCCACCAGCAAAATACTTCCATGGTGGGTCTGCAAGAATAATTTTATACTTCTTTTCTGTTGCTTCAAGTTTAGGAGCATCTTTTACAGATTCTAAAGCCTTCTGTCTTTTTTCTTGTGCTTTAAGATTTTGATAAACTTTGTTTATAGATAGTTCTTTATTCCCTGAACGAAGTTTAGATTTAGTTTCTTCATCTGCGTTGTCACGAATGAATTTAACCTTATCTACTGTTCCATGACTTACTTTAGACACTTCTGCAATCTTCTCACGAACACGCCCCATATTACTTTGTGCCAATTCTGGCACTAAGTCTGTTCGTTTACCTTGATTTTCCTTAGCAATCGGCTTCAGTATATCTTCCTTCCTTAAATTCAATTCAACCCTTGCATAATCTGGAATATTTCTCCTTCCTAATTGGTTATCAATCATCCAAAGAATTACAGAATTTTTATCAGCAAATTCTTTTTCTTGAATCTTAAACGGAATATTATGTTTAGTGCAAACAGAATATCTATTATGTCCATCAACAATAGTATTATTCCAAGTAACTATTCTTTCATTATCACGCCAACCTTCGTTTAAAAGATTATTCTCAAGTTGTTTAATTTCGTCCTCTGCTAAAGGAGGAATAAGTTCTTTTAGTTCTTTATCAATTTTTAAATTCATTTCTTCCACCTCCAAAATTCAACAGCATCTTTTTCAATAACTTCTTCAGGAATAACTTTGTTTAAAGTGAGTTGGAAGTTTCCATTCGGATATTCTGTTGCTAACCATAAGTTTTCATGTTTATCAAATTCACTTTTCCATTTTTCAGTTTTGAAAGGAATTAAACTATAAAAAACACATTCAATAATATCTTCTCCTTTATTGTCTAATGTTCCATGAAAAATATATTCTGCTGTTGTAGTATAAATCCATCCTTCTTTTGCATAAAGATGATTTCTTGTTTCTTTATCTTGTTTATCATAAACATGAGAAACAATCTCCATTATCCAACCTTTACCATAAGAAGAATTTTTTCTTGTTTTTAATTCAACAGAATATCTTCTCCCTTTTGCTGTTTTTATTGTTATGTCTGTTCCAAAAGATTTTTGTGTTTCAATATTATCTTTCCAAGATATTTCTATATCATCACCAAATTTTTGTTTGAAAACTTTTATCCAGTTTTCTCTCAATTTGTCGTTGTTAGAGTTGTTCAAATCCTGTTCAAAGTTTCTTATTTCCATTTTGTAATATAATAAACCACCACCACTATATAAATCTTTTGGTAGTGAGTTGCTCCCTGCTAACGAGGGGGTTTTTGAAATTGCCGATAATATT
>Ga0180430_10003648_pt1 | contig 13241 bp, 10 predicted proteins | sample SS_ome_9_FD_132999 | JGI IMG/M metagenome (GOLD analysis project Ga0180430, IMG submission 132999) | Hypersaline lake sediment archaeal communities from the Salton Sea, California, USA - SS_1_S_2 metaG | ecosystem: Environmental > Aquatic > Non-marine Saline and Alkaline > Hypersaline >... | reverse complement strand
GGGCACCAGGATTGCCGGCTCGTCGGCCTGTTCGGCGAGGCGTCGGGCAAGCAGCTCCACCAGCGACTCCGCCGCCGCTGTTGGACAGACCTCCCCGGACACCTGCGGTGCGGTCGTCATCTTCGGTCCTCCCGCCGCTCAAGCAGGATCGCGGCCCCCTGACCCAGCCCAATGCACATCGTCGCCAGGCCCAGCCTCGCGGACCGCCGTCGCATCGCATGCACGAGGGTGGTCACGATCCTCACCCCCGAAGCACCCAGCGGATGCCCGATCGCCAGCGAGCCTCCCTGCACGTTGACCCGCCGGGGATCGAGGCCGAGCGTGTCGATCACGTCGATCGCCTGAGCCGCAAATGCCTCGTTGAGTTCGATCAGGTCGATCTCCTCGAGCCGGTGGCCCGTGCGAGCAAGCAGCTTGCGGACCGCCGCAATCGGCCCGGTGCCCATCGCCGCCGGGGGAACACCGACCACCGTGCTTGCCAGGATTGTCGCGAGCGGCTCGATCCCCTCCGCCTCGGCCCGCTCGCTCGACATCACGACCACCGCGGCGGCCCCGTCGCTCAGCGGCGCGGCGGTGGCCGCAGTCACGCTCCCGATGCCCGGCAGAAAGGCGGGCTCGAGGGCGGCCATCGCCTCGGCCGAGGTGTCGCAGCGGATCGAGGCGTCGCGGGTCACCTCCACGAGCCCGCCGGCCTCGTCGTGGCCGAGAACCGAAACGATCTCGTCGTCGAAGAGCCCCGCGTCGGCGGCCGCGGCCGAACGTCGGTGGCTCTCGAGGGCGTAGGCTTCCTGCCGGCGACGGGAGATTCCGCGGGTGGAGGCGAGGAACTCCGCGGTCATCCCCATCGACAGGCTGCCGCGGCTGGAGCCGGCCAAGAGCCGGGGATGGAAGTCGACCTGCGACTCCATCGGCAGGTGGTGCATGTGTTCCACGCCCCCGGCAACCTGCACGTCGGCATCCCCCGCAGCCACCGCCTGGTGGGCTCTGGCGATCGCCTCGAGGCCCGAGCCGCAGAGGCGGTTGACCGTCGAGGCGGCTGTGGTGAAGGGCAGCCCTGCCAGGATCGCGACCGCCCGTGCGACGTTGCCACCGAGTTCGCCGTGCTGCTTGCTGGCACCGAGAATCACGTCCTCCACGATTCCGGGGTCGATCCCCGCCGACTCCACCGCCGCGGCCACCGCCGCGGCGGCAAGCTCGTCACCACGCACCCGGCGAAACACGCCCCTCTCGGCATGGCTGCGGCCGATCGCGGTGCGGCGGGCGGCGACGATCACGGCGGGGGCGGGCATCGGCAACTCTCTGCGACGGAGGAGGCGAGGGATCGCGGGGCGAAGCGTGGGAGTGTGCGGGAGACGATCGACAGGTCAGCCTGCCGGGTAGAACCGGCCGCCGGCGGCGGCCATCGTGCGGAGACGGTCGGGGGCCTGCATGCGGGGTCCGAGATCGGCAAACGGCTCGAGCCGGCGGAGGATCGCGTCGCCGCCGAGGCTGTCGGCCCAGGCCAGCAGCCCGCCGCGAAAGGGCGGGAAGCCGAGCCCGTGGATCACGCCGAGGTCGATATCGCGTGGATCCCGCACGATCCGCTCGTCGAGGGCGAGCGCCGCCTCGAGCACCATCGGCACAACGAGACGGTCGACGATTTCGTCGTCGCTCCAGGAACGGGGCTCGACCGCGTAGGGTTCGATCAGCCCGGCAACCTCGGCATCCTGGCCGCGGGGCCGGCCGCTGCCGGCGACGTAGCGGTAGAAGCCCGAGCCGCTCTTGCGGCCCAGCCGCCCCGCCTTGACGAGCGCTGGAATCAGCGGTGAGGCCTCGATCCGTTCCCCGAACGCCTCGTGCATCACCAGCCCCGCATAGAAGGCGGTATCGAGGCCGATCATGTCGTAGAGCTCGATCGGGCCCATCGGCATGCCGAAGCCACGGGCCACGCGATCGATCCGCGTGACGGGGACACCCTCGCGAACCAGCTCCACCGCCTCGTGGAGGTAGGGCATCAAAATGCGATTCACGAGGAAGCCGGGGCTGTCGCGAACCACGATCGGGCATTTGCCCAGCCGCTTGGCATGCGCCACCGCGGTGGCGATCGTGCGGTCGGACGTGTCCGGCCCGCGAACCACCTCCACGAGCATCATTCGTCGCACGGGATTGAAGAAGTGCATCCCGCACAGCCGCGAGGGGTCTTGCAGCGGTTCGGCGAGCCGGGCGATCGGGTTGGTGGAGGTGTTGCTTGCGAGCACCGCCTGGGCCGCCACGACTTCCTCGAGCCTCGCGAGCACCTCCCGCTTCACGTCGAGTTTTTCAAGCACGCTCTCGATCACGATCTCGGCATCGGCGAGCAGTTCCAGCTGCGTGCCCGACCGCAGCCGCCCCGCAAGGGCCAACGCCCGCGACCGGTCGACCCCGCGGGCCGTTCGGTCCCAGGCCGCCTCCTCGAGCACCGCCGGCAGGCTGCGGGCGAGGGCTGCAGGCGAGTTGTCGACCAAGGCCACGTCGAAGCCGCTGCGGAGGTGCCGCGCGGCAATGCCCCCGCCCATGATCCCGCCGCCGACCACTCCGGCAGTGGCCACCTCGAGAGGCTCGCCGGCCCGTCTGTCGCGGGCCGCATCGACACCGGAATCGCGTTTGTTCCATTCACCGAGCCGAAAGACATGCAGCAACTCTCTGGCCTGCGGCGAGGCCGCGAGCCGGGCGAAGGCCCGCGACTCGATCGCGGCGGCGTGTTCGGCATCGACGGCGATCCCCGCCAGGATCGTCTCCACGATCGTCGGAGGGGCGGGATAGTGGCCACCGGTGCGGGCGAGGATCACCGCCGAGGCGACGCCCTCGAGAAACTCCCGCTCCTGCGGATCGAGCGGCACCGCGGCTGCCAACCGACTGCGGCGGGCGGCGAGGTCATCGCGTCGACCGCGGGCCAGCAGCACCGCCGCGGAATCGATGAGTGACTCGGGGGGGACGCAGGCATCGACCAGCCCCATCCTGACCGCGGCATCTGCATCGACCGGCTCCCCCGAGGCGATCAGTTCGATCGCCGGACCCGGACCGATCAGCCGCGGCAGCCGGATTGTGCCGCCCCATGCCGGCAGCAGGCCGAGCTTGACCTCCGGCAGGCCCAGCCGTGTCTCGGGCCGGTCGCTGGCCAGCCGCATGTCGCAGCCGAGGGCGAGTTCGAGCCCGCCGCCGAGGCAGACCCCGTCGATGATTGCCAGGCTCGGCCAGGGCATCGCCGAACATCGCCCAAAGAGACGACGGCCGGCATCGGTGATCGCGGTCGCTTCGGCCGACGCATCGCCGGCCGAGGAAGCTTCGAGCAGTCGCTGGAGCCGGTCGAGGTCGGCCCCGGCGAAAAAGCCTCCCGGCCGGGTGGAATGGAGGACCAGGCCGCTCACCGGCTCGCCGGCCTCGATCTCGTCGAGGGCCGCGGCGAGCTCCTCCAGGACCCCGGCGGTGAGCACGTTGAGCCGGTGGCCCGGCACGTCAAAGCCGATCCAGACGCTGCCGTCGTCGTGGCGGTCGATCGCAAGCGTCTCGTAGGGGGGCATCGTTTCCTTCGGAGCCTTGCCGGAACCGCGAAAACAGGTAGTGTATCGGGCCCGGCCGGGGCCGCGAGCGAGGCCCTCACCCGGGCGGTGTGCCCACACCACCCGGCAGACCGGCGACACGCGGAGCAAGGATGGCCCGATGAAACTCTTTCCTGACATCTCGCCACTCGGCGAGTCTCACACTGCCCCGGCTCGCGGGTTTGCGGCCGCTTCCTGGCGAAGCGTGGCGTTGATCGCGGGCCTGGTGGCCCTGGGGGTGGCCGGCCGATGCTGGCAGCCGGCCTGGAACGTGACGCCAATGGCCGGAATCGCCCTGGTTGCCGGAGCCTGCCTGTCGAATCGGGCGGTGGCCCTGGCGGTGCCGGTCGCGGCTCTCGCCTTGGGCAACCTCGGACTGCCTGGCTACGAGAGCCCGGGAATGGCGGCGGTCGTCTACGCGGCGACCGCCTGGCCGGTGCTGCTTGGGCCGCTGCTTCGCGGAGGACGACTGCTGCCCCTGCTCGGCGGGGCCGTGGCGAGTTCGCTCGTCTTTTTCGTGACGACCAACTTTGCCCACTGGCTGCTGACGTCCGACTATCCCCGCACCGCGGCAGGGCTGGCCGAGTGCTACCTGATGGCGCTGCCTTTTTACCGCTGGATGCCCGTTGGCGACCTCGCCTGGACGGTCGGACTCTTTGCTTTGGTTCCGCGGCTGCTCACCGGCGGACTCCCCGCAGTGGCCCGGCGTGGGGCTTCCGCTGCTTGACTGGCGGTGGCGGGCTTCGACAATACAAAGCGGCGGTGATTGTGTTGGACTCCGGCGGCCCCTCGGGGCCCGCGACGCACATCCTTCGCGGGAATGGCGGAATTGGCAGACGCGCTAGGTTGAGGGCCTAGTGGTAGAAATACCGTGCAGGTTCAAGTCCTGTTTCCCGCAGTTCATCGTGCCGGTGATCCCCCGGGGCAATCCCACCGGCATGCCGGTTCGACCGAGAGGCTTTGCAACGTGAACGACGAATCCCCCGTCGAGCCGGAGGCTTCCGGCGGTCCTCCGGTCGAGCCGCCGGCCGGTGCACCGCACGAGCCGCCGCCTCCGCGTCGCCGGATCGCGATCGGCAGCCAGCGGGCGGGGCTATCGCCACCCGCGGCCGGGGCGACGACACCGCCCGCCGCGTCACCGCCCGCCGCGTCAACGCCGCCCGCGTCAACGCCGGCGGCCCGTCCGCGGCGGAAATCGGCTCCGGCCGGCGGCGGCCCGGCTCCGGCCGGCGGCGGGAAGGTCGAGGTGCCCAACCTGCGGCAGCCGCTCGACGAGGATCTCGAGAGCGAGTTTGAAGAGGCGGTCGGCGGGCTCGAGGTGGAGGCTCTCCTCGCCGGTGCTGCCGCGGAAAAGATCGATGCTCCCCTGGCCCCCGGCACCCGCCTCTCCGGCACGGTGGTGAGCCTCGGCGGCGAGACCGCGTTTGTCGATCTTGGCGGTCGTCGGCAGGGGGCGTTGCCGCTGGCGAGTCTGAGCCCCGAAGAGATGCCGGCAGTGGGCGACGTGATCGACATTTCCGTCGGCAGCCGCAACGAAGAGGACGGCCTCTACGAGGTGGCGGCGGCCAACCACGCGGTGGCGGTGGAGGACTGGTCGCAGCTGGAAGTCGGGATGATCGTCGAAGGCCGCGTGACCGGCACCAACAAGGGCGGACTCGAGGTCGACGTGGGCGGGCTGCGGGGCTTCATGCCCGCAGGCGCCGTGAGCACCTGGCGGGTGGAGAACTTCGAGGAATTCGTGGGGCAGACGCTGGAGTGCCTGGTCACCGAACTGGTGCCCGCGGCCCGGCGGCTGGTGCTCTCGCGGCGGGCGGTGATGGAGCGGCAGGCCGCCGAGGCCCGTGCCAAATTGCTGGAGACGCTCGAGGTCGGCCAGACGATCGAGGGCACCGTGCGAAGCATGCGGGACTTCGGAGCCTTCGTCGACATCGGCAACGGCGTCGACGGCCTGGTGCATGTCAGCCAGCTCTCCTGGGAGCGGGTGGCGAAGCCCGAGGACCTGCTCGAGGTCGGCCAGCGGGTGCGGGTGGTGGTCAAGAAGATCGACCGGCAGACCGGCAAGATCGGCCTCTCGGCCCGCGACCTGGTGGAGAGCCCCTGGCAGCGGGCGGAGGAGAAATATCCCGTGGGGGCCACCAAGCGGGGAACGGTCAGCCGGATCGCCCAGTTCGGGGCCTTCGTGAGGCTCGAGCCGGGCGTCGAGGGGCTGGTGCATGTTTCGGAGTTGGCCCATCGCCATGTCCGCAGCGTGGCCGACGTGGTCGCCGAAGGGGAGGAGGTGGAGTGCCGCGTGCTCTCGGTCGATCCCGAGGCCCAGCGGATCTCGCTTTCGATCAAGGCCCTCGCCACGCCGCCGGCCAAGGAGGCCGCCGGCGACGAGGCCGCAGGCGAAGCGGACACCGACACCGAGCCCGCGGCACCACCGAGGCGATCGAACCGCCCGCTCAAGGGCGGCCTCGGCCGGGGCTCCACCGGCGAGCAGTTCGGACTGAAGTGGTAGAGGGGCCGGTTCCGCCGGGAACCGCTACGGCCGCTCGCCGATGCGATCCTTGCCCATCCACGGCACCAGCGGATCGGGGATGCGGATCGAGCCGTCGGGCTGCTGGTGGTTTTCCAGGATCGCGATCATCGCCCGACCGATGGCGATCGCCGTGCCGTTGAGGGTGTGCACGAGGCTGGTGCCCTTCTGGCCGGGCGTGCGGTAGCGGATGTCGAGGCGACGGGCCTGGTAGTCGGTGCAGTTGGAGGTGCTCGTCACCTCGCCCCACTCGCCTGACTCGCCGCGGCCGGGCATCCAGGCCTCGAGGTCGAACTTCCGCCAGGCAGGTCCGCCCAGGTCGCCCGAGGCGATGTCGAGCACGCGGTAGGGAATCTGCAGGCTATCGAATAGTTCGGTCTCGATCTCGAGCAGCTCCGCATGCACCGCCTCGCTCTCCTCCGGCTTGGTGAAGGCGAACATCTCGACCTTCGTGAACTGGTGGACGCGGTAGAGGCCGCGGGTCGCGCGGCCGTGGGCCCCGGCTTCGGTGCGGAAGCAGTGGCTGATGCCGCCGAGCTTCAGCGGCAACTCGTCCGCGTCGAAGGTGTGCCCCTGCATCGCCCCGCCAAGGGTGATCTCCGCGGTGGCCACCAGCGAGAGGTCGCTTTGGGCGATCGAGTAGATCTGGGTTTCAGGGCCACGAGGCATGAAGCCGGTTCCCTCGAGGATCGCGTCACGGGCAAGGTCGGGGGTGGTGGTGAGGGTGTAGCCGCGGCGGGCGAGAACTTCGACGGCGTACCTCTGCAACGCCAGTTCCAGCAGCACCGCGTCGTTTTTGAGAAACAAAAACCCGTGGCCGGCGACCCGTGAGCCGCCCTCGAAGTCGAACAGGTCGTGACGCTCGCCGAGGGCCAGGTGGTCGAGCGGCTCGAAATCGAAACTCGGCTTGGGCGTGGCCCCGAGCCGAAGTTCGGCCGAGGCCTCCTCGCCGCCCACCGGCACTTCCGGGCAGGTGAGATTCGGAATCGCCCGCAGGATGCCATCGGCCTCCTCGAGCAGGCCGGCCATCTCCGCCTCGAGCCGGCCGACTTCCTCGCGGAGCCGCCGCCCCTCGGCCTTGCGGGACTCCCGTTGGGCCTCGTCGGGAGCCTTGCCGATCGAGCGGCTGACCTCGCCGGCCTGCCGATTCGTCTCGTCAATCTGCCCCTTGAGCCGCCGCCGCCGCTCGTCGAGCTCGGCAAAGCGGGCGACGTCGGCCTCGACCCCCCGCCGGCGGCAATTTTCCGCGACTTCCTCGGCATGTTCGGCAACCCAGCGGCGGTCGAGCACGGCATCTCTCCGGGGTGGACGGGCCGTCGGCAGGCGACGGCGGGGGTATAATCGCCGATGGTGACCCCAAGAGGCGGCGGACGCCGCCACCCGGGAAATCATCGCTGATTTCGTGGCTTCGAGAGTGTGCCAGCCGATGAGCGACTCTACCAGTGCGGCCGCTGCGGCCCCCGCCGAGATTGACGAACCGGCCGTGGCGACGGCCGCCCCCTCGGTAAAGCCTGAGCCCAAGCGGCGGCGGCAGCCGCGACACCATGTCGTGCTCTGGAATGACGACGACCACACCTACGAATATGTGATTTTGATGCTGCGGAAGCTCTTCGGGCATCCCCTGCAGCGGGGCTATCTTCTGGCCCGTGAGGTCGACCGTCGCGGCAAGGCGATCGTGCTCACGACCACGCTTGAGCATGCGGAACTCAAGCGCGATCAGATCCACGCCTTCGGGGCCGACAGGCTGATCCGCAAGTGCAAAGGCTCGATGACCGCCACGATCGAGCCGGAGCGGTAGGCCGGCCTCAGTTTCAGGCTCGTCGCGGCGTGAACAGCGAGACGACCACCAGCGTCAGGAAGCCGAGCGGGATCGTGACCAGGGCCGGCTGGCTGAAGGGCATCGGCGCGAGGCTGCCGGGCAGGCCGTAGATCTTCTCGAAGGCCTGTGCCGAAAGCAGAATCCAGGCCAGCGAGGCGGTCATGCCTACGCTCACCGCGGCGATGATCCCCTGCTTGGTCGTCCGCGGCCAAAAAAGCAGCATCACCAGCGCCGGCAGGTTGGCACTGGCGGCGATGTTGAAAGCCCATCCCACCAGGAAGCCCACGTTGAAGCCCTTGAAGAGAATCCCCAGCGCCATCGCCACCACGCCAAGACCGATCGCGGCGAGCTTGCCGACGCGAACCTTCTCGTGGTCGGTCAATCTGACACCGCACACGTTCTCCACGAGGTCGTGGGCGACCGCCCCGCTGCCGGCCATGATCAGCCCGCTGACCGTGCCGAGCACCGTCGTGAAGGCGATCGCGGAGACCACCGCGAAGAGCGTCTCGCTGAACGACTTGGCCAGCAAAGGGGCGGCCATGTTGGTGTCGGTCGGGTCGAGGCCGCCGCTGGTCATCGCGCCGAGGCCGAGAAAAAGCGTGAGCACGTAGAAGCCGCCGATCGCGGCGATCCCCACGACCGTGCTCTTGCGGGCTGCCGCGGCATCCTTGACGGTGTAGTAGCGGATCAGGATGTGGGGCAGCGAGGCGGTGCCGCAAAACAGGGCGAGCATCAGGCTTGCGAAGTTCAGCCGCCCGGAGAGCGTCCGTCCGGCGAGATCCTGGAAATAGCCGCCCGGCTGCAGGAGTTCCGCGGCCGGCCGCTCTTCGGGCACAAAGGTCTGGTGGCTGCCCTCGGCGTCGGCGTGGGTCGTTTTTTTCCAGGTGACGACCGTGGAATCCTCGAGGGTGGCCAGGTAGGCCAAGGGCCCGAGCGGGCCGGTCGAGCGAGCCTGGCCGTATCGCAAAGGCAGAGCGGCAAGAGTGCCCACCGGCCTGAGATCGTGGTCGGCCGTCTGCGGCCGGCCATCGACGAGCACCGTGCCGTCGGGGCGGACGGTGCGGACCTGGGGGGTCATGTCGACCGGCCCCTCGCCGCCGGCATTCACGATCAGGCCCCGGGCGAGGATCAGCAGCGTGAGCAGGCCGCAGAAGAACATCAGCAGCGAGCCCTTGATGAACTGCACCCAGGTGGTGCTGACCATGCCCGCGGTGACCACGATCAACGTCACCGCCACGCCGACGAGAATCACCCCGGCCCAGTGCGGCAGGCCCAACAGCGGCGTCACGAGCGATCCGGCTCCGACCATCTGCGGGATCAGGTAGAAGATGCTCACGACGAGCGTCGAGACCGCCACCGCCAGCTTGATGCCGCGGCTGTCGAAGCGGGCATCGAGGGCGTCGGCAAAGGTGAACTTCCCGAGCGCCTTGATCGGCTCGGCGATCACGAACAAGGCCACCACCCAGCCGGCCAGAAATCCGATCGAATAGAGAAAGCCGTCGTAGCCGTGGAAGGCGATCATGCCGCAGATGCCCAGGAACGAGGCGGCTGAGAGATAGTCACCGGCAAAGGCGATCCCGTTGACGGCCCAATGCACCTGTCCGTGGGCGGCATAGTAGCCCTGGGCCGACTGCCCCTTGCGGCCGAGGCGGAAGGAGAGCCAGAGCACCCCGGCCACGAAGGCCGCAAAGATGCCGACGGCCAGGGGCGATGTCTCGTGGAGCATGGAAACGACTCGCTAACGGCCCGCTCGGGCGATCATGTAGGCCACCGAGAGCACGACCGCCGCGAGAATCAGGCCCAGCCCGCAGAGAATCGCGAGGTTCACTCCGCCAAAGGGCCGCAGAGCCATCAGATCCGGCCTGGCGAGCACCAGGCCGATGAAGCCGCCGTAGAGGAGCACATACACGGCGAAGAAGCCCAGTCCCAGCCGGCTCACTGACGCTGCGGGAGGCCCGGAAGGATCGTCGTGCAAGGCGGCATCCTTTTGCTGCTGGTGCGTTCGCTCGGTTCCCCGTCGCCAGGCGGCCATCGCCGGCGAGGCACACAGAATACACGGCCGACACTTCCCGGGGGCTCCCGGCGGTGACCACGCCGCGGCTTGACAGCCCGCACGACCCCGCTAGGATGTCGGGTGTTTTGGGCATTCAAAAAACTTTTTTTGGTAAATCAAAAATGCGGCTTTTGCACCGTTTTTCGCCTGTTTCTTCTGTCAGGTTTTCGAGGGCCGCATTCACTTTGATGGAGTTGCTCGTGGTGATCGCGATCATCGGCAGCCTGGTCGGTGTGCTGCTGCCTGCTGTCCAGTCGGCCCGCGAGTCGGCCCGCCGGGTCGGATGCAGCCTGAATCTCCGCCAGCTGGCTCTGGCGGCCATCGTCCATGAGTCGGCCAGGCGGCGGCTGCCCGCGGGTTATGTCAGCGAGTCCGACCGGCAGCCCGTCGATCCCGGCTCGCTCGACCGGCCGCCGGGCACCGGCTGGGGCATGCTGATCGCGGCCTACCTCGAGGAGACGGCCCTGGCCGACCGGTACCTTCCCGAGGCCGGCATCGGAATCGGGGCGGTGGAGAACCAGCCGGTGGTCACGGCCTCACCGGCCATCTTCCGCTGCCCGTCCGACGGCGGCCCTTCGACGCCCTTCGAGGTGGTCACGGAGTCGGGCAGCCGACACCCCTCTGGGGCCCTGCTCGGCCGGTCGAGCTACGTCGGCAACGCCGGCCACGCGGAGCCCTGGGCCGATCCGGTCGATTCCTGGGCGGGCTTGGCCAACGGCCCGCTCTATCGCAACAGCTGGCTCAAACTCGGTCAGGTCAGCGACGGCCTGTCGAAGACGGTCTTTCTCGGTGAGCACACGCAGCGACTCTCCCAAAAGGCCTGGGCAGGCACGCTCCCCGGCGCCGCCAGTCATCCCAGCGAGGCCTTCGTCACCTCCGTGGGTAGCGAACCGGACGGAGCGGCAACGCTGCTCTTGGTCCACAGCGGGCTGGCCGAAGGCGAAGCCGAGGTGATCCATCCTCCAAACGACCCGGTCGCCCACGTCTGCCAGATGTATTCGGACCACGACGGCGGCTGCAACGTGGCGCTCGGCGACGGAGCGGTGCGGTTCATTTCCGAGTTGGTCAACCAGGACGTCTGGGCGGCTCTCTCGAGCATCAACGGCGGCGAGGGGATTCCCGGCGATGCCTACTGAGCCGACTCGATCGAGCGGCAGGCGGCACGCAGCAGGGTGGTTCGGCATCCTATTCGCCGCGATCATGCTGGCGGTGGCTGCCGGCTGCGGGCCCCGGGCTCCGCAGATCGACTTCGCCAATCGCCGCTATTCCGCCGCCCTGCGGACCGCCGCCAACACCAAGAGCCCGCCGCGGCTGGCCCGGGCCAAGGAGGTCATCGATCGCGACCATTCCAGCGGCGTGATCGGCCCCGAGGAATACGCCTGCTACCGGGCGATCATCGATCTGGCCGAAGCCGGCCGCTGGGAGGCGGCCGAGCAGGCGGCTTTGGACTTCCGCCGCGACCAGCAGCGGTGAGCCCGTTCCCGCTGGAACCGGGTTTGGTGGCGGGCTGCGGAGGGCGACAAAAAACAGAGGCGGCCCGGTCCTTTCGAACCGGGCCGCCCTGTTTCCCAATCGTTCAGTTCAGCCCCGGGCAGGCCCGGGAGAACCGTCACTCAGGCAGGTGGCCTCACTCGGCCCCCTCGCCGCTCACCTCGACCTCGTCGGCCGGCTCGCAGCAGGGCACCTCGCGATAGACCACACGGGGCACGCAGCGGGTCACCGTGTAGGCAACCTTCTTCGGCACCATGCGGCAGACCTCGATGGTCTTGGTGTAGTGCACCGGCTTGGTCGTGCACACAGGAATCTGCTTGGTGCGAACTTCCTTCACCATCTTGCAGACCTTGTAGGGCACTTCCTTGGAGCACTCCTCCTTGACCATCTTGCACACCTTGTAGGTGCAGGTCCGGACACGCTGCTCGGGCACCATGCGGCAGACCTTGTACTCGCAGGTGTCGACATGCGTCTCCTTGACCATCTTGCAGACCTTGTACTCACAAGTCCGCACACGCTGCTCGGGCACCATCTTGCAGACCTTGTAGGTCCGCACACGCTGCTCCGGCACCATCTTGCAGACCTTGTAGGTGCACGTCCGGACCCGCTGCTCGGGGACCATCTTGCACACCTTGTACTCGCAGGTCTTCACCCGGTGCTCGGGGACCATCTTGCAGACCTGGTAGGTCCGCGTGCGGGTCTCCGGCACCATCTTGCACACCTTGTACTCGCAGGTCCGCACACGCTGCTCGGGCACCATCTTGCAGACCTGGTAGGTCCGCGTACGGGTCTCCGGCACCATCTTGCAGACCTTGTACTCGCAGGTCCGCACACGCTGCTCGGGGACCATCTTGCAGACCTGGTAGGTCCGCGTACGGGTCTCCGGCACCATCTTGCAGACCTTGTACTCGCAGGTGCGAACACGCTGCTCGGGCACCATCTTGCAGACCTGGTAGGTCCGCGTGCGCTGCTCCGGCACCATCTTGCACACCTTGTAGGTGCAGGTGCGAACACGCTGCTCGGGGACCATCTTGCAGACCTGGTAGGTCCGCGTGCGGGTCTCCGGCACCATCTTGCACACCTTGTACTCGCAGGTCCGCACACGCTGCTCCGGCACCATCTTGCAGACCTGGTAGGTCCGCACACGCTGCTCCGGCACCATCTTGCAGACCTTGTAGGTGCAGGTGCGGACCCGCTGCTCGCGAACCATCTTGCAGACCTTGTAGGGCCGCTTCTCGACGATGGTCTCACGCTCGTAACGGACGCACTTGACCTCCTTCTCGCAGACCTCCGGCACCCACACCTTCTTGCAGACGGTGCGGGAGGGGCACTGCACGCACTCCTTCCGGACCTTGCCGGGCACGTAGCAACGCTTGCCGGTGCAGGGGTCGCAGACCCAGCAGCCCGGCTCCCGGACGCACTTGGTGATCATCTTGCCGGGGATCTCACAGGTCTCGGTCTCCCAGCGGCCACCACAGACCTTGACGGTCTTCGTGTAGTGAACCGGCTTGCAGATGGTCTTGCAGACCTCCCGCTCGCGGGTCTCGTAGACCGGCTTGCAGACCGTGTAGGGAATCTCCTTGGTGCGGGTCTCGTAAACCGGCTTGCACACCGTGTAGGTCTGCTCGCGGGTCTCGTAAACCGGCTTGCACACCGTGTAGGGGATCTCCTTGGTGCGGGTCTCGTAAACCGGCTTGCACACCGTGTAGGTCTGCTCGCGGGTCTCGTAAACCGGCTTGCACACCGTGTAGGGAATCTCCTTGGTGCGGGTCTCGTAAACCGGCTTGCAGACCGTGTAGGTCT
>Ga0180430_10003645_pt1 | contig 13249 bp, 12 predicted proteins | sample SS_ome_9_FD_132999 | JGI IMG/M metagenome (GOLD analysis project Ga0180430, IMG submission 132999) | Hypersaline lake sediment archaeal communities from the Salton Sea, California, USA - SS_1_S_2 metaG | ecosystem: Environmental > Aquatic > Non-marine Saline and Alkaline > Hypersaline >... | reverse complement strand
TGTGCGGCGCGAAACGTGCCGCCCCAGGTGGCCGGTGTTGGAGAGTTGTTTTTTCGAAGGGGACACAAGCGTCCAGTGGGGGTCGGGGTGCCCATGCCCTGTCGCCGGACACGCGCTCTTGGCCCTCCAGGCCTTCGCTCGTTCGAAGCTGCCTGCGCTCCGCCATCCATGGCTCCGCTGGCCAGCTACGCCGGCTCTCAGGCCACGGGCACCCCTCACAGGCTTGCCGTGGAGGGCTTTTTCCACGGGCAGCTAGGCGAGCCGCCGCAACGCCTCGATGCCGCGGTCGAGGGTTTCCTCGGAAACCGTGTAGGCGACGCGGAAATGGCTGTCGCGGCCGCCGAAGATTCCGCCTGGCACGACGAGCAGCTGTTCCTCGGCCACCGCACGCTCCGCGAAGGCCGTGCCCGAGCCCCCGGGTGCTTCGGGGAACAGGTAGAAGGCTCCGCCGGGACGTCGGAAGCGATAGTGGCCCTCGAGGGCCTGCATCAGGCGGTCGCGCTTGCGGCGGCAGGCCTCGAGCGGCTCGTGCATGTCGGCTTCGATCGCCGCCAACGCCGCCCACTGCCCGACCTGAGGGGCGCAGACGAAAGTGTATTGCTGGAGGGTGGAGCAGGTTTCGATGATCTCGCGGGGGCCGTGCATCCAGCCGACCCGCCAGCCGGTCATCGCATGAGACTTCGAGAATCCGTCGAGCACGACCACCCGCTCACCGTAGCGGGCCGGGGAGACGAATGGCTCGTCGTAGCAGTAGCTGCGGTAGAGCTCGTCACTGACGAGGGTGAGCCCGGAGTCCTCCGCCAGCCGCGTGAGTGAACGCACGGTCTCGGCGTCGGCCACCTGGCCGGTGGGATTGGCCGGGGTGTTGAGCAGGATCAGCCGTGTCTGCCGGCTGATCGAATCCCGCACCTGATCGATGTCGATTGTGAACGATGGCGTGGTGTCGATCGCCACGCAGCGGGCCCCGAGAAACTCGATCAACGGGCGATACATCACGAAGGCCGGCTCGAAGATGATCGCCTCGTCGCCGGGGTCGAGCAGGGCCATCAATGCCAGCACCAGCCCGCCGCTGACGCCACTGGTCACGCACAGTCCGCCGGGAGGGCGGCCGAGATCGGCGGCGATCATCGCGGTGAGCCGCTCCCGCAGTTCGCCGAGGCCCTGGGTGGGCGTGTAGCAGTTGCGTCCGGCGTCAATCGCCGCCGTGGCCGCCTCGCGGGCCTCCCGCGGCATCGCGAAATCGGGCTGGCCGATCGAAAGGTTGATCGGGTTGTCGAGGCTCGCGGCAAGATCGAAGACCCGGCGGATGCCGGAGGAATCGAAGGCCGCCGCCCGCCGGGCGATCACCGGCGGCGGCCGCTCATCAGATGCGCTCACCGTCGGATCACCCCGCGTCTTGGCCTGCCGAGCCGCCAGCCGCGGCAGGGCCGAGGAGCTTCTCGAGGGCGGCCCCGAGCTTCTCACCCCGGACATCGAGCGAGACGACCTTGCCGTCACGGCCGACGAGGATCACGGTGGGAATCCCGCTGATCCCGTACCGGGTCGCCATCGGGTGCTGCCAGCCGTCCCCCTCGTTTTGTTCGAAAAGAATCGGCCAGGGGATCTTCTTCTCCTCGACAAACTTCTCGAGAGCTTCGCGGTCGGTGTCGAGGCTGACGCCGACCACCTCGAAGCCCTTGTCGTGGTACTTCTCGTATTCCGCGAGCACATTGGGGATTTCGGCGATGCAGGGGCCGCACCAGGTGGCCCAGAAATCGACGAGCACCACCTGCCCGGCGAGCGTTTTCTGGTCAAACGGTTTGCCGTCGAGGAGGGTGCCGGTGATCTCGATCGGGTTGCCGGGCAGCTCGAGCCGCCGCAGGGTGCCGGCGAAGCTCTCGCCCATCCTGCGGATTCGCTCGTCGCTGCTCTTGGCAAGCACCGGCCCCAGGGCCGTGTAGGCCTGCTTGGCTGCCGCCTCTCCGCCGGGCATGTGCTCAAAAGCGCTCGCAATCTGCACGGCCATCTGGGCGGTCTGGCCGTCGTCGGGATTGGCCGTGAGGGCGGCCACGACTTCGCCGATGAGTTCACCGGCTCCCGCGGCAGCCCCCGGGGCACCGGAGGCCATCGTGGCCATCACCTTGCGGGCCCGGTTGACCAGCAGGATCTGGCGGGCCTCGCGGGCGAGGTCGGGCGAAGGGCTCTTGGCGAGCTGCTCGGCAAAGCCGGTGAGGGCCGTCTCCGCCTGTTCGTCACCGAGGCGACCGAGCATCATCAGACTCTCGAGCTTCAGCCGGGCCGCCTCGACGGCCAGTTCGCCGTCGGCGGGCACCGCGGCGAGCACCCGATCGGCCGCCTCCACCGAGACCCGTGACACCTCGCGGAAGTAGTTCATCATCGCCTCCCGCGAACCGGGCTTTTCGGTCGGGTTGCGGAGGCCGCGGGCAAACTGCAGCAGTTCCTCGGGAGTTCCGTCGGGCAGCGGGGGCACCTGCGGCCCGGCCGCCGGTTCCGCCTCGGCTGCCGCCGGCTGGGCCAAGCCGACAGAGCCGCCGCCGATCAGGAGGGCCACCGCGGCGACGAGAGCCAGGCCCGCGCGAAGAAATGCCCGTGCGGTGCGGGGCAGCCGGGCGGAGAGGAAAGCAGACGCAAGCATGACGGAATACCTCGCAGGGATGTGCGGGCAAGTCACCCGCGTGGTGCTCAAGGGGAGGGGAGTTCCAATGACTCCCACCATGAGGGCATGCTACCGCCGCGGCAAACCGGCGGCCAAGCCGGGCCGCTGGAAGCGGCGGCGTTTTCGGCCCCGCACCGGGCCGGGGTGATTCCGCAACCTCAGCGGACCTGCGTGCGAAACCGCACGAAACCCTCCTCGCCCGGTGCGAGGGTTTCCTCGAGCCTCCAGGCGAGCACGGTCGCCCCGTCCTCGCCGATGGCGGTGGAGAAACTCGCCGGCCGGCTCGCATCGGCGGAGTCGTCAACGTAGACGAGCCGCTTCGGCAGGCTGTCGGCGATCACGACATCGACCAGCGGGGTTTCACCTGAATTGAAGAAGACGATCGTGAAGTCGAGCTCCTCGCCGGCCCGGGCGGTGGGGCTGCCGGCCTGTTTGGAGAGCGTCAGCTCCGCGCGGCCCTCCTGCTCGATTCGCAGCACCGCCGTGCCGGCATCGGCGGTGACGACGTCGGCGTCCACCTCGCCCACGCGAACCATCGCCTGCCGCAGGCAGGTCCAGGCGTAGGGCACGTCGAAGCCGACCGAGGTGTGTGGGCGTCGCCGACGCTCGGCCGAGGCGGTGAGCTGTTCCGCGGTGCCACCGCGGGCCCGTTCACCCCCGATCGCGGCGTCGGGCAGCAGCTCCTCCGCGACTCCCAGCGGAAGATTGCGGGCCTCGATGCCCAGGCCGGTGCGGCGACCCCGAGTCGTGGCGGGAAGGTCGCGATGCCGCTCGGCGACGACGGGTGTTGCGGCGGTGCCGGTCTCGGTGGTGTCTTCGGTGATCACTCCGCCGGTGGTCGTGGCGAGAGATTCCTCGAAGGGTCGGGTCACCTGACGGACCGAACTGAACCGTGGCGAGAAGACGCAGGTGCAGTTGGAGACGGCGATCGACGCGGAGTCTTCTGCCTCGTCGATGCCGCGGTAGCGGGCGACGGTGTCACCTGCGGTGAGATTCGCAAGGCCTTCCCTGCCGAGCGGCCTCGCCGGACTGCCGCCGTCGCCGCCGTCGCAGATCAGGCAGCCACCGGCCTGCCTCACCGGAGGCTCGACTGCCGCAACGCAATGGTCTGGGTAGATCCGCGGGCAGTCGGCAGGGCAGTCGGTAGGGCAGTCGGCAGGGGGGGGGAGTCGGTCGCCGTTGCGGGCGAGCCTGGCGGCCGGGGGGCTATCGCAGCCGACGGCCCGGGAGGGCAGGGGGGGGCCGCCGCCCCGGGGTGCATCGATCGAGCGGCAGGAGGCGAGCAGCACCACGCCGATCGCCGTGGCGAGCAGTCGCAAGAGGCTCATCGCGTCACTCCCGGCGAGGGCAGGCGGTTGCCGATGGCCAGTTCGAGCACCGGCTCGCCGAGGGTGGCCGCCACGTCCCGGGCATCATCGCCCGGAAGCACGTCAAAGGGGGGCGGCAGCTCCGCCTCGCGGCAGTCGCAGGAGGAATAGACCACCCGACGCACGAAGGCCCCGTCGATCGCCTCGGCGAGGTCCTCGCGGGTGACAACCAACTCTACGGGAAATCGCCAGGCCTCGGCCGGCGGGGCCGCAAGCTTGGCAAGCACCGTCACGGAGGGAAAGAGTTCCTCCCCTTCGTAGCCGGGAATCCCGGTCAGTCGCAGCCGGCAGCTGCGGCCCACCGGCAGATCGAGCCTCGCCGGAACCGCGACCGGCCGCGACCAGCCGCCTGGTGCCTCGACGGCGACCTCGAGGCCTCGTGGTCCCTCGAGCGTCACGTCCTGGCGGCGATCCGGCCGGGTACCGGGCTGCGAGCGAGGCATGGCGCCAATCGCTCCCGGTGAAGGCACTGCCCAGGTGGTCCCGTCGCCCGCCACGGCCCGCCGGAGTGACTCCAAAGCGGTCGTTGCGGCGATGAGAGCCACCAGCAGCCTGCCTGCCACTCGCAGCACGGTACCCGAACGGATCGGCCGTCGGGCGGTTCGAAGGATCACTCCAGGCACTCCTCGCAGTCGATCGGCTCAGGCGCGATCCAGGGTTCTTCGGGACCACCGTTGTCCACCATCCGCCGCCGGTCGGCATGCGGCTGCTTGAAGTGGATCTTCGGCACGTCGGCCCGCTCGGCGATGTAGGCCCGCTTCGCCGGCTTGGGATAGCTCAGGCCCGGCTGCTGCTGGACATGCAGCTTGACCGAACGCGACGGGGGCGGGATGTGCATCTTGGTGTGGTTGGTGATCGTATGCTTCTGCAGCCCCGCCGGCACGCCGAGGGGTATGTGGGCGGGGCCGGGCAGGCCGATCGGGGTGCCGGTGATCGGCATCCCGTACTGCGGCGCCGTGACGCCGGCCATGAAGGCCGGAGGCAGTTGCGAGGGATCGCCGCAGGCAGGCATGCCCAGCGGGACCATGCAGCCGCCCGGGCCGCCGCCGTCGCCGCCGCCAACGAGGCCTTCGGCCGATGCGAAGCCGCCGCCGGAGGTCTGCAGGTCCTTGTTGCCGATTCGGATGATTGCCAGGATCGAGCCGCGACGATCGGCCTCCACGACCGGATCGACACCGGGATCGAGCCGTGTGCTGACGAGCGTCTCGACACCGGCCACGGCAAGCTCCTGATATTCGGCGTCGGGCAGATACACCACCTTGGTCACGAAGGTGCCCCGCCGGATCTGGTCGAAGTCGGCGTCTTCGAGCACGAAGGGGATCGCGTTATGAGCGAGGTAGGCGGCGATCCGCGGGGTCTCCGGGGCGATCTCGATCGTGGGGTAGTATTCGTCCCCTTCGTAGCCGGGAATGTCGGTGACCTTGAGCCGGTAGATCGCACCCTGCGGGAAGTCATAACGGCCGGGCACGACGAGCGGTTCGGAATCAAACCCGCCCGGGGTCGCCACGTCCCAGCGGACCTGCATGCCATCGGGGTCGACGAAGGCGACCTGTGACGCCGGAAGCATCGCCTCCATGCCGTAGCCGCCGGGTCCCATGCCGCCTGGCCCCATGCCGGCCGCCTCGATGGCCGCCTCGTAGGAGGCGGGCATGATCACGCCGGGGCCTGGGCCCTCCACGCCCGGTCCGGGATGGTGCAGCATCGCCGCGGGGGGCAGGACGTTGGTGTGCGGCTCGGCGACCGGTCGGATCTGGGCGAGTGCCTTGAAAGGCGAGTTGGCCGGGATGTGGCAGCCACTTGCGAGGGCCACGAGCCCTGCGAGGGCGGCCGCCTCGAAGCCCGGGCGGGACAGGGCGGGGTGTCGCATCGCGTGTTCTCCGTCGTGCGGTCGTCCCGGGAGCGGCCCGAGCGGCCTTGGGCCGGCGACGGACCTTTCCCTACACTCGCCACCACCCGTGGCGGCGGCGCCGTGGGCCGGACCGATTCCGGCATTCCTCGGCAGGAATCGTTGTCGACCCGTTTCAACCGTTTTCTTTGGCAAAATCCGCAGAGATGCCGTGATCCAACCCTCTCCTGCCACCGCGGCCCTCCCCGCTTGCCAGGCTCGCCACTCCGGGCGGCTGGTGGCTGGTGTGCCGGGGGCAATCCCGCTGGCCGTAGGGCTGCTGGCGGCTGTGACTGCCGCCGCGAGCGATCCGGCGAGCGTCTACCGCCACGACGGTGAGCCCGCGGCGGTCGTGGAGAGTCTGGCGGACGCCGATTCCGGCGACCAAGCAGGGCGGGCCGAGCGGATCGTTTCGGCCGCCCTTGCCGGCCTTGCCCGGCAGTCGTCGATCTCGGCCCGCGTGCGGCAGCGGGTGCGGATTGGCGGCTACTCGATGGCCGGCGGTGGCCGCTATGTGCAAAGCGGCCTTGGAGAGCGACAGCGGTTTCGCTTTGAGTCCATGCTGACCACCGACACGCCTGCCGAGGAGGGCTCGCCGCGGGCCTTTTTTACCGTCGAGCTTGTCGAGGTCTGCGACGGCACCTTCTGCTGGACTTTTCGGCGACACGGTGAGAATCCGGCGGAACTCTACCGCGTCGATGTCGGCCGCGTGCGGCAGCGGATCGAATCGCTCACCGGGAAGCGGCCCTCAGAGCCGCCCGCGATCACGCCGCATCTCGGGGGCGTGCAGCGGATTTTCTTCTGGCTGCGGGAGTGGTTCGAGTTCGACAGGGTGGAAAGTTCGCAGATCGACGGGGTGCCGATCTGGGTCGTCGAGGGCGGTTGGAACAAGACCCGTCTGGGCCAGCTTTTGCCCGAGCAGGCCGAGCGGATCGCGGCGGAGGGGGGGCTGCCGCCTGCGGCCCTGCCCGAGGGGCTGCCCTGGCGGGTGCGGTTTTCGATCGGCAAGCAGCAGCTGTTTCCCTTCCGCATCGAGCATCTTGCGATCCCCGGGGAGCGGCCGGTCGAGACCGAGCAGGTTGAGCCGATCGCGGTGCTCGAACTCTACGACGTGCGGCTGGGCGATTCGGTCGACGCCACGGCCTTCGTCTACGACCCCGCCGAGGGAGAGATGGTCGATACCACTGACACGCATCTCACACTCGTGGGGCCTCCGCGGCCGTGATCGTGGCAGCCTGCGGACCGGCGGCGAGCTTTGCCGCGGCAAGGATTGCCGACTTCATGCTCGAGGGATCGGCAACGCCACGGCCGGCGATGTCGAAGGCCGTGCCGTGGGCCACGCTGGTACGGACGATCGGCAGGCCGAGCGTGATGTTCACGGCGCGGTGCATGCCCAGCAGCTTGATAGGGATATGGCCCTGGTCGTGGTACTGGGCCACGACCCCGTCGTGCACGCCCGCCGCGGCACGGACGAAGAGCGTGTCGGCGGCATGCGGTCCGCTGACGGTGAGGCCCTCGGATGCGAGTGTGTGGACCGCCGGCCCCACGATCCGCTTCTCCTCGTCGCCGAAGAGTCCGGCCTCGCCGGCATGCGGGTTGACCGCTGCCACCGCCAGTCGGGGCTGCCTGCCGAGAAGCCGGCGGAGCATCGCATCGAGTCGACGACCGGCCTGTTCGATGCGGTCTTGGGTGATGTGGCCCACTGCTGCCGCGAGCCGTTCGTGCAGCGTGGTGTGCACGACGCCCAGCCCGTCGGCTGAGGCGAGGCCCGGCCCCGGGGGCAGCCAGAGCATCATCGAGGCGGCCGCATCGGGCAGGCCGAGGGCCCGGGCGAGCAGTTCGGTGTGGCCCGGCAGGTCGTAGCCGGCCGCGGCGAGACCGGCCTTGTTGAGCGGTCCGGTCACGATTCCCGCCGCAAGACCCTGGCGAACCGCCCCGACCGCTGCGAGCACCGCCTCGGCCGCGGCCCGGCCGCCGCCGGCGGTCGGTCGTGCGGGTGCCGCTACTGTCTGCTCGATCTTGTCGTCCTTCGCGTTGTCAGCCTCTCTGGCCGACGGCCCGCCGGTCGGGTGGCCGGGGAGGTTCACCCTGGGCAGCTTGGCCGGCGGGATGACCAGCAGCTCGCCGGGGCCCGAGGAGCGAAGGTCGTCGGGCTCGATCTCGACCACGGCAGGCGGATTGGAAGCCCCCAAGGCCTCGAGGCCCGCCTCCACGACACCGGCTTCGGCCACGATCCGCAGCCGTGCCGCGGCATGCGACGCTTGGTCGAGCCAGGCGGCTGCGGCCACCTCCGGGCCGATTCCAGCGGGGTCGCCACAGGTCACAAGCAGGATCGGGCGTTCCTCGGACATGGTGGTGGCCGGCGGGGCAGGGGGAGCGGGGGGTGCGTTATGCCAGGCTTCGGCCTATAACGCAGAGGAATCACACTGCAGGCCGACTGCATGCGGAAAAGCCATCCGCAGCCTTTCCCGATCGCGTTCGGCGTCGGCAGACATGGTTCCCAGTCTGCTACCCTGGCGAAGGAATACAAGCGTGTCGACAGTCTTTTCTCGCGCGGCACTGTTTTCGGTGGCCCTCCTGCTGGCGACCGCTGGGCTCGGCCTGTGGATCGGCGACCTGCACGGCCAGACCGACCGTGCCGTATTGCGGCTGGGCACGGTGCATCGCCTCTCCGGAATCCTGGCGGCCCTGGTGGTGGTGCTGGTCAACAGCATGTCGGTGACGTATTTCATCGGCACCGGCCGATGGTGCCGTGAGGTGGCCGAGACCTATCGACTGCCCGCCGACCTGGTCGACCGCTCGAAGCGTCTCAAGCGGGCTGCCTTTCCTTGGGCGATGTTGGGGATGTGTGCCGTGGTGGCGGCGGTGGCCCTCGGCGGGGCCGCGGATCCGGCCAGCGGACGACCGGGCACCGAACACTGGGTCAGCTGGCACCTCGTCGGCTCGCTGGTGTGCGTGGCGGTGATCGGCTGGTGTTTCCAGACGCAGGTGGGCGTGATCCGCGGTCAGCAGCGGCTGATCGACGACGTGCTCGAGCAGGTTGGCGAGATTCGCCGTTCCCGCGGTCTCGACAGCGAAGCGGTGACCGCAAACTCGTAGTTCGGTGCGGCTTGCGGCGGGGCAAAACCGCGGCCGGCTACGGGTGGTCATGGTCGTGGCCGGTTTCAAGACGGCCGCGGTCGGCATGGGCCGCGTGCATGCCCGAGGCGTGTTCGAGGGTTGTCATGCCCCAGGCGAGGGCGATCCCCGCCGCCAGGGCGACCGTCAGCAGCAGGCGGTCGTGGCTGTGGAACTCCACCTCCGGCAGCAGGTCGGCCGCGGCGATGCAGAGAAAGGCACCCGCCGCGAGGGCCATCGCGATGCCCACACCCGCGTCGGCATGCTCCGGCGCCAGGCCGAGGCTTGCCCGGAAGGTGATCGCGCCGAGAGGCACGATTGTCGCGTAGGCGAGGGTCACCATCCGTCGTCGGGCTGCGGTGACCCCGCCGGCGATCATCAGCGTGGCGATCATCAGTGAATCGAACGGCTTGTGGAGCACGATCGCCACGAAGGTCGCAAACCCCGAGAGCACGCCGGCACCATGCTCCGCATCGGCCTGCACCGAGGCCGCCAGGGCCGCCCCGTCGGCGAGGCTGTGCAGAGCCAGCCCCGCGAAGGCTCCCAGCCATGTCCAGCGTCCCGAGCCGCCGCCGGCCGCGGGGGCGGCATGCTCGTGATCGCAGTCGACATGGGAGCCGTCGGCAGCGTGGTGGGCATGGCCGTGGAAGGCCCGCTCGAGAAGGAACATCACGAAGAACCCGGTCAGCACCCAAATCGCGGTGCGGTCGATGTCGTGGCCAAGCTCCAGGAAGGCGTGCGGCAGAAGGTGCAGAATCCCCACACCGAGCATCACGCCCCCGGTGAACGAGAGCAAAAGCTGCATCCGCCGGTGGCCGATCGACAACAGCGCCGCCGAGGTGCCTCCGGCAAACGAGGCCGCCGCGATCATCACCAGATAGATCGCCATGCCGAGATCGGAGGCATTTGGAAAGAACTCCACCCCGAGAAGTCTAGCAGCCCCGTAGCCCGGTGCGGCCCAGTAGGCCGGTGCGGCCCAGTAGGCCGGTGCGGCTCGCACCGGCAGTTCCCCGGCCCGGCCGGCAGGAAGCCGGCTGTACCGCAAGCCGCCGGGGCAGGATGGCCCGCTCGGCGCGAAAGACCAGCGAGGCCCGGTCGGCGCGAAAGACAAGCTCGCGGGGATCCCAAGCCGTCTCGCCGGACGTTCGCCTCGGCCTCCGGGCCTCGGCTCACTCGAGCTTTCTCGCTCTCGGGCCTCCGGGCCCTCCGCTCGCCAGCCACGCCGGCTCGAGCGGCCCGGGCTCCTCCCTCGCAGAACCTCCGTAGCCCGGTGCGGCCCAGTAGGCCGGTGCGGCTCGCACCGGCGTCGGCCGGTTGCGCTGCAACCGGCCCGGCCGGCAGGAAGCCGGCTGTAGCGCAAGCCGTCGGGCCAGGATGGCCCGGTCGGCGCGAAAGACCAGCGCTGCAACCGGCCCGGCCGGCAGGAAGCCGGCTGTACCGCAAGCCGCCGGGCCAGGATGGCCCGCTCGGCGCGAAAGACCAGCGAGGCCCGCTCGGCGCGAAAGACAAGCTCGCGGGGATCCCAAGCCGTCTCGCCGGACGTTCGCCTCGGCCTCCGGCCTCGGCTCACTCGAGCTTTCTCGCTCTCGGGCCTTCGGGCCCTCCGCTCGCCAGCCACGCCGGCTCGAGCGGCCCGGGCTCCCCCCTCGCAGAACCTCCGTAGCCCGGTGCGGCCCAGTAGCCCGGTGCGGCCCAGTAGGCCGGTGCGGCCCGCACCGGCATTTCCCGGCCCGGCCGGCAGTAAGCCGGCTGTACCGCAAGCCGCCGGGCCAGGATGGCCCGGTCGGCGCGAAAGACAAGCTCGCGGGGATCCCAAGCCGTCTCGCCGGCCGTTCGCCTCGGCCATCCGGGCCTCGGCTCACTCGAGCTTTCTCGCTCTCGGGCCTCCGGGCCCTCCGCTCGCCAGCCACGCCGGCTCGAGCGGCCCGGGCTCCCCGCTCGCAGAACCTCCGTAGCCCGGTGCGGCCCAGTAGCCCGGTGCGGCCCAGTAGCCCGGTGCGGCCCAGTAGCCCGGTGCGGCCCAGTAGCCCGGTGCGGCCCGCACCGGCTCGGCTGGCAGGATGTCAGCCGCCTGGCCAGCCGCCCGACAAGCCGCCGGGGCAGGATGGCCCGCTCGGCGCGGACAACCAGCGGCGCGACCGGCCTCCAGCCATCGGGCCCAGTCTGCTAGCGGCGGATCCAGGGGGGCGGGTAGGCCTGCATTTGCTGGGCGGCCGCCTGCTGAATCCGCTGCTTCGTGGCGGCCCACTTCTCGGCGAGTGCCGCGTCACCGGCAGCGGCGAGCCCAAGCAGGATGGTGATCCCGTAGGTCAACACGTTGGGCCAGAGCGTCGGCCCGTAAAACTTCAGGGCCGTCCCGAACGATTTTTTGAACTTCGGGCCGAACATCCCCAGCTTCACGCTCCAGATCTCGTCGAGTACGAGATGGGTGAGAAAGCCGACCACCACGGCGCTGGCCATGAAGTAGCGGCAAAGCGGGTCCTCGGAACCGAAGGCGAGAAACGTGATCTGGCCTGCGATCAGCGCCGCCGGGAGGCTGTGGAACATCCCCCGATGGATTGCGAAATTCTTGATCAGTCTGGTCACGCCGAAGCGGATTGCGAGGTAGGCTGCTGCCCCGACGAGGATCATCGCCTCCATCGGGATCCCGGCCGGTTCGAGGCGATGCACGAGCATCAGCGGCACCACCGCCGCAGCGAAGGCGACGCTCTCGCGCAGCGGGATGCCGGGGCCGCTGTCGAGGTCGGGCATCATGCCGGCCACCGAGCACATGCCCGAGGCGAGCACGCAGGTCATCGGTGGCAGGTCACCGACGTACCAGGCGGCGGCACCGTAGCCGGCACCGATGATCGACGAACCGGTGATATGGATGCGGAACCCAGGCACGAAGCGTTTCCCAGGCCAAGGGGGTGAGGCAACGCAAAACCACTGCTTGCGACTAGGGAATCCATCGGCAGTTGCCGGCGGCGACTCGCGGTGGCGGGCCGTGCCTTGTCCACGCTCCCACCGCGGCCCGCTTCTGCCCCTCCTTGCCAAATCCCCTGCCTTGCCCCGTTCCGCCGGCTTGCGGGCTCCAGGGGGTATGCGTTGGCTGGGGTGTTGGCGAAGCCGGCGGGAGGTGTGCTTGTTTTGCTGGTGGCCCGGCGTGGGAAAGGTGTGCGGCGGCGGAACTGGCCTCGCGTCGCGGCCTAGCCGGATCCTACACTCCGCCGCCGAATTGCGATTCGAAATCCCTGCTTCGGCGGGCTGAATCCATTTTTGCCGTCACGCTTCCGCAGCCTTCGGAGAGAGACATCGTGGCCATTGACGGGTATGACCTGGTGATGCTTGGCATCCTGTTGACTGCAGCTGTGTTGGGCTATTTCAAGGGTATTGTCTGGCAGCTGGCCTGGATTGCGGGAATCGCCGTGAGTTCCTTCGCGGCCCTGCGGTTTGCACCGTCTCTGGCCCCGTTCTTCGGAGAGCAGGCTCCCTGGAACCGGCTGCTGGCGATGCTCGCGGTCTATGCCGCCTCGTCAATCGCCGTATGGCTGGTGTTTCGCGTGATCTCGGGGCTGATCGACGCGATTCATCTCTCCGCCTTCGACCACCAACTCGGCCTGCTCTTCGGGGCGGCCAAAGGCGCGCTTTTGTGTGTTGTGGTGACGTTTTTCGCCGTCACGCTCGCGCCGGCCTACCGCGATCAGATTGTGACCAGCCGCAGCGGCAAGATCGTGGCCGAGCTCCTCGTGCGGGCCGACGTGTACCTGCCCAAAGACATTCACGACACCGTCGAACCCTACCTGAAGCGGTTTGAGAACCAGATGACCGCCCCCCCGGGCCAGGCTGATCCTCCCGCGGCAGCCACCGCCACCGGATCGCCCGCAGCCGGGCTCTGGGAAGGGGTTCGCGAGGCAGCCGGCTGGGCGGCCGCGGAGCAGGGGGGGCAAGGCGGAAGCGGCGTGCAGCGGGCGGGCGGTCCGCTGCCGAGCGGCTCGAGCTGGTTCGCATCGCCGCAGGCCGGCGAGCAGCCGGCGGCCGGCGGCGGCTATCCGGTCGGCACGCAGTCACCGCTGCGGTGACACGCTCGCTGGATTGTGAAGCAGGGCGGTGCCGAGCCGGCGCAGGCTGTGAGACTCGTCTGCCGCGGCAGGGCCGCGACGGCATGAAGAGCAAGAAAGCGGTTTTTCCCGGGGAAAAGAGGGCCGCAAACGGACATAAGAGACATTATCGGACGTTGGGGGA
>Ga0180430_10003644_pt1 | contig 13250 bp, 12 predicted proteins | sample SS_ome_9_FD_132999 | JGI IMG/M metagenome (GOLD analysis project Ga0180430, IMG submission 132999) | Hypersaline lake sediment archaeal communities from the Salton Sea, California, USA - SS_1_S_2 metaG | ecosystem: Environmental > Aquatic > Non-marine Saline and Alkaline > Hypersaline >... | reverse complement strand
GTTTACCGAAGCTTCAACGAGTACGAAAAGTACAACGTGGAGCTGATCAAGCAATACGAGCAGGGAAAGGGCGTGGAAGTCTCCGAAGACATCGAGGAGATGACCTGCCGGGGCTTTCTGGCGCGCTATCCCGAAAAGAGCTTCGCCGAGGCCATGGGCTTCTGGATCGACGGCTACCTGACGGGGAGCGACGGTCTGAAGACCGTGGACCTCTACCGCATCCAGGGTCTCGGGAGCACCCTCGCCGACTACTGCCGGCAGCACCCCGGCGAGAAGGTCCTGGACGGAGTGCGGGAGATTTTCAAGACGGCGAACTGATTTGGAAGGCCCCTGAGCACGAGAGAATCGACCCCCATCAACGCGCCGGGCTTGTCGTACAAAATTCCGCGAATTCCCAGGGATTCGGCCGCCTCGACGTTCTCCCGCGCGTCGTCGATGAAAACCGCCTGGCGGGGCCCCGCGCCCAACCGCTCCAAGACGATGCAATAGGCCCTCGGGTCGGGCTTCACGACCCCTTCGTCCCCCGAGCAGAACACCGTATCGAAATAGTGCAGCAGGCCCCACTCGGCCAGCCAATCCTTCAAGCCCGGCGGGGAATTGGAAAGGATGGCCAGCTTCACCCGTCCGTGCAGCCGACGGACGACCTCCACGACTTCGTCGTTGATCCTTTCGTCGGCATAGTAGCGGGACCGGAAATCGTCCACGGCCCGGGAGGTGCGCAGCCCCAGCTCGGGCCCCACGGCACGCCAGAATTCCTTCATGGTCTTGCGCCCCAGCAGGGCGTCCCGCCAGTGGGGACTGTCGAACATGACGGTGTTGAGGGTGCCCGGCCGCAGGCCCAGCTCCTTCTCGTAACGGGCGAAGAGGGAGGGGGGCTTGGGGGCCGAAACCACCCGGCCGAAATCGAAAAGGACGGCTTCAATCACGAAAACCAAATTCCCTTCATTCCTCGGGATGGAATACTCCGGCCGCAGCCATTTTCATGTATTCCTCCCGGCTCCAGGTCCGCGTTGCCATGGCTTGAGCCATGATGCTCATCCGTCTCGCGCCTCTCCGGCCCTGTGATCGGCCAAGGCTTCCGCGGCAAGGGCACCGAGCTTGTCCGCAGCGGCCTCCGCTTCCAACCGGGCCTCCCGCAACATTGCCATGTCCATGTCCTCCCGTATGCCGAAGCGGGTCAGCGCGAAATCGTATCGCACGGGGTCGTCGGGGGCAACGGAGCGAAAGGCTTGGGTGATCTCCAGGGCGGCCTTGAGGTCGGCGCTCCGGCGGCGGGTCAATCCCAGGAGGCGCGAGATGCGGTGCAGATGAACGTCCAGGGGAACGACGAGCTGGCGGGGGGAAACGGCGGTCCACCCTCCGGGGTCCACGCGGTCCCGGCGCACCATCCATCTCAGGAAGAGGTTCAACCGCTTGCAGGCGCTGCCCTTGCCCGGAGAAGGGACGAGGATGGAGCGACGGGAGCGCGAGCAAGGGGCGTTGAGGCGACCCGCGAAGGCTTCCAGACCCTTCAGAACGTTGGAGTGGTCGAGGCGGCAGCCGGCCAGGAAGCAGGCTTCCAGGGAGCCGTGCTCCCGGAGGATCTCCCGGACGGAGCCCAGCAGGTCCGCCATTTCCTCTCCGGTGGTGAACCGGTGCTTGAAGCCGCCGTATTCCCTGCGGAGAGACCCGGGAGTGGATCGCTCCACGAAACGGCGGGGAGACGGTCCCATGGGGTCCAGCACGCGGGCGACGCTTTTAAGAATCTGCCCCACTCGCCCGTAGGCCAGGACCGAAGCCATCAAGCCCGCGATCTCCCGATCCCCGACGTCTTCGTAGCGGTAGAGGAATTCCAACGGGTCCGGATGCACGTAGCGGCGACGGTTGTACTTCTCGTACAAGCCTTCCAGGAGGGAGCGCGAAACCGCATTCAATCCCGATCTTCCACCGGTTTTCTTCCGCAAGTCCGCCATCGGTCCCTCAACGCCCGTTCGAAGGCTTCGGCCTCGGAGGGCCCATGCCAGCGACGGAAGACGCCATTTCGATCATCAGGCTCCTCGCCGTAAATTCCCGGTCTCTTTCCGACGGGGAAAGCTCCCGGTCAAGCCGGACATCCGCAGAGACGGAGCAAGACCTTTTCCGGGGTCAGGGGGGCCGAAAAGACGGGCGCGAGGTCCTTCTTGAAGGCGCGCATGGCGCTCCAGACGGCGAAATACGCGCCGATGCCGTAGAGAAACGGCGGCTCGCCCACGCCCTTGGAATGGAACAATCCCGGCGGATTCTTCGAGCCTTCCAGGAAATGCACGTCCAGGCTCCGGGGCGCGAAATGGATGTCCGGTATCTTGTACGTGGAAAGGGAATCCGTCGCGAAGCCGCCGTCTTCCGCCCACGACGCCTCCTCCACGGTCATCCAGCCGATCCCCTGCACGATCCCTCCCTCCACCTGCCCCCGGTCGATCAGGGGGTCCAGGCTCTCGCCGAAATCGTGGGCCACCTTGACCGCGTCGATGCGATAGGTCCCTCGCAGGCAGTCCACCGTCGCTTGGACGATGGCCGTCCCGAACACGTGGTACGCGAAGGGCCTTCCCTTTTCCGTCTCGCGGTCGAAAAAGATTCCGGGCGTGGCGTAATGGGCCTGGGCCGAAAGATTGATCCGGTTGAAATACGCTTGGGCCACCAGCTCCCGCCACGTCCAGTTCGTGACCTCGCCTTCGGCGAGCACGATCTCGTCCCGAAAAGCGATGTCGTCGGGGCACGCCGCGCCCAGCTTTTCCGCGGCGAATTCCTTCAGGCGGGCGAGGATGGCTTCGCAGGCGATCCGGACGGCGTGGCCGTTCAGGTCGGCGCTCACGCTGGCGGCCGTGGGGGACATGCCGGCGACCCGGCCGGTGCCGGGATGCTCCATCCCCACGCAATCCGGATGCAGGGAAAACACCCGGGCCGCCGTCTCCCGAATCTTGACGGAAGCCCCCTGGCCCATTTCCACGGCCCCGGCGCTCACCCCCACGCTGCCATCGACGTAAACGTGCACCAGAGCCCCGGCCTGATTCAAAAAGGCCGTGGTAAAGCAAATCCCGAAGCAGACGGGCAGGACGGCCAGCCCTTTCTTTTCCAGGGAATGCTCCCGGTTGAACGCTTCCGCGTCCCGCCGCATGGCGTCGAGGCCGTACACGCTCTCCGCCGCCCGCCAGCTTCGCCGGGCCTGGCCGTTCTCCACTTTCATTCCATAAGGAAGCTCGTCGCCCGTTCGGAGAAGGTTTTTTCTTTGGATTTCAGACGGATGGACGCCCGCTTCATGGGCCGCCGCGTAAATCGCCGATTCCATGACGAAGGCGGCCTGCGGGGCCCCGAACCCGCGAAAGGCCGTGCTCGGCGGCAGGTTCGTCCGGCAGCTCGCGCCAGAGGCCCGGACGTTGGGGACGAAATACGCGCCGGTCGCGTGAAACAGGGTCCGCTCCAGGATCGCCGGGGAAAGGTCGGCGGCGGCCCCGGCATTCTGATAGAACATCGCGTCGTACGCGATGATCCGCCCGTCCGCCGCCAGCCCGATCTTGAAGTCCGAGGAGTAGGGATGTCGCTTCCCCGTCATCCGCATGTCCTCGCGCCGGTTCAAAACGAGCTTCACCGGAGCTTTCAAGCGGAACGCCGCCAGCGCCGCCAGCACGGCCCACGGCGTCGCTTGGCTCTCCTTGCCGCCGAACGCCCCGCCCAGCCGCCACACCTCGACTTCCACCCGGTTCATGGGGACCCCCAGGACCCGGGCCGCGATCCGCTGAACCGAGCCGGGCGACTGCGTGGAGGAAACGATCCTCACTCCGCCGTCTTCGGCGGGCAGGGCGAAGGCCGCCTGGGTCTCCAGGTACAGGTGCTCCTGGGCCCCGGATTCGACGCGACCCGAAACGACGATGTCGCAGGCTTCCCAGGCCTTTTCGACGTCGCCCAAGGAAAAGGTCCGGACCGGCCCGATCAGCATGCCCTTGGCATGGGCCTCCCGGGCGTCGAAAACGGCGGGAAGCCCCTCGATCCGCATGCGTATGCGCCGGGCCGCCCGACGGGCCGCCTCGGCGGTTTCGGCGATCACCAGCGCCACGGGCTGCCCCGCGTAATTCACACGCCCGTCGGCCAGAAGCTCCTCGTCCATGACGGTGCTGCCGATCTGGTTTTCTCCGGGAACGTCCCCCGCCGCGAGCACTCCCCGGACCCCGGGGAAGCCCCGGGCCGGCTCGAGATCCAGCTCCGCGATCCGCCCGCAGGCCGACGGCGACGAAAGAACGGCCGCGTGAAGCGCTCCCTCGGGCGCGGCCATGTCGTCCACGAACCAGGATTCCCCCCGAACATGCGATACCGCGTCCCAATTCGTCATGCCAAGTCCTTCCCCTCGATGCGGTCCGGAAAAAGCGCCGAAAAATGGGCCCGGACGAGCCGGTCCAGCAACAAGGCCTTGTATTCCGCCGATCCCCGCACATCGTCGATGGGCGATATCTCGGATCGGGCGATCCTCCCCGCTTCCCGCGCCGTTTCCGCGTGAATCCGCCTTCCCCGAAGGAATTCCGACGCCCTCGACAACACCAGCGGCACGGGGCCCACCCCGCCGGCCGAAAGGGTCGCCGACGCGACGACGCCGTCATCTCCGGCTTCGATTTGGATGGCGGAGCTGGCGCTCGCGATATCCACCCTCGCCCGTTTGGACACCTTTTCGAAGTGGAAGCGAGCGGTTTTCGAGGGAACGGGAAAGGTCAGGAAGGAAACGATTTCGTCCTCGCGCAGGTCGAGCTTCTTGTATCCCCGGAAAAAATCCTCGAGCGGCAGGCCCCGGCTTTCCCGGGCCGTCAGAACAACGGACGCCCCCAGGGCCAGAAAGAGGACCGTCAAGTCGCCTGCGGGCGAGGCGTTCACGATGTTCCCGCCCACGGTGGCCCGATTTCGCACGGGAGTCGATGCGAAGCGCTCCAATGCCCTTTCGATCCCCGGAAGGACCGTCCGCAAGACGGCCGATTCCAACAGCTCCGAAACCGTGGTCGCCGCGCCGATGCGGCAGTGGCTTCCTTCGACCGCCACGCCCTTGAGCCCCTCCCGTCGGGACAAGAGCACCAAGGGGCCCTCGAGAGGGCGTTCCCGCTCTCGAGCCAGAAAGTCCGTGCCCCCCGCCACGACCGTTCGGAGACCGGGACCGCTTTCCTCGGCGACCGTCCCGGCCTCCCGGATTTTTCGAAGCCGCCCAGCCATTCCCGAGACGCACTCCGGAAGAATTCCCGAGCGAATCAGCGAGCGAGTGCGGTCCCCGTCCGTCTCGATCGACGCCTCGTTTCGGCAAATGTCGCGAACGGCCCGCAGGATGGCGGCGTAGCCCGTGCAGCGGCAGACGTTTCCGTCAAGGGCCGCCATCGCTTCCTCCTCGTCACCGCAATCCCGGGCGTTCAGAAGAAACGCCGTCAGCGAGACGATCATCCCCGGCGTGCAAAAGCCGCACTGGGTCGCCCCGTGCTCCACGATCGCCCGCTGGACGGGGCTCGGGACGGACCGGTTCAAGCCCTCGATGGTGATCAAGTGCGCCCCATGGACATCGCCCAGAAGCAGCAGGCAGGAGTTGACGGCCCGGTATTGCACGACATCCCCGGCCAGACGACCGACCAGGACCGCGCACGCCCCGCAATCCCCCTCCCTGCACCCTTCCCGCGTCCCCGTCAGCCGCTTGCGACGCCGCAGAAAATCCAACACGATCGTCGACGGAGGAAGTTCCGATCGGATTTTTTCGTCGTTGAGAAAGAAGACTATCATGTTCGGCTTCCGCCATGATCTTCACGGCGCGTCTTGCATGCCGACGCGCTTGGCAGCTTTTTGTCGTTATCCAGGTCAAGTCCTTCGAAGGAATCGGTTTTGTTCGGACCGGCAAGCTCCTTCCGTTTCAAACTTCGACAGAATGATAACGCAGGATTCGGAAGTCTCCAAGGACCGGCAAGACCTGAGCTTTCGTCATCTTTCCTTCACCCCTCCAACAGCAGCTTCCCTTCGGCGGCCAGGGCCTCGAGCCCCGGCCGGTCGAGAACGACGATGCGCCGACCCCGCACTTCCACGAGCCCCGCCTGGCTTATCTTGGCGAAAATGCGCGAGAGGGTCTCGGGGATGGTGCCCAGGATGGACGCCAAGTGCCCCTTGGAAATGTCCAGCTCCAGCTCGTTCGACTCCCCCTGGCGCTGGCTCAGATAGAGCAGGTAGGCCGCCAGCCGCCCCGGCACTTCTTTGAGAGAGAGGTCCTCGATGAGCCGCGTGAACTGCCTAAGCCTCAGGGAAAGCACCGCCAGCATGTTCATGGCCAAGGAGGGCTCCTTGCGGATGAGATCGGCGAAGTCCCCCCGGTCCAGGAAGAAAATGCGGCTTTTTTCCAGGGCTTCGGCATGGGCCGGAAAGCTTTCCCCGGCGAACACGGGCACCTCGCCGAAAGGCTGCCCCGCCCCGAAGATGTGCAGAATCTGCTCCTTGCCCTCCAGGGAGAGCTTGAAAACCTTCACCCTTCCCGAAGCCACGATGTAGAATCCCGAGCCGGGGTCCCCTTCGGAGAAGATGGTCTGCCCCCGTCGAAATTCCTGCTCCACGATCAAAGTGGCGATCTCGCGGACCTGAGCCTCCGGAAGCCCTTGGAAAAGGGGAATGCGAGCCAGTCGCTCCGTCAACTTCATGATTCGGCGCTCTCGATGAAAAAATTTTTCCCTTTCTTGACCTGAGTCAAGGATTTCCCGCCCAAGCCTTCTTATAGTGCAACTAACACGGCAAAGGCAAAGACGATACGAAATCGAAGAGCGAACGAATTTTAGAAAAAGGAGAACCCCATGTTTTGTTACCAATGCGAACAGGCGGCCAAGGGCATCGGATGCGACAAGATCGGCGTGTGCGGCAAGACGGACGACACGGCGACTTTGCAGGACCTGCTGGTGTACGCCCTGAGAGGCCTCTCGGTAGTGGCTTTGGAAGGCCGCAAGGCGGGAGTCAACGAAGCGGAAGTCAATCGGCTGATCTGCGAAGCCCTCTTCGCCACCCTCACCAACGTGGACTTCGACTCCGAGAGCATCGCCGACTGGGTGCGCCGGACGGTGGCCCTGCGGGAAAGCCTCAAGGAGAAAGTGAAGCAGGCGGGGGGCCGGACCGACTTCGACGAAAAGGCCGCCACCTTCCAGCCCGACTCCACCCTGGAAGGCATGAAGGCCCAAGGGGAGCTGGTGGGCCTCAAGTCCGACGCCGAGGTCAACCCGGACATCCTTTCCTTGCAGCACACTCTCCTTTTCGGCCTCAAGGGCGTGGCGGCCTACGCGGACCATGCCGCCATCCTGGGACAGGAGGAAGACGCCGTTTACGCCTTCGTTCAAGAAGCGCTGGCGGCCCCCTTCGACAAGAGCCTGGGGATCGAGGACTGGATCAAGCTGGTGCTCAAGTGCGGCGAGATCAACCTTCGGGTGATGGAGCTTCTGGACGCCGCCAACACGGGCGCCTACGGCCACCCGATCCCCACCAAGGTCCCGTTGGGCCACAAGAAGGGGAAGGCCATCCTGGTGTCCGGCCACGACCTCAAGGACCTGGAGGAGCTGCTCAAGCAGACCCGGGGCAAGGGCATCTACGTGTACACCCACGGCGAGATGCTGCCCTGCCACGGCTATCCCGGGTTGAAGAAGTACGAGCATTTTTACGGCCACTACGGCACGGCCTGGCAGAACCAGCAGAAGGAATTCGCCCAATTCCCCGGGGCCATCCTCATGACCACCAACTGCATCCAGAAGCCTCGGGATTCGTACCACGACAACATCTTCACCTGCGGCGTGGTGCAGTGGCCCGGCGTGCCCCACATCGGCGACCGGAATTTCGCGCCCGTCATCGAAAGGGCCCTGGCCCTGCCCGGCTTTTCCGAAGACTCCAACGGCAAGTCCGTCATGGTGGGCTTCGGGCACCACACGGTGCTGGGCATCGCCGACAAGGTGATCCAGGCCGTCAAGGACAAGAACATCCGTCACTTCTTCCTGGTGGCGGGCTGCGACGGCGCCAAGCCCGGCCGCAACTACTACACGGAATTCGTGGAGAAGGTCCCCGAGGACTGCGTGGTGCTGACCCTGGCCTGCGGCAAGTTCCGGTTCTTCGACAAGCAGTTGGGAGACATCGGCGGCATTCCGCGCCTGCTGGACATCGGCCAGTGCAACGACGCCTATTCGGCCATCAAGATCGCTTCGGCCCTGGCCGACGCCTTCCAGGTGGGGGTCAACGACCTGCCCCTGTCCATGGTCCTGTCCTGGTACGAGCAGAAAGCCGTGGCCATCCTGCTCACCCTGCTCCACCTGGGCGTCAAGGACATCCGGCTGGGGCCCAGCCTGCCCGCCTTCATCACTCCCAACGTGCTGGACGTGCTGGTGAAAACCTTCGACATCAAGCCCATCACCACCCCCGACGAGGACCTCGAGGCCATCCTCGGGTAAGGCGGAGCGTCGAAAGGGAAGCATGGAACGGTGAAGAAAGCAGCATCGGGGCGCCTGAACGGAAAGACCGTTCAGGCGAAATCCGAGTATCGAAATCCGAATTTCGAAACAAATTCCAATTCCCAATGACTGCAAGCCCAAAACAAAAGATCGGGGAGAAAGGAGCAACGCCATGAAATGTCCGGGACAGGATACGCGATACTGGAAGCCGGGGGCCATCTTCGAAGCTCCGTGCCCCCGATGCGGCGCCAAAGTGGAATTCTTCAAGGACGAGTCCACCCGCAAGTGCTCCCAATGCGGCCACAAGTTCGTCAATCCCGAGATGGATTTCGGGTGCGCCGCCTATTGCCGCTACGCCGAGCAGTGCCTGGGCGATTTGTCGCCGGAGCTGCTGGCCCAACGGGAGAACCTCCTCAAGGACCGGGTGGCGGTGGAGATGAAAAAGTATTTCGGGCGGGACTTCAAGCGGGTGGGCCACGCCATGAAGGTGGCCCGCTACGCCGAGCAGATCCTGCGCGAGGAAGGGGGCGACCCGGCCGTCGTGCTGGCCGCCGCCTACCTGCACGACATCGGCATCCACGAGGCCGAGCGCAAGCACCAAAGCACGGCGGCCCGGTGGCAGGAAGAGGAAGGCCCGCCCATCGCCCGCGAGATCCTTGCTCGCCTGGGGGCTCAGGACGCTCTCATCGAAGAGGTGTGCGACATCGTCGGCCACCACCATCATCCCCGCGAGGAGGAAACCCTCAATTTCAAGATCGTTTACGACGCCGACTGGATCGTGAACATGGAGGAAGCCGGCTCCGACAAGGAGCGCGACGAGACGCGCCTTTCCCGCCTTGCTCGGGAGAAGCTTTTCACGGACGCCGGCAAGAAGACGGCCGAAACCGTTCTGATCCCTCGGAACGAATGAATACGGACGGAGGAGAAGAGTCATGAAGACCGTGCGCAAGATCATCGAAATCGACGAAGAGAAGTGCGACGGCTGCGGCCAGTGCATTCTGGCCTGCGCCGAGGGGGCCCTGGAGCTGGTGGACGGCAAGGCCAAGGTGGTGTCCGACAACTACTGCGACGGCCTGGGGGCCTGCATCGGCGAGTGCCCTCAAGGGGCCCTTCGCATCGTGGAGCGGAAAGCCGAGGAATTCGACCCCGAAGCCGTGGAGGAGTATCTGAAGGAGAAGGAAAAAGAGCAAAAGCAAACGGCGGGGGCGCCTTCCGGAGCAATCTGCCCTTCGGCTCGCGTGCAGGTCTTCGAATCGTCCTGCGCTTCGGCCAACGAGCCCGTCGTGTACGAAGGGGGCGGCTCGGCCCTGACCCATTGGCCCGTGCAGATTCGGCTGGTCCCCCCCACGGCCCCGTTTCTCAAGAACGCCCACCTGCTGGTGGCCGCCGATTGCGTGCCCGTGGCCTACCCCCGGTTCCACTCGGACTTGCTGCAAGGCAAAGTGGTCCTTCTGGGATGTCCCAAGTTCGACGACGTGCGGGAATACGTGAAGCGGTTCGAGGAGATTTTCCGGCAGGCGGGCATCCGGAGCGTGACCACGGTGGAAATGGAAGTGCCCTGCTGCTCGGCCCTGGCCTCCATCGTGAAGAAGGGCATGGCGGAGGCCGGAAAGACCATCCCCATGGAAGAGATCGTGGTCGGCTCGCGGGGCGACATCGTGGAGCGCCGGAAATCGGCGGCTTGATCCCATAAAGTCCCCCTTGAAAGCCAAGGTTGAAGGCGGAAGGATGAATGCAAAAGTTTTCCATGTCTTCACTTCCGCCTTCCGCCTTCCGCCTTCCGACTTCGAATAAAGGGGGGTTCAGGGGGATTTTTCAAGAGACGGAAAATTTCGGAAATTCATGGTCGGGTGCTCGACCATCGAAAACGGAGGGACCTCTCATGGAAGAACGAAAAATGATCAAGAACATCGAGTTTTCGCAGGCACTGAGCCTGCCCGATCTGGTGGATTACGCGGAGGGGCGGGTGGTGAGCCGCACGCTGGCCCAGAACCAAGCTTTGAGCCTCACCCTGTTCGCCTTCGACGCCGGGGAGGGGTTGAGCACCCACAGCGCTCCCGGAGACGCCATGGTGCAGGTGCTGGACGGGGAAGCCGCCATCGTCATCGGGGGCGAGGAAGTGACGGTGCGGGCGGGACAGGCGGTGGTCATGCCCGCCGACGTGCCCCATGCGGTGCAGGCGAAGAAACGGTTCAAGATGCTCCTCACTCTGGTGAAAAAGCCGTAGCAAGGGGGCGTTCCGCGATTCTCGCGGCCCTTGCCGTCCGTCCGCGCGGGGCTAAAGTCCCCGCGCCAGTCATTGGAAAAGGACGCTGAAGCGCCCTCGCGCGGGCTTGCGACAAACGGATCCCAAAGTTAGGGACTCATGTGCTTCGGGAATTGAACATGTTAAAGTGTGTCTTATTGAAAGGGTCAACCCTGCCCTGTTGACGTGGCGGACGAAGGAGAGGCTGTTAGTGCAACGCATCTTATTCCGATGCGCGAGAATGCTTCTCGAAGGCGATTGGATCTTCTAGCCCTTGATGGGATTTGGGAAGAAAATGGAAAAGACCATTTTATCATTGAATGCGGATGGATACTTTGTCCACTTCGCATTTTTGGTAGCCATTGGATTGGCATTGGGAATAATTGTTTATGTGATCTCAAAGCATCCTGGTACTCGAAGAGAGCAATTCAGGAATTTTTCAGCTATTCCTTTGCCGATTTCTCTGATTTTAGGACTAGCCGTCGCTATTCCAATTATTATTTATGCATACATAAGCAGTTGGTCGTATTTTTACAGCATCGGCACAACGAATGGGACGATAATCATTGGTTATCATTTCCCCAAAAGAACCGTTTTCATAGACATAACAAATCAAATTGAAATAACTGATACAATTCATATCGGGAAAAGTGGACCTAAATATAGGTTGAAAATAGCAACTCCAGATGGGAGTCAATATTTCAGTCAGTTAATAAGCAAAGATCGGGCGGAAGCAGCCACCCTCCATTTGAACAACATGATGAAAAGGTAAGAAGATCGACCGATGAAACTTCCTCTTCTGAAAAGGTCGCCTGGCCCCGATGGTGCGTTTTGCCGAAGCTTTTCCCGACGCCAAGGCGGTCTCCGCGCTGCGGAGACAATCGATGCGGAGCCATTTTGCCAGCGGCACCCGAACCGATGGGTCGCCATGGAGCCGAAAATCCCGGAAATTTCCAGGCTCACCAATCCGACCCTGCCGGCAGGTCTTCGTCCCAGTCGCCGGGATCGACCCACTGAACGTCCGATTCCCCGGCGGGCGATGGGGGCGCTTTTTCCTTTTCCCTCCACTCCGGGGGAATCTCGGGAGCGGCGGGATCGTCCTCCGCAACGCGATCCTTCAAGGAGATCTCATGGATGGCGTATTGAGGCCCCCCCTGCCGCCGATGCTGCTCGGAGCCGGTGCTCTCCAAGCCGTACCTCCGCGTTCGCTCCATCACGTCGGCCCAACGGGCCTCCCCCGCCCGCTGCCGGCACACTTCGTTGAGGCTCTTGACGAAGGCCACGGGATAAACGTTTCCGAAACTGTACTGGCCCGGCTTGGAAGCCGTCCCCACCACCTCCCCTGCGGAGCCTACGAACAGTTCCTCGTAACGGTCGCGCACGGGATTGCCTTGAGGCGACCTGGCGGTATAGTTCGTTTTCGGCGCATTGGAAGGAGGAATGGAATTGCAGGCCCCGGAAAGGGCGACAAGCAGCCGGGGCCCCGCCCGCCGAAGGGAATCCACCACGGCTTGGAAAGGCAGGTCCTTGTCGTTATCGAGGAAGCTCAGATAGGGCCATTGGGAATCTTGTGCGTTGTAGCCGTGGCCATCGTAAACGAAAAGGACGGTGTCTTCGGGACGGCAGCGAAAATTCCGCAGAAACCGGGCCACTGTCGAGCAGTTGAAATCCCTCCCCGCGAAGTGGTGCCTTCGGTGCTCGAGCCCCGCCTGCCGGGCCACGAGGGAGGCCTCCTCGTCCAGCATGCGGTAGGTTTGCTCCCGGTCCGGGCGGCCGGGCTCGCCGGTATAGCAAACGAGGATGGAATGAAGCGTCGCGGCGAAGCACCCGCCGCAAAACAAGACGAGCATCCAAACGAAAACGGCAGTGGCGAAGGCGGCTTTCCATGCGGCCCGTTTCATGGCGATTCCTCCACTGTTGAAAACCTTTGAAAATGAACAGCTGACGGCCCCGTCAGTAGGGAGCCAGAAGCTCGGCGTTGCCCGCCCACAGGACGAAATAGGGGGCGGAAGCCCCCGTGCGCTTCAAAAGGAGCAGAAAAGGCCCGTCGAAGACGAAGGACCGAGGGGCCGGGGCGGACACCTGGATGGCGTCCGATTGGAGCACCGCCCCCGTTTCGTCCAGCTTGAACCGCACTTGCTGCATGACCGTTCCCAGGCGGCGGCCGTTCAACGACGGGTTTTTCGCCTTGACGACGCCTCGGGACAGTTCGTGGAAGACGCGGGAAACGTCGAAATCCACCACGGGGATCACGAGGGTTTCCAGCTTTCCCATCTCCGTCGGCGCCCCTTCCTCCATGCGACGAGACACCCGCTGGACGGTGCTCTCCCATCGTCCCTCGCCGGCCTTCCCGGCAGCACCTTGGGAGGAAGATTCCAAAGACTCTTGCGTTTTGGGCGGCTTGTTCCCTTCCGAGGGTTGCGCTTGACCATAACCGGACGTGGAAGCCAGAAGGGAAAACGACACGAGAGCAAAAGCAAAGCTTGCCAAACGGACCTTTTTCTTCAAGGCGACCCTCCTCTCAAAAAACAGAAGCCCCGGCGGTCGGTATGCGGCAGGCAGCGGGAACC